>Ga0247727_10002279_pt1 | contig 44173 bp, 31 predicted proteins | sample WisWelCaveWW1625_FD_202498 | JGI IMG/M metagenome (GOLD analysis project Ga0247727, IMG submission 202498) | Biofilm microbial communities from Wishing Well Cave, Virginia, United States - WW16-25 | ecosystem: Environmental > Aquatic > Deep subsurface > Groundwater > Cave microbial mat | place...
TGAGTTGAGGTTGGGCTAACCACAACTCTACCGCAAAAGCCCCTTTCTGTCACTCAATTTTTGGCGAAGGTATTAAGTACCAATACCATCGCCAAAAACCCGTTTTCTGGGTCTCGCACATGTTCGCTGTAAGAATCTAATCGAGAAAACGGGTTTTTTGGCGAGCATCTTCCGATTGGCGAAGGTCTTGAGTACATCACAATTTTTTGTTTCGGACGCGGATTTTCGCGGATAAACGCGGATTTCCAAAGTATTTTTTTCTGTTTCCGCGTTCATCCGCGTCCCAATCTGTGATGTACTGTGTCAGGTCTCTCAGGAGAACACAATGAAAATTGGCAGCACAGACAAACTATTGATCGGCATCGTCATTGGCGTCATCGTGTTAATCGCGGTTGCGTTCGTCGTGGTGCTGATGCAGCCCAAACCAACGTACAAAAGCGACGACACGGTGGAAGGCGCAATGCACAATTATCTTTTCGCGTTGACGCAAGATGATTGGGCGCGCGCGTACACGTATCTCGGCTCAAGATTGCGCGGGCGTCCGATAACGCAAGAGGATTTCAAAAATCAGATCCAGAACAGGGGCTATAATTTTGGGCGCGAGGATACTTCGACGTGGCAGGTCGGTGGCACGCGCGCGGTCGGAAATCACACAAGTGTCACTGTCACGCGGACCGTCTTTTATTCCAATTCGTTGTTTGGCAGTAGTCAATCACAGCAGAGTCACGATTTTACCTGGCGTCAAGAACAAGGGGCGTGGAAAATTGTGAGCGCGGACTCGTATTGGTTTTGGATGGAGTGTTGGGAACAAGCCAAGGGATGTAATTGAGCGTAGGGGTTATGTGTCATTCTGAGGGATACGATTGAGTTCATCGCTAGAATCTCAATCTTGGAAGGTAGAGATTCTTCGCTCCGCTCAGAATGACAATTAGAGGAGGCACAACATGGTTTCCGTTCGACGCATCTACATCTATCTCGTTGCCGCCATCAGTTTGTTGGCGGCAGCGGCAGCGATTGTAACGCTGCTGCAAAATCTCATTCCGCCGAGTCCCCCGATCCCGATCACAGTCACCGCGCTGTTGATCGCCGTCATCGTGATCGCCTTGCCATTTTATCTGGTACATTGGCTTTGGGCGCAGCGGCTCGCCGCGCGCGATCAAGAAGAACGCGGCAGTTTGATCCGGCGCATCTATTTGTTTGCGCTGCTCGCGATTTTTCTGGGCGGGTTTCTTGCCAACGGTTATTATCTCGTTTCAAGCATACTGCGGCTGATCCTCCGTCTCGAAACACCAAACATTCCTTTTGGCGGGACCACCGCATCACCATTGGAACTTGTATTGAACGCGGCGGTGGCGATGATTGTTGCGATCCTGTTGTGGGTGTATCACGAACTTGTCGTGCGCGGGGATGATCACGCGTTGTCCGACGCGGAACACGCGCCCTCCGTGCGGCGCGTGTACATCTATGGTTTTGCCACACTCGGTTTGATCATGACGGTCTGGGGCATTTCGCAGCTTCTGCGGCTCGTGTTTCACCAAATCGGTGGTGGCAATTCCATCAACTCTGATTTGCAAACGTTGGTGGGTGAGGTCGCGCGAGTCGTGATCGGTTTACCCGTGGGGATCATTTTTTGGCGTTGGGGACAGCGCGACGATCGCGCGATGCCCTATGCGGGACCCGCGGCAGCGGTGCGGCGCGTGTACATCTATGGTTTTGCTACATTCGGTTTGATCATGGCAGGAGGGGGCATTTCGCAGATTCTGCGTCTTGTGTTGTATCAAATCGGTGGCAGCAATTTCAGCAACTCTGAATGGCGAACCTTGGGAGATCAAGTCGCGCTAATCGCGATCGGTTTGCCGCTGTGGATTATTTTTTGGCGTTGGGGACAGCAATTGTTTGATCGTAACGACGACGACCGCGAATCCACCATTCGCAAATTGTATCTCTACGTCGTCGTTTTTGTGGCGGCGACGATCACCATCAGTTTGGCGACAGTGATTTTTGCGGGCGTGCTGCGCGGCGCGTTGGGCTTGGACGTGAGCGGCGATTTACGCGATCCGCTTGCGATCATCATCGTCGCCGCGCTCATCTGGGCGTTTCATTGGTTCGTGCTGCGCCAAGAGACCGCGCTGGCAGACGAAAGCGAACGGCAAGCGGGACTGCGCCGTTTGTATTGGTACTTGGTCGCGGCGATTGGATTGGGCGCGTTTTTGAACGGCTTGACGGGTGTGGTAAGTGTTTTGATTAGCACAGCGACAACCCAAATTTTTGGCGATGGTCAGAAAGAACTCCTCGCGTGGAGTACTGCCGCCCTCATCGCGGGCTTGCCCGTGTGGTTGATTCCGTGGCGCTTTGCACAATCGTTGGCGGTACGGGAGGACGCGCGCGGTGCCCAAGAACGACGTTCGATTGTGCGAAAGGGCTACCTGTATCTTTATCTGCTGCTTGCGTCGCTCACCATTTTGGGGAGCGCGATTTTTATTCTCGCGCGCCTCTTGAGTCTCGTGTTAGGGGATCGCAGCGGCGGCAATTTGCTTAGCGAATTGGCCTATCCGTTTGCGTATGCGTTGATTGCGGCGGGCGTGTGGGCGATTCACGGCCTCGCTTTGCGCGGCGACGGCGCGCGGTTTCAAGCGGAACAAAACGCGCGGCGCGCGGAATTTTCCATCGGCATCGTGGACGAGGGCGAAGCAAAATTTGGGAACGCGCTCGTCGCGGAATTGAATCGCACGCTGCCTGGATTGACGATTGTGCCTCAAGGGTTTGGAACGCCTGCGAGTGGCGAAAACGCGCCATCGTTGGCGCAAGCAAAAGTGATCGTGGGCGCGTGGACAATGTTTGCGTCCGAATCCGCGCGCGCAAGTGACGCGCTCAAGTTGATTGTCCCAACACCGCTGGAGGGCGCGCAATGGATCGGTGTTGACGCGGCGAACGCGCAGGCATTGGCAAGTGAAGCCGCGCGCGCGGTGAAACGAATGATCGAAGGTGAATCCGCGAAAACGCGGCGCGGGCTTCATCCTGCGGTGATCATTGTGCTTGTGCTGATCGGGTTGTGTGTGCTGCTCTCTCTCTTGTCCGCGTTGAGAGGATTTTTGGGCGTTTTTTGATATACAATTATTTCACCGTATCCAAGCGTAGGGGCGCACCCTTGTGGTCGCCCCATGTTTGCCCCCACAACATTCATGTTCGATCTCACCGCCCTCACCACCAACATCAATCTGTTTGCGCTCGCGATCTCGTTGTGGCTCGGTACGTACACGATCACGCGCAGCCGCACAAGTCTGAGAGCGTGGCTTGCTGCGGCTGCGCTGTGGGTTCTTACCGCGTATTTTTTCCAAAGCGCGATCGCGTTAAATATCCCCAACAGCCCCTTTAGCGCGCTGCGCGCGCTGATCGTTTTCATTGTCCCGTTGTGGATTCATCTCACATATCTTTTCCTGCCGCCGCACACGCACCGCGCGCGATGGATGGAGTGGGGCATCATCCCTCTCGGTTACGCGCTCGCCGTTGTCATTGCCGCGCTGGGCATTTTTACCAACCTCCTTTTTGATTCACAACTCGACGCGCAGCTCTTTACCAACACGCGCCAATCGGGACCCGCGTATTATTTGATTCTCCCGCTGCTCGTTTTGGGTTTTGGCATTTCCCTGTGGAATCTGTGGCGCGGGCGGCAAGCGACGCCGAATCCAAAACTGCGCGGGCAATTCAACGCGCTGATCGCCGCGACAATGATCGAGGCATTAGCGGGCGCGCTCGTCGCATACGGGACAGCGTACAGTGTGCCGATTCCCTTTCTCATCCCCGACACTCTTTATTTCGCGGGCGTGTTTTTGTTTGGTTACACCGTCGCACGCTACAACGCGACGCTCGAAGGGCGCCCGATTGATCGCGATTTTGTCTATACGCTGCTCGTCGTCGGCTCGCTCACGTTGTTTTATTGTGTCGTAGTGTGGGCGTTGTATGTGAATGGTCAAGTCTCTTTTCTATCACTTGCGCTCACCGTCGTCGGCACGGTGTTGGCAAATTCATTGTTTGATCGGCTGCGGCTCACGTTGGATCGCGTTTTTTATCAACGCCAATTTCAACGCTTGCGCTCGAACTTGCGCGGGCTTGCGCGCGAAGCGGGCGCGGGGGAAACGCTGAACGAACGCCTCAACACGATTCTTTCAAGCACCTGCCGCTTTTTGCGAATCAAGCGCGGCTTTATCGCCGTGCAGCGCAACGATCAATTCGTCGTGCAAGCATCGCTCGACGCGCACGCGCTCGAACAAACCTTTCCCCATTCCACGCTCACGGCGACAGAAATCATCGGACTCGTTTTGCCCGCGCGCAAAAATTTGCAAGACATGAAATTGTTGATCCCGTTGTTCGCAGAGGGAAACCAAATTGGCGCGGTGGTGTTGGGCGAACGCGAAAATGCAATGCCGTACAGTGAAGCGGATTTGGAATTGTTGGAAGATTTGGCGGATCAAATCGCGCGCGTGATTTACGGCGTCGCCGCGCAAGATGAGAACGCGAATCGTTTGAATGATCTCGTCGCCGATTTTCGCGCGCGCGAACGCGCGCTCCAATTGCAAGTGGATGAAATGCTGGCGGAACGCGCCGCGCCCAAACCCTTGATGCGCGCGGGCGAATGGGAGGAAGAAAAATTGATTCCGCTCGTCGAGGACGCGCTGCGCCAACTCCACGATATTCCGTATCTCGGCGAACATGACCTGTCACAATTACGCGTCGTGCAAACGCACGTTGCAACAAAACGCGACGGCACGCCCACGACATTTTTGGATTGCGGTAAAGCATTGAACGAAACGTTGATCGAAGTGTTGAACGAATTGCGTCCCGCGACGCCCCTGCCCAAAGGGATCCAAGTGCCGCCGCGCGAATGGCATCTCTACATCATTCTTCACGATTCGTACGTGCAAGGCGATACGAACCGCGACATTATGAGCAAGCTCTATATCAGCGAAGGCACATTCAATCGCACGCGGCGGCGCGCGTTACGCGCAGTGGCGAAATCATTGGCGGAGATGGAGGCGAGTGTGACGGCGTAGATCACGAAACCCGCGAAATTTTACGAAACCCGCGAAAGGGGCTCTTCCTTTCGCGGGTTTCGCGTCCTTTCGTATCTTTCGCGTTCCAAACGCCCTTCTATCTTGACACTTTTTGGCAGTCCGCGCACTTGTTTTGGCAGTTCCTTTTTGCTTTATTGGATTCACCACAGCAGATTCACTGTGGAATATCCGATGGGAGGAAAATAAAATGACTACGTTATTCGTTCGCTTTACACTGTATGGATTGTTGTTCGCGGCGTTGATTGGGTTGAATCCACAAACGGCGCGCGCGGCGGGGACGTGGTATGTTGCCACGACGGGTTCGGATGCGAACGCGTGCGCGGCGGTGGGGGACGAATGTTTATCCGTCAATGGCACGCTGGCGAAAGCGGGATTCGTCGCAGGCGATACGATCAAAGTTGCGAGCGGCTATTATTTTGGCAGCGGCAACGAAGTGATTTTGATCACCAAGAACGTGACGATCTCTGGCGGTTGGAATTCATATTTCGATTCGCAAACGGGCGTCGCGGTTTTTCGCGGTGAGGACGCGCGCAGAGGATTGACGATGGACTCGAAAACCGTCACGCTGGATCATGTAGCATTCCAAAACGGTTTGGCGTTGGGCGATGGCGGCGGCGGCATCTTTAACTACAATGGAAAACTGACGATCCTCGATTCGTGGATCGGGGACAATGCGGCACGTTCCGACACAAGCACGGGGTATGGTGGGGGAATTTTAAGCGCGGGCTCGGAAGCAGAATTGACGTTGAATGATAGTACCATTCAAGGTAGTTTGGGAGAATCGGATGGGGGCGGGCTATTCCTCGGCGGCAAAGTTCGCATCAATCGCAGTATGATCGTTGGAAATGCAGCCGGCACTTCAAGCACCACGAGCGGTGCGGGCGGCGGCGGCATCTCGTTTCACGGCGGCGGCGATTTTTTGATTAACGAGAGCTCCGTTGCGGATAATTTTGTGTATGATGGTTTTTTCGGGGCGGGGATTCTCGCCGTCAGCGGTACTGTCGTGATCAACAATTCTACGATAGCGAACAATCGCGGCGGCGATGGGATTTACAACGACGGACTCACTCTCAAACTGCACAGCGTAACCATTTCGGGCAATGACGGCGTTGGTTTATCGAATCAACACGGCACCGTCGAGATTGCCAACACGCTCATCGCGCAAAACGATGGCGGCGATTGTTACAACGGCAATACGCTCACGAGTTTGGGTTACAACCTTGTGCAAACGCCGGGCAGTTGTGTATTGACGGGAAATGATCTCACGAATGTTTATCCGTTCTTGGGATATTTCAATCCGAATGGCGGACCCACCTATACGACAGAATTGTACAATCGCAGTCCCGCGATTGACGCGGGCAATCCGGCGGGCTGTGCCGATGCGGACGGAAATCCACTGACGACGGATCAACGCGGCGCGGCGCGCATTGGAACGTGTGACATTGGCGCGTTCGAGTTCGATCCCGCCGAGTGCAGCCCCTACGGTCCCGATCTGTACTTTCCCTTTCCTAATTCGACAGTACACAAACGCAAGCTGCTGTTCGACTGGTACGATCAACGGTGCGTGACATCGTTCACGCTCGAGGTCCGCAAAAATTCCAAAAAGGGCGCGGTAGTGGTGAAAAAAGAAAATCTGCTCTTGTCCGAAGTGAAAGTGAAACTTCCCATCGGCGCGAGCAAGTACGCGTATCAAGTGACCATGTGTTATGAGACGGTGTGCAAGAAATCGGATTGGTACAAATTCACATATCAACCGTGACGTAAATAGGGAACCACAAAGCATTGCCCCAACATACAAGGCGCGCCGCAGAGATCGGCGTGCCTTGTTTTTTTGAAAACGTAGTAACGATTTCAATCGTTGGATGGAATGTAGTAACGATTTCAATCGTTCGTCCGCGCGTGGAGCAAAGCGAACGATTGAAATCGTTACTACAGCTCTCCTCCAACGTGAGTTATAACTCACGTTACGCACTCTTGTCATTTCGAGCGGCTTTTGTGCGATGTAATCATCGCCGAAATCTCGCGCTGCCAAAACCGAGATTTCTCATGGAATTTATCCCGAAGGATTGAGGGATTCGAAATGACATGCGTAACATGAGTTATAATCCGTTTGTGAAAATCAAGATCGAGTTTGGAATTATTTTTGTAAGCTTTATTCTTGTCAGTTGCGCCGCGTTCGCGCCCACACCGACTCCCACTCCCGTCCCCACCCCCACGCGCATTCCCACAACACCTCCCCCCGCGCTCACCGCAAAAATTTTGCCTGACTCCGAACAATCGTACAAGCAAGTTTCAGGGCGCGCGCCCTTCACCGTCACCTTCACCGCAAACATTTCGGGCGGCGTGCCACCTTACACGTACGAATGGGAATTTGACGGTGACAACTCAAGTGACAGCGCGCTGGCTTCACCCCCCCCATTTGTGTACACACGCGCGCGCGCGTACAACGCCGCGTTGATCGTACGTGATGCAATGGAGCAAGAAACACGCGTCACGCGGCGCATCGTCGCGTTCGCGTCGCCTCGAATGCCCGCGTGGAAATTTGGCATCACCGCGCATTTGGAACGACGTCGCCCACCGTACTATCCCACGCTCGCGGAGGTTGAACGCGCAGCTCAAATGATACACGACGCGGGGATTCAAGCGGTTCGCATGGATTTCAATTGGGATATGTTGAACCCGACGCGCGACGAATGGAAATTTGACGATTACGACAAGGTGGTAAAAATTGTGCGCGCGCACGATTTGGAATTTCTCGGCATCATTGATTATGTGAGTTGGTGGGCGTCGTCCGCGCAAGATTCGCAGGATTGGCGCGTGCGTTTGTATTCCGAACCGTTGAACGATTACGATTACGCGCGTTACACTTATGCGGTGGTCAATCATTTCAAGAATGATGTGCATGTTTGGCAAATTTGGAATGAACCGAACACGCAAGGATTTTGGAAACCAAAACCGAATCCCGCACGCTATGTTTCCCTCTTGCAAGAAGCGTATCTTGCCGCGAAATATGCAGACCCGAACGCGGTTGTGCTTTTCGCGGGCATGAGCAGCAACGGTATCGAAGGCAACGATGAGACGGGGTTAGCGAGTAATTTTATTGAACGCGCGTATCAAGCCGGCGCGCGCGGTTATTTTGACGCAATGGCAATTCATCCATACATGTTGCCGAACGGTGGGATCAAAACCTTGCGCGCAAAAATTTCAGCGACGCGCGATGTGATGAACAAGCAGGGCGACGAAAACATTCCGCTGTGGCTAACGGAGATGGGCGCGCCGAGCGATGCGCCGTGGTGGAGTACTGCGCCGCTGCAATCGGAAGAGGATGTGGCGAATTGGCTAAAGTTGGTGTACACGGAATTGTGGGATTTGACGCCAACGATTTTTTGGTATCAGTTGCAAGACCGCGACATCGGCAATGATCCCGAAGGGCATTTCGGAATTTTGCGTGTGGACTATTCAGCAAAACCCGCGTATGATGTGTTGAAAGAATTGGCAAGGCGAAAATGATTGGATGTGTGGTGATACAATGCGGCACGGAGGTATAGCGATGACTCCTTCACCTTTTCCGGGAATGGATCCGTATCTTGAATCGGCAGATTTGTGGCCTGATGTACATGATACGTTGCCCCTGATGTTTCGTGAGCAGCTTGCGCCGTTGCTCGCGCCCAATTATGTGGCAGAGCTCAATACGCAAATTGTGATCGAGCGTTGGTGGGACGACGCGCCCTTTGAAGAAATGCGTTTGCCTGATTTGACTATCACACAGACGACGGAACCGATCTATGCAGGTTCAACGCTTGCGACAATCACGCCTCCAACCTTGCAGCGACGGATCATTACTCCGATTCCCACGCGTCATATCACGGTCTATCTCCGCTTGCGTCGGAATAATAGAATCGTCACGGTTGTAGAATTGCTCTCCCCATTCAATAAAAAAAATGGCGCAGAGCGCGACGAATATCTGGAAAAGCGCGCGATGTATGTTCAAAGCGGGATGCACATTGTCGAAATTGATTTGCTGCGCCGTGGTCCCCGAATGCCGTTCGAGGGGTCGCTGCCGCGCTGCGATTACCTCATCGCTGTCCGCAATGCGTATCAGCGTTTGGATAGCGATTTGTGGTCATTGAGCGTTCGTAACCCGCTGCCTGTAATCCCCATTCCCTTGCTCCGTCCTGATCCCGATGTCCCGTTAGATTTGGGCGACGCGCTGCGAACCGCCTATCAACGCGCGCGGTATGATTTGCGGATTGATTACGCGAACCCACCAGACCCACCGTTTCGCGCGCAAGATGTTGAGTGGGTTGAAGAAATACGCAAACAACATCTTGCCAACAAAATTTAGGGAGGAATAAATAATCATGCTCTGTTACTTGATCATAGGCGCGCTCATTCTCCTTCTCGTTTCCGCCTGCGCCGTTCCCACCCCCGTCCCGCCGCCGACACCCACCGCCGCGCCCGCTTCGCCAACCGAAATTGTTGTGCCTGTCCCCGCGAATGCAATTCTCGTCGCGGACAATTTACTCCAGCCGCGCGGTTTGACTTTCGGACCCGACGGTTCGCTCTATATCGCGGAAGCGGGCATCGCGCCGCCGCCCGATCAAAATGCAGTGAACACGGGACGCTTGACAAAAATCGCGCCCGATGGCAAGCGCACCGTGATTCTTGATATGATCGCGACGACGGGATCAGAATTTAATGGCGCGCTCGGCGCAAATGCCACCGCCATTATCAGCGACACACTGTATCTCGCGACTTCGGGTCCAGATGGCGGGCGCGGCAATGCAAAATCAGGCGTCTATCGCATTAACGCGAATGGCACAACGGAATTGATTTCCGATCTCGGTGATTTCAATGACGCCAACAAACCCGCGTACATTGATTCCGATTATGATCGCGCGAATCCGTATGACATGGTGGCGTTGAATGGCAAATTGTACATCGCGGATGGCAACATCCAAGTTGTCAACGAAGTGGATCCGCTTGCGCCGCTGGGACAAAGTGCGCGCCGCGTCGCGGACATGTCGCGCGGGCATCCTGTCTTGACAGGCATCATCGCGGGCAAAGATGGCAATTTGTACGTGACGCAATTTACGCACGGTCCGTACACCGAAGCGTTCTCCAAAAATGTCGCGCAAATTTTTCGCGTGACGGTGGACGGCAAGGTGACGCCGATTGCAAGTGGCATCACGATGGCGTTAGGTTTGACACAAGCGCCCGATGGCACATTCTACGCGTCGCAATTCGTCAGCAATTTGGATGTGAAAGGAAATTTCACCGCGCCGGGCAGCATCGTGAAATTGCGCGAGGGAGATTCCACCGCGACCCCTGTGATTGAAAATCTCGCGTATCCGACGGGCGTTGAAATCGGACCCGATGGCATGTTGTATTTTGCGAATTACGGAATTACGATTCCGTGGAATGGACCGCAGAGGGGGGCGGTGTATAAAATTAAACCGTGAGCACACGAAAAGAACGGCGGAAAATTCGCCGTCCTTTTTTGTCTTACGGTGCTGGTGAGCAAACGGAAAAGTTTTGTGAACGCACTTTTCCCTCTGTATCTGTAAACGGAATTCGCGCGCTATCGGTCTGATTGACCAACTGCGCGTAAAACGCGACGCAGCCCGACAAGGGCGCGTTGTATGTCCATTCGTGGGGGGGGGTGATGGTGGAGCTACCGCGCGCGAGTTCTATGGCTTGCAAGGGTGTATCACTGAAACGTTTGCCTGTCGCGGCATCGTACAATTGAAAGCGCACGCGATACACGCGCGGAAAAGCGGCGGCATTGAAGAACGTCGCCCCAAAATAAATTGGCTCGTTGCGTAACGGATTTTCGGGTTCGACGCGCAGCGCGGTGAGATACACACCGGGCGGTAGCGTCGGCGATGGGGTGGGGGTTGGCGTGCGCGTGTTGGGGCGACGCGTCGCGGTTGGTGTTTGCGATGCGGTGGGCGACGGGGACGCGGTGGGCGTGGGCGAATGTGTTGACGTACTCGATGCGGTGTGCGATGGGGTTGCGGTGTTTGACGCGGTGGCGGTGTAGAGACGTTTCGGTGAAACGTCTCTGGATGAGGTAATCGTGTACGTCGGTGTCGGCGCGAACGCGGCGAGCCACGCGCTTTCGGGCGAACTCAACGCGCGCCAGAGCTCATTGACGTGCGTGATATTGATCGAGAGCGCGCATAACACGAGCAGCACGCACACGCCCAACGCGCCGATGGCGAATTGTGTCGCGCGCACGACGCGGCGCGGCGATTTTTTTTGTGCGCGCGCATCGAAATCAAAAATGTGTCCATCGGGCGCGCGCATGTAAATCACGGGAATGCCCCACGCGACATCGCTGCCTTGTCCGTACACCGTTTTGCGCGCTTCGCTCACAGCTGCATCAACGGGATATTCGTCCACGAGCGCAGCGTAAAATTCTTGCGAGAACGTGATGGCGACGTGATCGCTCACTTCGTACTGCATCGCAATCACAGCGGGGATGCCGCGCTGCACCAACGTTTGCGCGACGCCTGTAAAAGGATCTTCGCGCGCGCCGCGCGCGCCTTCGCACGCGTTGAGCATCACGAGGCGCAGCGCGGAATGATCGGTGAGGATCGCGCTCAAGCGTTGACTGGTGATGCGATGCCCGCGCCCATTTTCATCGCGGAAAATGAGAACGCCGTCGCGGTCATCTTGATCAAAGCCGCCGTGTCCGATGAAATGAAAGAGATGGTACGTCCCCTGTCGTAAGCGATGCTGCAGTCCTTCCAATGTCGCGTCGGACAAAAAATCTAAAATGACGAGACCGCGCTGCACCAACCCCGTGAGGGCGCGTTTTAATTTTTCGCGTTCTTGATCCACATCGAGCGTGTCCCAATCAATTCGCCCGCAAAAACCGCATTAAACAAACGCGCGCCCAATTTTTTGGCGGCGCGCATTTCTTTGGACTCGACGCGGCGCGTGCGATGGTGCGCGCCCGCGAGCCAAACCAAAAACGTTTCCAATTCCCAATCGTCAATCGGAAACCGAAACGTGTTCGTCGCTTGCCCTGCGGGGGAATCCAAAACGCGCGCTCGATAACCGCCGCCAAACGGCTCTATCGCCAAATCGAAATCGAGATAAATGATTTGTGCCATGTTGTAAGACCTGTCACAGTACATCCCATTTTTGGACACCGATTTCTGCGATTGAGTTCATCGCCGATGCCACAGATTTTGGTTTCTTTTTCTGTGTAAATGGCGACGAACGTCGTCGCAGAAATCCTGTGTCCCGAAGACGAATTTGTGATGTACGGTGTCAGGTCTGTCGTGATTGCGCGCGATCATAGCCGCGCGTGGGGGCGGATTCAATGAACTGAAAAGATTGCGGCGGGTGTGACCAATGGGCTAGGAAAACGGGGAACGAATTGGCGGGGGCGGACGTTTTGAGCTTGGTACGGAAATGACACGCGTAGGGCGATTTGTCAAATCGCCCTACGCGGTTTTTGTTCTAGCCCCTTGTCCTCACCCCCACACCGCGCTATAATCGTTTCCAACATTTGGGGGTAGGGGCGGGGTCATCCCGCCCGCGCGCCGCCCGCGCGCCGCCCGCGCCCACCACAGCGAAAGTGCAAAATCATGATTATCGAAAAACCCCGAACGGAAACACCCATTCACTATCCCGAAAGTGACGGCATGCCCATGGCAGACAACACCAAACACTTTCTTTGGATTGTGACCACGCCCGAATAAATCACCCCCCCTCCATGATCTCTCCCTTCAGTCCCGACGAACACGGGTTGCGCGGCGCATCGCTTGATTTGTATTTGCGCCAAATTTTCGCGTCGCTGTCACCCGAAAGTGTGCGAGAGCTGTACAAGAAAGTACATGAAGAATCGGCGCGGCGCGAACTCGTTTATTATCGCGAGGAGAAAATCGAAGTCATCAATGTTTTGCTGCGCCCGCTCGCGGTCTTTTCCGAACAACTGAATTATTTTCATTACGTTTCGCAAACGCTGCTCGGCGCGCAAAAGCGGATGCCCGAACTGTATTTAAAAGATTTTCAAGTGCGCCAAATTGTGCCGCTGGAGGAAAGTGAAGCGAAATGGTTGTGGGATACGTGGGGCGCGAGTCACAATCAATTTCATACCGTGTTTGGGCGGCTCGACGCGATTGCGGATTTGACAGGCGCGTTTAGTAAAGATTCACTGTCGTTCATCGAACCGAATCTCGTCGGCGCGGGCGGGATACATCTGATTCCCGCGGCGGAAGATATTATTTTGGAAACGGTTGTGCCTGTCTTGGAAAGTGTTGCGCCCGATCTGGAATTGCACAAGACGGATGATTTGCGCGATACGTTCATGCAGGAAATGTTGGATCACGCGGAGGTGGTTGGGCGCAAGGGGCGCGCGATCTGTTTTGTGGATCCCAAGTACGCGGGCGATGGGACGAACGAACAAGAGACGCTGCTGAATTATTATCGCGCGCGGGGTTTGGAAGTGTATCACGCGGATCCCGAAGAGTTGTACATTCGCAACAATGATGTGTATTACGAAAATCATTTGATTGATGTGGTGTATCGCGATTACGAAGTGCGCGATCTGGCGGAGATGGAACAAGAAGGCATGAATGTGCGCCCGATGAAACACCTCTTTCGTCAAAATCAAATGGTCAGTTCGATGGCGGGCGAGTTTGATCATAAATCGTGTTTTGAAATTTTTACCGATCCGCAATACGCGCAGCACTTTACGATGGATGAACGCAATGTGTTTCGGCGGCATGTCTTGTGGACGCGCGTGCTTCGTGAAACGCGCACAGCTGATCCGGTGGGCGAACTCGTGGAACTGTTGGAATTTACGCGCGAGAATCGCGAAATTCTGGTCATCAAACCGAATCGCGCGTATGGTGGGGAAGATGTTTTGATCGGACCTTCGACGACGCAAACGGATTGGGACGCGGCGATTGAACGCGCGGTGAGTGAACCGGGCGCGTGGGTCACGCAACGACTCGCGCGGATTCCCGTGTATGAGTTTCCTGTGATCACCGAAGATGGTAGTGTGCAGATTTCACCGTTCTATGTGGTGTATGGATTCGCGCCAACAAAATATGGGCTTGCGATTCTCGGACGCGCGTCACAGAAACAGGTGGTCAATGTCGCGCAGCGCGGCGGTATGTTGGCGGTGTTGGTAGGACAACATAAACATCTGATTCACGCGCCGCGAGGGACGAGATAGCAAATCGCAAGTCTGGGCGATGCGCGATAGGCGATACTCCAAAATGTCAAAACGATTCGCGTTAATTATCATTACGCATTTCAAACCCGAATGGAAAAAATTGTCGGAAGAAGAGCAGGCGGGTTTTGCCGCGCGGGTGCGCCGCGCCGCGAAACAGGCGGGTGTGACGGTGGTGGTGGGTTATACATTGACGACGCCCGGATCATTTTTGGAAATTTGGGAAGCGGATGAGAAAGCGACGCTGGAAATCTTTAAACAAAAATTGGACGCGCTGGGATATAAACGGTTTTATGATGAAGTGTTGATGTTGGGGGAACGCGATTCCGCTTGGATTGCGCCTGCGACAAAACAAGAAATGACGCTGACGAAAGTTTGAGCCAGGTTGGATTTGATTTCAATTCCTCGAAATGTGTGCGCGTCTTGGCAGCGTTTTCCCCAAACGCTCATCGCGCTGGCGCTTTTTGTTCTCACCCTCGCGCTTCGTCTCCCCTTTGCAAGTCAAACGCTCAATCATTGGGATTCGGTCAATCACGCGCTCGCGCTTACCGCGTTCAATGTCGCCGCGCATCGCCCGCAACCGCCCGGGTATATTCTTTATATCGGCATTGCGCGTCTGGTGAATTTTATTTTTCCCGACGCGCAAACGGCATTAGTCGTTGTGACCATGTTGGCAAGCGCGCTCGCTGTCGCGTTCTTGTTTTTGTTGGGCGCGCGGATGGTGTCGCGCGAAATGGGTTTGATTGCCGCGCTGCTGCTGTTGACGAGTCCGCCGTTTTGGTTCGATGGCGAAGTAGCTTTGCCATACACGGTGGAAGGTAGTGCGAGCATTGTTCTCGCGTTCTTGCTGCACAAAATGTTGACGGGGGAACAACGCATCGCGTCGCTCACTGCCGTTGTGTTTGCGATCTCGATTGGGCTGCGCCAACAGATGGCGCTTTTTTTTGCGCCGCTCGTTCTGTATGTCTTTTGGAAACAGAGCTGGCGCGCGCGCGTCGAGTCCGTTGCGTGGTTCGCGTTCGTGTGCGCGTTGTGGTTTGTGCCGTTGATGGTGAGCGCGGGAGGAATTGAAAATTATCTCAAAACGTTACGCGAATTAAATTCGAGTTTTGCGAGCGAGTACGTTTTGGGCGGCGCGGGCGGAGAAGCGGGTCTCGTCCGCAATATCGTGCGGCAAGCAACCTACACCGCGTATGCGTTGAATCTAGCGCTGCTCCCGTTTGTTTTTGCGCTTGCGTCGCGATGGCGTGAATCGAATTGGCGCGGGGTGTGGGAGAATCCGCGCGCGCGGTTCCTCGCGTTGTGGATCGTGCCGAGCATTTTGTTTTATACTCTATTCCACATGGGTTCGCCCGGTTTGATCTATGTCTATTTGCCCGCGCTGTTTTTGATTGCCGCGTGGGGTGTGATGCAGTTGACGCGCGCTGTTCCACAATGGCGCGTGTTTGTGGTAATTGCATTGTGCGCCGCGAACGCGTTTTTGTTTCTTGGCACGCCGCCCGATTTGTACACGGGACGCGCGCTGCGCGCCTTGAATTACAGTTCTCTCGTCGCGCACGATCGATCTCTCGGCGCGCGGGTGGAAACGATTCGCGCGCAATTTGATCCGCGCACAACGCTTGTGCTGGCAACCGATTGGCGGTTTGCGGAATACTATTTGCCCGAATATCGCGCGATGCTTTTTTTGCCGCAAGATCGTGTGCCGTTGCTGGTCATTCAGAATCAACGCGAGAACTATGTGCAGCTGGATGATCCACGCGCGCAGGTGCAGGATGTGAAAACGATTGTGTTGTTTGATGCAGGCGCGGCGAAATTTTATCATGGCGCGAGTACGCTTGCGTGCTTGACCCTCGCGGATCGATCGTGTTTGCAAAATGCGCGTATGGACGCGCCGATCAGGTTACGCAAAGACGGGGTGTGGATGGATGTGCCATGAATGAGTCGGTGATCACGAGCCGCGCGAATCCTTTGATCAAAGAATTGCGCGCACTGGCGCAGAAAAAAGTGCGTGAACAACGCGGCGAATTTTTGGTCGAGGGGATTCAACCTGTTTTGCAGGCGTTTCAAAGCGGCGCGGTGGTGCGAATGATCCTTGTCGCGTCCGATTTGTTGACGAGCAAAATTGCGCGCGAGGCGGTGCGAACCCAAGAACGCGCGGGGACGCGCATCGTTCGCATTTCGCGTGATGTGTTTGAATCGTTGGCGGAACGCGAACATCCAACGGGCATCGTGGCGGTTGTGAAAATTACACTGCGTTCGCTGAGTGAGTTGCGCGTGGATGAGGACGCGATTTTTGTCGCGCTGTATCAAGTGAGCAACCCGGGCAATCTTGGCACGATCTTACGCACGGCGGATGCGGTGAACGCGCGGGGTGTCATTTTGATCGGGAACGCGACGGATCCGTACGCGCCGAGCGCGTTGAAGGCGAGTCGCGGCGCGGTGTTTTCGATTCCGCTGGTGCGTTTGGAAAACGCGAATGAGTTGTTGGAGTGGTGTCACGCAAGACAAGTACGCATTGTGACGACATCGGATCGCGCCGCACAAAATTTTTGGGACGCGGATTTGCGCGCGCCGTTAGTGATGGTGTTGGGGAACGAAGGTGAAGGATTGCCGCAAGCAATTTTGGATCAGGGAAATGCAGTGAAAATTCCGATGGGGGGCGCGGTGGATTCTTTGAACCTCGCGGTTGCGGCGAGTGTGTTATTATATGAATGTGTGAGACGACGGGCGAGCTGAGAAACCCGTTTTCGTTCAACGAAAACGGGTTTCTCAGCTCGCCAACGACAGACCCTTCGACAAGCGCAGGTAAGTTGGACGAAAAAAATATGAATGAACAACTGACGGAATTGAAATCGTTGTTGGGCGAAGTGGATGATCTCGGCAAAGCGGCGGCGGTGTTGTCTTGGGATCAACAAGCATACATGCCGCGCGGCGGCGCGCCCGCGCGCGCGAGTCAACGCGCCACGCTCTCGCGTCTTTCGCACGAACGATTCACAAGCGAACGCGTTGGACACTTGTTGTACGACTTGTCCAAAGAAACGCGCGATTTGCCGTATGACGACGATACCGCCTCCATGATTCGCGTGTTAAAACGCGATTATGAAAAAGCGGTGCGCTTGCCGTCAACGTTTGTGGCGGAATTGGCGGAAGCGAGTGGTTTGGGGACAACGGCGTGGGCGCACGCGCGCGCGGCGAATGATTGGAATGGTTTTTCCGATCATCTGAAACGCATCATTGAATTGAAACAGCGCGAGGCGGAATATATTGGGTATCACGAAAAAATGTACGACGCGCTGTTGGATGCGTATGAACCCGATATGAAAACGTCGCAGGTGGCGGAAATTTTTGACGCGGTGCGGCGCGAATTGGTGCCGCTGGTGCGCGCGATTGCGGAAAATTCGGAGCGGGTGGACGATGCAGTGATTCATCGCGCGTATGATTCGGATAAACAATGGGAACTTGCGTGCGACGCGTTGCGCGTGATTGGGTACGATTTCGAACGCGGGCGGATGGATCGCGTGCCGCATCCGTTTTGCACGACGTTTTCCAATCACGATGTGCGCGTGACGAATCGCGTTCTGCTGAATTTTTTCAATTCCGCGTTTTTTGGCGCGCTGCATGAGGGCGGACATGCGTTGTACGAATTGGGTTCGCCTGATAAATTTGAACGCACAGGACTGGCGGGCGGCACATCGCTCGGCGTGCATGAATCGCAATCGCGGATGTGGGAAAATTTGGTGGGGCGTTCGCGCGCGTTTTGGCAATACTTTTTTCCGAAATTCAAAAAGACGTTTCGCAAAAACGCGGCGGACATGGACGCGGAAAAAATGTATCGCGCGGTGAGCAAAGTGCAGCCATCCTTCATTCGCGTCGAAGCGGACGAAGTGACGTATTCGCTTCACGTGATGCTGCGCTTTGAAGCGGAAAATTTGTTGCTTGAAAATAAATTAAAGGTTTCGGAATTGCCCGCGTGGTGGGATGAAGCGATGTCGTCGTATCTCGGCGTCGTGCCGCCCGATGTGGCAAACGGCGCGCTGCAAGATGTTCACTGGTCAATGGGGTTGTACGGATATTTCCCCACGTATTCGCTCGGCACGATTTTTTCGGCACAGCTGTTTGAAGTGGCGCGCGCACAATTGGGCGATCTGGATGAACAATTTGCGCGCGGTGAATTTACGCCGCTGCGCGAATGGCTCATTGAAAACATTTACCAACACGGACGAAAATACACGCTGAACGAACTCTCACAAAAAATTATGGGGGAGCCGTTGCAAACGCGGTCGTATCTCGCGTATTTGAAGGGCAAGTATTCAGAAATCTACGGTCTGTAGGTCGGATGGTCGGATTGTCACACTGACCAACCGACTATGCGACTATCCGACTTTATGACGCTCTATCTCGTCGCCACTCCCATCGGCAATTTGCAAGACATTTCACCGCGCGCGCTCGACACGCTGCGCGGTGTTGCTTTGATTGCGGCGGAGGATACGCGCACAGCGAAACAGTTGTTGAATCATTTTGAAATTCACACACCCGTGACTTCTTTTTTTGAACACAGCAAACAAAATAAAATCAATCACATTCTTGACGCGTTGAAAAAAAATGATGTTGCGGTGATCTCGGAAGCGGGGATGCCGGGGATCAATGATCCGGGGTACGAATTGGTGCGCGAGGCGATTGCGCGCGGACATCGCGTTTCGCCGATTCCGGGCGCGAGCGCGGTGTTGACCGCGTTGGTCGCGTCGGGATTGGACGCGGGCGCGTTTTATTTCGTCGGCTTTTTGCCGCGTGAGCCGCAGGGGCGGCGAAAATTTTTGCGCGAACTCGTGCATGAACGCGAGACGATTGTGGCGTTTGAAACGCCGCATCGTTTGCGCGACGCGCTAAAAGATTTGGAAAACATTTTTGGCGCGACGCGGCAAATTTGCGTGGCGCGCGAGTTGACGAAAATGTTTGAGGAATTTCAACGCGGGACGATGGCGGAGGTGCGCGCGCATTTTTTGGAAAATGAACCGCGGGGGGAATTTACGTTGGGGATTGCGGGGGCGTCAAACGTCAAACGTCAAACGTCAAGCATTGAATGGGATGAAACGCGCGTGCGCGTGGAATTTGCGCGCTTGATGATCGAGGGCGCGACGCGATCCGAGGCGGTGAAACAGATTGCGCGGCAGGCGAAATGGGATCGGCGGCGGGTGTATCAGATTTCGCTCAAGCCGCCGCTGTGGAAAAAATAAGGTTTTTAGGTTTCCCTAATTTGGCGTTAAAAAAGCGCGGCGTCCATTTCGCCGCGCTTTTTTGTTTGCGTTGACCGTGAAGGAACGCGCGTGCTATACTGAAAGAAAGGATGAAGGATGATGCGATGACTGCGATGACTTACATCGCCTATCGCCGATGAAGGATGAACCTTCAATCTTGCAAGGAGAAAAGAATGTTAGAGGAAAATTCACTGGCGAACGAAAATTTACGCGTCTATGACGACGTGGTGCAGGCGATTGGGAATACGCCGCTTGTAAAATTAAACAAGGTTGCGCGCGGCGTGCGCGCGAGTGTGTACGCGAAATTGGAATTTATGAACCCCGGCGGTTCGGTCAAAGACCGCATCGGGTTGGCGATGATCGAGCGCGCGGAACGCGAGGGCAAATTAAAACCGGGCGGCACGATTGTGGAAGGGACGAGCGGCAATACGGGCGTGGGGCTGGCGATTGCGGCGGCGATCAAGGGCTATAAATGTATTTTTGTGATGCCCGATAAAATGAGCGAGGAGAAAATTCGGCTGCTGCGCGCGTTTGGCGCGCGGGTGGTGATCACGCCGACAGCTGTTGAACCTGATGATCCGCGTTCGTACTATTCGGTTTCCAAACGTTTGTCGGAAGAAACGTCGAATACGATTCTCGCGGGACAGTATTGGAATCCCGCGAATCCTGAAGCGCATTACTTGACGACGGGACCCGAAATTTGGAAACAGACGCAAGGGAAAATTGATGTGCTGGTGTGCGGGATGGGAACGGGTGGGACGATTACGGGGACGGGAAAATATTTAAAGGAAAAAAATCCGAATGTAAAAATTGTCGGGGTGGATCCGATTGGTTCGCTGTTGTATGCGACGTTCAAGGCGGGCGGCAAAATTCCCGAAGGCGCGTTTCCGAAAGTGTACAAGATCGAAGGGATCGGCGAAGATTTTTTGCCGACGGCGTTGGATTTGCAATACGTGGACGAGGTGGTGCAAACGGGGGATCGTGAAGCGTTTTTGATGACGCGGCGATTGGTGCGCGAGGAAGGATTGTTTTGCGGCGGCTCGTGCGGCTCAGCTGTGTACGGCGCGCTGCAATACGCGAAAAATTTGGACGCGGATAAAACGGTGGTGGTGATTTTGCCCGATTCGGGTTCGCGTTATTTGTCAAAAGTTTTCAACGACGATTGGATGCGCGAAAATCGGTTCTTGGATTATCCGCTGGCGGAAGGGCGCGTCGAGGATTTGTTGACGCTCAAGAAATTTGAAATCGTGACCGCTCACATGAACGATCGCAAGTTCGATGTGATTGCGCGGATGAAAGAGTACAACATTTCGCAGTTGCCCGTCATTGAAGATGAGGGACGCTACGCGGGGATGATTACGGAAATTGATTTGTTGAATCATCTCTTGAGTTCGGATCACAAACACGAGGCGAACGAGACGATTCAAGATATTGTGGATCGGGATGCGGCGGAAGTTGTCGGACCTGAAACCTCGCTGTCGGTTTTATCCGAAGTGTTTCGGCACGGCAAAACAGCTGTGGTGTGCGAAGAGGATCGGGTGACGGGGATTGTGAGCAAGATTGATTTGATTGAATATTTGGCGGGGAGGGTGCAGTGAGCAGTGAGCAGTGTACAGTAATCAGTATTCAGTTGTCCGATGCGAGAAACGAAAAACGAGAGACGAGAAACGGGAAACGGGAAATGGCAAACGGCAAACGCGCCATGTGCGTAGGAGGCGTTCTCTAACGCCGAAGGGGATGATTCAAAATGGCTTCTGAATGGCTCACACAAATTTCGTTAGGCGAGGCAACCGTACAAGATTTGCATTTGGAATTGCTGCGGCGCGTGAAACGCAATCTGCTCGATGGCGAACGGGTTGCGAATGATCTGTTGGCGCATCGTGATTTATGGCATGCGGTGTTGTTGGATACGCTGGGGTTGGATGGCGATGGCGTTGGCTTTGCACAACTGATCAAATTGCGCGACATGAAAGGAAATTTTTACAATGTGGACACACTGTACGTTTTAGCCGTGAGTGAAGCAGCAGCACAAAAAATTGCCGAGTACGAAGAAGCGTGGCGCGCGGATGCGACAGAGATTCTGGATTTGGAGAAAACAGAGAAGGCATTAGGCGCACACGGTTTCGATGATCATTTACGGATTGTGGAGATGTGGTGGGATTGATGAGGGATGAAGGCGGAAGGATGAGGGATGAAGGATGAAGGATGAGAGCCGAGAAACGAGAAACGAGAATGTACTTCAAATCTACCCATTACCAAGCGCGGAGCGCGAATTACGCGGCTTGTATCTCGCGCATGATTTGAGACAGTACGCGCGCGAAAATTCGTCGCCGTACATGTATGCGAATTTTGTTTCGAGTTTGGATGGGCGGATCGCGGTGGCGCGTCCCGATGGCAGTGGGTTGATGGTGCCGAAAAATATCGCGAATGAACGCGATTGGCGATTGTATCAAGAACTGGCGGCGCAAGCGGATTTGATTATTAGCAGTGGGCGTTATTTGCGCGAATGGGCGGCGGGACGCGCGCAGGAAATTTTGCAAACGGATGAGCCGCGTTTTGCGGATTTGCGCGAGTGGCGCACTGCACACGGACTGAAACCGCAGCCCGATATTGCGATCATTAGCAGCAGTTTGGATTTTCCGATTCCTGATGTGTTGACACATGAGGGGCGTAAAGCAATTTTTTTTACAACGGCGAATCCGAATGGGGAGCGCGTGCGCGAGATTGAAAAGCAAGCGGGACAAGTGATTGTGGCTGGGGAAAAGAGTGTTGAGGGAAAATTATTCGCGGCGCGTGTGCGAGAGTTGGGGTATCGTACTGTGTATTCGGGCGCGGGTCCGAAAATTTTGCGTTTGCTGTTGGCGGATGGCGTGTTGGATCGTTTGTATTTGACATTTGCCAATCGCGTGTTGGGCGGCAACCCGTTCGCGACGATTGTGGAGGGCGCGTTGTTGGAACCCGCGGTGGAGTTCAAATTGGACGCGCTGTATTTTGATGGCGCGGGGTTGGAGGGGGTGGGGCAGATGTTTGTCTCATACATCGTAGCAAAAGGGTGAAATGCAATGAAGCACGACGACTCACGTAGTCCATTTTCCGGTTTGGAGTGGTTGGAACGATTAGGGAGCATTGTCGGCGGCGTTACTGTGGTTGCAGGCGCGCTTGCGTGGATTGTTGCGTTCTTTTTTCCCGACGTTCGCGAGAGCGCGCAATCCTATGCAACGCTGGGCGCGATTTTGATTGCGGTCGGCGGCTTTGCCTTTTTCTTTTACCGCCGCCGCCGCGCGCGGCGTTACAAAATCGCGCCCAGCGCCGCGCCCACCGAACCGAGCGCCGCATTGCGTGGTCTGTTGCCTTTTGAGGAAGGCGACCACCTGCCGGGGCGCGCCCAAGACGCGCAGCAGCTTTTTACACTCGTCACCAATCGCAATTTTCATTTCGGCGTGTTGTGGGGACAATCGGGCAGCGGCAAAACTTCCCTTCTGCGCGCCAGCGTGGTCCCCGCCCTCAAGCAAAATGGACATGTCACAGTCTATGTCCCGCGTCCAACGCAAGACCCGCAAGCGGCGACTCGCAGCGCACTGGTCAAAGAGTTTCCCGAACTCAAAACGCGCGCGAGCGAACCCTTGGACGCGTTACTCGAAAGTATTACTCCACGCGGCAAACACGGGGTTATTCTCCTCGACCAATTTGAAGAATTCTTTTTGCTGAATCGCACCCCCGCGTCGCGCGAACCTTTTGTCAAATGGCTTGGGCAAATCGTTGGCGACGCGGATTCGCGGCTTGCCGTGCTGGTCAACATTCGTAGCGATTCGTTCGCGCAGCTGCAAAACCTTGCTCCTGCTGTGCCTGAACCCACGTCGCCGCGCACCACGTACCAGCTCCTCAATTTCACGACGATGCAAGCCAAGCAAGTCTTTGACGAAGCGGTGCGCTCCGACGCGGTGCCATTTGATCCTGAATTGATTGATGCGGTTGTTGGCGATCTCGAAGTCGAGGGCTATCTGCGCCCCGCCGAATTGCAGATTCTCGGCACGCGTCTCAAAAGCAAAAACATCCATACATTGAATCGCTATGAAGTGGAAGGACGCGCCCAAGGAATTCTCTCTTCGTACGTTGTGGAAGAAATAAAGTATTCGCCCAATCAAGACCTCGCGCGGCTTGTCCTGCGGCTCATGTTGGCAGACCCTGTGGAAGCCAAGTCACCGCAAGACCTTTCCCTAGACGATATTGTCCTTTCGCTCAAAGGACCTGCACCGGAAGGATCGAACGCGCAAACGGTCCAACCCGATTTGGTTCAAAAGATTCTGAATCAATTCGTAGATGCGCGTATCGTCACACACACAGACGATGACAAATACAATCTGGTGCATGATTATCTTGCGACCTACGTTCGTTTCGCCACCGAAGGCAGCGAGTCGAATGTTGAGCGCGCAAACCGTTGGTTGAAACGCTACGTTGCGGAATACAAAGAAGACCGCCAAACGCGCATTCCGTACGGGCGAACGCGTTTCATTCAAAAATATGCCAGTGGCGAACTGCGTAATACGGATACTGCGCGTCAAGTGTTGGGTACAAGTGCGCGCGCATTTTTCATCCGAGTCAGCGCCATTGCGGCGGCGATTATTTTGCCCTTGCTCGCGCTGTTTGCGTATCTCAGTGCATCGTACTATATCGCGGTACAGGATATTGGCGGCTATTCTTTTATCGTGGTGCGCTCCGGCAGCCCGCAACTCAAAGGTGTGCCGGGCTTTGATGCCATCGTGACGCAGAATGATTTCATTTTGGCGGATGTGGTCAAAGATTCAGAAACTCGCGCCCAAGTTCAACGAGAACGTTTGACCGGTTTTTGGTTTGACCGCGCGCCGGGCGGCTATGAACGGTGGGGCGATGAAATCTTGACACGCCTTGTGCCAGCGCCGCAAGGACGCGGCTGGGGCTGGATTGGTCAGCCCGAGCGCGGTGTCCAAGTCATGATCAAAGCCATCACGGATCCGACGACGGAAAACTCGACGCGCAATGATGCCATTGAAGCTCTGGGGTTGTTGGTCTCGAACAATCCGCAAGTTGCAACTTCGGAATTGGTCGAGGCGATGTTAACGGTGCTGCGCGATCCGGAATCCGGACCTGCCGCGCGCGTCGGCGCGGCGAACGTATTGGGCGATTTGGGACAGGCGAACCCAAACTTGGTGACGCCTGAGGTTGTGCAAACCACATTCAATATGGTGGGCGATGAAAAGGTCAATTCCGACCTACGCGAAGATCAAGCTCTTGCGCTCGGACAGATGATCGAGGCGAACCCGAACGTTGCCACGCCAGAGATACTTGCGGCGATGATTGCGCTTGCGGGAGATGGAAGCGCGGATACTGACTTGCGCGTTGCCGCGTCGGACGCTGTAGGACGCGCGGGGCGCGTCGCTGCCGCGTTGGTTTCGGAGGAGATCGTTCAGACGCTAAACATGCTCCTGACGGATCCCGAAGCGGATGCAGATTTACGAACGGAAGCGGGCAGAGCTCTGCGCCGCATTGCCCAATCCAAACCCGAAGTAATCACGCCGCAAACGCTCCAAGCTCTCATTGATATTGCGACCGATTTGCAACTTTCGGACGCATTGCGCGCCGACGCGGCAGACGAAGTTGGGCAGATGGCACTCGCACAGCGGGCAAGCGTGACGCCAGAAATCGGTGAGCGTCTCCTTAAAGTGATCAAAAACCAAAAAACAGACTCGTTAACGCGCGCCGCCGCCGCATTTACGTTAGGGGAACTTGCAGCGGCACAGCAAGAGTTGGCGTCGAACGCGAATATGCAGATGTTAATGGGACTCGTCAAAGATCAGCAGGTCAATGTTACTTTACGCGCGAACGCGGCGCGCGCCGCCGGATTGTTGGCGCGATACAATTCCAGTGCAGCGTCCGAAAAAGTGGGGCAGCCGCTCTTTTCATTGTTCAAGGACACCAAGGGCACAAACGAACTGCGCGGCGCGGCAATTTTGGCGTTGGGCAATGTGGTGCACGGTCAACCCAAATTGATGAACCCCGAATGGATCGCGCCAGTTATGGAGACGTTGAATGACGCGCAGTCTGACGGTGGACTGCGCGTGAACGCGGCGCGTTCGTTCGCCGAACTGGCGCCCTATGTGCCTGATCTGGTACTGCAGCAGCGCGACGCGATCTATTCGGTTGCCACGGTCCGCAGGGCGCGCGGACCGATTCTGGTTGCATTGGCGCGGGCAAGTTATGCCCAAGTGCAATCGGCGCAAAATGTCACAGCGGATCCATTTTTGAAATCGTTGGAGAGTCATGCGGACAGTCGCGGGCGCAGCACCGCGGCGCATGTTCTTTTTCTGCTTACCTTTGATCATCCAGACCAAATGCCCGCCGTGCGGGAGCAGTTAAGCAAACTGCGGTTGAGTGAAAAGCCCGAAGTCCGTATCGCGGCTTCCAAAGCCCTCGAAATGTTGACCATTGGCGCGCTTTACCAGCAAGCGCGCGCGAATCCCGAACAAATGCCCCAGATCATGGCGCGGCTTGGCGCGCTCCAAGAGTCGGCGCAGCGCGGCAATAATGTGGTGGAAGATCACATTGCCTTTGCGGCGAATTTTGTTCTGGAAAAATTCATCGAGCAGAACCAACCCAAATAGTGTCCATGTCTCCCACCCAATTCCTCACTTCCCTCCGTTCCGAAAAGCAGTACGGGCATGTCGGCAAGCGAATGTGGAAAGAAGATACGCAGATAGCGCGCGCGAAATTTAAGGTCGCGGAATCGCTTTGATTTTTATTGTGACTATGCTATGCTGTGTGGAGTAAGAAGGGAAGATGAATCAGACAATTACAATTCGATCGAAATTGTTAAACGTGTATGGGGTGACGCGTTTCGAGAAAGAGCTGTGCCGTTTGCGGATCAATTGATTGACGAAAATCACGCGTTGTTTGAAGAACGGGCGCGGTTATGAAAGAGTCCTAATATGGCAAATCATTCCACACAAATCATCGAAGAATTTCGCGGCGAAACGCTCGTATCGCGCGCGTTGCTGCGCGCGATCACAAAACGCATTGTCGAAAATATCCATCCCGAAAAAATTATTTTGTTCGGTTCGTATGCGTATGGCGAGCCGACGCTGGATAGTGATATTGATTTACTCGTCATTCTGCAAAATCGGCGTCGCTCGATTGAGAATGCGATGCAAGTGGACAAGCTGTTTGCCAATCGTCGTTTCGGGATGGATATTTTTGTGCGAACACCCAAGCAGCTCAGAGAACGACTCGAAATGGGTGATTACTTTATGAAAGAGATAATGGAACAAGGCAAGGTGCTGTATGAGCGACGAAACACCAACGGTTCACGATTGGGTCGCCAAAGCCGAAATGGACTTCAAAGGCGCGCTCGATCTCGCAAGCCGCAAAAAGGATCCGCTGCCCGACAAAGTGGTGTACGATTGCGCGCAGTGCATTGAAAAGTATCTCAAAGGATTTCTTGTCCTTCACAAGCAGCCATTCCGCTTCCGCCATGATCTTACAGATTTGCGGAGACGTTGTCAGGATGTGGACAGCGCTTTTGGATTGATAGAAGATGATGCAATTCTGCTGAACCGTTGGGGTTCGGAAGTTCGCTATCCAGGTGTATCGGCGGCGACGGAGGATGTGAAAGATGCGCTCGCGGCTGTGAAACGCGTGCGTAAGTTTGTGCGCGCCAAGTTGGGGTTGCCAAAATGAAAAAGAGAATTGATTTTCTTGGTGAGTATGCTATGCTGTGCGGAGTAAGGAGAAAAGATGATTCAGCCATTAACTGTTCCAGGACTAACCGCAGAGTACCGAGCATTGGCGCGGCGTGTTGAAAAATTGGAGGCGCTTGTTTTGCCAATCGCTGAAGCAGATGCCATGACCGTCCCGAATAAAGACATTGATATTCACGTGTTAATCAAGGAACTGCAAGATGAGTACACCCAGTACCCTTCCTTCACAAAAGCCCTCCGCGCCGAGCGCGCCCGCGAGCGCAAGCACGAACAAACCCCTTTACGTTCTCGACGCGTTCGCAATGTTCGCACTCCTGCAAAACGAAAAGGGCGCAACAACCGTCGCCAACTTGATCGAACGGGCGCAAAATGACGAAATCCGCTTGCGTTTGAGTTTAATCAATTGGGGCGAGGTACTTTACACCATCGAACGCGAACAAGGACAAGAACGTTTTATGCAGTGGAAATCCAAGGTTGCAAGTTTGCCGATCTTGTTGGCGCAAGTCAGTCAAGCGCGGATCGAACGGGCTGCGCATATCAAGAGTCATCGCAGCGTTTCTTATGCCGATTCGTTTGCCACCGCGCTCGCGAAGGAACTTGATGCAATTGTAGTGACGGGGGATAAGGAATTCAAGAGCGTTGAGAAATTGATTTCAGTTCTCTGGTTAGAACGTTGAACCATCTCCCGCCATTCGCAAGAGTGGCGGTTTTTCATCTGTGCGCGTATCGCGTATGGCAAGTCGTGTGATGGCTCTCGTTTCTCGTTTCTCGATTCTCGTAATCTAAAATCCAAAATCTGAAATCTAAAATCTGCAATCCAAACTCCCATGTCCCCCACCCAATTCCTCACCTCCCTCCGTTCCGAAAAACAGTACGCCAATCAAATCATTCATTTGGAACACCTCGCGCCGCGCAGCGCGAAATTCGCGCGTCTTGAAAAATCTTTGCATCCCTCGTTGGACGACGCATTACGCGCAATCAAAATCGAAAAATTTTTCTCGCATCAAGCTAACGCGATTAACGCGGCGCGGGATGGGTATGATGTGGTCGTTGCTACAAGCACTTCATCGGGCAAAACGTTGTGCTACAACATTCCCGTGTTGGAGGCGATTCTGGCGGAACCTCACGCGCGCGCGTTGTATCTGTTTCCCACCAAAGCGTTGGCGCAAGACCAACTGCGCGCGCTGAATGAATTGACGGATGTGTTGGAGACGAACAAGCAGATTGTTTTTGACACATACGACGGCGACACGAAACGCGAGGCGCGCACGAAATTACGCAAGCGCGGCAACATTATTCTCACGAATCCCGATATGCTTTCGATGGGCATTTTGCCCAATCATTCGCTGTGGGCGGACTTTATCGCGAATTTGAAATATGTTGTGATTGATGAGGCGCATATTTATCGCGGCGTGTTTGGTTCCCAAGTCGCGTGTGTGCTGCGGCGGCTGCGGCGGATTTGTGAGTACTATTCCGCGAATCCGCAATTTATTTTTTGTTCGGCGACGATTGCGAATCCGGGCGAGCATGTGCATCGCTTGTCGGGACGGCGCGCCAAAGTGATTAACGAAGATGGCGCGCCGCGCGGACAGCGCGAATTTGCGTTGTGGAATCCGCCGTTTATTGACAAGACGCATACCTCGCGCAAAAGCGCCAACTCGGAAGCGGCGCACCTGTTTTCGTCGCTCGTGCGCGCGGGGCTGCGAAATATAACATTTGTGCGCGCGCGGAAACTTGCGGAATTGGTTTTGTTGTATGCGCGCGACAATTTGAAACGCACCGATCCTGAATTGGTCAATACGGTGAAATCGTACCGCGCGGGCTATCTCGCCGATGAACGGCGCGCGATTGAACGCGATTTGTTTAATGGCACGCTGCGCGGGGTGACGGCGACGAACGCGTTGGAATTGGGCATTGATGTGGGGCATCTCGACGCGACGGTGGTGGTGGGATTCCCTGGAACAATTGCGTCGTTGTGGCAACAGGTTGGGCGTTCGGGACGCGGGACGCGCGATGCGCTTTCGATTTTGGTGGGGATGGACGATCCGCTTAATCAATTTTTCATGCGCCATCCCGAAGTGTTGTTTGCGAAACCCGTCGAACACGCTTTGATTTATCCCGATAACCCGTACATTTTGGAAAAACATTTGCCATGTGCAGCTTACGAATTGCCATTGACGAACGCGGACGAGGAATTATTCGGACCTGGTTTTGTTGAGGCGATGATTCGTTTGGAACGCAGCAACACACTCGAATATCGCAACGAGCAGTGGTATTTTCGCGGACTCGGCTACCCAGCTGAAAAGGTCAACATTCGCTCCGTGTCGGATCAAATTGTTTCGCTCGTGGATGTGAAGCACAATTTCAAAACGATTGAAGAGATCGAAGCGACGACGGCGATGCAGCGCTGTTACGAGGGCGCGATTTATTTGCATCAAGGCGAGTCGTATCTCATCACAAAATTGGATTTGGAAGCGGGCGCGGCATATTGCAAACCCGTTGACGTGGATTTTTATACCGAAGTGCGCGAGAACGGCGAGACGCGCATTTTGAAATTTTTGCGTCAGCGCGACGTAGCTGGCGGTCGCTGCACCGCCTATTACGGCGATGTGCGCGTGACGGAACATATTGTCGGCTATCGCCGCAAGCGTCAATTCACCGAAGAAGTGCTGGCGACGGTGGATTTGGATTATCCGCCGCAGTTGTTTGACACGAAAGCAGTGTGGTGGGATATTCCCGAAGATTTGATTCGCGCGATTTCGCGCGCGGGCTGTGATCTCGCGGGCTCGCTGCACGCGGCGGAACACGCGTGCATTGGACTCTTGCCGTTGTTCGCCATGTGTGATCGGTGGGACATTGGCGGGCTTTCGATTCACTTGCATCCCGACACAGGCAAGCCGCAAATTTTTATTTACGATGGTTTCCCCGGTGGCATCGGCATCACGGAAAAAGCATTCGCGTTGTTGGAATCGTTATGGACGGCGACATTGGAAACGATTGAACAATGCCCGTGCGAGTTCGGCTGCCCGTCCTGTGTGCAGTCGCCGAAGTGTGGAAACAATAATGAACCGTTGGACAAAAAGGGCGCGGTGGTGTTGTTGCGGGGGTTGTTGGGAAAACAATGAAAAAATTCGATGTGCGCCAGCGCACGTCGAATTTTTTTCATTGAGGTATCTCCAACCGCACCTCCCCTTTCAAAAAGAATTTGCGCGTAGGCGGATAGCGCAAGAGGTGATCGTAAAAGTCGCCGACGATGGTGGGGAGATGTTTGGCGACGATGGCTTTGGTTTGGACGATGGCTTGCTCGTTGGCAAAGGTGAATCCAACAAAGTCTGCCATGTAGCGAAAGTATTTGCCTGAATCGGACGCGCCGCGTTTTGTGATTGTTGTTTGATCGGTTTTGATTTCAGTTGCGATCATAGGTTCTCGATTTCGAATGCGGCAACACAAGCTCACGCAAAGGCGCAAAGCCGCCAAGAAAACTTTGCGCCTTTGCGCCTTTGCGTGAGACAATCAAGTGTGTCTATTGTGACCATTCCGTCGGCGTGCGATCCCAACGATGTTTTTCAATTTCGCGCATCAGTTCATCGCTCAACAAAATTCCGTCGCTCGCCGCGCTGTTTGCGCGCACATTTTTTTCTTTACGCATCCCCGGGATAACCGTGCTGACAGTTTTGTTGGCGAGAATCCAGCGCAGCGCCATTTCGGGCATCGTCATGTTTGCGGGGACGAGAAGTTTCAAGGCGTCCGCGCGTGTGACGCTCGCCTGTAAGTTTTCGGAAACGAAATACCCGTTGCGCCAATCGCCTTCGGACCATTTGGAATCGAGCGTGAGCGCGCCAGTGAGCGAACCTTCATCAAAGGGAACGCGCGCAATGACGCCGATGTTGAATTCCGCGCATACAGGCAGCAACTCGTCGTTTGGATTTTGGTCAAAGACATTGTAAATCACCTGCACCGAGTCAATCAGTCCCGTCCGCACGGTGCGAATTGCGTTCCACGGTTCCCAACGATTGATGCTGATGCCCGCCGCGCGAATTTTGCCCGCGCGTTTCAAATCCTCCAACGCGCGCTGCCATTCGTCCTGCTCTGCCCAATCGTCTTCCCAGACATGAAATTGCTGCACATCAATTGTTTCAACGCCGAGATTTTCCAAACTCTTTTCGGTGTACTCTTTGATGTAATCCGCTGGAAAAACATCTTCCAGTTTAAATCCGCGCCGCGTGGGCCAGATGCGATTCTTGGGCGGAATTTTTGTGGCGATATACAATTTTTTGTCGAGATGCCCGCGCGCGAGTTCAGAAAATAATTTTTCGCTGTGACCCGACCCGTATGCCCACGCGGCATCAAAAAAATTGCAGCCGAGTTCCACCGACAAATGCAGTGAGCGCAAAGATTCCGCGTCGTCCGATTCCGTCCAGCCGCCCATGCCCCACATGCCGTAACCGATTTCGCTGACCTGCCAACCTGTGCGTCCAAAGGTGCGATAGATCATTTGGGGTTCCTTTGAAAAGGTACGACAAATTTGCAATTTGTCATGGAGCAGGTACGACAAATTTGTAATTTGTCGTGGAGCAGGTATGACAAATTACAAATTTGTCTTACGCCTTTATAAAATTCCCAACGCCGCCATTCTACCAATCTCCGCGATCTCCATGTCTTCACTTTCGGGCAAGCCGCTGATCGCCACCGCGCCAACAACCTCGCCTTCGATCACGATAGGCAAACCACCGCCCCACGTCGTATAGCGCAAATCGCCAAAGTTGGTCATGGGAAAACCGCGTTCGGGGTTGCGCGCTTTTTGTCCGAGATCGTACGAGGCGATGCGTTCGCGCGCGGCAGTATACGCTTTGTTCATCGCGATTTGGATGGACGAAAACGGCGCGCCGTCCATTCGCAAAAACGCGATCAGTTCGCCGTGCGCGTCGGTGACGACGAGGACGCCTGCTTTGCCGCGTGTGGCACATTCCGCGCGCATCGCTTCAAGCGCACGCTGCGCGTCGTGGTGGGAGAGGGTGATGAGTTGTCGCATGAGAATCCCTACAAACCTCCGATGTCTTGGAGACATCGGAGGTTTAAAAGTGAGTGAGAGGTTTTTCCTCTCACTCACTTTTTTAATTTGCTGTTTCGTGGGCGTCGCTGAGGGGCTGGAACAAAGTCACATAGAACGAAGAGTCAGCACGCCAGAGCCTGTGGTGAGCTTGTCGAACCATGCGGCATCCGCGGCACATTTCGCATCTGGGGATGCTGACTTGACGCGGCACGCGCGACTTTGTGCCAGCTCTGATCAGGCGGTTTCGTAGGCGTCGCTGTAGGGCTGGAACAGAGTCATATAGGACGAAGAGTCAGCACGCCCACGTGCGGCATCCGCGGCACATTTCGCATCTGGGGATGCGGACTCGACGCGGCACGCGCATCACGCTTATTGCGTCGTAATTGTAAACGCGGCGGTTTCGGTCGTGTTGTTAAAGACCACCAGAAAATAGGGTCCTGCTTCGAACGAGTTGCCCGTCCAGACCAAATCGTTGCCATCTACATTGCCGGTGCCAATGTGTGTGGCATTCGACAAATCCGCGATCTGCGAGGGCGCGAAAACCCAAAAGCCCAGCGCATTAGATGCGCCTTGCGGAATCCGAATGGTAATGTCGGCTCCGGGGTTGGGTTGCTGAACGGTATACCAGAGTACGGCACCGCCGGGGATACTGAGATTTGGTGTGCTGGCATCAATGGCTCCATCGGGCTGCGTATTCGCGGGCTGTGTCGTCGCGGGCTGCGGAGTGGCGGTCGGGACATCTGTCGGCTGCGCGGTTGCGAGCGCGGTTGCCGGGCTTGCACCGGTTCTTTCTCCGGCAATGTTGCCGGGCGGGGCGTAATTGCAAACATAGAAATCGTTGCCCTTGCCCGTTGCTTTGCCACAACCAACCTTGGTCGTCTTTGCCCAGACCAGCTGCGTAAAGTGTCCACACGCTTTACCGGCGGCGCAAGTATTCGTGGCGAAATCATAATCGCTGACCTCACTGCCCCACGAATTGACGGCATCGGTTGCGACAAAAAAGCCGGTGGAGCCGCCCCAGATATTTTCGCCAAATTGATTGTTGGGACGATGGGCGAATGTGCCGGTGGCAGCAACTTGATTTGCCCAATCTTGCGCGATGGCGGCGACAGCATTATCCCAGATCAGCGTTGGTACACTAAAGCGCAGCCGCCAACTATTGTGTGCCTCCAGCATCGCAGTCGCATCCGCCGCGCTCAATCCCGTTGTCCCATTCGCCGCGAGGGTAGCCGTAGGCGTGATCGTGATAGAGCGGGTTGCGGTCAGTGTGGCTGTCGCGGTCAAGTTGACGGTTGGTGTGATCGTCGCGGTCAAGTTGATTGTCGGCGTGAGTGTCGCGGTCAAAGTAGCTGTCACAGCAGTTGTCGTGGTTACGACACCGGTCGGTGTGAGAGTTGGGGTCGAGATTACGCCGGTAGTTGCCGTCACGATGCTGGTTGCCGCAAGCGTCGCGGTGAGAGTTGCAGTTGGAGTGATCGTCGCAGTTTGCGTTGCGGTGGGTGTGTTGGTCGCGGGAACGAGCCGCGCCCCGGGCGTTTGTCCTGCAACATTGCCGGGCGGGTCATAATTGCAGATATAGTAATCGTTGCCGTTCGCGGTGGCTTTGCCACAACCTAACTTGGTCGTCGCTGACCAAACCGTTTGCGTAAATGCTTTGCAGTTTTTGCCGGCGGCGCACGTATTCGTGGTCAAATCATAATCACTGCTTGCGCTCCCCCACCAGTTGACTGCATTGGAAGCGGCACCGCCATTGGTGCCAAAAAAGAAATTAACACCATACGGGCTATTGGGGCGGCTCACAAAACTACCGCCGGGCGCGATCTCGTCCGCCCAGCTCTGTGCAAACGCAGCCACTGTGTCATCCCAATTGAGCGCGGGCACGTTGTATTTATTTCGCAACGCATTGTGCGCGTCCAACAGCGCATTGGCATTCTCGACGCTCAAACCGGTTGTGCCGCGAATCGCGGGCTGCGGTGTCGCGGACGGAGTTGATGTGGGCTGCAAAGTTGCGGCTTGCGTATTTGCAGGTTGAGTCGTTGCGGGCTGTAAAGTGCCTGTCGGAACATTGGTCGGCTGCGTGGTTGTCACTGCTGCTGCGGGGCTTGCGCCGGTGGTTTGTCCGACAAGGTTGCCGGGCGGATCGTAATTGCAAACATAGTAATCGTTGCCATGTCCGACACCTTTGCCGCAGCCAACTTTGATCGTGCGCGCCCAGACCAATTGTGTAAAGTGTCCACACGCTTTGCCCGCCGCGCACGTATTCGTCGCGAAATCATAATCGTTGACTTCGTTGCCCCACGAATTGACGGCATCGGTTGCGACAAAAAAGCCGGTCGTCCCGCCCCAAATATTTTCTCCATATTTATTGTTAGGACGATGCGCGAATATCCCGGTGGCAGCCACCTGATTTGCCCAATCTTGCGCGACGGCGGCGACGGCACTATCCCAGGTGAGCGTTGGCACACTAAAGCGCAACCGCCAACTATTGTGCGCGTTCAACATTGCCGCAACATCCGCCGCGCTCAATCCATTCGGACCTTGCTGCGGTGGCGCGGCTTGGACCGGATTCGATAAAAACAAACTGGTCGAGATCGCGACGATACAAATCAATCCCAACGTTAGGCGTACAATAATTTTTTCCACTTTACCTACCCCCTTTGTGCTTTCATGATGTTGTCCGCGTGGGCGGTGGATGTTGTTTCATTGGAACAGTTTGTGGATTGCATCGAAACAAACTTGGTGCAACGTCGTTATCATACACCGCCACCGAAACATGTCAATCTTTGTCCACTGCCTTTTGTCCAATGTAACATATTACGCTTCAGATGTCTGTCGTGTTGGTGACACAGGGTGGGCGTCACATTTTTGGTCAGATGCAATTCCAACCTGCGGAGCCGGGTTTCGTGGGCGATATAAGTCATCGCATGTTGCTGCGATTTGCAATCGCCCGCGTTTTTGGGTAAGGTGCAATTCCAACCTGTAGAGCCGGGTTTCGTGGCGATGTAAGTCATCGCATGTTGCTGCGATTTGCAATCGCCCGCATGGACGCGAGGATAACCAGAACGATTCTGCGGCAAAATCGCATGAGGTAAAAACTATGTCCCATCATTCCCCCACTACTTTTTTTCAGCGCCTCGCCGCGTTCGATCATTTCTTTGAACCCGCGCATCGGGAAATCGTGCAGTGGTTGAATCTCGCGCGCGGGGCGCGCATCGCGGATATTGGCTGCGGCGCGGGCGGCATGGCGGTATTGTTTGCAGAGCAGGTGGGTGATTCGGGAAATGTCGCGGCGGTTGAAGTGAACGCGGAACGCGTCACCGCGCTGCGCGCATTTTTGGAAACGTCGTCGTTGTCCGCGCGCATTTCCTCACATCAAGGCGAATTGCCCGCGTTGTCATTTGCCGAAAATGAATTTGATGTGGTGTGGTGCAGCCGCGTCATTCATCACGTCGCGGATCCAGTCGCGGGGATACGCGAGCTCGCGCGCATCGCAAAAAAGGGGGGACGCGTGATTTTACGCGAAGGCGGCATCACCCCGCGTTTTTTGCCGTATGATGTTGGCATCGGCGCGGCGGGGATTGAAGAGCGCGTGCGCGTGGCGCACAATGCGTGGTTTGACAACATGCGCGCGGGGCATGAAAACAGTGTACGCTATCCGCGCGGTTGGCTGGCGGCATTGCGCGACGCGGGTTTGCAAAATGCGCGCGCAAAATCATTTTTGTATGAACTCACGCCGCCCTTTACCGACACGCAAATTTCGTACTTGAGAACATGGCTCAATGATTTTGCAACGAATGAGGAACTCGAATTGAGTGAAGCGGATCGTGACGCGCTGCGTCAATTGACTGATCCCGCGAGCGAACATGATGCGTTCCGACGCGATGATTTGCATTTGTTGTACGTGGCGAGTGTTTATGTTGGAGAAAAATAATAAACCTCCGATGTCGGCGATGATTACATCGCATGAGACATCGGAGGTTTATTATTAGCGCAGAATGTTGAATCCATCCACGCTCACAAAGTTTGAATAATAATCGGAACAGCCCGAATGTCCGGCGGCGACAATTTTGATGCTATGCGCGGTGTTGGCGTTGCCTGAGAGAATGTAAGTGCGGATGGCAAATTTTGGCACGGCGGATTTCTTGCGAAGTTTGCACAGATCCACGCGCTCGAAATATTGCCCGTCAATGTACACATCCGCCTTGCCGTAGGTGTTCGCATACGCCGTTTCCCATTCCACGCGCAAGCCGCCGACGAAGTTCAATTCCGCCGACCAATCTTGTTTGCATTTCTTGTTGCCGCCGCAGCGCATGTAGTAATCATCCGACGCGTCTTTGTTTTTAAGCTCCTTCCATGTGCCATCATATTGGATGCGCGGATCGTTGGAAGGAATGTGTTCCGTCCCACTTGCTGACGTTACGGTCACGGTGGGCGTATGCGTGCGCGTGGGCGTGCTTGTGTGCGTAGGGGTTGGTGTCGCAACCGTTCCCGTTGGAGTGGGCGTTCGCGTTAGAGTTGGCGTGAAGGTGTTGGTTGGCGAGGGTGGCGTGCCTGTATTCGTTTGCGTCGGCGTGTGCGTGGGCGTTGGACTGGAACCGCCTTCGCACGAAATCCCTAAATCCGCGGTGCCGGCGCTCGCGACACTGTTGCTCGTATTCGCATACACAATCGCGCCGCGCGCAAATGTCGCAATCGCGGGCGTTTGTTCTTGCGAGCCCGTGTCGCCAATCGTTTCGCGTTTTGTAAATTTGTTGTCTGCCGAATTGTACGTGCGGTGATAAATGTTCCAGTTGCCGTCCGCGGTCACTTTGCCTTGAAAGGTGTAATGGAAAATGCCGAGACAATCGGCGCTGATGCGCGGCCACAAGGATTGCTCAACGCCGCCGTCCACATCGTGCTTTTTCAAATCCGCGCTGCCATTGTTATATTCCGCAAACGACACATTGAAATTGTCGTAGGTGCTCCACAAAATTCCAGCTGCCCCATTCGGCGCAATCGTAATATCGGGGGTTTGATCTTTGTGTCCCGTCGAAACCGTGATCTTGTCGTCGAAATCGCCAGTGGGAAATTGAATCGCGTAATAGATTCCATAAGGCGAAGGCGCGTTCCAAACTACATGCGCGAGATCATCCGCGTCCGCCGCGAGGCGTGGATACAAACCGTTTGAAAGTTGCTGCCCCTCCGCGCCATTTTCGTTTTGCGCCGCTTCCGCCGCCACGGTGATCGGTTGATCGGAATTTACTGCGTCCAATTGAATTTTACGCGCCGTGCCAAAACCGTCGCTACTTTCGACATAGTACACATAACCCGTCTGTCCTTGTTTGCTCTGATAAACGACATGAATAATATCTTGCGGTCCAATCGCAATGTCGGGAAGTTCGCTATATGTCTCATTGGAAATTTTTACTTGATTCACCCACGTCCCATTTTCGCGCCGTGACCAATACACCGAATACGAGCTGCCATCTTTGGATTCCCAAACCACATTCGGCTGATCACTTGAATCCATCGCGATATTTGGATAGTACGAATCATTGCCGTTGTTGGGCAGGTTTTCCACTGCGCCACAACTGTTTTTGTTTAACCCTGAACAGTGCGCGTACTGGATAATTTTTGCGCCGGGTTCCCACCAAACGTAATGCAGACCGCCTTGCGAATCAATTGCGACAGATGGTTTCGTGCCACCTGAGCCGAGATTGTACGGCGCGTTCCATGTGGTTGCCGATGCCACCAACGGCAACAAAAATGCGCTCGTCAGAACAATCGCAAGCGCAATCAACAAAACATTGGTTTTTTTCGTCATAGTCCCCTCCTCAAGCGAGAGGAGACGTTTCACCGAAACGTCTCTACAAGTGCGTGGCACATCTTTCGCCTCCGCGCTCCCGTGCGTCACTCTAACAAGGGCGCGCGCGGCGGTCAATAGGTTATGTGTCCTTGACCCTTTCGCATAGCGCGATCAGCTGCGCGCCAACCTTTTCCGACGAAAATTGTGCTGCAAAATTTACACCGCGCGCAGCATATTCCGCGCGCCGCGTCGCATCACATAACACCCGCGCAATTCCCTCTGCCAACGCGTCGGGCGAATTTTCCGCAATAATTTCGCCCGCGCCCGCGTCGCGCAGCAAATCTGCGATGCCCGCAGTGCGCGTGACGACACTCGGCGTGCCAACCGCCGCGCCCTCCACCGCCACTTTGTTCATCCCTTCCAAAACGCTTGGCACTGCAATCACATCCGCCGCCGCTAATAGTTCGCGCATCGCAGAATGTTCTACCGCGCCTGTAAAAATAATTTTATCCGCGACGCCCACTTCGCGCGCCAGCGTTTCCAAATACTTTTGATAATCGCCAAATTTGGGATCAATGCGATTGGGTCCTACAAGCAAGACGCGCGTATCGTCCATTCGTTCCAGAATCACCGACAGTGCGCGCACCAACACATCAAATCCTTTGATCGGCAGCAAGCGTCCCACAGCTGCGATGAGGTGTGCGTCACCCAGCGCGTATTTTTCGGACATCGCGCGGCGCGCGTGCGCGCGGAAGTGTGTGAGTGAAACCTCGCGCGGGGGATACGATGAGGTTGTGATATTGCGCGGGATGATTGCGACGCGTTCCTCTGCTGCGCCCAATGCGATCACGCGTTCACTCACCAACGGCGTCGTCACACGCACCGCAGCCGCGCGCCGAAACGCGTAGCGCATCAACTTGCGCGCGCTCCAAAATCTGCCATAGCCGTAGTTCGTCGCGTGACTGTCAATGAAATCGCCGCCCGCCGCAGTGATGATGAGACGCGCGTTTGGATTCGCCAGCGCGCACATTGCGCCGAACGGATACGCGCCTTCGGCAACGATGACATCATATCGCGCGTGCGTTGCCAGATATTTTTTCAGCGCGAAAAGACCCGCGCCAAAACGATCATAATGCAAAAAAGGTCTGGTCAGCGCGTTGATGAGATTGTGCGCGGTTGTGCCTGCCGCCGTCGCGCGATGAATTGGAATGTTGTCTTCGATAACATCGTGTTCGCGCCCGCGCATCTCCCGCGCGGACGCCAGCGCAAACACTTGGAACGCGTGTCCGCGTTTTTGAAATTCGTGCCCCAGTTCGCGATGGATTTGATTGCCGAGGTATTCCGCGCCATACATCGCGATGACATACAAGATTTTCAAACAGGAGTTTTCCTTTTGAAGCGGTATGACAAATTTGAAATTTGTCGTACCGCGCGCGAATAGAAATGGGCAACGCTCAACGCGCTGCCCATCTTTATTCCGCGAATCGAAAGCGAGCGTTACGGATACACCGTAATCACATCCAGACTGATTCTGCCAGCTGTGCCCTTGGGGCGAATCTCGACGGTATGCGTCCCGTATGGCAGATCGTCCGATGTAAATGCTTTGCAAGCGGCAGTTGACGCGTTCAAATTTTTCGTGCCGACAACCGTGTCGTCAATCAAGATTTGAACCGTCCCCATCGTCGCACTGGCGACAAACCACACTTTGACCTTTGTGCCGTTGAACTCAAGTTTGGCTTTGTTGCCGCTGTTCGGTTCCGCATAGTGAAAGTCGTTCTTGTAAAGACAGGTCGGTGTATTTTTGGCGACTTTCCATGTGCCACTATAAACGATCTGGTTGCTCGAGTCGTTGACGCGGACTTTACCTGCGGGTGGCGTCGGCGTATTCGTCGCGGTCTGATTCGGGTCAGGCGTATTCGTGAAGGTTGGTGTGTTAGATGGCGTAGGCGTTTCGTTCGTGCAGTTGAGACCCAAATTGTTTGTGCTGGCATCAATGATGTTGTTGGTTGAATTGGTATAGACAATGGCAGCTACATTCGTCACGGCGATGGACGGGGTTTGCTCTGAGGCAGTGATACTTGCGATGGTGGTGCGCTGTCCAAAATCATTCGTGTTGGGATCGTAGGTGTTGTGATAAATCTCCCAGTCGCTCGTATCGGGGCGACCTTGATAAGCGAGGTGGAAAGTGCCTTCGCAATCCGCGTCCACTTTGGGCCAGAAACTGTCTTGCAAGCCGCCATCCACGTCATCTTCATTATAGTCCGTCGAGCCGTTGGAAAATTCGGCAAACGAAATATCGCCGCCTTCGTACATGGTCCAAACGATGCCCACATCCCCCTGTCCATTCACCGCAACGTCCGGCGTCTGCGATTTTGTGCCGCCTGTGCCGAACGACTTGGTTGCTGACCAGGTTGTTGGTCCGGTCTGATAGCGGTAGCCGATGCCATATCCCGAAGCGGGCTTTTGCCAAACAGCGTGTGCGAGCCCGTCCGCGTCCGCGTCAATACGCGGATAAAAACCTGCCGAAAGTTTTGTGCCTTCCGGCGCTTGCCCTTCGGCGTTCTTGCCTTCGTTGCCAAACAAGCCCTTTTCGGCAAGCACAGGCAGCTCTTTCTCTGTCTGCACCTGATCCAAAAGTTCGGGTGACTCAAAGCTTGCGCCGTTGTTACCGCTCTTGCTGTAATAGACGGAACCGTCCTGACCCGATTTGCTTTGGTAAATGATGTGAACGCTGTCATCTCCACCGACCGCTACATCGGGCAGTTCCGCATACGATTCTGTCGAAATGCGTTTCGGCGAGCTCCAGCTGCTTGTGCGCTTGGAGTAATAGATGGAATAAACGCTAGTTGTGCCATCTTTTGCCTCCCAGACCGCGTGCGGACGATTGGAAGAATCCACCGCAATCGAAGGATAATAGTTTTGTCCCTTGTCGGGCAGATTCTCTACATTGCCACAGCTCGCTTTGTTGAGCCCGGTGCATTTGACATATTGAATAATGTCACCGTTGTACCAGATATAGTGGACACTTCCATCGGGCGCAATGGCAACCGAGGGTTTCACGTTGCCCGACCCGAGCGCGAACGGCGCGCTCCAACTTCCCGCGAACGTGCTGAGGGGCAACAAAAATGCGCTGGTGGCAAGAACGACCAGCGCGATAACGAGCGCTTTTCTAACTTGCATAATGTTCTCCTTGTAGTAGCTGTCGTGCATTGTGATTCCCACCTCGCGCGTGCAGAGGATACTCTAACGCGTTCGGGGAATCACCATCATCGTTTTTTACATCCTGCATGTTAAAACGACATGAATGTTTGGCAATTTTTCTGTAAATCCTGCGCGCGGACAGCCATTCACGCGCGATTGTACAGTTTTTTCGGTTAAAGGTTCGTAAAAAAATAACCTCCCGACTCTTGACACAAGACTGACCACACCGCACCCTACAATTTTTACTGAAAGAGTCGGGTTGCGCTCCTTCCGTCTGATACCTAGTACTCTGACTTGATGAAATTGCGGAGTCGCCCGATCAAAACCTCCGATGTTTCCGAAACATCGGAGGTTTTGAACCCCGCAACTTCATATTGTTCAAGTACTAGAATGCAGTATGTTTCTCCTGAAGTAACGAGATTTCCGTTCTTGTAAATCTCCGCGCGCACATCAAACCGCGTATCTGAATCGTCGCAAAATCATTTGCCCGACCAAGACCAACACCAGTGCCAGCGAAACCCAGACTGAAATATTACCTAATGTTCTTACCGATTGTTCCTGCTGCATCTGCCCCTCCACTTGCTGACGAACTGGCGGAGGCAAATATTCATTTGGCACGCGCAACAGCAAGATCGGTTGCGGCACAACGGGTCCTGTTGGAATGACAACCTGAAAGCCGCCACCATAAAGATAAAGACTGTTACTCCCTTCTAAAAGTACACCCCGATCATCGGATGCCCATCCAACAGGGAGAAAACGACTCCCAATTTCTGAGCCATCCACAATTCGTTGAAGGTTCGCGGTTAAATATATTCCAAAGATGTAAGTGAATAAGTGATTGAATGAAACCGGACCGTGAGAGGAAGAGAGGTCATAAGGAATGTTGTTGCGTTTAAGGATTGAACTGATCTCATTCTGTCTGGAGGGAGCCCCTTCGAGAATGATATTCCCTTGTTGAGCGCTTTCGAAACTACGCGCAAGCGCGACTGCCACTTGGGATTCTTGGACAAGATAAACTTTCTGTGCTGAATCAAGCAAAGTCAACGTTTCCTGATCAATCTCAAAGTCGCCCGATGGCGTGGTGCGTTTTAATGAAATCTGCTGATTACCAATCACATTAACAAGATTATAATCAAATTGGTTGGTCTCACGATTGGGGCGTCTTTCCAAGACCCAATTATTGAACACGTAATAGGAACCTATATATCCTGCCTTCACAAGATCCGACAGTTGTGATTTTTTTGATGTCTCGCCGGTACACGCGGAAACCAGCACCTGCGCTGGTGCAGGAAACCGCGCTTGTTCACTGATGCTGGGACAGCGGCACTGAAACAAATATTGGAGAAACAAATTATCTCTCCCCCACCAACCCCAACACCAACTCCAATACAGCAGCCAGAGGAAAGACAAGAGGACGAACAAACCCAGAAAGGGCGAGAGCCGCAACAAGAAATGCTGCATCTCCTGCTTCACCTGTAAAGAGGATGAAATCATGGGGTGACGGTTATGCTCCATGTCCCAAATGTTTTATAAGGGCTGCATTTCGTGCCTGCACTCTGGTCTATTGAGGCTCGCTGACCAGTGCCTGGAACCGTACTCAAACTAAAGTTGCTGATAGGATAATAGGACATTGAGCTGCCAATCGTTGCGTCAAAACGACTGTTCGCTAGAGTATCGCCATACCATAACCGCGCGGTGCCAGAATTTTTACCGCTGCGCGAACAGGCATTCCGTTCCAAGAATTTGATGCTTAACGTTTCGCCTGTTTGAAAACTGACTCCATTTATGAGTGTTAGTGGAATCGTTTGGAGATGGGCATTGTTAAAGCCGCTGCTGCCGCCTTGCACACTGAGCAGTTCACCGGACCCCACTAACTGTGTTCCATTGCGATACACTTCCACGCGTATGTCAAAACGGATGCCTACGTCATCGCTGTTCTTGAGTCCAATCCAGATTTGCGCGGGACCTAAAGCAGAGAGTGCGGTACCGCTCAGGGTTGGGGTTGGGGTTGGGGTGGCGGTGGGAGGTATTGCCGCTGTTGGCGTAAAGGTTGGCACCAAAGTTGGCGTACTCGTCGTTGTGGGCGTTGCAGTTAGAGTCAGTGTTCTGGTTGATGATGGTGTTGGTGTTCTTGTTGGTGTATCGGTTGGCGCGTTGGTTGCCATAGCGGTGTCGGTCATTGTAGGCGTGCTTGTAACGCTTGGTGTTCGTGTTGGAGTATCTGTAATAGTCGGAGTAGGTGTGGGCTGCGCCATAATGTTGGCTTGGAGTGTGTCAGTGATGACAAAACCAGAACTATCACTAACCGTCAAAATCACAGTAAAGACACCCACTGCGTTAAAAGTATGGAGCGGGGTCAATGTATTCGCAACCGTACTCCCATCGCCAAAATCCCAACCGATTTCGTGAGTGTCATTCGGATTCGGATCGGTGAATGAGCCATTAAAGGTTATCGGCGCGCCCACCGTACTTGTGAGGTCCACCCCTGCATTTATTTGTGGTGGAGCAGGCACTTCGGCGGCTGTTGCAGGCAAGTTAAATGTAGTTGTTTCGATTTGATTTTGATTAGTGGTCCCCTCAATGTAAAACACGTTAGCGACTTGAGTTCCATCAGAATACATTCCAAAAAGTCGATATGCTCCGTTGCCTGTGCCCATTGTGGTCAGACTATAATCACCCACTTCGGGATCGGCAACCGTGAGAGACTTGTGCCCATTGAGCTGATCGCGAAAATAAAAGCTATTCGGAATTTCTTGATCAGGACTTTCGCTCAGGCTGGTTGAAAGGCAGGGATATGCGGATTGCGTAACTCGGCGCACAGATAGTCGCGCAACAAATCGGTTTTGACTTGATAGAGCGTTTTGTTCAATTGCTGCGCTTTCAC
>Ga0247727_10002280_pt1 | contig 44167 bp, 31 predicted proteins | sample WisWelCaveWW1625_FD_202498 | JGI IMG/M metagenome (GOLD analysis project Ga0247727, IMG submission 202498) | Biofilm microbial communities from Wishing Well Cave, Virginia, United States - WW16-25 | ecosystem: Environmental > Aquatic > Deep subsurface > Groundwater > Cave microbial mat | place...
CGGGAGGGCGGCGCCGAGCGGATCTTCCGCTTCGGCCTGAAGCTGAGCTTCTAGAGTTTGTGGCGCGCGCTTCAGGAGCTGTGAAACAATCGCTCAACGCCGGCGGTCGTGGCGCACGCTTCAGCGTGCCGGCGTGGGCTTCAGCCCACGCTGCGTGGTTTCACCCGCACCCTTCGGCGAGCTGAAGCTCGCCGAACGGTGTGTGGAACACCCGGCGTGGGCGGCAACACAGGCATTCAGGGTGCCTGAAGCGCCAGCACGCTAGAGCGTGCGCCACGTACTGTGCCACAATGGAGGCACGGTCAGCACTTCGGTACGCCATGGCAGCCGTAATCAGCCCGCTGGAGCGCAAGGTAGTGCTCAACGTTGTGAGCTGGGAGACCGTCCCGAACACCCCAACCGGATTCTGGCACTGCTGGTAGAGTTGGTCGCTGGGGAGCTGGATATCGAGGTTTTCCAGCTCGGGTCCACCACCTTCCAGCGTGCGGAGCTGCTCAAGGGTTTTGAACCGGACTCGGCGTTTTACATCGGCTTCCAGCAGGTTCGTCAGCGCGGGAGCCACTGCATCATGCAGAAGTGCGTTGGCGAAAGCACGGTGACCGCGCCCGTTCCTTTGCACCCAGAACTGTCGCCGGCGTCGTCAATGGACTTGGCGTACTTCGCGCAGTCCGGCAACCCGCAGCCGCCAGCCCATCAGCCCCGCAGGTGCTGGTTGAAGAAATCGAGAGTCCGCTGCCAGGCCAGCTTGGCCGCGGCCTCGTCATAACGGGGCGTCGTATCGTTGTGGAACCCATGATTCGCGCCCTCATACATATGCGCCGTGTAAGTCACCCGGTTGGCCTTCAGAGCTTCCTCGTAAGCCGGCCATCCATCGTTGATACGCTTGTCCAGGGAGGCATACTGAAGCAGCAGAGGCGCCTTGATCTTGGCGGCGTCCGCAGCGGCAGCCTGTGACCCATAGAACGGAACCGCGGCGGCCAGGTCGGCGCCCATCCGCACCGCCAGCGTATTGGCGATACCGCCGCCAAAGCAGAAGCCCACCACGCCCACCTTGCCGGTGCAGTCGGATCGCGCTTTCAGCCAGCGCGCCGCCGCCAGGAAGTCCTCGGTCATCTTGGCCCTGTCCACCTTGCCAAACAACTGTCCGCCCTTCTCATCGTCGCCCGGGTAGCCGCCGACGCTGGTCAAACCGTCCGGCGCGAAAGCCACAAAATTCTGGGCGCCTAAACGCCGCGCCACGTCCTGGATGTAAGGATTCAGGCCCCGGTTCTCGTGCACCACCAGCACCCCGGGCAGCTTGCCGCCCTTCGCCGGACGAACCAGGTACCCACTGATGCTTCCATTGCCCTGCGGCGAGGGGACAGCCAGGTTCTCGGTCTTGATGCGGCTGTCGTCTTTAGCCACTTGTTGCGCCCAGGCGTAATTGGGGCGGAGGCTCTCCCAGATCCCCGTGGCCGTCAAGCCGCCCACCGCGAATTTCTTCGCGCCCTCCAGAAAATCACGGCGGCCGATATCGCCGTGAACGTAGCGGTCAAACAGGTCCAGCAACTCCTGAGGGAAATCACCCGCGCTCTTTCGTTCCATGTCCAGTGACTCCTTTCCCAGCGCAAAGCATACCACGGCCCCGGACTTCCTGCTATCTTACGAGGCTCCTATGGAGGGAAACCATGAAGTGAAATCGAGCCTTCAGGTTGAAGTTGTCAGCTTATAGCCACCTCAGGCACTTTCACTGCTACGTTGGGGGAAGTGCTCACCCGGTCCGCGAGTGGGCGCGAGCGCAGCGCTGAAGGCCGCCCCACCCGGCGTTGACTTCCCCCGCCGCCCAGAGTACCCTCACTGTATGGTCGGCAAAACGCTGGCCCACTACCAGGTCACCGAAAAACTGGGCGCCGGCGGCATGGGCGAGGTCTACCGCGCCCGCGATACCCGTCTCAACCGCGACGTGGCGCTTAAGTTTCTGCCGCCGGCGTTTGCTCAGGACCCCGAGCGGCTGGCGCGGTTCGAGCGGGAGGCGCAGCTTCTCGCCCAGCTCAACCATCAGAATATTGGCGCCATCCATGGCTTCGAGCAGGACAGGCAGGAAGGCCTGTCCTACCTGGTGCTCGAATACGTTCCGGGCGAGAACCTCCGGGGGCCGGTGGCGATCGAGGAAATCGACGCCATCGTCCGCCAGCTCATCGACGCCCTGGAGGAAGCCCACGAGTGCGGCATCGTCCACCGCGATCTGAAGCCCGCCAACATCAAGATCACCCCCGGGGGCAAGATCAAAGTTCTGGACTTCGGGCTGGCCAAAGCCTTCGCCGACGAACCGGCTTCCGAAGCCGGCGCCAACTCGCCGACCCTGGCGGCCAGCGCCCTCACCCGCGGCGGGATGCTGCTGGGCACGGCCGCCTACATGTCGCCCGAGCAGGCCCGCGGCAAAAAGGCCGACAAACGCAGCGACATCTTCGCCTTCGGCTCGGTGCTCTACGAGATGCTGACCGGCCAGCAAGCCTTCGGTGGCGAGACCCTCTCGGATTCTCTGGGCGCCATCCTGCTGAAGGAACCCGACCGCAGCCTGCTGCCGGAGGCCACGCCGCCGAGCCTGCGGCGGCTGCTGGATCGGTGTCTCGAGAAAGATCCCAAGCGGCGGCTGCGGGATATCGGTGAAGCGAGGATCATTCTGGAGGCGGGGGAACCGGAATTAGCCACAGAGACACAGAGACACAGAGAAGAAAGACGGTTTTCCTTTGTGTCTTGGTGCCTTGCTGGTGGAATTGTTGTTCTGGCTCTAGCGCTGGCGCTGGCCGCCTGGATGCTGTTGCGCGCGCCCCAGCCCCCGTCTCCAGCGGCCGTCCGCTTCTTTGTCCACCCGCCCGAGAAGGCGGGCTTCCCGACCGCAGGCGGTGGGACCGCGATCTCCCCGGACGGCCGCCGCCTGGTCTCGGTCGTCGGCGAAGCCGAGAAGCGGCAGCTTTGGGTTCGGTCCCTCGACACCCTCGCCGCCCATCCCCTCCCCGGCACCGAAGAGGCGCGATATCCCTTCTGGTCGCCCGACAGTCGTTACATCGGCTTCCTCGCCGACGACAAGCTCAAGAAGATCGATGTTCTAGGCGGCCCGCCGCAAACGCTGTGCGATGCCCCGACAGGTCAGGGCGCCACCTGGAGCCGCGACGGCGTCATCCTCTTCACCCCCGGCACCAACACTCCGCTCCACCGGGTTTCCTCGGCCGGCGGCGTGGCCACGCCGCTCACCGCCCTCGACCAGTCCCGGCACGAGATCTCCCATCGCTGGCCGTACTTCTTGCCCGACGGGAAGCGCTTCCTGTTTTTTGCCCGCAGCAGCCAGCCCGAAAAGAGCGGTTTCCAGGTCGGGTCGCTGGATTCGAAAGAGGTCAAGCGCCTCCTGGCCGGCGACTCGAGCGTCGCCTACGCCCCACCCCCCGGCGGCGGCCTGGGCCACCTGCTGTTCCTGCGCGAGGGAACCTTAATGGCGCAGCCCTTCGATGCTGGACGCCTGGAGCTGAGCGGTGAGCCGTTTCCGGTAGCCGAACAGGTTGCGTTCAGTGCGCTCAGCAGCATGGCGGCCTTCTCCGTTTCCGGCAACGGCGTGCTCGCCTACCTGAGCGGCTCAGGGGGATCCGGGGGAACCGAGCTGCTCTGGTTCGATCGGACCGGAAAACGGCTCGGCTCGGGGGCTCCCCCGGCGCAATACTACGGCGTCGACCTTTCGCCGGACGGCCGGCGCGCCGCCGTGGGCCGCGCGGATGGAGCGGTCCGGAACGCCGACATCTGGACCTTCGAGTTTGCGCGAGGCGTCAGCACCCGCTTCACCTTCGATCCCGCCCGAGAGGTGCAAGGGGTCTGGTCGCCGGACGGCGCTCGCATCGCCTTCGCTTCCACCCGCGGCTCGAACGGGGTGTATCAGAAGGTCGCGACCGGCGAGGGCGGCGAAGAACTGGTGTTCGCCACGAAAGTCCCGGCGATCGTGAATGCCTGGTCGCCCGACGGGCGATTCCTCCTCTATTCAGCGGCCGGGAAAGCAACCACGGATCTCTGGATGTTGCCCATGACGGGCGATCGCTCCCAGAGGGCGCCTCCGACGCCTTACCTCGAGAGCCAGTTCGCTAAGGGCCATGCGCAGTTCTCTCCGGACGGGACGCGAGTGGCTTACGTGACCGCGGAGTCCGGCCGGCCGGAGGTGTTCGTGCAGCCGTTTCCGGCCGCCGCCTCAGGCGGCCGGTGGCAGATCTCGACCGAAGGCGGCCAGCAGCCGCGCTGGCGCCGCGACGGCAAGGAGATCTTCTACATCGACCAGCAGCGGCGGCTGATGTCGGTGGAGGTGCGAACCTCGCCGGGCTTCGAGGCCCGCCCTCCCAAGGTGTTGTTCCAAACGCAAGCCGTCTCGGCTGCGGGCTACCACACCTATGCCGTCACCGCCGACGGCCAGCGGTTTCTGATCAACTCCCTGGGCGGCGGAGAGATCGCCTCGACGCCTCTCACCGTCGTGCTGAACTGGCAGGCGGGGCTGAAGCGGTAACACAGGCATTCTTGACTGTCCGGCCCCGGCGCCCGCAAGCCCCCCACGCTCGCCTACTGCGCCGCGCAGGTGAAGCTGGCTGCCTCGTCGATGCTGCCGGATCCCTTGTACTTCGCCGTCTCCGGGTAAGGGCACAGTGGACGGGTTCGAATCGCCTTGCCGCCTTCCAGGCGCGCGGCCAGCAGTTGCGCCGGCGCGCGCCCCTGCTCCACCCAACGGATCATGGCCGTCACCGCATCGAAGCTGCTCGTGCCGACGCCGCCGCCGCAATGGAACATCCCGGGGACGAGGAACAGCCGGGCGAAGTTGGTCGTGGCAGGACCCAGGCGCTCCAGCACGCTCTCGTAATACTCGATGGCCATGATCGGGTTGACGCCAGCGTCGGCCCAGCCGTGGTACATGATGAGCTTGCCGCCGCGGTCGCGGAAGCGCGCCAGGTCCGGGTCGGTGGCGTCCAGCAGGCTGCTCATCCAGGCCAGTCGCGGTGGGTCGCGGTCGAAATCGAAGCTGCTGAGCTGATAGTTCAGGTTCTTCTCGGGGAAGGCGATGTAGCGGAGGACGCTCTCGGCGAAGGCCACCGACCCGGTGCCTGTGCCCTCGCGGCGAACCACTCCGTTCCAGCCGCTCACTCCCCCGGCGTCGGCGATCTCAGCGCCCACCGGCATGCCGGGGAAGATGCGCTTGCCCTGGCTCATGACGTCGCCGTAGATCTTCTCCAGCGCTTGGATCTGTTTGGACGTGAAGCAGTCGGGGGCCTCCGTTTCCCCGGCGCACTTGGGCAGGTCGCGCGCCGGGCTGAAGCCGCAGCGGCGTGGATCGTCGATGAGGCCGTCGGCCAGGCCGTCCTTGGAGTCACACTGCCCGTAGACCCGCTCCGCCAGAACCTTGAGCTGGGTCACGGCGATGGGCGCCGCGTCCAGGGCCCGATGCCTCCAGATCCCTGCGACGCGGTGCGCGCTCATGTTCAGCACCGGCGCGCCGGAGACGATGCCGTCGAAGTCGGCCGGGAATCTCTGGGCCAGGGCCAGACCCTGACGCCCGCCGGTCGAGCAGCCCACAAAGTAGGACCGCGCCGCCGGCGTCCCATAGTAGGCTTGAATGATCTTTTTGGCCGTCTCGGCGGTCACGTGCACGGAGCGAAACGCGAAGTCGATGAGCTTCTGCGGCGACGCCGCGAAGCTCGCCATCGGCTCGGTGGCCGCGTCGTGGCCGGTATTGGTGTCGGCCACCGCAAAGCCGTGCCGTACCGCCAGCGCGCGCGGCGCGGCTTTCCCTGGCGACTCCATCGGCTCGCCCGCCAGGCCGCCATTGCCGAACATGTAGAAGCGGCGGTTCCAGGCGGTGGGCAGGTTCACCTGGAAACGAATCTCCGGCTGGATCAGCCCATTGACCCGGCAGTGCTCCGGCGCCTCGGCGGCCGCCGGCACGAGCGACGCCGATATGACGGAGAACTCATAGCCCGTCAGGCTGCGCAGATCCTTGCAGGCAAGCTTCGGCTTTGGCCCCGGCTCCCCGGCCAGCTCCGCAGTCCAGTCCCGCAAACTTGCGGGCCGCTGGCCCCAGGCCGAGGTGGCCAGGGCGGCCAGCATAAATGGCAGGGCGGATTTCATGGTGCGCCTCCGGACTTTATTCTAGCACCTTCGGCGCCGGCGGCCCTGGAGTCTGGACGTTTCCGTAGGGTTGACCTGTCATCCCGAGCGAAGCGAGGGATCTGTTTTTTGCGACAACCTGCTGGCCAGCCAATCCGTGAACAACAGCAGATCCCTCGCTTCGCTCGGGATGACAGGCTCTGGTCCAAACAGGCGCAGGGGCAGGGCCCGGCGCTACAATGGTAGCCACAGGAGGCGCGCGCGATGTCCGCTGTCGCTGCTCCCACCGAACGACTGGTCACCCTCTCCGGGGTGAGCTGGGAGACCTACGAGCGGCTTCTCTGTGACTACCAGGACCGGCCCGGCACTCGGTTCACCTACAATGACGGGGACCTCGAGATCATGGTCCTTTCAGCGCGCCACGAGCAACCCAATCGGATCCTGGCGTTATTGGTAGAGGTGGTTGCCGCAGAATTCGGCATCAACGTCTGCCCCCTGGGCTCCACAACCTTCAAGCGCTCGGATTTGCTGAAGGGGTTCGAGCCGGACACGGGCTTTTATATCGCGCACGCCGCTGAGATGGAGGGCAAGGAGGTGGACCCAGCCGTGGACCCGCCGCCGGACTTGACTATCGAGGTGGACGTCACGAGCCGGTCGCTGGATCGCTTTCCGGTCTTTGCCGCATTCGGCGTGCCCGAAGTCTGGCGCTACGACGAATCGCGCGCACGCGTACTGATCTACCGGCTGGAGGGCGGCCGGTACGTCGTGGTTGAGTCCAGCGCCGTCCTTCCGCCCCTGACCGGCGCGCTTCTTACCGGATTCCTTGAAGAGAGACGACGCCTCCTGAGCGCCGCCTGGGTACGCCTGGTTCGAGACTGGGCACGCCGCCAGCGCTAGAACTTTCCACGGACGCCGGCCTGTCATCCCGAGCGAAGCGAGGGATCTGCTTCTTGTTCCCGTGGTGCGGGCCTTGCGCATGACAAGCAGATCCCTCGCTGCGCTCGGGATGACAGCGTGCGCGCTGCTTTTCGTGCTACGCTCTCTCTGATGACCGGCAAAACGCTGGGGCACTACCAGGTCACCGAAAAGCTCGGCGCCGGCGGCATGGGGGAGGTCTACCGCGCCCGCGACACGCGCCTCAACCGCGACGTGGCGCTGAAGTTTCTGCCCGCTCAATTCGCCCAGGACCCGGAGCGGCTGGCCCGCTTTGAGCGCGAGGCCCAACTGCTCGCCCAGCTCAATCATCAGAACATTGCTGCCATCCATGGCTTCGAGCAGGACAGGCAGGAATGCCTGTCCTACTGGCGCGCTGAAGCGGGCCGGCGTGGGCTTCAGTCCGGCTTGCGATGAAAATAGCGCCGGGGGAGGGCCCGGCGCTACAATGGCAGTCACAGGAGGCGCGCGAGATGTCCGCTGTCGCTGCTCCCGCCGAACGACTGGTCACCCTCTCCGGGGTGAGCTGGGAGACCTACGAGCGGCTTCTCTGTGACTACCAGGACCGGCCCGGCACGCGGTTTACTTACAATGAGGGGGACCTCGAGATCATGGTCCTTTCAGCGCGCCACGAGCAACCCAATCGAATCCTGGCGACGATAGTAGAGGTGGTTGCCGAGGAATTCGGCATCGACGTCAGCCCCCTCGGCTCCACAACCTTCAAGCGCCAGGATCTGATAAAGGGCTTCGAGCCCGACACTGGCTATTACATTGGACACGCCGCCGAGATGGGGGGCAGGGACGTCGATCCGGCCGTGGATCCGCCGCCGGATTTGACCATCGAGGTGGATGTGACGAGCCGGTCGCTGAATCGCTTTCCAATCTTCGCCGCATTCGGCATCCCGGAAGTGTGGCGCTGCCACGAATGGCGCGTGACGATCTACCGGCTGGAGGGCGGCCGGTACGTCGAGGTTGAGTCCAGCGCCGTCCTTCCGCTGCTGACCGGCGCGCTTCTTACCCGATTCCTTGAAGACAGCCGGCGCCTCCGCAGCACCGCCTGGCTGCGGCTGGTTCGGGACTGGGCGCGCCGCCAGCGCTGAGCAGTCCGGTGTAAACTACCTCCATGACCGGCAAAAGCCTCGGGCACTACCAGGTCACCGAAAAGCTCGGCTCGGGCGGCATGGGCGAGGTCTACCGCGCCCGCGACACCCGCCTCAACCGCGATGTGGCGCTGAAGTTTCTGCCCGCGCAGTTTGCCCAGGACCCGGAGCGGCTGGCCCGCTTCGAGCGCGAGGCCCAACTGCTCGCCCAGCTCAATCATCAGAACATTGCTGCCATCCATGGCTTCGAGCAGGACAGGCAGGAATGCCTGTCCTACTTGGTCCTCGAATACGTCCCCGGCGAGGCCATCCACGGCCCCCTGCCGGTCGAGGAGGCCATGGAGATCGCCGCTCAGATCATGGCCGCCCTCGAAGAGGCCCACGGCAAAGGCATCGTCCACCGCGACCTCAAGCCGCCAAATATCAAGATCACCCCTGACGGCAAGGTCAAGGTGCTCGACTTCGGCCTGGCCAAGGCCCTGGCCGACGAGGGCGCCTCCGAAGTCAGCCCGCACTCGCCGACCCTGAGCGCGCTGGCCACCCGCATGGGGACCATCCTGGGTACTGCTGCCTATATGTCGCCGGAGCAGGCCCGCGGCAAGAAGCTCGACAAGCGCACCGATGTGTGGTCGTTCGGCTGCGTGCTCTACGAGCTGCTGACCGGCCAGCAGGCCTTTGGCGGCGAGACAGTCTCGGACTGTATTATGGCGATCCTGGGGCGCGAGCCGGACTGGTCGAAGCTGCCGCCCGAGACGCCCCAGAACGTGCGCCGGTTGCTGAAGCTGTGTCTGGAAAAAGATCCCAGCCGCCGCCTGCGCGACATCGGCGACGCCTGGATCGCGAGGACGGAGCAGCCGGCCGCAACGCCCCCTCGCCCCCTCCCCCCTTCGCCCCCTCGCATCCTCCCCTGGGCCGCTGCGGCCCTGTTCGCCCTCGCTGCCGGCGTCGCGATCTGGACGGCGCTGCGCGCGCCCGCGCCTCCGTTCCGCCCCGTCACTCGCCTGTCATTGCCCGTACCGGCAAGAGCCCCCGCAGGCTTCCTGCCGGCCCTCTCGCCCGACGGGACTCTGCTTGCGTTCACCGCGGGAAAAAACTCTCAGATCCACATCCGCCAGATGAACGAGTTCGAGGCCAAGCCCCTGCCCGGCACCGAGAGCAGCTTCGGCCACTTCTTCTCTCCCGACGGCCGCTGGCTGGCGTTCCACTCCCGCCAGGAGCGCAAGCTGAAGAAGGTCCCGGTGATCGGCGGCACGGCCCTCGCCCTCTGCGACATCGAGGCGGGGGCGAGCGGGGGCCTGGGAGGAAGCTGGGGCGCCGACGGCGCCATCATCGTTCCACTGGCCCCGAGCGCGGGCCTGTCGCGCGTATCGGCCGCCGGCGGCAAGCCTGAGCCTCTCACCAAGCCGGATCAGAAAGGAGGTGAGAACAGCCACCGCTGGCCGCAGATTCTGCCCGGCGGCCAGGCGGTGATCTTCACCGCCGGAACGCGTTTTGCATTCGATGATGCGCGCATCATGTTGCTTTCCCTCAAGACCGGCGAGCAGCGCGTGCTCGTGGAAGGCGCCGCCCAGGCCCGCTACGTCCCCACCAACGGCCTTGCGAGCCGCGAAGGCCATTTGGTTTACTGGCGAGCGGGTTCGCTGTTCGCCGTCCCGTTCAACCTCAAGACCATGCAGGTCACCGGGCAGGCGGCGCCGATTCTGGAAGGCGTCTCCGGCCTCTCGTCCTCCGGCCTGGCGGAGTTCAGCTTCTCCGACACCGGGGCGCTGGTGTACGCGCCCGGCTCGGCGCGGACCGCGGCCACCCGCCCGATGGTCTGGGTGGACCGCCAGGGAAAGGCGGAGCCCATCCCGGCCCCGCAGCATCCTTACGCCTACCCGCGCCTCTCCCCGGACGGCCAGCGTATCGCCGTCTTCATCGGCGCACCGACGCCGGACCAGCCGAGTGACGCCTGGGTCTACGACCTGGCGCGCGGCACCTTGGCCCGCCTCACGTTTCAGGGGCGCAATGTGTTTCCAATCTGGACGCCGGACGGCAAGCGCGTCACCTTCCTTTCGATCGTCCAGGGGAAAAACGGCATCGCCTGGACGCCTGCCGACGGCAGCGGCGCGGCCGAAACCCTCGCCCCGGTAACACAAGACGGCCGCCCCTGGTCGTGGTCGCCCGACGGCAAGATGCTGCTTTACAGTGCCGGCACGGCCGGCGCGCGAAACATGTGGGTCCTTCCCCTGGAGGGCCAGCGCAAGCCCGCTCCTTACATTGACACACAGTTCAGCGTTCAATACGCCCAATTCTCTCCGGACGGCCGGTGGGTAGCTTATATGTCTACCGAATCGCCCCCGCCACAGGTTTATGTTCAGGCCGCCCCGGGGCCGGACGGCAAGCCTCGCACGGCGGGCAAATGGCAGGTTTCGACCACCGGCGGCCTCGACCCGCGCTGGGCCCGCAGCGGACGTGAGCTTTTCTATCGTTCGAGAGCCGCCGGGGGACAGGTGATGGCGGTCGAGATCGAGCCCGGCCCCAACTTCCGCGCCGGCGTCCCAAAACCGTTGTTCGAGGACCGCTATGCCGTCCAGAGCTGGGACGTCTCGGCTGACGGCAAGCGCTTCCTGATGATCCGGATGGGCGCCGGCGGTGAGGAGGAAACCTCGGCCGCCTCCACCGCCCAGTTGCACGTCGTGCTCGAGTGGTTCGACGAGATCAAGCGCCGCATGGCCGCCGGCAAGTAGGACAGGCAGGAATGCCTGTCCTACGGCTACAATGGAGTCACAGGAGGCGCGCGAGATGTCCGCCATAACTGCTCCCGTCGAACGGTTGGTCACCCTCTCCGGGGTGAGCTGGGAAACCTACGAGCGGCTTCTCTGCGACCAACAGGACAGGCGCGGCACGCGGTTTACCTACAATGAGGGGGACCTCGAGATCATGGTCCTTTCAGCGCGCCACGAGCAACCCAATCGAATCCTGGCGACGATAGTAGAGGTGGTTGCCGAGGAATTCGGCATCGACGTCAGCCCCCTCGGCTCCACAACCTTCAAGCGCGAGGATCTGATAAAGGGCTTCGAGCCCGACACTGGCTATTACATTGGACACGCCGCCGAGATGGGGGGCAGGGACGTCGATCCGGCCGTGGATCCGCCGCCGGATTTGACGATTGAGGTGGACGTCACGAGCCAGTCGCTGGATCGCTTTCCGATTTTCGCCGCATTCGGCGTGCCTGAAGTGTGGCGCTGCCACGAGTGGCGCGTGACGATCTACCGGCTGGAGGGCGGCCGGTACGTCGAGGTTGAGTCCAGCGCCGCCCTGCCGCCGCTGACCGGCGCGCTTCTTACCCGATTCCTTGAAGACAGCCGGCGCCTCCGCAGCACCGCCTGGCTGCGCTTGGTTCGGGACTGGGCGCGCCGCCAGCGCTAACCGTCAAATCAACCTGAACTTTCCACGGACGCCGGCCTGTCATCCCGAGCGAAGCGAGGGATCTGCTTCTTGTTCCCGTAGTGCGGGCCTTGCGCATGACAAGCAGATCCCTCGCTGCGCTCGGGATGACAGCGTGCGGGCGGCGACCAGTCCGGTGTAAACTATCTCCATGACCGGCAAAACCCTCGGCCACTACCAGGTCACCGAAAAGCTCGGCTCGGGCGGCATGGGCGAGGTCTATCGCGCCCGCGACACCCGCCTCAACCGCGACGTGGCGCTGAAGTTTCTGCCCGCCGCCTTCGCCAACGACCGTGAGCGGCTGGCCCGCTTCGAGCGCGAGGCCCAACTTCTCGCCCAGCTCAATCATCAGAACATTGCTGCCATCCATGGCTTCGAGCAGGACAGGCAGGAATGCCTGCCCTACCTGGTGCTGGAGTACGTTCCGGGCGAGACGCTGAAGGGACCGCTTCCGATCGAGGAGGCCATGCAGATCGCCGCTCAGATCATGGCCGCCCTCGAGGAGGCCCACGGCAAAGGCATCGTGCACCGGGACCTCAAGCCCGCCAACGTCAAGATCACCCCCGACGGCAAGGTCAAGGTGCTTGACTTCGGCCTGGCCAAGGCCCTGGCCGACGAGGGCGCCTCCGAGGTCAGCCCGCACTCGCCGACCCTCAGCGCGCTGGCCACCCGCATGGGGACCATCCTGGGTACTGCTGCCTACATGTCGCCGGAGCAGGCCCGCGGCAAAAAGCTCGACAAGCGCACCGACGTGTGGTCGTTCGGCTGCGTGCTCTACGAGCTGCTGACCGGCAGCCAAAGCTTCGGCGGCGAAACGATTTCCGACTGCATTATGGCGATCCTGGGACGCGAGCCGGACTGGTCGAAGCTGCCGCCCGAGACGCCGCGGAACGTGCAGCGGCTGCTGAAGCTGTGTCTGGAGAAGGACCCCAGCCGCCGCCTGCGCGACATCGGCGACGCCTGGATCGGAACGGAGGAGCAGCCCGCCGCCGCTCCGCCCCCTCGCCCCGTGGCCCCGTCGCCCCGTCGCCTCCTCCCCTGGGCCGCCGCCGCGCTTCTCGCCTTCGCCGCCGGCGTCTTCGCCTGGCTCTGGCTGCGCATCCCGACGCCCGCCCCGCGCCCGATCGTCCACCTCACGGCTCCGCTGCCGCCGCTGAGCCAGATCAGGTCCATCGCCCTCTCCCCCGACGGTTCGCGCCTGGCTTACTCGGCCGGCGCGCCCCCCCGGCTGCACGTCCGCATGATGGACCAACTCGAAGGCAAGCTCCTCCCGGGCACCGAGAACGGCATCAGCCCGTTTTTCTCGCCCGACGGCCAGTGGCTCGGCTTCTTGCAGGACAACAAGTGGAAGAAGGTACAAGTAATCGGCGGCGCGACCATCACCCTCTGCGACGCCAATAGCGGGCCCGGCCGGGGCGGGGCCGACTGGGGGATCGACGGCACGATCATCTTCGGCACGGTCGATAAGGGCCTGTCGAAGGTTTCCGCCGCCGGCGGCGCGCCCCAGGCCGTCACGACACTCGACCCCAAGCGCGGCGACCGCGCCCACCGCTGGCCGCAGATCCTGCCCGGCGGCCAGGCCGTGCTGTTCGCCGCCGGCCAATCGGATTTCAACAACGCCAAAATCGTCGCGCTCTCGCTCAAGACGGGCGAACAGCAAGTCTTGATCCAGGGCGGAACGTTCCCGCGCTACGCCCCCACCGGCCCGGCGGGGGCGCCCTCCGGGCCCGGCAAGCGCGGCACGGGCCACATTGTCTATTGGCGATCCGGATCGCTGTTCGCCGTCCCCTTCGACGCCGCCCGGCTCGAGATCACCGGATCGCCGGTGCCGATTCTCGAAGGTGTCCAAGGCTCCGCAGGCTCTGGCTGGGCAGCGTACAGCTTCTCCGACTCGGGCGGTCTCGTCTATCAGCTCGGTGGTTCGAGTGGGGGCGCGCAGCGCCACTTGGCCTGGCTAGACCGCCAGGGCAAGACAACCCCGATTCCAGCTCCACCGCATCCGTATCTTGACGCGCGTCTGTCGCCGGAAGGCCAGCGCATCGCGGTCAGCTTGGGCGGCGGGCCCGGCGAGGCCGACACCTGGGTCTACGATCTGCTGCGAGGCACCTTGACCCGGCTCACGTTCCAGGGCCGTAACTTTTTCCCGGTCTGGACGCCGGACGGCAAGCGCGTCACTTTCGTTAACTTCGCCGGCAAGCAAACCATCGCCTGGACGCTCGCCGACGGCAGCGGCCAGCCTGAAACGCTGGTTCAGGCCGAGGGAGGGCCGCCGACCTCCTGGTCGCCCGACGGCAAGCTGCTGGCGTTCGACGGCGGCGCCGTCGTCCAAAACGACATCTTGCTGCTGTCGGTTCCCGGCACGCTCTCAGGGCCGGCGGGCTCGGCTGCGCCGCAGCCGTTCCTGAAGACGCAGCACGACGAGGACAGCGCCGCCTTCTCTCCCGACGGCCGCTGGATCGCCTACGCCTCGATGGAGTCGGGGCAGCATCAGGTTTACGTGCGTCCCCGCGCGGTCAGCGGAGCGCCCTCTGGGGCGCCCTCCGGGCCCGGCAAGTGGCAGGTCTCGACCGACGGCGGCCGCTTCCCCCGCTGGACCGCCGGCGGGCGCGAGCTGGTCTATCGCCTCCCCGACAGGCTGATGGCCGTCGCCATCGAGCCGGGCGGGGCGCCCTCTGGGCCCTTCCGCCCCGGCACGCCCAAGGAGCTGTTCCGCTATGCCTTCACGCAGTCTTTCGGCGGCAATTCGCCCGGCTACGACGCCTCCGCCGACGGCAAGCGCTTCGTCGTGATCCAGTCGGTCGCCGAGTCCTCCGCCGCGGCCTCCGAGGTTCATTTCGTGCTGGAGTGGTTCGAAGACATCCGGCGCCGGGTGCGCGCCGGCGGGTAGGTACGATACAATAGAAGACGTGCATGATCGGCGCCATTCGCGCGAAGTTCGCGAGCCTCTTATACGAGTACTCGTTGCATGCCGTGGACCAGAACATCTTGCGACACATCACGCGCCGGGAGATCGAGGAGGCGATAGCCAGTGGCGAAGTCATTGAGGACTATCCGACCGACAAGTACGGTCCCAGTTGCCTCGTTCTTGGCTTCAACTCCCAGGGCAGGCCGCTGCACGTGCAGTGCACTCGTCCGGCCGAGACCCGGATCAAGATCATCACCGCCTATGAGCCGGACCCCTCGGAGTGGCTGGACTATCGATTGCGGAGGACGACATGACGTGCGAAGTTTGTGGAGCGGGCGAGCGGCAGAATCGTTTGGTTCGATACACCCTCGCGATGGATGACAGATGCTTGATCGTAGAACACGTTCCCGCCGTTGTCTGCGACCGCTGCGGGGAAACAACCTTCTCTCCAGAGATCGTCGAACGCCTCCAGCAAACTGTCTGGCAGGCTCACGAGCCCTCCAGGGTGATGGAAACTCCCGTGTACGAGTTTGCGTGAGGCCTCCATGACCGGCTACCGCTTGTAGGGAACCTCCAGGAAAGCGAAGCGCTGGGGCGAAAACTCCTTCGTGTTGCGGGTCGCCAGCTTCAGCCCGTGATGCTGCGCCAGAGCCGCCTGAAACGCATCCGGCAGCTTCCAGCGCTGCTCCCGTCACAGCCTGGCCGCCCGGTCGGCGACCTCCCGGTCGATGGCGAGCGTCGGGAACCGACCAGCAATCGGGCCGCCGCAACCGCCGCCTGCGCGTCATTTCCATTCGCGGCAACCCGTCGCTGGTACGACAAGCCGTCACCCCGCCGCCAGATTCCGCGGGTCTGTTCGAGCAGCTCCTCAAAGGAAGCTTCCTGCTGGCGACGCATGCGCCGCACAGCTTCCCGCACCAGCTCCGCCATCGACTGTCCCCCCTGCTCGGCCTGCCGCTCGAGCCAGGCCTTGTCTTCCGGGTGCAAGCTCACCAGCCCACGCCGGACAGATGCCTGCCATCAGGCCGTGCGCATGGCTTCCTCGCGCGTGCTGGCCAGGGCCGCCTGGGCCGCCGCCAGCCGGGCGATCGGGACGCGGTAGGGCGAGCAGCTCACGTAGTTCATACCGGCCCGCACGCAGAAGGCAACGGAGCTGGGCTCGCCGCCGTGCTCGCCGCAGATGCCGACCTCCAGGTCGGGGCGCGTGGCGCGGCCTCTCTCCACCGCCATGCGGATCAGCTCGCCGACGCCTTCCTGGTCGAGCACCGCGAAGGGATCCTGCTCCATGATCTTGCACCGTTGGTAGTCGCGCAGGAACTTGCCGGAGTCGTCGCGGGAGAAGCCGAAGGTCGTCTGGGTCAAGTCGTTAGTGCCGAAGCTGAAGAACTCGGCTTGCTCGGCCACCCGCGAGGCGGTGAGGGCGGCACGCGGCACCTCGATCATGGTCCCGACCATGTAGTCCACCTTGCGGCCGGCCTTCTTGAAAACCTCCTCGGCGGCGGCGACCACGATCTTCTTCTGGTGCTCCAGCTCCTGGACGCTGCCGACCAGCGGGATCATGACCTCCGGGAGGACCTTGACGCCCTTTTTGGCCACCTGGACCGCGGCCTCGAAGATGGCGCGGGCCTGCATCTCGGTGATCTCCGGATAAGTGATACCCAAGCGGCAGCCGCGGTGCCCCAGCATGGGGTTGAACTCGTGCAGCTCCTCGACGCGCTGGAGCAGCTCTTCCTTTTCGGCGATCTTTTTGCGCGGCTTCCGGAGGGCCTTCATTTCGGCGATCTCGACCATGAGGTGCTCGCGCTTCGGTAGAAACTCGTGCAGCGGCGGGTCGAGGGTCCGGATCACCACCGGGTAGCCGTTCATGGCCCTAAACAGCCCGGCGAAGTCTTTCCGCTGCATGGGCAGCAGCCTGGCCAGCGCCTGCCGGCGGGGCTTCTCGTCGCGGGCCAGGATCATGGCCTGCATGTGCGGGATGCGGTCCTCGGCGAAGAACATGTGCTCGGTGCGGCACAGGCCGATGCCCTCGGCGCCGAACCGCCGGGCAACCTTGGCGTCGCGGGGAATGTCGGCGTTGGCGCGCACGCCGGTGGTGCGGAACTCGTCCACCCAGCTCATGAACTTGGCGAGGTGGCCGCCCGAGAGATCCGGGTCCGTGGTTTTGGCCTGGCCGGCCAAGACCTCGCCGGTGGAGCCGTCGAGCGAGATCCACTCGCCTTCCTTCAGAACCACGGTCGTACCGTTGACGTTGACGCGCATCTGCTTGCGCGCCTCGTCGACCTCCACGGCCCCGGCGCCGGCCACGCAGGGGATGCCCATGCCGCGGGCCACCACGGCGGCGTGGCTGGTCATGCCGCCCCGCGAGGTAAGGATGCCCTTGGCCACCTCCATACCGTGAATGTCGTCGGGGACGGTCTCGCCGCGCACCAGCACCACCGGGCCCCCGGCGGCCTTCTCGACGGCGTCATCGGCGGTGAAAACCACCGCGCCCACGGCGGCCCCCGGCGAGGCGTTCAGGCCAGTGGCCAGCAGCCGTAGTTTGCGGCGCGACGCCTCCTCCATGACCGGGTGCAGAAGCTGGTCGAGCTGGTTGGGGTCCACGCGCAGCACCGCCTCACGCTTGCTGATGAGTCCTTCCTTTACCATCTCGACGGCGATGCGGACGGCTGCCGGGCCGGTGCGCTTGCCGTTGCGGGTCTGGAGCATGTAGAGCTTCTGATCCTGGATGGTGAACTCGAAATCCTGGATATCCCGATAGTGGCGCTCCAGGTTGCTGGTGATGGTGTGGAGCTGCCGGTAGACCTGCGGCATGAGGCTGCGGAGTTCCCCGATGGGGCGGGGGGTGCGGATGCCGGCCACCACGTCCTCGCCCTGGGCGTTTACCAGGAACTCGCCGTAGAATTCCCGGGCTCCGGTGGAGGGGTTGCGCGTGAAGCCCACCCCGGTGGCGGAGGTCTCGCCGAGGTTGCCGAAGACCATGGCCTGGACGTTGACGGCGGTGCCCAGGTCGTCCGGGATGGCGTTCATCCTGCGGTAATGATTGGCCCGGGGGTTGTGCCAGGAGCGAAACACGGCGTCGCGGGCCAGGGCCAGTTGCTGCCGAGCCTCCTGCGGGAAAGGCCGGCCGGTCTTCTGCCGCACCAGCTTCTGGTAGTCGGCGATGACGGCCTTGAGGTCGGCGGCCGTCAGGTCGGTGTCCAGCTTGGCCTTGACCTTCTTCTTGCGGCCGTCGAAGAGGTGCTCGAAGGCCTCCTTGGGGATCTCCAGCACCACGTTGCCGAACATCTGGAGGAACCGGCGGTAGCAATCATAGGCGAAGCGGGGGTTGCCGCTGCGGGCGGCCAGGGCCTCGGTGGTCTGGTCGTTGAGCCCCAGGTTGAGGATGGTATCCATCATGCCCGGCATGGAAAACTTGGCGCCGGAACGGACGCTCACCAGCAGCGGGTCGCCGCCCTCGCCCAGGCGCTGTTTCATCCGGGCTTCCAGCAGTTCCAGAGCCTGCCGCATTTCGCGGTCGATTTCCGCCGGGACGCGGTTGCCGTTCCGGAAGTAGAGGTTGCAGACATCGGTCGAAACGGTGAAGCCGGGGGGCACCGGCAGGCCGGCCCGGCTCATCTCCGCCAGGCCGGCGCCCTTGCCGCCCAGAACCTCCTTCATGGTTCCGTCGCCGTCGGCGGATCCGCCGCCGAAAGAGTAGACACGTTTGGTCATTGAGTTGACTCTCCAGAGATGACAATTTGGGAGAAATCCGCGATGGTGGAAAACTCGCGGAGCAGCTCCGCCAGAAACGAAAGTCGGTTGGCGCGCACCGCCGGGTCCGGGGCCATCACCAGGACTTTGTCAAAAAAGCGGTCGACGCTGGGGCGCAGGCCGGCGATGGCCGCCAGGGCGCCGGCATAGTCGAGGCCCCGGATCTCCTCGCGGACACGGACGAACTGGTCGTAGAGGTCCCGCTCCGGGCCGGCTTCGAGCAGCGGTAGCACAGGCACCGGCGCGGCGGAATCCCAGCCCGCCTGTCGAAGGATGTTGCCGATACGCTTGAAGCTGGCGGCCAGGGGCTCGAAGTTTTCCGTCGGCCGGAGGCGCGCCACGGCTTCCAGCCGATCCGCCGCCTCGGGCAGGCTGTCGCACCCGGCGGCCAGCACCGCGTTTACCTCGTCGTAGCGGTAGCCCCGGACCTCCCGGAAGTAGTAGCGCACCCGGTCCAGCACAAAGTCCCGCAGCTCCAAGGGTATTTGGAATGGGTAGCGGCCCTCCACCAGGATCCGCACCACCCCCAGGGCCGCCCGGCGCAACGCAAAGGGATCCTTGGAGCCGGTGGGCATCAGGCCGAGCCGGAAAAACCCTTGCAGGGTGTCGAGGCGGTCCCCCAGAGCCAGAAGCTGGCCCTCCCGGGTGCGCGGGACCGGCAGGTATTGGTCGTAAATGGCCTGCGCCACGGCCTCCGGCTCGCCCTGGGCGCGGGCGTAGAGGCCCCCCACCACCCCCTGCAGCTCGGTGAACTCCTTGACCAGCTCGGTGGTGAGGTCGCACTTGGCGAGCCGGGCGGCGCGCAGGGCATCGTCGCCTCCGCCCAGTTGTTTCACAAGCTCCATGCCGCGCTGGGTCTTGTCGTAGTAAGAGCCCAGGCGGGCGTGGTAGGTGACGTTCTTGAGGTCCTCGACACGATCGGCCAGCGGCCGCTTCTGGTCCGTCTCCCAAAAGAAGCGGGCGTCGTTGAAGCGGGCCCGCAAGACGCGCTCGTGGCCGTGGCGCACCATGCCCTCGAGATCGGCGTCGATATTCAGGACCGCCACGAAATGGGGCGCCAGCCGCCCGGACTCCTCCTCCACCGAGAAGTACCTCTGGTGGTGCTGCATCACGGTGACGAGCACCTCCTCGGGCAGCGAAAGAAACCCGGGGTCGAAGCTGCCCAGGATGGGGGTGGGATACTCGGTGAGGTAGACGAGGGTCTCGAGGAGCTCGGGGTTGGGGCGCCCGCGCCACCGGCTCATGCCTTCCAGGATGCGGCGCCGGCGCTCGGCGGCATCCAGCAGAACGAAGCCGCCGCGGAGCTGGTCGCAGAGGCTCTCGAAACTCGAGACCCGCAGCCGCCCGCGGCTGAGCCGGCGATGGCCGAAGGTGACGTTGCCGGAGCGAACGCCGGCGATCTCGAAAGGAACGACCTTGCCTCCGTAGAGCGCCACCAACCACCGGATGGGGCGGATGAACCGGGGGCCGGAGCGGTCCGTCCAGGTCATGGTTTTGGGCCACGAGACGCCCAGGATGACGCCGGGCAGCTTTTCCCCCAGCAGCTCGCGGGTGCGGCGGCCCCTGGTGGTGCGCTGGTAGAGGTAATACTTTCCCTTGGGCGTGTCTTTGGTTCTGAGCCGGGAGGCCTCCACGCCCATCTTGCGGGCGAAACCCTCGGCGGCCTTCTCCCCGGCCGCCACGGGCGGCCCGGTGACCAGCTCCTTGATGTCGGGTTGCTTCTCGGGGAGCTGGCGGGCGGCCAGCACCAGGCGGCGAGGCGTGGCGTGGGTCTGGACGAAGACGTCGCAGGCGACTGCTTCAAGGAAAAGGCGCTTCAGATCGTCGAGCGCCGCCGGGATCATCCAGTGCGGCGCCTCCTCGACGCCGATCTCGAGCAGGAAGTCGTGGGCCTTCATGCGGGGGCGCTCCAGGCCTGGGCCAGCCCCACCGCCAGCGCCCGCACCCGCGCCATCACCGCCACGCGCTCCGTCACGCTGATGGCGCCGCGGGAATCGAGCAGGTTGAACAAGTGCGAGCACTTCAGCACCTGGTCATAGGCCGGCAGCAGCGGCCCACCCTGATCGAGCAGGCCCCGGCACTCGGCCTCGTGCAGCTCGAAGGCCTTCCACAGCGAGGCCACCCCGGCGCGCTCAAAGTTGTAGACCGAGAACTGCAGCTCCTCGGCGTGGCGCACGTGGCGATAGGTCCAGCTCTGGTTCCAGCGGATGTCGTAGATGCTGTCGACGTCCTGGAGGAAGGCGGCGATCCGCTCCAGGCCGTAGGTCAGCTCCAGAGGCACAAGGTCCAGATCCATGCCCCCACACTGCTGGAAGTAGGTGAACTGGGTGATCTCCAGGCCGTCGAGCATCACCTGCCAGCCCATGCCCCAGGCCCCCAGGGTGGGGGCTTCCCAGTTGTCCTCTTCCAGCTTCAGGTCGTGCCGCCGCAGGTCGATGCCGATGGCTTCCAGGCTCTTCATGTAGAGTTCCACGGCGGCCTGGGGGGCCGGTTTGAGTATTACCTGTAGCTGGAGGTGCTTGTAGAGGCGGTTGGGGTTGTCGCCGTAGCGGCCGTCGGCCGGGCGGCGGCTGGGCTGCACGTAAGCCACCCGGTAGGGGGCCGGACCCAGCACCCGCAGGAAAGTCTCGGGGCACATGGTGCCGGCGCCGACCTCCACGTCGTAGGGCTCCTGGAGGAGGCAACCCTGGTCGGCCCAGTAGCGCTTGAGCCGGAAGATCAGCTCCTGAAAGTCCAGCTTCACAGCTGGGCCAGCACCGGCGCCGTGACCAGCTTTCGTTCCAGATGCTCCTCCAGTCGTTGCCATAAAAACTGTCGCAGGTCGGCGGCGGCGTGCCGGTCCCAGCAGCGCGGTTCCAGCTTCCTCAGCGAAACCTGTTGCATTTCCGCGGCGATATCCCGCGAGCCGGCCGCCATCGACCAGCTGTTGGCCGGCCGGCACCGGTGGCAGCTCAGCCCCGGAAGGCTGCGCGCGAAATACGCCGTCTCGCCGGGCGGCAGATCGACCCCACAGCCCTGGCACGCCGTCAGGTCCGGCAGCCAGCCCCCCAGCCGCACCGCCCAGAGACTGAAATACGTCAGGACGGCCCACAGGCCAGCCGGACCGTTCTGCCGCAGCCAGTCGAGCGCCAGCAGCAGGAGCCGAAAATACCGGTCATTGGGCTCGTGCTCCGGCAGAAGCTGCTCGGAAACCTCCGCCAGAAAGTCCAGCGCCACCCCGAGCGAGTAATCCGAGACCACCGAGAACTGCGACTCGATCAGCTCACAGCTGTCCAGGCTCACCAGCTCGCGGCTCTCGCGCTGGAAGTAGAACATCCGCACGTGAGCCAGCCGCTCCAGGCCGGCGCCGAAACGGCTTTTCATCCGCCTGGCGCCGCGGGCCACCCCGCGCAGGCGTCCCTGGTCCCGGGCGAGGAAGCTCACGATCAGGTCGCCTTCCCGGAACGGGTAGGTGCGCAAAACCAGCGCTTCACTTTCCCGGGCGGGCATGGCGGTAAACGAAACATGATAGCACAGCCTTGCGCCGGAGTGAGTCTTGTCTCATGCAAGATGAGCCTGAAGGAGGCGATTGATTCTCATACAAGATGAGCCTAAAGGGGGTGGGGCGTGGTGATGCTGGGGAGTGACCATCCACGTGCAGGATGCCAAGCAGCAGAGCCTGGAGCAGATCCGCGCGTTTCTAGAGGCCAGCCAGGAGATCCGGTTTCAGGGCGAAGGACGGGCGGGAGTCTACGCCTGGGTAACACGCCTCCTGCGCGAGCAGGGCTATCGCCAGCAAGGGAGGGCGGGCAAAGGGCTGCTGCGCCGGTACCTGGCCAAGATGACGGGACGGAGCCGGGCGCAGATCACGCGGCTGCTCGGCCAGTACCGAGTTGGGGGAGAGGTAAAAGCCACCCCCTATCGACGGCATCGGTTTCCGACCCGGTACACCCGTGCGGACGACCGCCCCCCACCTCCTGGGGTAGGCCCTGCCCGCAGTGGGCGCACTGCTGCGGCACAGTTGTGCCGCGCCGGTCTTGGGGTGGGTTTCGAGCTTGCGCCGTTCGGCCCATTGATAGGCGTTGTCGTGGTGACCGACGTAGCACAGCAACAGGCTGGTCTCAGTCCGGTGGACGATCAGCCGGACATCGCTGCTCACGCGAATCGCCCAGAACCGGCGATCCTTGGGTCGTTCGAGCTTATGGAATTGCAGACCCGGATGCGCCGGGTTCAACTGCAGATCGAAGGCGGCCGTCTTTACGGCCTTCTGCTCGTCGCCGGCGAGTTTGGCAAGGCTGTCGGTGAAGGTGTCGGCAATCCGGAATTCCATCTTCTACGCCGGCCCTCCTCCGTGAGTTCCGGTCAGCGAGACCAGCTTGCCCATGAAGTGATGCACATCTTCGTGAATTTCGCCGGCGGTCATGCTGACGGCGATCTGCTCCCGAATGAGTTCCACCGGAGGGGAGCCATTCCGAAGCCGATGGAAAAGCGAGTTATCATCCTCGAACAGAATTCCCTTGCCGTTGACCACGCTGAACACGTTCGCGCTGACGCTTCGCCAGGTCTTTCCAGGAGGCAACGTCAAATTCTGGCCGGCAAAAAACTCGTCGATGGCCTGTACCACCGGCTGCACGAACAGCTCCCCCTCACTGCATCGAACCGCGGAACGCCTCCACGCATCGGGTACCAGAAGGTAGTTCTCGATGTTTTTGCGCTTCCACTCGAACAGCGCGGGGTTATCCGGATCCGGATGGTAGGTGGTGCTTTCATCGTAGTCGAAGAGCATCAACCTGGACACTTCCGGGATGATGTGCTTCAACGCGGCAAAATGCTCGTCCGCGCGCTCCTTCATATTCTGCTTGCCTCCGCCACCCATCGACTTGAAACAGACCTTGTCCATGGAGGCCTGTGTGCCGCATGGATCCGCCCAGGCGCGCAGGATGCGCTCGTCGCTCTCCCCCTCCACGTACAGGATATAGGGTGAGCCCATCAGTCGCGCGATCTCTTCATTGGAGACTTCCGCCATCGCCCGCAGCACCTCCGGCGCCGACTGAACGCGCTTGGGCCCCTGGTGGAGCAGGGAGACGATCTGACTGGCATCCACGCCCCGCACCAACTCCTCCGCATGCGTGGCGATCAGGAACTGGGTGCCTCTCTCAGCCGACTTCCGCTTGAAGTAATCGAGGATCTCCCGTTGCAGGTTCACGTGCAGGTGAGCATCCGGCTCGTCGAGCAGGATCGTAGTCGGCTGGTACCCGTACAAGAACGCCAGCAGGGTTAACGTTTGGTGGAATCCGCTCCCTCCCGCGATGATGTCGTAGTCCTTGCCATTCTGGCGGTACTCGACGGTGATGTAGACGTCCTTGGCCGAATCGTATCCAGGCTCGTGAATTTCGACCGAAAACCAGCGCTTGATGATGCCTGCCAATTCTTCCCAGTCCGCGGGCGTTGAATAGCCTTTGACGAGGCGTCCATCTGTTCCACGGGAAGGCGAAGGACACACCCGCAATAACAAATTGCGTAGCACGCTCCCAGGCTGGCCTTTTCCCACCTGCTGGCGGATGGGGGCCTCATCCAGCCATTTCTCCGATGGCTCCAGGCCGGAAAATGGCGGGACATAAGCGATCTTCGGTAAGTCTCCCTGACGCTCGCAGTCCCGGAGTTTCTCCCAACCATCGCTAGGAATCGCGTAAATGGTCTGTGGAGAATGATAGCGTAACTCCACGCCAAACGAGCCGGTCTCGCCCGACGCCCGCCTCCATTCCACACCAATGCCGATCAGGATGTATTGCTGCTTCTTCTTGCCGTCGACCAGGGGCCAGTACCGGTCCGTTTTATCCTTCCACAGGAGGCTGAATTCCGGCACCGGCAACGCCGTGAAGTTCGGCAGCACCACCTGGATGCCCTTGGAGCCGGCGCGCTTGGATCGGTGGAACTCTTCCACGCAAAACTGCCAGATCGCCAGCGCCTGGAGCACCGTGCTCTTGCCGCTGTTGTTGCGCCCCACCAGCAGATCAAACCCGGTAAAGTCGTAGACCTGTTCCCCCACGCTCTTGAAGTTGCGCAGGGTCAATCGAAGGATCATTTCGCCCCACCATTCTGGCAGCATCCTGGCGCTTTAGCCTCCATGCTCTTCATTTCACACCACCTTGAACACTTTCATGACTTCATCGCCAAGTTGATTGATCACCTTGAAAGTAGGCGTGCCGGACAAAGAAACTCTCTTCGTTGTAGTCGGTGTCGATGAACAGCAGGCGATCCCTTCGGCGCCGTCGCTGCGGACCTCGCCCGTGTTGGGATGAAACACCTCCACACCGTTGACCTTGACCTGAATCTGCCCGTCTGCGGCGTTCAGGATGTCGATGTCCACCAGGATGTTCTTCAAACCCATCAGGTCGGGCATCACTCGCTGGTGCAGTTGTCCTTCGGTTTCCAGCGTGTTCAAAGCATCGTCCCGGCCCTGGAGCAGAGAACGGCCACCCTTGGAAAGCTCCACACGCTCACGAAGCTTGAAGGAATGGTAGTTCGTGATCACGATCTTGGCGCGATCGATATCGCCCAGCATGTCGCTGGGAACCAACTCCCGATCTTTGTAGTAGCTGTCCGGGTCGTTGGGCTGGAGTACACGGAGCCGGTCACGGATGGTCAGGCCGGGGGTGACTACCAGGAACCCGCGGGTGAATTTGGTGCTGCCGGGGCGGCGTACGGCGTTGATCGTTTGCCAGGCGATGATCATCGCCATGACGGTGGTCTTGCCGGCGCCGGTAGCCAGTTTTAGGGCCGGACGAAGGAGGTCCGGGTTGGCGTCGTTGTTGGCCTTGGCGAGGTGTTCCGAGAAGCGCTTGCCGGTCTTGCCAAGTTTCGGGGCCACCTCGGTCAGCCAAATGGCCGTTTCGACGGCTTCCACCTGGCAGAAGAACGGCCGGACGCCGCTGAACTTGTGGTGCCGCCAGTGCTGGAGAAGGCGCTGAGTCTCGGGTTCGACCTGCCAGTCGTTCGGATTAGGGAGGCTTCGCCACTGGTCCACGTAATAGCGCAGTTCGTTGATGATGGAAGTCGGATCGTACTGTTGCTCTTCCGTCGAGAGCCCCTTGCCTTCGTCGAAAACGATTGGTTGTTGCTCAGCCTTACCGTTGCGCTTGCGAGGCCTAGGAATGGGCGTGATGAACTCGGCGCGGCGGCGGCTCTCGATAATCCGTTGCGTCGGTTGGCCCTGCTCATCAAGCTCCCAATGCCGTAGGGGGTAGTCATACGGGGAGTTGAGTACGGGCCGCTCGAAGAACTGGTTATCCATGTTCAAGGGCTCCCGCTCAAGATAACACTTCACGGAACCCGTCGCCCACCCCCCGGGTTGGCGTAGCTGAATACCAGAACATCAGAGCCCGTGACGATGAGCTGGCACTCCGCGAGCGGATTCGTCAAGCCCTTTCGGGCTCGCAGAAACTCCACGACCCGGCGAAGAGACTGCGTTGAAATGCCGGCTTCCCGCAGTTCTCTCGGGACGCGCAACGCAAGCAGGTCAGAGACGGAATATCTGCGTTCCGTGCCAGTGCCCCTGGCGTCCGCAATGCTCGGCACGATGAACTTCGTTCTCGCCCAGTAATCGATGTTGCGGAAGGAGACACCGGTGATCCGACTCGCCCTGTGTCACTCGCATAACACGTGTGTCGACTTCATGCATACTAGAAAGATATAGACGTCTCTCGCCCTGCGCTCCCGCTACTTGCTGCCGCTGCACCACGAGCCACCCGGCGGCCTAGGGTCCTGGCGCCTGCTGCTCCAGCACCCTCCCTCCAAGGCCTCCCCTCCCGGTCATCTTCAGCCACCCTGGTCGCCGCCAGTCTCGCTAAGTTATAGAGAGCACAAGGGTTCGACTCCGCCGCAAATTTGCGACGGAAATCCGTCGGCCCGGATTGGCCATGAAGCCCCAGGGTGCTGTGGGCGGATGACGGCGGGCTCGGAAATAATCCATTTCGTCGGTCACGCCCCTCCCGGCAAACTGACCCACTACCCGGCACTGTGACAAAGGGACCCTCCGGCGCTTCACCAGCCGATGACGTAAGCATCCGTGGCGGGCGCCGCGCCGCCCATCAGCACCCCCGACTGCGGATCCACCACAATCGCCTTCACGCTTCCCACGCCCATGGCGGAGTGCGTCCGCACGGCGTGACCCCGCCTGGCCAGCTCCTCCCGAACCTCCCGCGGCACCCGTTGCGAAACCGTCAATCCCTTGCCGGCCCGGTGCGGATGGAACGATTGATGATAGGCGCCGGTCGAGAAATAGGGTTGCTCCAGGGCCTGTTGCACATTCCGCCCGAACTCCACGTAGTTCAGGAAGAACTGCAATTGCGACTGCCCCTGGGTGTCCCCCCCAGGGCTTCCAAAGACCATCAGGGGCTTGTCGTCCTTGAGCACCAGCACCGGGTTCAGAGTTTGTCGGGGACGCTTGCGGGGCGCCAGGCTGTTGGGATGCTTGGCGTCGAGGTTGAAACGGGCCAGCACGTCGTTGATGAAAAAGCCGCCGCCGTCGCCGTCCACGTACATGGCGCTGCCAAAGTTGGACGCTACCGAGGAGGTGATGGTGACCATGTTCCGGTCTTTGTCGACGGTGCTGATATGAGTCGTGAAGCTCTCAATCCAGTCGGGAAACGCCTCTGCGCCCCTCCGATCGAGATGACTTCCCGGGCCCCGCGCATAGAGCGGCGCTGCCGACGCCTGGAGGCCGGGTGGCGCCACGCCGTCGATGGCTCGATCCCTGCGAATGAACGCCCGCCGGCGCTCCGCGTGCTGGTCCGACAGCAGGGTGTCGATGGGGACGTCCTTCACGAATCTCGGATCGCCGATGTAGGCGTCACGATCGGCAAAGGCCAGCTTCAGCGCTTCGACGACGTGGTGGATATAGTCAGCCGAATTGTGCCCCATGGCCCTCAGGTCGAAGCCTTCGAGGATCTTAAGCGCCTGGAGCATCACCGGACTTTGGGTCGGGAGCCCCACGCCGTAGACGTCGTAGCCTCGATAGCGAATATGGAGCGGTGGGGTGTCTTCGGCTTCGAATTCGGCCAGGTCCGAGGCTTGCATGATCCCGCCGTTCCTGGCCAGGAAATCGACGATGTTCACGGCGGTGGGGCCTTTGTAGAATCCGTCCCGCCCTTGGGCCGCGATCCGCCGCAGCGTCTGGCCGAGATTCTTTCGGACGACCACGTCGCCCATCCGCAGCGGCTGGCCGTTCCGAAACCAGACGGCTGTGGAGGAGGGGAACACCTGGAGCCGTTTCACGTTCTGGCGAAGCACATTCTGAAGGTTCTCGCTGACGGCGAAGCCGCGCTCGGCCAGCTCGATGGCCGGAGCGAGAACCTGCTCGCGCTTCAGCTTGCCGTATTTCTCGAGCCCCAGCAGGAGGGCGGCGGGCGCGGCGGGGACTACGGGGCTCAAGGGGCCATCCAATGGAATGCCGCCCCTCTTTTGAAAGAATTCCACCGTGGCGCGTTTCGGCGCCCAGCCTCCGCCGTTGATGAAGAGGACTTCCTTCGTCTTGGCGCGATAAATCAGGATGAAGGCGTCGCCCCCAATGCCGGACCGGCTGGGCTCGACTACGGTGCTGGCGAAACAGGCGGCGGCCGCCGCATCCACGGCGTCGCCGCCCTGGGCCAACATCTTGTAACCGGACATGGCAGTTGCGTAATGGGCAGTCGCCACCATGCCGTCCATTCCGAGGTACACCGGTCGCCACGTGGAGGTCTGACCCGGCAGCAGAGCGGCCGCTATTACGCCCAGCGCTATCCCTCTCATAGTGGTCGCATTGTACGATAACGCTCAGCGCAATTCTTGGAGCAGCGCGGTGGCGTCCTGCAGATCCCCGGTATCGAAGCCCTCCGTGAACCAGCCGAAGACGGGGGCCAGCATCTGGAGCGCGGCCTCCTGGTGGCCTCGATCTCGCAAGAACCGGCTCAAGCTCATGGCGGCCCGCAACTCCAGGGATCTTGCCTGGCACTGGCGGGACAACTCCAGCGCCTGGAGGAAACAGGCCTGCGGCTCGAGGCTGGAAGGGTGGAGCACTCCCAGCACCTCACCGCGAAGCCGGTGCAATTCCGGCTGGTAATAGCGGTCCTTGGTGGTGGCCGCCACTTCGAGGGCCTCGTCTACGGCGTCCAGAGCCTCTTCCACCCGTCCGGCCCCCAGCAACACCTCCGCCAGCAGCCCCAGGAAGTGCGCGCACATCAGCTCCGATCCCATGCCGCGCAGCGCCGCCAGGCTGTCGCGCATGAGGGGAACCGCTTCGTCCGAAGGCCCTGGCCGCGACTGGGCCCAGGCCTGATAGAAGCGGGCCCAGGCCAGCGGTTGAGGGAGACCCTGCTCGGTGGCGTGAGCGATGACGGCTTCGGCGCCCAGCCGCGTCTGCTCAGTGTCCCGGCGTAGAAACTGCAGCTCGGCGACGCCCACCAGGTAAAAGGCCCGCGTCATGGGGTTGTGCAGATCCTGGGCGAGGGCGTAGGCCTGGCGGATCCGCTCGAGCGCCCGGTCGGGATATCCGAGCAGCCACAGCAGCCGCGTGGACTGCGCCCGGCAGATTACTCCGTAGTCATACACGCCGGCCTGGGACCGGAAGCTCTGTTCGTTGGCCTCGTAGAGGGATACCGCTTGCTCCACGTGCTCGTAGGCCGGGAGGATCTCGCCCAGGTGATACAGGCTGGCCGACACGGCGTAGAGGCACGCCACCAGCCGCACCGGGGCCGGCTCGCTCTGGGCCAGCCGCAGCATTTGCTGGGCCAGCTCCTGAGAGGTATCCAGCCGGCCCCGGATGATGTAGAACTGCCACAGCCCGAAGAGCACCCGCAACAAGGGCACTCCGCCGCCCAATTGGGCGCACAACTGGCGCGCTCGGGTGTAGGTTTTCTCCACCTCGGCGGAACCATATCCCTGGGTCGCCGTCAACGGCGGGCCCAGAGTCACTTGCAGGGCCAGCTCGTGCTGGGCCTGCGCGACGCTGTCGGGCAAGGTCGGCAATAGTTCCAGGCCCCGCCGCGCCAGAGCCACCGCCTCCTGGTTCGCGAAGATGCGGGAGGCATTCTGGGCCGCTACCAGATACTGCTGGGAGGCTCGGGAAAAATCCCGCGCCGCGTCAAACAGCAGCGCCAGTCCGGCGGCGGCCGTGGAGTTGTGCTCGCCATAGCAACCCAAAAGCTCCCCGGCCACCGCGGCGCTCAGCGAGGCGCGCCTGGTGGGTGTCAGCGAGGCGTACAGCGCGTTCAGATAGAGCACATGCACGAAGCGGTAGCGCACCGTCAAGGTGCGGTCGGGCAGCTCTTCCTCGCCTATCTCCCGGACGAAGGCGTGCACCCGGTCCAGCGCCCGCAGGCGCTCCTCGACCTCGGCGGCCTCCATTCGCAGAGCCCTGGCCAGGACCGCGGAGTCAAACTCGTACCCCTGCACCGCCGCCCCCACCAGCAGCTTGCGATCGGTCTCCTCGAGCTGGCCGATTTTTCTCTGGATCATGCTGCGCACCGAGGCGGGCAGATCGCGCTCCACATCGGGCATGGAGGGGGGCAGCGTCCAGCGCCCGTCTTGCTGGTGGATCACGCCGCGGTCGCGCAAATACCGCAGCAGGTCCACCAGAAACAGCGGGTTGCCTTCTGTCTTGCCATGAATCAAGGCGCTGAACTGGGGCGGAAAGCGGTTCTCAGGAAACTCCAGCTCCAGGTACTTGGCAATCTCCTGGCGGTCCAGGAACTCCAACCGGATCTCCCGGCAGGCGCCGTGGGCTACCATCTCCGGCTGGAGGAGCAGGAAGGGGTGCTTGGCGAGCAACATGTCGGTGGGCCGGTAAGCCAGCACCATCAGCAGGCGCAGGGACCGGCACTTGCCGCCGATGTAAGCGAGCAGGTCGGCGGTGGAAACATCGGCCCACTGGAAGTCGTCGAAGAACAGCACCAGCGGCCGCAGGCGCGTGATCTCTTCCAGCAACTCGCCCAACTCTCGTTTGGTGCGCTCCTGCGAGCCGCCCCTGGCTTCCGCCGTCATACGCGCCAGCGAGGCGTCCTCGGGCAGGAAAGGGGCGAGCTGGACGTACCAGGTAGGAGCGGTGGCCTTCAGGGTCCGCGCTATCAGCTCGGTGCGATCGCGGCGCAGCAAGCCTTGGAGGGCTTCGAGGAAAGGCAGGTAAGCTTCGGCGCCCGCCAGGCGCTCCGAGCAACGCCCGCGGGCGATGATCCAGGCGCGTCCGGCGCCGGTGGCCGGCAGCGCCGCAAGGAACTCCTCGACCAGGGTGGACTTGCCGATGCCTGGCTCGCCGGTGACGCACAGCACCGAACCGCGGCCAGCGAAGGCCGATTCAAAGCCAGCGAGCAGCTCGGCCCGCTCCTTATGGCGCCCTACCATGCGAGTGGCCGCACCTGGGGGCGGCGCCGGAGCTTGCAGTACCGGCGGGTCGCCGCCGTGGCCGGTTAGGGCCGCCTCGACCGCCGCCGCGGTGGGTCTCAAGCGGGCGTCTTTTTCCAGCATTTCGAGAATCAGGTCTTCCAAGGCCGCCGGAATTTCCGGGTTCAGCCGCGAGGGCGGCAGCGGTCCTTCCGTCAGGATGGCGTGCAGCACCCGGATCTGCGACGACGCCGGGAAGGGGTGCCGGCGCGTCGCCAGCTCATAGAAGACGATGCCGAGCGAGAAGATGTCCGAGGCGTTGGAGACCGATTCCCCGCGGGCCTGTTCCGGTGACAGGTAGCCCATGGTGCCTCCTGGCATGGAGGCGCTGTTCAGGGTCTCCTCCAGCGTTTCGGTCAGGCCGGAGGACGATGTTTTGGCGGCCCTGGCCAGGCGGGCCAGGCCGAAATCCAGCACCTTCACGTAGCCGTCCTGGCGCACCATGATGTTGTCGGGCTTGATATCGCCGTGCGCGATACCGGCGGCATGGGCCACCGCCAGGGCCTTGGCGGCCTGCGCCAGGATCTGGACCAGGGCCGGCGCCGGGAGCCGCTCGGCCGCCACCACCCGCAGAGTTCGGCCGGAGATCAACTCCATAACGATGAAGCGTCCCTCCTCGGCCTCCCCAAAATCATGAATGGTGATAATGTTGGGATGATTCAGCGCCGAAGCGGCCCGCGCTTCGTGAAGGAACTGTTCCATGGCTTCGGCGTTTTGGGTCACCTCCCGCGGCAGGAATTTCAGGGCCACCGGCCGGTTCAGGCGGGTGTCGTAAGCCTCATAGACGTCGCCCATGCCGCCCCGACCCAGCACGCCGGTTACCTGGTAGTGGCCGAGCCTCTTGCCGAGCATCCCTGGCTCACGCATGGCACGAGATTCTATCAGGCCGGACGGCGGTGGGGACGAGCAACGCCCGCAAAACTGCCGGCGCCCACCTCCCACCCAATCGAGTAAAATATCCCTCATGAGACGAACTTGGCTCCTCTGGCTGGCCGCAGCCGGCGCCTGCGCCGCCCAGACGGCCTCGAAGAACCCCCTGGCCAACGATCCGGCAGCCGCCGAGAACGGGCGGATCCGGTTTCGGGGCGCTTGCTCGCTGTGTCACGGCATTCGCGGCGAAGGAGGCCGGGGACCCGACCTGACCCTGGGCAGCTACTCCGCCGGCGACTCCGACCAGGACATTTACAACGTCATCGCCAACGGGACGCCAGGCACCGAGATGCCCGACTTCGGCCAGCGCCTGGAGCCGGAGGAGATGTGGCAGCTGGTCAGCTACCTCCGCTCCATCGCCCGGCGCGACGCCGTCCGGATCACCGGCAATGCCGCCGCCGGCCGCAAGCTCTATTCGGAAAAGGGCCAGTGCGCGCAGTGCCACCGCATCCAGGGCCAGGGGGGCCGCATGGGCCCCGACCTGACCCGAAGCGGGCGGCAGCGCAGCCTGGCCTACCTGAAGGAGTCCGTCCTCACCCCCAGCGCCGACCTTACCATCGGCTACCCCACCATCACGGTGGTCACGCGCGACGGCAAGAAAATCGCCGGGGTGCAGCGGGCCTTCGATACCTTCTCGGTGCAGTTGATGGACACCGCCGAAAACTATTATTCGTTCTTCAACAGCGACGTGGCCTCGGTGAAACGGGAGTTCAAGTCGCTGATGCCCGACAGCTACCGCGGCCTGTTCAACGACACGGAACTCAACGATCTGCTGGCTTACCTGGCCAGCCTTCGCGGCTCGGAGGAAAAGAAATGACATTCGGCAAGATCCTGGCTCTGGCGGTCTTGGGAGCGGCGGCGGCCGGCGCCGCCGATATCACCCCGGAGCAGTTGCTGAAGGCCCAGGGCGACAACTCCACGTGGCTCTCTTACGGGCGCAACTACGCCGGGTGGCGCTACAGCGACCTGCGCCAGATCACCACGGCGAATGTTGCGCAGCTGGCCCCGCGGTGGATGTTCCAGACCGGAGTGCTGGGCAAGCACGAAACCACGCCCCTGGTATTTGACCGCATGATGTTCGTCACCGGGCCGACCAACTACGCTTTTGCGCTCGACCTGCGGACGGGCCGCCAGATCTGGCGCTACTACCAGCCGCTGCCGAAGGGCGTCAGCATCTGCTGCGGCCAGGTAAACCGCGGCTTCGCGGCGCTCGGCGAAAAGCTCTTCAAGGTGAATCTGGAGTCGAAGCTGGTGGCGCTCGACGCCAAGACCGGCAACGTGCTGTGGGAAACCGCGGTCGACGACACCAAGAAGGGTTACAGCACCACGGTGGCTCCCCTGGTGGCCAAGAACCTGGTGATCGTTGGGGTGGCCGGCGCCGAGTACGGTGTGCGCGGATTTATCGATGCCTACCACGCCGACACCGGCAAGCGCGCCTGGCGATTCTGGACCATTCCCGGCCCCGGCGAGCCCGGCAACGAGACCTGGGGCGGCGACTCCTGGAAGCGGGGCGGCGGCTCCACCTGGATCACAGGCACCTACGACCCGGAGTTGAACCTCACCTACTGGGGCACCGGCAACCCAGGACCCGACTGGAACGGCGACGTCCGGCCCGGCGACAACCTCTACACCGACGCCGTGGTGGCTCTGGACGTCGACACCGGCAAGCTCAAGTGGTATTTCCAGTACACTCCCCACGACACCCACGACTGGGACGCCATGGGCGACCAGGTGCTGGTCGACGTCACCATGAGCGGCCGTCCGGTCAAGGCCCTGATACACGCCAACCGGAACGGCCACTTCTACGTGCTTGATCGCGTCACCGGCAAGTTCCTGTTGGCCCGGCAGTACACCAAGGTTACCTGGGCCGACGGCATCGACCCCCAAGGCCGCCCCATCCTGATCTCCGGGCAGGACCCCACCGAGGAGGGAACCAGGTCCTGTCCCTCGGTCGGCGGCGGCCACAACTGGCAGGCCACCACCTACAGCCCTCAGACCGGCTGGTATTACTTCACCACCACGGAGGGCTGCCAGATCTACTACAAGACCTTCCAGGAGTTCCGGGAGGGCCAGCTCTACACCGGCAGCACCGGAGCGCCCATCCTGATGGAGCCCACCACCGGGGCCGTGCTGGCGGTCGATCCGGCCACCGGACAGACCAGGTGGAAGTTTGAAACCGTGACTCCGCCGACCAGCGGGTTGCTTTCGACGGCCGGCGGCCTGGTCTTCGCCGGCGACCGGGAGGGGTATTTCTACGCGCTCGACGCCCGCTCCGGCAAGGTGCTGTGGAAGTTTCAGACCGGCGGGACGGTAATCGCTCCGCCCATCACTTACCTGTTCGAAGGCCGGCAGTACCTGGCGGTGGCCGCCGGCGCCGCCATCATGACCTTCGCGCTCCCGTAGCCCGGGCATTTCCGCCTGGTCCGTTGTTGTCAGGTTGGGCTACAATTGTTGTAGAAATGTACAACGTACTGGACCTGCGTTCCCGTCTTCGGAGAGACCTCCTGGCGTACTATTTCACCAATCCCTCAGCCCAGCACTACCTGAGGGAGCTGGCGGGCGTCCTGGACGTCGATCCGGCGAACCTCTCGCGGGAGTTGGCGGATTTGGAGCGGGACGGCCTTTTTATATCCACCTTCCGCGGTCGCCAGAAGTACTTCCGGCTGAATCGACGCTTCCCGTTGTTCCGCCAGTTACGACAGATCGTCCAGAAAACGATTGGCGTGGAAGGACAGTTGCGCGAGGCGCTGCGACTGGTTGGGGGCCTGGAGGCCGCCTATTTGGTGGGCTCGTTTGCGGAGGGCCGCCAGGACGCCTCGAGCGACCTGGACCTTCTCCTGGTTGGGGAGCCGAAGCCCGAGAACCTGGCTGGAGCAGTGAGGAGACTGGAGCGCCGGTTGGGCCGCAGCGTCGACTACACCCTTCTCAGCTCCCGGGAATTCGTTCGGCGCAAGGTCCAAAAAGACCCCTACTTGGAAGACCTCTGGCGTCGCCCCAGGGTGGAACTGGTTTCGCCATCATGAAGAAAACGCGGCCGCAGCGCGTGGATTGGGACCAGATCCACCGCTTCCTGGCCAGCGCCCGGACGAAACTTTCCGCTGCCAGGAAGATCCTGGCGATCGATGAGGAGGCCTGCCACCAGCTGGCTTACGAGGCCGTTCTGAAAGCGTCTATCGGCTTCATGCTGAGCCACGGTGTTCGCCCCCGCAGCTTGCCGGGCCATCACATCGCCATCCTGGAGTTCGCCGAAAGCCGACTGAGGCCGGAGGATGCGGCGCAAGCGCCACCAGGCCCTTTACGATGTAAGGGGTTTCGTCTCCAGTCTGGAAGCTCGCCATGCCAATCGAAGTCGCCGAAAAATACCTTGCGGTGCTGGAGCAGCAGATCCGCCCACGCAGTCCCAGCGTCAAGCGCTGAACGCCCCCCCTACGCTCGAGCCCACGATCCACAACCCACAACCTGAGCCGGGGGGGCCGTAGGCCATCCCGGCTCCAGGCCTTTCCCCAGGGGTACAATCTGGCAGCGATGACGCCGGCGACCCACGCCGCAGTAGCGGCTCTGGTCTCGACGCGCTGCCGCAACCTTGGGGTGGCGCTGGGGGCCTCCTTCGGTTTGCATTTCCTGGCCGACGCTCTCTATCATTTCGAGGCCTTCTACCCCCTGTCGGTGGCGGCGCGGTCCACCAGCGATGAATCCATGTGGCTGATCTTCCTGGTCTTGGCGATGCCCGCGGTGGTGCTCACGGTCTGGCTGGCTCGCCGGGATCTCCAGGTCGGCTCCTTCGCAGCCTTTGGGCTGGCGCTTTCGATGGTGCCCTTCGACCCCTCACCGGCGCGGCGCATCGTCTGGGCGCTGGTGACTGGTGGATTCTGGTGGGTGTTGAGCCGGAACTCAGCCTTGCGGCGCTGGGTCCTCTGCGGTTTCTTCGGCTACCTGCCGGACCTGGTGCGCCGCCTGGTTCCCCCGTTGAACCGGTTTCACGAATGGACCCACTATGAGACCCGGCTCGACCTGGGCGATTGGATCTCGCTGATCGGCCGCGGCCGCTGGCAGATCGCCATCAACGACCGCATCTGGGACCCCTACTACCAGGCCGGCTACGCCCTGCAGCTGGCCCTGGAGGCCGTCATTCTGTTTGGGTCGCTGGGGCTTCTGCTGTCTAGTGACAGATCTGCCCCCCATCCACCACCAGGCTGATCCCGTTCACAAACGAGGCGGCCTCCGACAGCAGGAACGCCGCGCAGGCGGCCACCTCCTCGGGCTTTCCGAATCGCCGCAGCGGGATCTTCTGGTGATAGCCCGCGACGAACTCCGGATCCTGGCGCGGCTTGGCTGTCAGCTTGGTCTCAATGAACCCCGGAGCCACCGAGTTGACCCGGATTCCGTACGGCCCCAGCTCCGCCGCCATGGTCTTGGTGACCCCCACGACCCCGAACTTGGAGGCATTGTAGGCCGTCAGCATTTCTTCCCCCACCAGGCCGTTGGTGGAGGCCACATTCACGATCGCGCCGCGCCGGCGCTCGACCATGCGCCGCGCCGCCTCCCGGGAGCAGTAATAGAGTCCTGAGAGGTTGACCTCCAGCGTCCGGCGCCAGTCGGCGTCGGTGACCTCCGTGCAGAACCCCTGGGGAGCGATGCCGGCGGCGTTCACCAGCCCGTCGATGCGCCCGTGCTCAGCCTGGACGGCCTCGAACGCCCGGCTGACCTGGGCCGAGTCCGACACGTCCACGCTCACGAACCGCGACCGCGGATGTCGCAGCTCCCCGAGCAACCCTTCCCCGCCCGCCTGGTCCACGTCGAGCACCACCAGGCAGGCGCCGCCGGCGTCGACGGTCCGGCAGATGGCTCCGCCGATATCGCCGGATCCGCCGGTAACCACCACTACCCAATCGGAGAAATTGTGAGGCATAGGGTCACCTTACCACTTCCTTGAATGCTCGAAACTGCTACCATAACCCCAGGGACCCATGCAAACCAAACCCCTGATCCGGCCTCCCACCGCCCAGCTCTATGACGAAGACTTCGTCGCCTGGGCCGACGAAACCGCGCGCCTGTTGCGCGAACGTTGTTTTGACGAGATGGACGTCGAAAACCTGGCGGAGGAAATCGAAGCCATGGCCAAACGCGACCGGAGCGAGCTCGGCAGCCGGCTGGGCGTGGTCATCCTGCATCTGTTGAAGTGGGGCTGGCCTGACAAACGATCCGGCAGCTGGAAATCGACCCTCGTCGTTGCCTGGTGACGGCGGCTGAGTGTATACTTAACCCCGAAGTCAGCAGCCAAAATCGAGATTCCGGTTAAACGCCCCGGAGAGGAGAAGAAGCATGCAATTCGTAGTTCACTACAAGCTTGGAGTTGAGCAACGCGATGCCGCGCAGGCCCGATTCATTTCCACAGGCGCACCACCGCCAGCGGGCGTCACAATGAACGGCCGATGGCATTGCGTACAAGGTCACGAAGGCTTCCTGGTTTGTGAGTCCGATGACGCGGCCGCCCTGGCTACCTGGATTCAGCAGTGGTCGGACCTGGCGACGTTCCGGGTGCTTCCGGTATTGGAAGACCAGGCCATGGCGAAGGTGATGGGCGCCTAGGATAGGAACCACAAAGGTATGCCGCGGCCACCCTCGGGGCCCGCCGCCGCTGGAGAAGCCTTCTTCCAGTTTTCTCTCTGGGGACTGGCAGCCACCGGGTACCTGGCGGTGCTGGCCACCGGACGCCTGGACTGGCCCACCGCCCTGCTGGCGGCCCTGGGGCTGGCGGGCCGCCTGCTGATCCTGCGCGGCTGGATGGGGGTCCCCTTGTCGGCCGGCGGGGTCCGGCTGGCGACGCTGGCCTACATCGGCTTCTACCCCATGGACGTCGTCTATGTCTCGGGCAGTTTTCTGGCGGCCACCGTCCGGATGGTTTTTTTCCTGGCGGTGGTGAAGCTGCTGACCGCCCAGACCGGAAGGGATTACTTATACCTGGGCATTCTGGCGCTGCTGGAGCTGCTGGCGGCTGCGGTGCTCAGCTCCAGCCCGGCTTTCCTGGCCTTCCTGGTCCTGTTTCTGGCCCTTGCGGTGGCGGCGCGGACCGGCTACGAGATCCACGCCAGCGCCAGAGAGGCCCGGCTGCGGGCGCCGGCCGGGCGCCTGGGCTGGCGCCTGGCGGCGGTGGCCGCCACCCTGGTGCTGGGCACCCTGGTGTTCGGCGCCGCCCTGTTCGTGGTGGTGCCGCGCGCGGCTGGCGCCTGGCTCTCGCGGCTGGGCTCGCCCGACGACTCCGTGGCGGGCTTTTCCGAGCAAGTCAGCCTGGAGGGCGTGGGGCGCATAGAACAGAGCTCCAGCCCGGTGCTAAGGGTCAAAATCCTGGAGGGACGGGCCGGCCCGGCCCTGAAGTGGCGCGGAGGAGCTCTACAGCATTTTGACGGCCTGCGCTGGTCCAACCCGGCGGCGAGGCCTGAGTTGCTGGAGAGCCGCCGGGGCTATTACATGGTGGCCCGGTCCCGGGAACTGCCGCGCTCCAGCGCCCGGCTCCGTTATCGCGCCCGCCGGCTGCCCCTGGACAGCGAGGCGCTGTTTCTGGCGGGGATTCCAGAGTTTCTTTCGGGCGATTTCCAGCGCCTGGAGGTGACGCCGTCAGGCGTTATCTCCCTGCCGGGCAGCCGCTGGCGGTCGGTCGTCTACGAGGGCACCAGCCTGGTGGATCCCACGCGGCCGGCGGAATTGCGCACTCTCAGCGCGGAAGGTCCCTACCCGGCCAGGGTGCAGGCGAATTTCCTGCAACTGCCTGAGATCGACCCCCGCATCCGGAAGCTGACGCGCTACCTGACCGAAGCGCAGTTGAGCCCCTACTGGCGCTCGGCCGCCATTGAGCACTATCTGCGCACCGAGCTGGGTTACACGCTGGAGCTGCCCGCCGAGCAGAGCCTGGACCCGCTGGCGGAGTTCCTGTTTCGCCGCCGCAAAGGACACTGCGAGTATTTCGCCTCCGCCATGACGGTGATGCTGCGCTGCATCGGCATCCCGGCGCGGGTGGCCACGGGCTTTCAGGGCGGCATCTACAATCCGGTTTCGCACTCCTACACGGTGCGGGCCAGTGACGCCCACGCCTGGGTGGAAGGCTACATGCCGGGCTTCGGGTGGGTGAGTTTTGATCCGACGCCGTCGCAGCCGGCCCCGGCCCAGGGCGGCCCGTTTCATCAGGCCTGGCTGCTGGCCGACGCCCTGGAGACCTGGTGGAACGAATGGATCGTGCAGTACGACCTGGCCCGCCAGGTCCAGCTAGCCCGCTCGGTGCAGGAGCGCTGGTATCAAACCAGCTACGAAGCCGTGGCCGGCTTCGACCGCGCCTGGCGAGCGGCGCGACGCTGGGTCACCCGGATGGAGGAGAACCCCGCCCCGGTGCTGGCGTGGCTGGCCTTGCTGCCGGCCGCCGGGCTGGCGCTGTGGGGCGCCTTGGGACTGGCACGCCGCGCGCGCAGCTGGCTGGTTGCGGCCGCCGCCGCCCGGCGCGCCCGCCGTGGCGACGCCACCGCCCGGGATTGCGCCCTGCTGTATTCTCGCGCCCTGAGCCGCGCCGGCCGGCGCGGCTTCCGCCGCCATGCCTCTCAAACCCCCCGCGAGATCAGCCTAGCCGCCGGCTCGGCGCTATTTCAGCAGATTACAGATACCTATAACCGCGCCCGCTTCGGGGAGGATCCGGAGGCCCGCCGCCGGCTGCCCGCGCTGGTCCGGTCCCTCGAGACCGGCGGGTGGTAAGATGAAGAGAACCCCGACAGGCAGGAATGCCTGTGTTACCAGATGAAGATCGGTTTCCTCAGCCTGGGCTGTCCCAAGAACCTGGTGGACAGCGAAGTCATGATGGGCCTGCTGGCCGCCCGCGGCCATCAGCTCACCAGCTCGGCCGCCGAGGCCGAAGCCCTGGTCGTCAACACCTGCGGCTTCATCCGCCCGGCCCAGCAGGAGTCCGTGGACGCCATCCTCGAGATGGCCCAATACAAGAAGACCGGCCGCGCCCGCAAGCTTATTGTCGCCGGGTGTCTGGTGGAACGCTGGCGCCAGCAGATCCGCGACCAGATTCCCGAAGTGGACGCCGTCATTGGAACCAACGAAATCGGGCAGATCGTGGCTCTGTGCGAAGCCATCCCCGCCGAGGCTTCCCCGGCGTCGCCGGAACCCTACCTCTATCACGAGCTGACGCCGCGGGTGCGCGCCACCCCGCCCCACCTGGCTTACGTTAAGATCGCCGAGGGCTGCGATCATCCCTGCACCTTTTGCGTCATCCCCCAGTACCGGGGCCGCTTCCGCAGCCGGCCTTGGCAGGGCGTGGTGGCCGAGGCCGGGCGGTTGTTCGACGAGGGCGTGCGCGAGATCACCCTGATCGGCCAGGACACCACCTGCTTTGGCGAGGACCTGGGCCTGAAGGACGGCCTGGCATCCTTGCTGGACCGGCTGGCCGGGATCGAGAACGCCGGCTGGATCCGGGTGCTGTACGCCTATCCCAACAAGATCACCTCGCGGCTGCTCGATAGCCTGGCCGCCGGCCCGCCGCTCTGCAAGTACATCGACATGCCGCTGCAGCACTCCAGCGCCGCGGTGCTGAAGCGGATGAAGCGGGGCGGTTCCGGAGACATTTTCCTGCGCCTGCTGGAACGGATCCGCGACGCCATTCCCGGCGTTTCGCTGCGGACCAGCCTGATCGCCGGCTTCCCCGGCGAGACCGAAACCGACTTCCAACAGCTGTGCCACTTTGTGGAGGCGGCCCAGTTTGATCACCTGGGGGTATTCGCGTACTCGGACGAGGAGTCCAGCGCCAGCTATCACCTGGACGGAAAGATCGACGCCCGCACCATCTACAACCGCCGGCGGCGGCTGCTGGCTTTGCAGCGGCGGATCTCGCGGCGCCGGCTTCGAGAGAAGATCGGGGGGACGCTTCCGGTTCTGGTGGAGGGGGTCTCGCGGGAAACCGACCTGCTGTGGCAGGGCCGCCTGGAGGGCCAGGCCCTGGAGATCGACGGCCAAGTATATATTAACGATATTGAGGGCCCGCCTCCGGCCCCGGGCGACTTTGGGCTGGTTCGGATCACCGAGTCGCGCGACTACGACCTGGTGGGGACGCTGCTGGGGGCCGGCCGTCAGGCTCGTCGGGGGCCTCCGGCCCTGCGAGTCCTGCAGTGAAGTGCCCTACCTGCAAGAAACCCGTCGAAGAGCAGCAGCCCGTCTACCCCTTTTGCAGCGAGCGCTGCAAGCTCATCGACCTGGGACGCTGGGCTTCGGAAGCCTATGTGATTTCGGCGCCGGTGCAGTCCTCGGATCCCGATGGCGAGTAGCCCACCTCGCGCCGCCCTGCTGCTCGCCACCTGGGCCGGTTGTGGATACTTTCCGCGCGGCCCCGGGACGGCCGGATCGCTGGGCGGGATGGCCGCCGCCATGGTGCTGCTGGCGGTGACCGGATGGCCACCGATGGCATTGCTCGCCGCGGCCGCCGCCCTGCTGGGGCCGGCGGTGTGGGCGTCGGATCTGGCTGCCCGCCATTGGCAAACCACAGATCCGCAGCGGGTGGTGATCGACGAGGTGGTCGGAGTGTGGCTGACCCTGGCAGCGGCCCCTGGCCTGGATTGGCGATATTGGGCGGCCGGCTTCGCCCTGTTCCGGCTCTTCGATATCTGGAAGCCTTTTCCGGCGCGCTCCGCCGAGCGTCTGCCCGGCGGCTGGGGCGTGGTGGCCGATGACCTGGTCGCCGGCTTCTATGGCGCGGTTGTGCTGACCGCGCTGCGATGGGTAAACTAGTTCACACATGGCCTTCCCTCGTCGAGACAGCGCCGCCCGCCCCCAGATCTCCGGTGTCCGGCCGGCGGCCGCTATCCCGGGGGGCGAATTCCTGGTGAAAGGCAGCAAGTTTCGCGTCAACGGCGAGGAACGTCCCAAGGTCCGCATCGGGGAGGTGGATGCCCCCCTGGTGGTTGGCGGCAACGACTTCGTGGTCGTGCGGGTGCCGGAGGGCGCCTCGGTCGGCGAGCTGGTGGTGGAAAACGCCCAGGCCGCCAGTCAACCATACTACTGCAATATAGGGTTCCCGGTCGCCGACAACCTCCACCCGGTCGCCAACCCGGCGGTCGACGGGCGCGGCAACATTTACACCACTTTCAGCGGCGCCCGGGGCCAGAAGGTGCCGGTCTCGGTCTTTCGCATCGACTTGAACTACGAGGCCAAGCCCTTCGTCAAGGACCTCATGAACGCCACGGGACTGGCGGTGGACCGCGAGGGGATGCTGTTCGTCTCCAGCCGCCATGAAGGGACCATCTACCAGGTCACCCCCACCGGCAAGATCAGCATCTACGCCGAGGGGATGGGGGTGGCTACCGGCCTGGCCTTCGATGAGGACGGCAACCTGTTCGTCGGCGACCGCAGCGGGACCATCTTCAAGATCGCTCCCAGCCTGGCGCCGGCCCGCCAGATCTTCGTGTTCGCAACCATGGAGCCGTCGATCTCGGCCTATCACCTGACGATCGGACCGGACCAGAGCCTCTACGTGACCGGGCCGACGACCTCCAGCTTCGATTCCATCTTTCGCATTTCCCGCGCCGGCGAGGTGGAACTGTATTATCGCGGCCTGGGCCGGCCGCAGGGCATGGCCTTCGACGCCGAAGGCCGGCTCTATGTGGCGGCGTCGCTGGGCGGCCGCAAGGGGGTGCTGCGCTTTGGCCGGGACCGGCGGCCGGAGCTGGTCATCTCCGGCCCCGGCGTCGTGGGCCTGGGTTTCGCTTCCCCGGAAACCCTCATCGTCGCCACCAACAATGCTCTGTACCGGGTTGAGATGACCCTGTAGGACAGCCATTCCTGGCTGTCGGGTAAAGAACATGACCGCCGAGATCCTGGCCGTCGGCAGCGAGCTGTTGACCCCGCAACGGCTCGATACCAACTCCCTGTACCTGACGCAGAAGCTCAACGAGCTGGGCGTGGAGGTGGTGGGCAAAGCCGTGGTGGGCGACGACCGCGGACGCCTGACGGGGGCCATACAGGCCGCCCGCTCCCGCTCGCGCCTCGTCATCCTGACCGGCGGGCTGGGACCCACCGAAGACGACGTCACCCGCGACGCGGTAGCCGCCGCCTGCGGCCGCCAACTGGTCTTTCACCAGGAGATCCTGGAGGCCATCGAAGCCCGCTTCCGCGCCTTCCGCCGCTCCATGGCCGCCATCAACCAGCGCCAGGCTTACATACTGGAAGGCGGCGAAGCCCTGAACAACGATCGCGGCACCGCCCCCGGCCAGTGGATCTCGGATGAGGCCGGCCTGTTGATCCTGCTTCCGGGCCCGCCCAATGAGCTCAAGGCCATGTTCGAGCAGCAGTGTCTGCCCCGGCTGCGAGGGGTCCTGCCGCAAGAGCACATCGCCACCCGGGTGCTTCGTGTGGCCGGCATGCCGGAATCGGATCTCGACCAGCTGATCTCGCCCATCTACACCCGCTACCGCAACCCGGTGACAACCATTCTGGCCGCCCCCGGCGACATCCAGGTCCACCTGCGGGGCCATGGCTCCAGCGACAACGAGGCCCGCCTGGTGGTGGATGAACTGGCCCGGCAGATCGAGGCCACGCTGGGCGATCGCGTCTATTCCCGCCAGGATGAGTCCATGGAAGAGGTCATCGGACGGCTTCTGGTCGCCCGCAAGGCCACCCTGGCAGTCGCCGAGAGCTGCACCGGCGGCCTCATCGCCCAGCGCATCACCTCGGTGCCCGGCAGCTCCAAGTACTTTCACGGCGGCTGGGTCAGTTACACCAGCCGATTCAAATCGGAACATCTCGGCATCCGCGCCGAAACCCTGGAAACCCACGGCGCCGTCAGCGCCGAGACTGCCCGCGAGATGGCTCAGAACGCCCGCCAGCGCGGCTCCGCCACCCTGGGCCTGGCCGTGACCGGAGTCGCCGGCCCCGACCCGGACGGATCCAAGCCCGTCGGCCTGGTCTTCCTGGCCCTGGCCGAGGAAACGTCCTGCGAGGTCAAAGAGCGGCGCTTCGTGGGCGAGCGCGAGCGGGTGCGCCTGCAAGCCAGCCAGATGGCGCTGGACCTGGTGCGAAGGAGGCTGCTGTAGGGGGAGCGGCCTGCGGCCGCTCCGGTTGTGGGTTGATCGTGGGACAGGCATTCCTGCCTGTGAGGGCAGCCAAGCGGTCAAATTTCCAAACTCCAGGGAGCGGCCTGCGGCCGCTCCCTGGAGTTTGGACGTTTCCGCAGGGTTGACAACAGGCTGGGACACGGCCAGGACCTGTCATCCCGAGCGCAGCGAGGGATCTGTTTTTTGCTCCGTATCGGGATAGGGGGGAGCCTCGCAGCTCCGCCCCTCCCACACCACCGGACATGCGGGTCCGCATCCGGCGGTTCCGTGACTGGATCCCCTGCTTCACCCTATCCTCCCCGGGAAACTCCGCCGAAGCGGATTGGCTGGCGCAGGACCATCCCTGAGAGCCGCGCACTACTATTCCCGATCCCGGTTCGGGCCTTCGCTCCTTCCCGGTTTCCCGGGCTATCCACGCTACTACGCCCTAGGCTGACTTCTGCCGTGAGATCAAAGCGCCTTGCGACGCCCTCCGTCGTCGAATTCGACGACACCCAGCAGATCTCCCGAGGTAAGTTTCGACCGCTTTC
>Ga0247727_10002281_pt1 | contig 44166 bp, 29 predicted proteins | sample WisWelCaveWW1625_FD_202498 | JGI IMG/M metagenome (GOLD analysis project Ga0247727, IMG submission 202498) | Biofilm microbial communities from Wishing Well Cave, Virginia, United States - WW16-25 | ecosystem: Environmental > Aquatic > Deep subsurface > Groundwater > Cave microbial mat | place...
ATGACCAGCCTCCTTGCATGGTTTGTGATGGAGGCCATCATGAGCACCAACTTCTTTACGCGCAAGACATTCCGCCCCAGCATGCAAAAAGCTGGATAGTAGCGGGGCAGAGTCAAACCATTCACGGTCGTTCGCTGTTTTCCAGCCATAAGGTCATTCTACCACTCTCCGAGCAGTAGCCAAGCTCGGCCCCGATCACGCCGACACGCTGTCCATTGAAAATACTTCGCTGTCGATTGAGTCGATGAGCCGAGAGGCTACGATCATTCGCAACTATCTTTCGCGGATAGCGTCCTCTGCTGGTTCGAGTTGCGGGCGCCCATCCCAGATACGCACCGTGCTCATCCATGTGTTCACGGCCAGCAGCGTGCCGTCCGGGCTGAAAACGACGTTGCTGTCATAGGCCACGCCGTCGAGTAACTGCGGACCGGGGCCACGGAGGGTCAAGATGTCGTGGCGGGTTTCCGGGTCCCACAGATGGATGATGCCGTCGTAACCGACTGCGGCCAGACGCCGGCCGTCAGGACTGAACGACAGGCCGGTGTGGGCGTCCGGGCCTTGGAGTTCGTGGCGCTTCGATCCCGTGTCCGCGTCCCAGAGGCAGACGCTCCGGTCGAGTGCTCGTCCGCCGGATGCCAGCCAACGGCCGCTGGAGTCGAACGCGACCGTTTGAACGGGGCCGGGATGGGCGAGCCAGCGCTTGATCAACTGTCCAGTCGTCGTGTCCCACACGCTGATGAAGCCGTTCGTCGAACGCTGCGTGTCCGGCGACCACACGCCGCGCTCGCCGACAGCCAGGCGGCGACCGTCCGCGCTGAATGCCAGGCACTGCGCTGGCGCCGGGCAGTCCACGGCCAGAGGCGGCGGCACGACTTGGCTCGGCTCCGGAAGTCGCCAGACGAAAAGTTCGCGGGGTGGTACTGCATCCTTCGCTCCGGACGCGGTCGCGACGAGGCGTCCGTCGATGCTGATGGCCACGGCCCTCACTCGGTTCTGATGGGCGCGAAGTGTCGTCACCTCTTGGCCGGTCGTCACATCCAGAACGCGGACCGCGGATGGATCCTGCGGCGTCGGAGCGGCGAAGAGACGGCCCGCGGCACCGAACGCCATATAGCGCAGCGGCCACTCCGTGCGCGGTGCCAAACCGCACGGAATGTTCAACGTCTCGCGGCCAGTCAACGCCTCCCAGCCCAAGATGGTCGCGCGCGAATCGGCCGGGCCGACGGCCAGCACTGATCGGCCGTCGGCGCTGAAGGCCACGTCGCACATCTGCGGCGCTTCCGGCATTTCACGCACGCGCTGGCCTCGATCTACGTCCCACACCTTGATGACGCCAGCCATGTCGCCCGAAGCGATGCGCCGGCCGTCCGGGTGAAACGCGACACTCGTTACTTGTGAGTCGTGCCCGCGAAAGATGCGATGTTCCCTGCCGGTGCGGACTTGCCAAACGCGAACGGTTCGATCAACCGCGGCGCTGGCGAGGAATTCGCCTTGCTCGTCCCAGGCGATGGCCTTCACGAAACCGGTGTGCCCGCGCAGCGTAACGACCTCCGCACCGCTCGACGCCGCCCACACCTTGATGCTGTCGTTCACAATCGTCGCCAGGAATTGCCCGTCTGGTGAAAACGTCGCGGCGTGCGCTGCGCCGGCCACGCGGTACAGCAGCCGCCGGTCGGCCACGTGCCAGACGTGGACGCCGCCCTCAATTCCCTCCACGCCGACGGCCAGTTGTGTCGCGTCGGGATTGAACGCGACGTGACTTGCCCGGCCCGGAAGACTCAGTTCGGCGGCCACCGCACCGGTCGTCGAGTCAATTAACTTCACCACCTGGTTGTCGGGCATCGCCAGCAGTGTGCCGTGCGGCGCGAGCGATGCGCACGTCCCGCGCCAGAACACTGGGCCGTCGATCGAGTACGCTGACTGCTCCTCGCCGTCGTCGGTTTTCCACAGCCGCACGGTGTTGTCGGCTCCCAGGGAAACGATCGCGGCGCCATCGCGGCTGAAGCCGGCGCCGCTGACTTGGCCCGTGTGACCGCGGAGTGCCCGCAATTTCTCGAAGCCCGTCGTGTCCCAGAGCGTCAGTTCGCCCGGCGTGGTTCGGGGGTCTCTGTTGTAGCCCGGATCGCCCGCCGCGGAGAGCAGCGACATGCCTCCCGGATGGAAGGCCAGACTATAGACCGGAAACGAATGGGCCTGAACGGTGAACAGATCGGCGTGGCACAGGCGTTTGAGATAGTGCCATTCCCAGGCGCGCCGGTCGGGCTGGCCGTCGGCCGGTCGGCACAGATCGAGCAGATGATCGGCTCGGGCCACTTCGTTGGCCAGCCACTCGCGATCGGCCAAGGCGATGCGACTGAAGTAGAGGTGGTCTTCGGCCCGCTCGCGCTGCCGCTCTTCGTTCTTCCGCGCATCGGTTTCATGCTCGCGCGCTTGACGCGCGTTGAGGTAGCTGGCCGTGATGCCGACGAAGCCGACTACGATGACCGCGGCCAAGGCGGCTAGCAGGCTGGCGATCCCCGGATTGCGTCGGCACCAGCGCGAGGTTTGCCCCACTGCGCCAACGCGGCGCGCGCGGACCGGCTCGCCGTTTCGGAACCGCCGCAGGTCTTCGGCCAATTCCAGTGCGCTGGCGTAGCGCCGACGCGGCTCTTTGGCCAGGCACTTGAGGCAAATCGTTTCGAGATCGCGCGGCACTTTCGGTTGAAGTCGTCGCGGCGACACCGGCTCGTGGGCGCAGACTTGCTGAATCGTTTCCATCGGAGTCGGCCCTTGAAACGGCGGCCGACCGGTGAGCAATTCGTAGAGCGTCGCGCCCAAACCATAAATATCCGCGGCCGGCCCAACGTGCGAGGCGTGTCCCAACGCCTGCTCGGGCGCCATGTAGTTCGGCGTTCCCGCAACGGTTCCGGTCCGCGTGAGACCCGCTTCGTGGTCGAGACATTTGGCCAATCCGAAGTCGGTGACTTTGGGCATCCAGTTCGCCGCGGCGTTCGGCGGCGGCTCGCCATCGCCCAATCGAGTTCCCGGCAATTCGATGGTTCCGCTATCGACGCCGCGGCCGGAGACCGGGGCCAGCAGTACGTTGGCCGGCTTCAAGTCGCGGTGAATGACCCCCTGTTCATGCGCGGCATGGACGGCCCGCGCCACGATCTCGCTCAGTTCCGCGGCCAATCGCGGTGCGAGCGACCGGCCGCGGAGGTGCTCAGCCAAGCTGCCTCCCTCCACGAATTCCAGGGCGAAGCACGGCATGCCGTCATGCGTTGCGGTGTCGTACACCTGCACGATGTTGGGGTGCTTGATCCGAGCCAGCGCGGCGGCCTCGGCACGGAACCGCACTTGGTCTTCCGGGCTGGCGTGCGCGCCGCTCAGAAGCACCTTCAGCGCGACGAGCCGGTTCAGTCCCACTTGGCGGGCCTTGTACACCACGCCCATGCCGCCGCGTCCCAACTCCGCGAGTATCTCGTAGCCGGGCGCTGCGGGCGGGCCGTTCGATTCGCGCTCCGGCAGGGCGGTCGGCGAAGCACTCCCGCCCAGCGAGCTGGCCGCGGATTTGAGCCGCGACACGAGTGGATCTTCATCGACGGCTTCGTCCAAGTGGTTGCAACAGGCCGGGCACGATTCGAGGTGCCGTTCGATCTCCGCCAGTTCGTCGCCGCTGACGCGCCCTTCGCTGAAGGCCCGCAGGATTTCGCCGCTCGGATGTTGGGACGAACCGTTCACAGTCTCACTCCGAGAATCGGACCAGCGCGCACGCGCACGGCCCGGAAGAGATAATGCGCGGCGGCGCTGAATCTGACAGTTGCGGGACTTTACAGTTGTCGAACAAACTCCTGCCACGGCAAGGCCCGGACGCCGGGGGCCACCGCTTCGGTCGCGACCGGTGTCTTAGGCTTTTGGTGGACGAGAAACATGGCAACGCGGGTTCCGTGCGGGCGTTTCTTCGACAATGCCTCGGCCAGCCGTCGCATCGGTGCGGCCATGGCAGGAGTCACGGCGCGCGCCGCCTTGCACTCCACGAGCGAAACCGAGCCGCTCGTGCCTGGCACCAGAAAGTCCACTTCCAAACCCTGCTCGTCGCGAAAGTAATAAATCTCGGGTCGCCGGCCGTGATTGACCTGAGTCTTGACAATTTCCGCGGCGATGAACCCCTCGAAAAGCGCACCGAGGAACGGAGACTTCGCCAACTCGCTCGGCGAGTCGATGCCCAGCAGGTGACAGGCCAAGCCCGAATCGGCGAGGTACACCTTCGGCGACTTGATCAGGCGTTTGCCGAGATTCTCGTAGAACGGCGGCAAAATGAGAACCTGAGCGGTGGTCTCCAGCACGCCGAGCCATTGCGTAATCGTCGGCACGCTGACGCCCAGCGGTGCGGCGAGGTCGGTCTTGTTCAGAATCTGGCCGTGGCGGCTGGCCACGAGCGCGAGAAACCGCCGGAACGTCGCGAGGTCCTTCACCGCCGTGACCGCCCGCACGTCGCGCTCCAGGTAGGTCTGCACGTAGGAACTGAACCATAATCGCGCTGCGCCGGGACGCGCCACGGCCTCGGGATAACCGCCCAGCAGCAGACTCACTTTGGGGCTTTCGCGCGTCGAGAGTGGTCGCAATTGCAGCACGGCCGCCCGGCCGGCCATGGATTCCGTCACGCCCTGCATCAGCGGCGCATCCTGCGAGCCGGTGAGAAACCACTGGCCGGTCCGCCGCGGTCGCCGGTCCAATCGGGCACGCACCAGCGCGAAGACCTCCGGCACATTCTGCACTTCGTCGAAGATGGCGGGCGGCTCGACCGCGTCCAGAAAGCCGTGCGGGTCGGCCCGCAGCCGCGCGATGACCGACGGATCCTCCATCAGGAAATAGGCGGCCTTGGGAAACAAATGCCGCAACAGCCAAGTCTTGCCCGACCGTCGCGGCCCAGTCAGCACCACCGTGGGAAAGCTCTTCGCCGCCTGCGCGAGCGATCCTTCCAGTTCTCGGTGCAAGTAGCGCATAGATGAGAAATCTAAAGTGCCGGTTTAGATTTCTCAAGTCCAATTTGCGTTCCCGACAGACTTGCACCTCACACCCTTTCGTAACGCCGTGGTTATGCTTAACTGATGGCTAACTGGGCTAGTCGAGCAGCCCCTTGGCCTCCTGCCGCAGCCGTTGCAGGACGCGCGACTTGGCGGCGTAGATCGCAGCCACGGACATGCCTAACTCGGCGGCCACCTCCGCCGCGCGCCTTTCATCGAGGACGAGTCGCCGAAACGCCCGCACGGTTTTCTCCTCGAACTCTTGCTCCATAAGAATGAGAAGCTGGCGCAGCACGTGGGCGTCGTGCTCGGCGTCCCACTCTGCGCTCAGGGCACTGACCGGGTCTTCAAGCTGTTCGATCATTTCGAGCATCGAGCCGCCCGCCGCTCGAGCGCGACCCTTGCCCGCACGCCAAAACTCCCGCGCGCGATTGACCGTGATCGTACGCAGCCAACTTCGGAACGCCCCGCAACGGCCGGACGGCGTAAAGTTTCGCAACTCGCGAACCATCACCGCCAAAACGTCCTGCGTGAGATCGTCCACCTCCTGCCGATGAATGGAGAAGCGGACGAGCCAGCCACGAATCATCGGTTGATAGAGCGCGACAAACCGCTGCCAGGCTGACTCGTCGCCAGCCCCGGCCCGCATCAAAAGACTGTGACTCGTTTCGGCCACGAACGGGGGTCTCCACACAAAATCTTCTCGCTCTATCAGATTCCGGCACCAGGCGCATTCTAACTTCCAATAAACCCAGTCGCTATCGGCAAGAGTCTCGCGAGCCAGCGACGAACGGCTCGGAACTGGAACACTGTTTCACCGACCTCGTGTACGCGGCTGCGCGTGACTGGGCTTCAAACCGGGAGATTCTCATGCGAAATCTGCTTCAAAACCTGTTCGGCCGGAAGCTCAAGAACCTGTTGTCTCGGAAAGCCACTCGCCCGCGGCCGCGTCGCTTTCGTCCGAACTTGGAATGCTTGGACGAACGCATCATGCTCTCCGTGTCCAACCTGTTCGTGCGCCACGACGCTGAGACCGGGTCCCACGCCGAAGTGAGTCACGCGAGACAGGCGCGCGCGGCCACGCCGCGGATCAAGACCGTTGCGGCTCTGCGGGCCGTCGAACCGCTCAGTAGCACGGAAGTGTTGCTCCGTTTCAGTAAGCGACTCGGCAACAGCGCCGACGACCCAAATTCATACATCGTCCCCGGCCTGACTGTGCTCGACTCGCAGGTGAGCGCGGACCGCAAAAGTGTCACGCTCACAACAACGCCAGCCGCCGCGGGCACGGCGTACACGGTTCAGTTCAACCAACTCCTCACTCAGACTGGCGCGCGCGTGACTGGAGCGGCCCGAATTGCCACGTGGTCTGCACCGGCGTCGGACACGACGTCGCCGCGCGTGGTCGGAGCCGTCTCGACGAGCAACCACACGGTCGTGGTCTCGTTCAGCGAGGCGATGGACGACAACGCACTCGATCATCTTCATTACTCCGTCGTTCACGACAGCGTCAACGTCGGTGCCGGCATGCTCCGGATCGTCGCCGCCCGCTTCGTTGACGGAAGCCGCACCGCGGTCGAGTTGGACACCGATTCGCAGAGTGAGGTGACTTATCGTGCGACGGCGGTGAACGTGCGCGACCTGGCCGGCAACCAGTTGGCGTTCGCCGTGCTGGCCGGCGGCGTGCGCGTGGACCCGACGACCGCCACCTTCCAGGGCCGGCCGCCGAGCGGCCCGGAAGTCACCGACACCGACGGCGACGGCCTGACCGATCACCAGGAGCAGTTCGGCTGGACCGCCTCGTTCCGATTGATCAACGGCCAGATCGTCACGCGCAACGTGACCAGCGACCCGCTCAACCCCGACACGGACGGCGACATGTTCACCGACGCCGCCGAGGCCGCGCTGCGACTCGACCCGCGCGACCCCGACACCGACGACGACCTGCTCGGTGACAATCAGGAGTTCAACGAAATCTTCAGCGACCCGGCCAATCAGGACACCGACGCCGACAGCCTCGACGACGGTCTCGAATTTCTGTTCTTCAAGACCTCCGTGGTCCACCGCGACACCGACGGCGACCAACTCCCCGACGGCGAGGAGGTGCTCTTGGCCAACCGCAACGCTCGCGTCGCCGACCTGCCGGACCCGGCCATCGAGGTCGGCGAAATCAACCTGCAGCTCGACGTACGCTTCACCGAGACCACGTCGACCGAGACCCGCGAGTTGGAGTCGCGGACCGTAGATTCCACGCTGTTCCAGAGCAACCGCCAGGAGTTCAGCAACATGAACTCCACCACGACCGAGGCGGCCTTCAAGCTCTCGACCGAGTTGTCGTTTGAGGTCAACATCAGCAAGGATCCGGGCGTGAAGATCGGCGGCAAGTTCGGCACCGAGAGCACGAGCAGCCGCAGTTGGACGACCCAGCACACCGAAGCGTCGGCAGCCGAGACGCAGCGAACCTACGAAGACTCGCTGCAAACCCAAGTCGAGACCACCGAATCGACGCAAGTCGAACGCCAGGTGTTCGGGGCGCTGATGCAGGTGTCGGTATCGCTGAAGAACATCAGCAACTTGGCGTACCGCGTCCGCAACTTGCAGGTGACCGCGTTCTTCCAAGACCCACAGGAGCCGACGCGCCTCGTGCCGCTGGCGACGCTGCGGGCCGACGCTGCGCCCGACGGCGGATTCACGCTCGGGCCGCTCACCCCCGAACGAGGACCAATCATCCTCAGCAGCGAGACCGTGTTCCCCAGCCTGGTCGAGAGCCTCATGAGAAACCCGCGCGGCCTAGTCTTCCGCTTGGCCAATTACGACATCGTGGATGAGCTGGGGCGGAACTTCGCCTTCACATCGCGCGAGATCGTGGACCGCACCGGCGCACTGGTGATCGATTTCGGCGGCTTCGACGGCGACGGAGACGGCGAGGGAGACCAGACCGAGCAATACCGAGTCGCCACGGGATCCGGCCGCGTGATCGACACGAACGGCGACGGCGTCGTGGACGGCAACGACCACCGCGTCGTTTTCGACGCCATCGGCGGCCAGGTGGGCATCACGCTGCGCGAGGCACTCGCCGCGATTGGGCTGTCTCACTTCGATGAGGACACGACGCCGACCGACTCTCTGACCGACGACCAACTGCTGAACAGCTACTCGACCTACCGCGACAACGCCGGCGTCGAACGATTCTTCCGCGTCCGCACGGTGGCCCGCGAGTTCGGCATCCGCAAGTCGTGGGAAGTCATCACGCCCACCGGAATCGATCAGACCATCGGTCCCGACGACGTGATCTTGCGGACCGATTCCAACGTGTACCTCGCCTTCGTTCAGGACCTGGACGGCGATCGGCTGCCGGCCAACCTGGAGTTCATCTTCAACACCTCCGACCAATTCCGCGACACCGACGACGACACGCTCGACGACCGGTTCGAGTCGCTGATCGGCTGGACCGTGGACCTTGCGGCCCGCGGGGCGCGGCACGTCACCTCGTCCGGCTCGCTGGCCGACCCCGACGGCGACGGCCTGACCGACGCCGAGGAAGCGCCCGGCAACCTGATCGACAGAAACGGCGACGGCCTGATCGACCGCGCCGAGCGATCCGGCCCCGATGAATTCGTCAGCGACCCGCTCAACGCCGACACCGACGGCGACGGCATCAGCGATCTCAACGAGGTCCGCGGCTACTCGATCACGCTGCGCCGCACCGGCGAGCAAATCACGGCCATGACGGACCCGGCGAACTTCGACAGCGACGGCGACACCGCGTCCGACGGCACCGAGCGGCGGCTCGGCGGCAATCCGAACGACATCAGCGACCGCGACGACTTCGCCGACGACGATCGCGACGGGCTGGCCAACATCGAGGAGGACGACGGCTGGGACATCGTCATCTTCGCGACGAGCACAACCGCCGGCCAGCAGGGCGGCTTCACCTCGATTCACGTTTCGTCCGATCGAAACCGGGCCGACACCGACGGCGACGGCCTGCTCGACGGCGCGGAGTTCAGCATCGGCACCGATCCGCGGGCCGATCTCCGCGACGCGACCGGCACCGTCACCGAAATTCGCGGCAGCGACACGGACAAGGACGGCCTGACCGACCCGCAGGAAGTCCGCGGCATCGTGGTCCGCGACCTAGGCATCATCGTGCTCTCGCCGATCGACGCGGACACGGACAACGACAGGCGCTCGGACGGCGCCGAGGCCGAGTTGACCGACGTTGAGGCGAATCGCTGGATCATCCGGGTCGCGGGCGAGGTGCCGTACCGCGTCTTCAGTAACCCGCTCGTGGCCGACGCCGATTTCGACCGCATGGCGGACGGCGACGAGTTCGCTCAAAGGACCGACCCAACGAAAGTGGACACCGACGGCGACAGCCGCGACGACCGGAGAGAGTCGCAACTACAGACCGATCCGCTGGCCCAGGACGTCCGCGTCACCGTGGTGTACACGAGCCTCGTGATCGATTCGGACAGCGAAGAAAACGACAATGAGGGCGACATCGGCTTCGACTTCAGCGTTCGCCTGCCGGACCCGAACACGCTCACAGGATTGAGCCTGTCCCCGACGCATTTGGTCGTCGAGCAGATCGTGACCAACGGTGACATTGACTACCAGTACATCTTTCGGTCGGACGTCGAAAGCCGCCTAGTCGACGACCCGTTCGACCCGTTCGACTCGTTCGGGATTGAAATCCAAAGCAATAGAACGCTGTTCCTGGTCGGACTGGTGCCGCTCGCGGAGCGGTCCATCACGTTCAACCTGCGGCTCGGCGAGCATTTCACGGTGGAAGGAGTCGTACACGAACAAGACGGTAGATTTCCCGATCTTGGAAGTTGGGTGTACTTCGGCGGCTTGAACGGCAGAGTGCAGGCCACGGTCGGCGGCGATAGCCAGACGGTCCAACTCTTCGAGGCCGACTCGTTGTTCCAGCAAACGTTCGAGACCTTCGCCTTCCGGTTCTTCAAGGGTCCCGACAACATCGGTTTCGACACGAACGGCACCGGGCTGCAAGGGGCCGTCACGGGCTACTATGTGATCAGCCGGTAAACAGTACGTGGCCCACCGCTCCGGTCACCCCTTCGTCCGTCGCTCGACTCGCCGCCGCGCGGCGTATGACTACTGCGGAAGCTGACGTGGACCCCGACACGCCAGCGAGCATCCGCCGAATCTGGCGTCCAGATCCCGCCAGCGCCACTGAACCGGTCCCGGCCGGGCCGACAAAAGAAAGTGAAGAATTCTTTGGTGAAGGAGAGAACCAATGGCTCGTTCATTTCCAATTCACCGCCGCGTGCAACATCTGGCGGAGGCGCTCGGGTGCCGTTTTCGAGCGCGGAAGCCGAAGGCGCGGGAGCGGGGCGGCCGGCCGGTGGGGCTCGCCGTCGAGACCCTCGAAGGTCGCCTGGTGCCGACGGTGTTCACGGTCTCCAGTCTCAGCGATGCCGCCGTGAACCTGGACGACTCCGTGGTGACGCTGCGGGACGCCATTTACGCGGCCAACAGCGATTTGCCCGTCGCGCCGCTGTCCGGATCGGTGGCGTCCACATCCGTCACGGGTCTCGCCCGCGTCGCTCACCTTCACCCCAGCCAATGCGTTGACCCCACAAGTTGCGACGATCACCGGCGTCAACGCACCGTAGCCAAATCCGAAAGGCGCACCGGCGCCTTTGGCCGGCTCCTGCTGGCTCGGTGCGTACTCGCCGCCAAGCGAGGCCCGCGTCTCCATGTCGGCCGGCGGCCCCGTCGCTCAACGCACACGCCAAGCTGTCGTTCGAGCTGCCATTGCGATGTTCAAAACCACCTGCCTAGACTGGACTCGACGGCCACCGCTCGGCGGAGTCCGCCGCCCTCCTGGGCCGCGACCCCGTCTTTGTTCGCATGCGCTGGACCCGGTTGCGGCAAAGCTGCGTGATCGCGGATACAGCGAACGGTGGGTCATCTCCCGCACCGCGGCCACAGCGCAGCTTTCCAGCGGAGGCAAGAAACTGCCGCGCGATCTCGCCCTCAAGACCGGCGGGCTGTACGATGACACTGACCAAGCCGACAAACTGCTGACAAAATCGAACGCCACGAACGCCGCATCACCCGCGTCGTCCGCACCGAGTTCTGGAACTCGCCGCTGTTGTTCCTCGGTTTCCTCGCGGCCGTGACCGCGGAGTGGGTGATCCGGCGGAGGAATCATTTGGTGTGAAGGTCGACGGTTGATGTGAGACCATTGTGGAAACAGTGCGCTCCGTAAACGGCGTACCGATTCGACTGACGGAAGAGCGTTGGTGGCACATTGTAAATTCGCGCGATTACATGGCAGACTACCGCGATGACTGTCTTGAGACCGTTGAATTTCCTGATCTTGTTTTGCGCGGTTACCGCGGTAGCCTGAAGGCGGCGAAAGGATACGGTCGAAATCGATATCTTTCTGTCATCTACCGCGAACTCTCGGCAACCGATGGGTTTGTGATCACTGCCTTCTTTGAAGCACGAATCAACAGGAGGGAGATCCTGTGGCGACGATGACCAAGCGAAAGAAACGTGGCCCAAAGAGGGGACGCCCCAAGGCGATCGCGGGGGCACTCGCGCTGGCCAAACTGGTCGCGAAGCTCCCGGATTCGACTTTGTACATCGATTACGACGCAGAGGCTGACGTCTTGTACGTGAGCCTGAAACGCCCGCAAAATGCCACGCATACCGAGGAGGTCGAAGATCAGGGAGTTTTGCTGGACTACCGTAAAGATGAACTGGTCGGCATCACCGTTCTGGACGCTTCCACGAGGTAACCCATGACCATGACCGAAGCCTACCCGCAATTGATGGACGAACTCGCGACGCTGCGCCAGCGCTGGCGAGCGCAGAAATTGACGGAAGGGTTGTTGCTGACCGTGGCGTTGACGGCTGCGACGCTCGTGGCGACAGTCGCGGCTGACAACGTGCTCAAGTTGAGTGCGAGTGGCCGCACAATTCTGACCGTGCTGCTGTGGGCGGTCGCAATCGGGTCGGTCGTCGTCTTCGTCGTGCAACGGTGGCTCGAAGATCGCCGCGACGATTTCTTTGCCGCGATGGTCGAACGGAGGCATCCGGAGTTGCGGAACCAGTTCATCAATGCGCTGCAACTCGGCCGGTCGAACGGTTACGGCTCGCCGCGGCTCGTCGAGGCGATTGTGAACGACGCGGTGCGCGTGACGGCGGACTTGGAACTGACTGACTGCCTCGACGCGCGCGGCGTGCGGCGCAACGGCATGTTGCTCGGCGGAGTGGGCGTCATGCTGGTTTTGTACGCGGGCCTCTTGCCCGGGCGGTTTGCGAACGGCGTCGTTCGCGTGCTCTTGCCGCTGGCGGAGATCGCGCCGTTCAGCGCCACGCAAGTGGCCGAGGTCAAGCCGGGTGCGACTCGCTTCTTGGCCGGCACGCCGGTCACCATCACCGCGCGGGTGCAAGGCGTGATCCCGCGCGACGTGCGGTTCTACCAGCGCAAGCCCGGCGGGTCCTGGCAACACGCCGCGATGACCGCCGTGGCCCAGTCGAACGACCGCTTTCAATTTGCGATCGCCGCCGCGCACGAGAACTTCGAGTACTTCATCCAAGCAGGCGACGGCCGCAGCCCCGCGTATCAGGCCGAGGCGATCGAGCGGCCCGCGATTACCGGCGTCGTCGTCGTGTATCGCCTGCCCGATTACACCGGCCAGTCGCCGCGTCGCGTGGAAGACTCGACCGGCGACCTGCACGCGATCCCCGGAACGACGGCGCAACTCGAATTCACGATGAACAAGCCGTTGCAGAAGGCGACGCTGACCCGATTTGTCGTCTCGCCTTCAGGCGGAAGCGAAAAGACACCGACTAAAGGCGGAACGACAAGCCAGATCGAATGCACGCGCGGAAGTGACGATCGGCATTGGCTCGCGACGTTGCCGGTGAACGCGCCCGGCAGCTACCAGGTGAAGCTCCTCGACACCGACGGCTTCGAAGATCCCGACCCGGTTCGGCACGCGATCACGCTCGCCCGCGACGGGGCGCCGAACGTGACGATCCAAACTCCCGGCCGCGACCTGCAAGTGAAACCGGACGCGACCGTGCCGATCACGGTTGACGCCAAGGACGACTTCGGCCTCGCGCATGTGCGACTCGTGTTTCGCGTGAACGACGATCAGTCGGTGCGAGAACTGAAGACGTGGACGTACTCGGAGAAGACGAACGCCGACGCGACGGAATTGTTCGACTGGAAGCTCGCGGAACACAGCCTCGAGGCCGGCGACCTCGTGCAATACTGGGCCGCCGCCACCGACCGCAACGACGCGAACCCCGCCGGGCCAGGCACCAGCGAATCGCGGCGATTCTCGATCTTCATCGTGCAGCCGGAAACCGTCATCGCGAAACTTGAAATCGACATGGACAAGTACGCGGCCGTGCTCGAGGAACTGCTGCGGCTGCAGCGCAAGAACCGCGCGAAGACGGCATCAGGTGTCGCGATGGACTCGCTCGTGACGCAACAATCGCTGGTTCGCACGCGCACGCGGCAACTCGCCGGCGTCATGCGTCGGAACGTCATGCCGGCGGAGACGATGATCGAGTCGCTCGAAAAACTCGCCGCCGGGCTAATGGCCGACTCCGTGCGGTTGCTTGAATCGGGCCGCGACACGGCCGACGCGGCCAAGGGAAAATCGTTCCGCGACGACTCGCTGCCCGTGCAGGACGAGATCATCAAGCAACTTCAAGAACTGCTCGCGCGACTGCAGCGAAACGAGCAGGCCAAGCAGGCGCTCAAGAAACTCGAAAAGACCGACAAACCGGCGCAGCAGGAAATCACCAAGGCCCTGACCGAGATGATCAACGATCTGGACCGATTCACCGACGCATCGCAAGAGTTGGCCGAAAAGCTCGAAAAGATGCCGAAGAAGCCGGTCGAAGAGTTCAATCAGGAAAACGCCGAAACGCTCAAGGGCCTCGACGAGTTCACCGAAAAGTGGAGCAAGTGGGCAAAGGGCAAAGTGGACGAGCTGACGAAACTGCCGACCGGCTTCGTCGATGACTTCGGCATGCGGCAAGATGTGAATCGCATCTTTGAGGAAGTCGAGATGGTCGCCGAGCGGCCGAAATCGTCGAAGCTCGAAGTCGCGGTTGAAGATCTCGGGGCCGGACTCGCGACCAAGATGAAAGAGGATCTCGAACTCTGGATGCCCAACGCCCCTGACTCGCTCAAGTGGGTGCTCGAAGAGCCGCTCACGAACAAGCCGATGAAGATTCCCGAGATGCCGCTGCCGAGCGAACTCGAAGACCTGATCGGCGAACTCATGCAGAAGGCCGAACAGTTCGACGAAGAGGCCGACGATGTGACCAGCGCGTGGGGCGACAACCTCGATCAAGCAGGCTGGGACGTGTCTGACGGCCCGATCAGCTCGTTCTCCGCCAAGGGAAAAACCGGCAACGATCAGCCGAACTCGAACGAAGTCTCCGGCCGTTCCGGCGACGGCCGGCGCGGCAAATCGTCCGGCCAAATGGTCGGCGACACCGCTCGCAACCTCGAAGGCCGTGACACCCCCGCGCGACTCAACAACGAGCGCTACGAGCCGGGCAACTTGAAACAAGATCAACCTGCCGACCCCAAAGGCGCGACCGGCGGCGGCAAAAAGGCCGGCTCTGGCCGCAAGGGCCTGCAAGGCGGCACGCCGCCGGACTTCGTCAAGGACATGGAACGCCTCAGCGAAAAACAAGCCGGCCTGCGCGAACGCGCCGAAAAGGTCGCCCAGGAACTCGACACGAAAGGCATCACCAGCCGCCGCTTGAACGAATCCATCCAATTAATGAAATCCGTCGAGACCGACCTGCGCGACCTCCGTTACGAAGACGCCGCGCGTAAACGCCGCATCGCCATCAACGAACTGAAATCATCCATGACCGACCTCGACAAATCGACCGGCCTCTCCCTCTCCCGCGCCCGCGACCTGCCGCCCGACCTGCGCGAGCAAATCCTCCAATCCGCCGACGAAGGCCTGCCGGCCGGCTACGAGTCGCTGGTGAAGAGCTATTTTCGGGCGCTGTCGGAGGCGGAGAAATAGACGAGTCTGCCAGCACCCTTGAGGGATTCAGTCGTGACGAATTGGGTGATTTACTTCGCCAGCGTGCTTGCGGTTTGCGGAAACTTGGAGCAATCGGAGCCTTGGCATCTGACGGGCTGGCAAGCTCGCGCGGTGGTTGAGATTCCCCAACCGCTCGCCGAGCCGGGCGTGGACACGGCGGCGGTGAAGATTCTGTCGTGCGGGCGCGCGAAGCTGGACAGCAGCGACTTCCGCGTGATTGACGCGGCCGGCGTCGCGGTGCCGTTCCATGTTGTGTTTCACGATGGTGACCGTTATTCGCTGATCGCGTTTCGCGCGGCGAACCCGCGACAGAAATTCTTCGTGTATTTCCGCAACCCGGCGGCTGCGCGGTGGCACGATGAGGTGTTGGAAAACCCGACGCTCGGAGCGGGGCCGCCCAAGCCGAGTCCTGGCAGCGCCGGCTGGATTCCGCGGCACGGGTTGGTGCTGACGACGATCGAGCGGCCGGACGGGCCGAACCCGGAGAAGTTCGAGGAGATGACGAAGCTCATCGCGGCGAGCAAGCGGCCGATGGGGGCGCGGTTTCAGCGGCGGATTTCGGATGGGTACAACTCATTCGGCTCGTCGGACAATTACATCAGTCTCTACCGCGGCTGGATCAACATCCCGGCGGCAGGCCGTTACGAATTCTGCACGGCGTCGAACGAGGCGTCATTTTCGTTTCTCGACGGCAAGGAACTGGTGCATTGGCCTGGCCGGCACACGGAGGAGCGCGGCTCGCACGGCGAGAAGAACGCGGCGGTCGAGTTGACGGCCGGGCCGCACTTCATCGAGTACTACCACGAAGAAGTGACGCTGACGCAGATGGCCTTTCTCGGCTGGCGATCGCCGGGGCAAGCGGCATTCGGGGCGATTCCGGAAAGCGTGTTCACCGCGCCGCACGAAGCCCTCGTCACGCGATACGAGAGTGCGAGCGGACCGATCGCGGCATTCGAGCCGACGATCGTCAGTTCGGTGTGGCCGGCGCCGACCGTGCGGTCGGAGGGCCAGTACACGCTGTGCCGCTTCGCCGTGCAACCTGCGGCAACGACGCCCGCGGGGACCACGCTTCGCTGGGATTTCGGCGACGGTCAATCGGCGACCGGCCCGCAGGTCGAGCACGTCTACTTGAGCCTGGGCGCATACAAGGTGACGCTCACGAGCGACGGGCCGGCGGGCAAAAGCACGGCGACGTGGCCACTCGAAATTTTCGAGATCGAGCACGTGACGCCGGAGTTTCCCGAAGGGCGGCTGACCGACTACCTCGCTGCCGCCAAGACGTTCGACTGCTCGAAGCTCGACGCCAAGTCGTTGCGTGAACTGGCCTACCTCGTCTCGGAAGCCGGCGACCCGAACGAGTCGATCGCAGTGGGCAAGCAATTTGTCGAGCGGTTTCCTGATTCGCCCAAACTTGAGTTCGGCCGCGTGCGGCGGCTCATGGCCGAGAACGCGATGCGGCTCGGTGCCGGTTCGCTCGACGAAGCGATCGCGAACTACCAGGCATCGATCACCGACGAGACGCCGGCGCCGGAGAAGCTCGACGTGCTGGCGCGGCTGATTCGGCTGGTGGGCATCGAACGCAACTTGCCCGATCGGGCCGGTGAGTTTCTGGCTCAGGTTGAAGATACATTTAAGAATACGCGCCGCACGGCGGACGTGTTGGCCGCGTATCGCCGCGCGATCATCGCCGGCGGTGACGTTCTGCTCTGGAACGCGAAACGCAACGGCGCTCGCGATTTGTACCGCCGTGCCGAGGCGCTGAACAACCCAATCATTCCATCCCAAGTCCGCGCGGCCCGCGTTGGAGCTTATCCAAACTCATTGCGAGAACTGATCGCGTCGGGCAACCTCAGCGCCGCCTTGAACATCGTCCAGCGCTGGGACGAAGACTTCCCGACGGACAGAATCGCCGGCGAGACGTTTTTCTGGCGCGGCAAGCTCATGCACCTCCGCGACAGTCACCGCGAAGCCGCCCAATATCTGGCCCGATCCGTCAGCCTCGCGCCCGGCGCGTCCTTCGAGAGCGAGTGCCGCTGGCTGCTCGCGCTGTCGCTCGAAAGGCTCGGCAAGCCCGACGACGCGCGGCGCGAATTGGCGAAGCTCGTCGCTACGGGCATTCAGGACGAGTACACTAGGAGCGCCAAAGAGCGGCTCGCAGCGGACGTCAAGAAACCGTAGACGGCACTGTCGCAGCTTCCTGGGCGATGATTAATCCGGGTTCGCTGATCGAGGAAGCCGATGAGCGTGGAAACCAGCGCCGCCCAAGCTACCGACGCCGACTCGCCGCGCGAGCGACCCGACGACCCGCCAACGGACAGCACGCGGCTCACGGCGCTGAGCGTCGGCCACGCGGTGATCGATTCGTACGGTCACACGCTGCTCGCGCCGATGTTTCCGATCATCGCCGTTCGACTGGAACTGGGGCTGGACCAGATCGGCGCGTTGCCGATCATGATGGGTTTGACCGCGTCGCTGGCGCAGCCGCTGATCGGGGCCGTCACGGATCGCTGGCCGCGTTTGCCGGCGGTCGCGCTCGGTCCGGCCGTGGCGGCGGTGTTCGTGGGTTGCGTCAGTTTCGCGTCGAGCTACGCGGAGTTGGCGACCTGCATGTTTCTCGCGGGCATCGGCATCGGCGCGTTTCACCCGCAAGGCGCCTCGCTGGCGACGCGGGCCGCGCGCGGGCGCGGACTGGCCGTGGCGGCGTTCACGGTCGGCGGCAATATCGGATTCGGCGTCGCACCGCTGCTCGGCGCGATCTATTACAAGTTGTTTGGACTCGAACGATTCTACTTGGCCGCCGTGCCGGGACTGGTCTTTGCCGTTTGGATGCTGATGATGCTCCGGCGGCCTGAGAGCCGGTTGCTCGATCGGGCGGCTTCGAATGATTCGAACGGCGACCGCAATGGCAAGCCCGTGGCCCTCGCGTTGCTGACCGGCACCGTGGCGGTCCGCGCGGGCGTGCAAATTGCGACGAGCGTATTCATGGCGTTCCTGCTGGCCGAGCGCTCGCCCGATCTCGGAGCGCCGTGGCTGAACGCGACCGACGTCGCCGCCATCGCTCTGGGGATTTATCTGCTCGCAACCGCAGTGTCGGGTCCGATCGGCGGACATCTTTCGGACCGATTCGGTCGCCGCGCGGTGATGATCGTGTCGCTGGCCGTGGCGCCGTTCGTGTTTCACGGCGCGTTGCAACTCTCCGGCTGGCCGATGGTCGTGGCCCTGGCGGCCGGCGGATTCGTGCTCATGCTGCCGCACCCGTCGAACGTCGTAATGGCCGCCGAATACCTGCCACGCAGCACGGGCGTCGCCGCGAGCATGATCACCGGACTGGCGTGGGCGCTCGGCCAATTCCTGTCGTGGCCGCTCGGCGCGCTGGCCAAACGGATTGGCGTCGCACCGGCGCTCGAGCTTCTCTACTGGCTGCCGCTGCTCGGCGTTCTGCTCGTACTGCCGCTGCGCGATCCGCGCGAATCGAAATGAGGATTCGCGGATCAGATCAAGTCGTGCATGGCGAGAAACCCTGTCGATCACTCACGATGCTTGGCGCGGATGGCCTTCGCCCGCGCTTCGAGCGGTTCCGCTTCGGCCGCGCGGTTCGCCTTGCGCAGGCATTCGGCGAATCGCTCCAGCGTTTCGGCGACGAGCGGATGTGAGTCGCCCATCACCTTCTGGCGGATGGCCAAAGCTCGTTCATAAAGCGGCAGGGCTTCGGCAAGTTTGTTTTGTGCCGTGCGAACGTTGCCGAGCGTCGCGAGACTTTCGGCCACGGCGGGGCTTTCTTTCCCGATCATCTTCTCGCGAGCCACGAGCGCGCGCTCGGCGAGCAGTGACGCCTCGTCCGACTTGCCTTGAGCCAAAGAGTTCTGGGCGAAGTGATCGAGCACCTCCGTGAGCCTCGGATGATCCGCTCCGAGAGTCTTTTCGAGCGTCGGCATTGCTTGCTCGTAGAGTGCCCGCGCTTCATCCAGTCGCTTTTGATCGCGGTAAATGTCGGCAAGCGTAAAGAGGAATCGCGCGAAGTCCGGGTGCTCTTGCCCGACAGTCTTCTTAGCGATTTCGATGGCTCGCAGGCACGCCGTCTCCGCCTCGGCAAACCGCTTCATCAGTCGGTAATTCCACGCCACGTCCTGCAGCGTCGATGCAACCGTCGGATGTTCGTCGCCGAGCGTGCGTTCGCGGATCTGAACGGCTCGCTTGAAGTGATTTTCGGCAACATCGTACCGCGCCTGGCGCGTGTAGACTTCTCCGAGCGCATGCAGACGGGACGCGAACTCCTTGCTGTCCGTGCCGAAGAATTTCTCGGTGATCGCCTGGCTGCGCAGCAACAGCACCTCCGCCTCAGAATAGCGGCCGAGGATCGCGTACAACATTGCGAGGTTCAGGGCGTAGCTGGCCACGCCGGGATTTTCCGGTCCTAGCTGTTCCATGCTTTCCATCGCCTTCCGGTACACCGGTTCGGCGTCGGCGTACTTTCCCTGGTGGTGATAGACGGCGCCGAGGGTGTTCCGGACCTGGGCCATGCGTTGCGCGTCTTTACCGAACGCCTGTTCCGCGACCGCGATGGCTCGCTGGCTGGTCGTTTCGGCCTCGGCATATTTCGCACGCCGCATGTAGGTCCAGGCCAAACGATCCAGGGTGATTACCAGAAATCTTTCGCCCCCAACCGTCGATTCCGCCTCTTTGACGACTTGCGTGAGTAGCTGTTCCGCCTCGGCGAAACGGCCTTCTTGAAATGCCTTCTCGCCGGCCCGGTAATTCTTCAAAGTCTCCTCGCTCTGGGCGAGCGCCGGGCCGCGTGAGCCGGCCAAGACCAACACGAGGGCGGCGGTGAGTGTTCGGAAATGTTTGCACATGACTGTGCCTTTCAAAAGATGGGCGGCGTGGCGGATATCCTATCGCGTCGCCGGCGCGCGTGCCACAACGAACTCGGCCAATTGCCGGTCGCCTCCTCTTTGTCGGCGAGCGGTTCTCGAACTCATGCGCGGCTATAATGCCAACCATGTCTGATCGTCCACGAATTCTTCTGATCCAACTGCCGATCCCGCCGCTCGGCCCGCAACCGATTCGCGGCAACGTGCCGCTGGCGGCGGGCTACTTGAAGCTGTTCGCGCGGCAGCGCGGCCTCGAAGAGTCTTTCGACATCGACATTCTGCCGGCCGAAGACGCGAACCGACTCGGCGACCAGGCGCTCGTCGAAGCGATCTGCGAGCGCGAGCCGTGGATGATCGGCTTCACGTGTTACCTCTGGAACATCGACCGCACGCTGTGGGTTGCGGAGCGGGTGAAGCGCCGGCGGCCGGAGGCGCTCATCATCGTCGGCGGGCCGGAGATCACGCCGGACAACGATTGGGTGCTTGGCTCGCCCGCGATCGACTACGCTGTGATCGGCGAGGGCGAGCAGACGATTGCGGAGTTGCTGGAGCGGTCAGCGGCCAGTCGTCAGTTGTCAGTCGCCAGCGGTCGGATGGAAGGCGGCTTGGCGGACATCCATGGCTTGGTTCACCGCCTCAACGGCCAGATGGTGCGGAACGCGCCCCGCCGGCCGTTGCCGAACCTCGATCCGATCTCGTCGCCGTACTTGGCTGGCATTTTGAATGCGGGCGATCAGGAGCAATTGCTGCTCGAAACGATTCGCGGCTGCATCTTCAAGTGCAAGTTCTGCTACTACCCGAAGGCATACGACGGGCTGTACTACGTGTCGCACGACAAGATTCTCGCGAATCTCGCGCACGCCCGCGAGAACGGCGCGAGAGAGGTCTACCTGCTCGACCCGACGCTCAACCAGCGGCGCGACTTCACCGAGTTCCTCGAAGTGCTCAAGGCCGGCAACCGCGACGGCCGGCTGGAATACTACGCCGAGTTGCGCGGCGAGGGCGTCACGCCGGCGCACGCGAGGCTGATGCGCGAGGCGAATTTCAAAGAGGTCGAAATCGGCCTGCAGTCGATCGATCCCGCCACGCAGGAACTGATGGAACGGCGAAACAATTTGAAGGCGTTCGAGAAGGGCGTGCGAGCGATCCAGGCCGAAGGGATCAAGGTCAAAGTCGATCTGATCGTCGGCTTGCCCGGCGACACAATCGAGTCCGTTCGCCGCGGCATACACTACCTGGCCGACAGTCGGCTGTACGATGACATCCAGGTCTTTCAGCTTTCGATCCTGCCCGGCACGTCGTTTCGCCACGAGGCCGCCTCGCTCGGCCTCGAATTCCAGCCGCGGCCGCCATACTACGTGCTGCGCACGCCGACGCTCGCGCTCGACGACATGGTCGGCCTGCTCGAAGAATCCGAAGAAATCTTCGACACTGAATTCGACCCGATGCCGCCGCCTACGGTTTGCAGATTCGGCGGCGGGTCTCTGCGGCACGTCGCCCGTTTCGATCTGGACCGGTCGTATTCCAACGGCCTGACCGTACCGAACCGTGCCGCGCAGGCGTTCACGCTTTGGCTGCGCACGTGCGACCCCTACCGGCGACTATCGCAAGCATGCGGGCTGGTTCGGGAGTTCCGCTCGGCGAATCCGTTCAACACGCTCCAGATCGTATTGGAAACCGAAAGGCAGTTTCCGTTCGACGTGTTCCGCGGCCTGCGGGCGGCGTGCGCGCGGCCGGAGAACATTTACCTGGACCGGTTCTACGAATTCACGCCGGGCCGAACCGCCGGTGCCCGGCGCATCGTCGTCGTCCCGCCCGCGGCCGAGCGAGCCAACTTCGACGCCGACTGGCTCGCGGACGCCGAAGATCACTGCGATCTCATTTGGTCAGGGTCCGAGCTGGCCACGATCAGCGCGATTTAGGCCGAAAACGGGCCGCCGACTGCGTCCAAATCACCCGCGGCCGCGCGACAACTCCCCTACCCTGAAATCGCCGCTCGCGATACACTCCCGCCCCGATTTGCCGGAATAACAGAGGAGAACGGCCATGCTCGGACACATTCTGCGCCGATGGCGGCGACGCCGCGACTCGATTCGACCAACGAAATCGCTTCGCCGCCGAACCACTTTCTTCGATCACCTCGAAGCCCGCACGCTGCTCGCCGCGCCGGAGATCGCGGTGTTCAACGGCACTGCGGAGATCGCGGACGACTCGACCGTGCCGATCGATTTCGACAATGGCGTCCAAGGTGCAGACGGACCAACCCTGACCTTCACGATTCAAAACGACGGCGACGGCCCACTCACGCTTCGCAACCTCAACTTGCCGGCGGGATTTTCCATCGTCGAAAACATTCTGCCGCAGCTCTCGCCCACCGCGTCGCTGCCGCTCACGATCCGGCTGGACACGTCCGTCGTCGGTACGAAGAGCGGACAGATCAGCTTCGACAATAATGACGACGACGAGAATCCGTTCAACTTTTCCATCACCGGCATCGTGCTCGCCAGCGGTCCGGAGATCACGGTGCTCGACGGACTCACCAGCATCGTTGACGGCACGACGACGACGATCGACTTCGGCAGTGTGATTCAGCGGCAGACCGGCCCCGTTCGAACCTTCGCCGTTCAGAACGACGGCACCGCGCCGCTCTCGCTCGGGCAACTCACACTGCCCGTCGGGTTTGAACTCGTGCAGAGTCTGCCGCCGAGTTTGGCGCCGCAAACGTTCGCGAGCTTCGGCGTGCGGTTGGCCAGTACGTCAGCCGGGTTCCGCTTCGGCCAGATCACGCTTGCGAACGGCGACGCGGACGAGAACCCGTTCAACTTTCCGATCGCGGGAACCGTGACCACCACGCAAGTGCCGGAGATCGCGGTGCTCGACGGCACGACGGAGATCGCGGACGGCGCGGCCGCGGCGATTGACTTCGGTACCGTCTACCAAGGTCAAACAGCGCCGACTCGCACCTTCACCGTCCGCAACGCCGGCACGGCCCCGCTCGCGCTGTCGAGCGTCACGCTGCCGGCGGGCTTCACATTGGTCGAGGGACTCGTCGCGAGCCTGACGCCCCTCGGCGACGACACGATCATAGTGCAACTCGACACAACCTCTGTTGGCGTCCCCGCGGGCCAAATCTCGATCGCAAGCAACGACGCGGACGAGAACCCGTTCAACTTCGCCATCGCGGGCACGGTCTTGGCCGTGGCCCCGGAGATTCGCGTGGTGCGCGAGGACTTTCTCGAATTGGTTGACGCCGTGACGCCGACCACCGTGTTCACGACCGTTGTCGAGAGCCAGACGACGAGCACCGTGACGTTCGCGGTCCTGAACTCCGGCGCGGCCACACTGACGCTCGGGTCCGTGACGCTGCCGGCCGGATTTTCGATCGCCGAGGCCCTGACTGCCAGCTTGGCGCCCGGCGAATCCGACACGTTCACCGTGCAACTCGACACCACAACGCCGGGCGACAAGGCCGGCGACATCTTTATCGAAAACAACGACGGCGACGAGAATCCGTTTCACATCGCCGTCATGGGCACGGTGCAGTCCGCGGCCCCGGAGATCACGGTGCTGAGCGGCACGACGAACATCGTGGACGGCGCGACCGTGCCGTTCGATTTCGGCCGCGCTGCGCAGGGTCGCGGCAGCCTCATCCAGACCTTCACCGTCCGCAACGACGGCACGACGCCGCTCACGCCGGGAACCATCTCGCTGCCGGCGGGCTACCTGCTCCTCGAAGGGCTGAACTCATCGCTCGCGGCCGGCCAATCGGATTCGTTCACCGTCACGCGCGGCAGCGCGTTCGCCGGCACGTTCTCGGGCGACATCAGCATCGTCACGAACGACGCCGACGAGAACCCGTTCAACTTCCGCGTCGTCGCCACGATCACGCGATTCACGCGTCCCGAGATCACCGTGCTCGATGGCGCCACCGAATTAGTAGCGACCGGCACGATCGTGCCCATCGACTTCGGCAGCGCGATCCGCCGCCAGACCGGCCCAACGCGGACGTTCACGATCCGAAACGACGGCACGGAAAGACTCAGGATCGGCAAGATCGACTTGCCGCGCGGCTTCGTCCTCGTCAAAGCGCCGCTCCGCGTCATCGCTGCCGGCTCATTCGATACGATCGTCGTGCAGCTCGACACCAAGAACGCCGGCACGCGCACCGGGCGGCTCACCATCAACAACAGCGACACCGACGAACGAGCGTTCAGCTTTGTGATCGCGGGAACGGTGATCGCTTAACTGCCGGTGTCCCTGCCGCCGCGGCTCAATCCGCGTGTTCTAGCTCCGCCGGCTTGAACTCGACCGGAAAGGCTTCATCGAATGTGCCGCCGTCGGTCGCGTCGAGTCGCACGCGGAGCCGGGCGATCACGGGCGGCGCGGCGTTCTCCGCGGACAACGGCATGCGGACGGTGACCGAGCGGGTCGTGTCGGCGATCGGGCCGATGTCGCGATCCAGTTTGCGGAGCACGATGTCGCCGTCGCCGCCGGAGAGCCGCAATTTTAGAGTCATGGGGATCGCCTTGACCGGCGGGCCGGGAATGAGCATGAATCCTTTCGGCCGCACGATGTCGATGGTCGCGACGAGTTCGCCGCGCTCGCCGTCGCGCTGGAGACGCACGGCATCGACGCGCGGGCCGGTCGGCCACATCTCAAGGCCGACCAATGGCTCGGCGGACGCGGACGGCGACTTCGCCGAATTCTTCTCATCGGATTTCTTCGGCGCCGCGAGACGCAGGCTGATCTGATTCGAATACGGGTAGGTCAGGTGTTCGGTGATGTCGAAGAATCGGGCTCCGTCGCGATCCACGCCATCGGCTCGTTCGGCGTTCACGTGTACTTGCGGCACATCGCGGTCCGCGTCGTTCGCGCGCGACGGCTTGAATCGCTGCGACACGACCACTTCCGCGTTAGCCCACGGGCCGCGCAGCACGAGAAAGATGCGGTGATTGAGCCATTTGATTGCGTCGTCGTTGCGGATGACGAGGTCGCGTTCGACCCACCCAAACGGGAATTCCGCGACGGGCTTGCCGCCCCACCGGCCGCCGGCCGATTGCATCTTCACATCGAGAATCGCCGAACTCGCGTCCGTCCAGAGGCCAGGCATCTTGATCCAGCCCATCTCGGCTCGGGTCACCGGCGACTCGCGCTCGGCCACGGCAGCGAATCGCCAGAGGCCGGCAAGGTCGATGCGTTCTCGCCGCATCGTCCGCCCAACAATCGCCTGCTGCAAATTCCAATTCACCTCGGCAGGCACCGGGCGGATCTCGCCGTCCGGCAGCCCGCGCACAACCTCGTCGTCGTCAGGCGGCTGCACCGGCTTCTTGGAATCCTGGGCCAGCACGGCGGCAAGAACGAGCGGAACAAGAGTGAACATCGGCGTTCTTCCTCTATCCTCGATTCTCCATCCGCGATCCTAATTCCTGGCCTCTGTGCTCAGTACGTCGGCATCGCGCGATCGATCTTTCGCGCCCATTCCAGGATGCCGCCACGGACATTCTTGATCTTGCGGAACCCGGCGTCACGCAGGAATTGCACGGCCTTCGCCGAGCGAGCACCGCTCTTGCAGTGCACGACCAGATCGCGGGCCGAGTCGAGTTCGTGTACGCGGGCGGGCAATTCGCCGAGCGGCAACAGCGTCGCCCCGTCGATGCGGCAAATCTGCCACTCTTCCGGATTTCGCACGTCGAGGATCATGAACTGGTCGCCGCGGTCGAGCCGAGCTTTGACCTCTTCGACCGTCGTTTCCCATTGCGACTCGAGCAGCGCGGCCTGCTCCTCCTCGCCGCGGATGCCACAAAACTGCTCGTAGTCGATCAATTGCCGAATCGTCGGGTTGTCGCCGCACAACGGGCAATTCGGGTTGCGGCGCACCTTCAATTCGCGGAAGCGCATTTCGAGCGCGTCGTAGAGCACGAGCCGGCCGACGAGCGTCTCGCCCTTGCCGAGGATCAGCTTGATCGCCTCGGTCGCCTGAATGCAGCCGATCACGCCGGGCAGAATTCCGAGCACGCCGCCCTCCGCACAGCTTGGCACCATGCCGGGCGGCGGCGGCTCCGGGTAAAGGCAGCGGTAACACGGCCCGGCCGGCGGCGCGAATACCGACGCCTGACCGTCGAAACGAAAGATCGAGCCGTAAATGTTCGGCTTGCCCAACAGCACGCACGCGTCGTTCACGAGATAGCGCGTCGGAAAGTTGTCGGTGCCGTCGATCACAATGTCAAATGGCTGAATTAATTCGAGCGCGTTGGCGGCCGTGATCCGCGTCTCGAACGTGTTGATCTCGATTTCCGGATTGATCGCGCGCAGATGCTCCGCCGCGGACTGTAGTTTCGGCCGGCCCACGTCGGCCGTCGTGTGCAGCACCTGCCGTTGCAGATTGGAGAAATCGACGACGTCGAAATCAACGATTCCAAGATGCCCGACGCCGGCCGCGGCCAAGTATAGCCCGAGCGGCGAGCCAAGCCCGCCGGCGCCGATGAGCAGGATCTTCGCCGCCTTCAACCGCCGCTGCCCTTCCATCGCCACCTCCGGCATGATCAAGTGCCGGCTGTAGCGCGCGATTTCCTGTGGCGTCAGGTCATTGGGAGTTGTTTGTGGCGATCGATGATTCGTGCTCATGACTTCCCGCGGCTTGCTCAAGCAGTGTCGAAGACGGCACGGTCATGATAGTCCGGTCGAAACGGCTGAACAACCCGCAACGTGCCGTCGCGCTTGCGGCGGCGCCGCGTCGTGCCTACGATACGTCGGCTCGTCGATTCCGACCGTGATCTGGTGCGAATGATTTTACACGGCGAGGCAACACATCATGCCAGCAGCCACCGTGCAGTGCCCGGGGTGCAAAACAAAGCTCAAGGTTCAGCTTCCCGCAGAACCAGCAGCCGCCGCTCGAATCTCGTGCCCGAAGTGCAAGGTTCAGTTTAGCGTCCGGCCGCCTGGCGGCGCGCGGCCGCCACAATCGAGACCAGTGCCAGCCGCGCCGCCGATGGACGATTCGGCCGCGGACGAAGCGCCGCCCCCGGCGCTATTTGATGATTCGGATTTGGAAGCGGCGGGGCCGCCGGTTCTAGCTTCGACTCGGTCGAGGCCGGCGAGTCGGTCCGCCGGCCGCGAGACTCCGCCGTGGCTGCTGCCCGCGCTGATTGGCGGCGGAGCGGGCGTTGCGATCCTGATTGTTGTCGTCGTTGTGCTCTGGTCGCGGCTGAGTGCCGGGTCCGGCCCGTGGACGGCCGACGCGACGGCCACGACCGCGCTAGGCCCCGAGGTCATCGTGCCGGTTCTAGCGCTGCCCTCGCATCCTGAATACCGGATCCGACCGCCAAGCGGTTTTCGCGAGCAGCCCAATCTGGCAATGTGGTTTACCGATCGCCGTTCGGATCAGTCCACGGGCAAGTTTGTGGTCCACGTTCAAGGCCGCGCAGCAAAGCCGACCGGACAATTCAACGACGACGACCTGCGCCAAGCCGCGGAGAATTGGGCTACGGTGATCAAACGCAACAAAGACGGTTGGCGGCAGCAGGCTATCGATTTTGGGGAAATTGATGGCCTTCGGTTTGCCCGCGTGCGCTGGAAGGCGAAGGATCCGCTGACAAAGCAGGAACTGCGCGGTTTCATTTACGTGCACCTGACCGACGGCTTCCAACTGAGCATCACATCCGAAGATTCATTTCCGCACGTGGATGGGACGCTTCGCGCGACGGAAGCCGCCGCGCTGTCGCTGAGGAAGACGGCTGATCGCGTCGTCGCATCGACCACGCCGAAGCCGCCGCCTGCAGAAGCAACGCCCAATCCAGCAGCGCCGATCGTGCCTCCCCAGCCGCCGCGGGCCGTGCCGGGAGTCGGTTCGCCGTGGACGCCCGATGCGAATCTGCTCGCGCAGCTTGGCGACGCGACTCCAGTGCGCGGCAATCCGGCGTATCGATTCTGGCCGCCCACCGGATACGGCCAGCAGGAGGTCCCTAACCCGGCCGGGCAGGCCACGGCATTCATCGGTCCCGTCGGTCCCACGGGCGGCGCACCCAACGTGATCGTTATGAACATCAAGGTGCCGGACGGTAGCACAATCAACCGCGGCACCGCTCAGCCGTTTTTCGACGGCATGACCGCGCAACTACGCGCCACCGCCGGACTCATCGGCTTTCAGGCTTCCCGACCGGAATTCGGTGAAGTGAACGGCGTCAAACTCGCGCGAGTCTACTGGACGGGCATGCTCCTCATGGGCCAGCAAAAGCTGCGCGGGTTTGTCTACGTCACGCTCGAAGAGTCAAACCTGATCACGATCGCCGGACAATCGCTCGATGCGCCAGGCGATGAGTCGATCAAGCTGCTCGAAGCTTCAGCCTTGACGCTCACGAAGTAGTGGGTGAAGCAAGCGGTGGGAGTGACGGTGTCACGAACCACAAGTGCCTACACGCGGTTAATTGCCGTCACGATCAGCGACGTGTTGTGCCCGCCGAAGCCGAACGAGTTGGACATGGCGCAGCGAATCTTGCAGTCGCGGGCGGTGTTGGGGACGTAGTCGAGGTCGCAGTCGGGATCGGGCGTGTGGTAGTTGATCGTGGGTGGCAGCACGCCGCGGCCGATCGCAAGCGACGTCACGATCAGCTCGACGCTGCCGGAGGCGCCGAGCAGGTGGCCGAGTTGGCTCTTGGTGCTCGAAACCGGAATCTGTCGGACCGCTTCGCCGAATACTTTTTTCAGCGCCTTGGTCTCGGCGGCGTCTCCCAGCGGCGTCGAGGTGCCGTGGGCGTTGATGTATTGAATGTCACCCGGATTAATCTGAGCATCGGCCAGTGCGTTGCTCATGGACTTGGCCGCGCCGGTGCCTTCCGGGTCGGGGGCCGTGATGTGGTTGCCGTCGGCGCTCATGCCGTAGCCGATGATCTCGGTGTAAATCTTTGCGCCGCGATTTCGCGCGTGCTCCAATTCTTCGAGCACCATGACGCCCGCTCCTTCGCTGAGCACAAAGCCGTCGCGATCCTTGTCGAACGGGCGGCTCGCGCCGGCCGGGTCGTCGTTGCGCATCGAAAGGGCGCGGAGCTGGATAAAGCCACTCATTCCCATGGGCGTCAACGCGGCTTCGCTACCGCCGGAAACCATCACGTCGGCGTTGCCGCGCTGAATGATCTTGAATGCGTCGCCGATCGCATTGGAACTGGACGCGCAGGCCGTGGCCACGGCGGTGTTCGGGCCGCGCAGGCCGAAGCGAATCGAAATCTGGCCGCTCGCCGCGTTCACCATCAGCTTCGGAATCATGAAGACGCTGATGGCGCGCGGGCCTTTTTGCATCAGTCGCGTGTGCTGTTCTTCGATTTCGTGCAGACCGCCGATGCCGCTGCCCGTGACGACGCCGCAGGCGAACGGATCTTCCTTGGAAAAGTCGATGCCGCTGTCGCGCACGGCGATTTCCGCCGCGGCGAGCGCGAATTGAGCGAACCGGTCGAGCCGGCGTGCCTCTTGCGGGTCGATGAACTTTTCCGGCGCGAAGTCAGCGACCTCGCCGCCGAATTTCACCTTGTACTCCGTCGTGTCAAACGACGTGACCCGCTTGACGCCGCTCTGGCCTTCGCAGATCTTCTTCCAGAAATCTTCGAGGTCTGAGCTGATCGAGTTAATCGTGCCCAACCCCGTGATGACGACGCGACGCCTCATCTTCCAATCTCGCGATCCTGAAGTGGTCTTGGGTGGTCTGCCCGCGGCGGCGAAAAGCAGCTAATTCTTGTTGCCGATGTGCTCTTCAATGTAGGCAACCGCCTGGCCAACTGTCTGAATCTCTTCGGCCTTTTCGTCGGGGATCGTGATGTCGAACTCTTCTTCGAGTTCCATCACCAACTCAACGGTGTCCAGGCTGTCGGCCCCCAGATCGTTGATGAAGGATGTCTCCTTGCTGATCTGGTCCTTGGCTACCCCCATCTGCTCGCTCACAATCTCAATGACGCGTTCTTCAATCGACACGTTCTATCCTCCGAAGCTCGACAACATGAGCCGGTTTCGTCCGCAACCGAGGTACGATTCTGTAAACTGGGCGAAAGATATAACTATTTCCACCGCAATTGTCTACAGGTTCCGCCGGGCCGGTCGGAGCGAGATTTGTTTCACGCCGCCGTGGCTGAAACGCACTAGTCTTCGCCGCCGGCCCATTTTTCGACGCTTCTCCGTTTCCGCTTCAGAATCTCTCGCGAAATTTCAACGAATCCTACGATCCGAAGTTCTCGCACGCGACTTTGCGATCGATGCGTCGGAGCAATCCTTTGAGAACTCGGCCCGGCCCGATTTCGAAAAATTGATCGAACCCATCGGCGACTAGCCGCCGCATCGAGTCTTCCCACAACACCGGACTGAGCACCTGACTCACGAGCGCTCGCCGAATTCCGTGCGGGTCCGCGTGGCTCGCGGCGTCCACGTTCGACACGACTGGCAGTCGCGGTGGTTTAATCTCGGCGTTCGCGAGCACGGCGGCCAGTTTCTCGTCGGCCGGTCGCATGATGTCCGTGTGAAACGCGCCGGCGACGGCGAGCGGAATGACGCGACTCGCGCCCGCGGCTTCGGCGAGCGGCTTGATCGCCGCGACAGCCGACCGCTCGCCGGAAACGACGATGTTTCCAGGCCCGAGCAAATTGGCGACCCAAATTCGTCCGTGCCCGCGGACCTCGGTGCATAGTTTTTCGATCTGCACGCGATCGAGCCCGAGGATGCTGGCCATGCCGCTCGGTGTCGAGTCGGCTGCGGCCTGCATCGCCTCGCCGCGGACCTTGACGACGCGCAGCGTATCGTCGAAACTCATCGCGCCGGCGAACGCGAGCGCGGTGTACTCGCCAAGGCTGAGTCCCGCCGCGGCCTGACATGCACCGACGAGTTCGGATTTCTCCTGCCGCAACTGTTCGAGCGCCGCCCAACTCGCCACGAAGATTGCCGGCTGGCTCACAACGGTCGAATTCAGCCGCTCTTCCGGTCCGTTGCCGCAAACGTCGGCCAAGTCGTAGCCCAAGATTTCGCTCGCGCGATCAAATGCGGCGCGCGCGGCCGGCGAATTGGCACACAGATCCTTGGCCATGCCCACCGTTTGGGCGCCCTGGCCGGGAAATAGAAACGCGACTTGGGGCATAGCTCGTTACCGAGTCCTTGAAATTCTTTTGGATCACGAGTGACTGTTCAACTCGCTGACGATCAGCTCGTTGATGTGGTCGTGAGCGAATGTGCCGGCGACGCGGATCGCGTTGCGGATGGCCGACGTTCCCGACGCGCCGTGGCAGATGATGCAGATGCCGTCGATGCCCAAAAGCGGAGCGCCGCCGTACTGGCTGTAATCGTAGCGACGCATCAGTGCCTCGAATGCCGTTCGCGCGGCGTCGTGCTGATCGCGCGGCAGACGAGCCAGCATCTCGTCCGCGGAATTACTCAGCACCAATTCAACGAGCCCCTCGCAAACCTTGAGCACGACGTTGCCGACAAAACCGTCGCACACAATGACGTGGGCCGTCCCTTTGTAGATGTCGCGACCCTCGATGTTGCCGAGGAACCGGTCCTTCAAGCGGCTGGAATCGAATAGTGCGTGTGTCTCTTTCGCCAGTTCGTTTCCCTTTTGCTCCTCGGTGCCGACGTTCATCAGCGCGACGGTCGGCTCTTCGATTTTCAGAATGTGCTCGGCATAGAGCGACCCCATCACGCCGTACTGAAAAAGGTGCTCGGGCTTGGCGGCCATGTTGGCGCCGACGTCGAGCATGACGCACGGTCCGTTGGCCGTGGGCAGCACGACGGCGATGCCGGGCCGTTTCACGCCTTTGAGAAATTTCTTCTGAAACAGTCCCGCGGCAACGACCGCGCCGGTGCTGCCTGCGCTGACGATCGCGGCGGCGCGGCCTATGCCCATCAATTCCCAGCAGCGAATGATCGAACTGTCCCGCTTGCGACGCAGCGCCTCGACCGGACTTTCGTCCATGCCAATGTTCTGCGTGCAATGAAAGATCTCGATGCCGGACGTGTCCCCGCCGGCAAGGTGCGGTTCGATCTGCGCGCGATCACCGACAAGAACCACCTCGGTTCCGGGCAAATCTCGCACAGCCTCCACGGCACCTTGGACAATCGGGCCGGGGGCGAAATCACCCCCCATGGCGTCCAATGCGATTCGCATTGGCTATTTTTCCTCCACTTCGATCACTGCGCGGCCCTGATAGTAGCCGCACTCCGGACAGACGTGGTGAGGTGGGACCGGCGTGGAACATTTCGGACAGTAGGTCAGGTTCGGTGGCGTGAGGTGTTTGGACCCGCGCCGTTTGCGAACTTTGGACCGTGACGTGCGTCGCTTTGGAAGAGGCATCGTCTCGCCTTTCGACGTTGATCTTGCGGCCGGGCAACGCGTTGCCATGGCCTCGAATACTCGCTCGGCGTAGTGGCTGGATTGGTATAACGCGACCTAATCCGGCCGGCCGGATTCGCGCGAGATCCAGATTGGGACGAACCGCCCAATCAGAACGGATGTATCACCCAACCAACTACGAGGGCCGGAGCACCATCTCCAGCCTCCGTAAGTTCTTAAGCGCGGTCATCGTAGAAGGCCGCCGAATGAGTGTCAAGAAGAAAGGAACCAGTACTTCGGGCTGTCGATTTCGCAGGCATGCGGCGATGGAGTTCACGAAGCGGTCGCAAACGGGGGCGAGATTATCCCGGTGCAGACTGCCTCGAAATCGCCAGCAGTTCCGGTTCGGTAAGTGAAACGCGAATCTGACCGTCCGAACCACCGAGGTACTCAACGAGCGCGCAGAGGAACAACGTGGCACCGAGCAGTTCCAGCGATTCCTGCACCCAGTCAATTAATCCGTATCCCAAATTCCTCGTACCGGCATGTTCGGTCCAGTAGCCAAGAAAGAATTCGACGCCGAGCGCTCCGCCGACGTACAGTGCACCGGCGACAATGAATTGCAAGCGTGGTCGCGCCGGCAAATACGCCAGGAATTTGGTATAGCTCAAGCCGATCACGGCGACCACGATCGAAGCGGGCACAACCCATCCGAAGTAAAGAAAGCCGCCGCCAAAATTGAACCACTTGCTGACGTGCTCGTGAAGCTGCACGGTCTCGTCCAGCGAGATATACAGAAACCCGGCCGCCAGAGTCCACCAGTGCAAAACGAACTTCTCCGAGCGTCGCCGCGCCGCGAGACCAATGAGTCCGAGGTGAAACGAGCACAGCAGCAGCAAACACGAGGAGTACCAAGTCGGAAAGTTTGCTTCGTAGCTGAGTCCGAAGAAGTAGACCCAAGCTTGTCGGGAACCGCGAAGCAGGTATTTCCATGCCTCAACCGCGAATCCTGCCGCGGCAAGGAGTGCCCACATCGCGAGCAATGCTCGTCGCAGTTTTGACACTGACAGTTCGATAGTCACGTCATCTCCCGTGTGTTTTTTGAGAACCTTGCCACAGAACGCCCCACAGTCGAAGACGCTGTAGCGTGCGCATGAAGGCGTGCGGCAAACGGTTTGACCAAGCTTCAATTAGCGAATTCGGCCCACCCCAGATCGGCACCGCCCGACCGATCGCCGCGAACGCATCGAACAGAATGAACTGAGCAAGACGCCGCCTGCGGTCAGAACTGCAATGAACCAACTGCATCGGATAGGCCGCGTTCCCGATGCCAGGAAGAACTCCGGCCGCCAGTGCCACCCACGGGCACCGTTGTCCGGCGACGGCAGCTTCGAGTACGCGGAGCATGCTGTACATTGTGCGAATGATTGGTCCACCTGCGGCCAGTCCGACGAACAGAACCGTCCCGTTGATAACGCCCAAAGCAAACAGTGCAGGCAGAATCCACCACCGAATGATCTTGCTGATTGGGTTCAGCGCCAGGTGCACGCCAAAATCAGCGACATACGATGCCGCTTCGTCGTTTCGGGTTTCGTTGCGCAGGCGCGCCGCGTCGCGTCGGTCCAGGAACTGCCGCTCTTGCCATGATGCGATGCGCTGCGATACGAGGCGGCGAGCGACATGCCGGCGAAATCGTTGAGATGCCGCGAATCGCCAAGTGAAACGAACCGCACGTCCAACGTCTAACCGGGCGCACCACCGCCACGCCGCCTTGGATGCGGCCACAACCCGCCGCGCCGCGGACGCAGCGCCGTGTTGCAACAGCCGGGCGTGCCACCGAAGCGGCCGATCGGCATACCATTCTGCCTCGGCAGCGGTGATTCGTCGCTTGGCCCGGCAATAAGCAATGCTGCGCGTCGTACGCCGCATTTGCTTCCACTCGCGCTGATGCGACTCAAGCTCGTCCACGCTGGCCAATAGAGATCGGAATGGCTCAGTGCCAAGCTTCTTATCCAACGCCGCTTCGTGTTGTTTCAGATATTCCCGGAGCTTTGCGATGTCAACGTCGTCGAATAACAGGCGACCGTGCTGCCAGGACCGCGGCCAATAGAACCGCAGCAACGCGAGCGGGTTGAGCGGAAACAGCGCGGGCACGCCGGATTCCAGGTCAATCCACACCCAGCGAGCTTCGCCAGTGGTCTTGCGTTCGAGCATGAAGTTGCTCGCGGCAACGGGATTGCCCAGCCCGGCCTGCCACACCAACCCGTCCATGCCCGCCTCGATCAGGCGGCGCTGCAGCGGCTCCATGATCCGGTGGACGAGGTCGTCAAGCGGATCGTTGACCGACGCCTCACTTGTGCAGCGCAGCGGGACGTGACTACCGTCGATGAACTCCGCGTTCAGTTCGTACGCGCGATGCTCTTCGTTCCACGCGACCCCGTGCGTCTTCGGCAATCGCAGCTTGTCGTCGAACCAGTATTGAACCAAGCCGGCGAGAACCTCGCGACGGTTCAATGCGGCCCGAATCGCGTGCTCGCTCCAACTGTACGGATTCGGGGCGCCGGTCAACACGTACAAGACAGCCTTGGTCAGCCCGTGTGACGTGAAGACCTTGCACGCGACAGTTCGCTGGCGGTCATCGCGCGTCCGGTAGACAACCGCAGCGCGGCCGCGGCCGATTTCCTCAGTTGGATGGCGAACGAACGGCATGGCAAAGTATGGGACACGATCACCGCGCGTGCGGTTTTCCACTGCCTGCTCCGTGGAATCGTCTCGATCGCGAGTTCCGACAAATCCGCACGAATCGCTTCGGCACGTTCCTCCCCTTCAAACGGACCGGCGGGCCAGCCTATTCACGGAGCAAGCGACCGCGATCGTGAACTAGTCTTCCAATGCACACCACGGGTTGATGGCCTCGGCGAGTTACGAGGCTCCCGCACAGACCCCGCCGCGGAGGATGACCATGTCACTCACGCTTTCGATGGGACGCGCCGCGCTGAGTGCCGATTTCGCGACCGTGAAAAAGGGCTACATCGCCAGCCCGATTTACGACTGGGTGTTCTTCATCGCCTCGCCGCTCATCGCACTGGCCATCGGCGTGGCGATCGCCGGAACGCCGTTCGCCAGCGAGGACGTCACGCTTTTCGGCAACGAGGCGTCGATCTCAAGCATCTTTATCGGCACGTTCATCATGGCGCACCTCGGGATCGTGTTCTTCCGCAGCCACTTGAACCAAGAGATTTTCAAGCTCTATCCGATCCGGTTCACGATCGTTCCGGTTGCGCTTTTTGCCGCGATGTGCTGGTCTCGATGGCTCGCAGTGGCGGTGTCGGTGCTGGCCACGTGGTGGGACGTCTATCATTCGGGCCTTCAGACATTCGGACTCGGCCGCATCTACGACATGAAGGCGGGCAACGACGCGCGTGTCGGCCGGCGGCTCGACTTCTGGTTGAACTTGCTGCTTTACGCCGGCCCGATTCTGGCCGGGGCCACGTTGATGGACCACGTGCAGGAATTCAAGCAATTCCGCGAAGTCGGCTCGATCTTTTTCACACGAATTCCGGCGGCCGTAGAATCGCAACGCCATTGGTTGTCGTCGATCGTCGTAGCCGTCGGAGTCTCGTTTCTCCTCTTCTACGTGGCCGCGTATGTTCGGCTCTACCGGCAAGGCTACAAAGTGTCGTTTCAGAAAGTCGCTCTGCTCGTCTCGACGGGGCTGTGCTCGATCTACAGTTGGGGATTCAACTCGTTCGGCGAAGCGTTCTTCGTCATGAACTTTTTTCACGCACTGCAGTACTTCGCCATTGTTTGGTGGATGGAGAAGAAAAACTTGGTCGCCGTTTTGGGCATGCAGAATTCGTCTTGGGGCAAGCTCGTCGCGCTGGCGGTTCTGGTGATGCTCGGCTTCGGCTACGGCTTCTGGGCCGAGATGACCGACTCGACCAATCAGGCGGCGTACAACATCATCATGGTCATCGCCATCATGCACTTCTGGTATGACGGGTTTATCTGGTCCGTGCGGAAAAAACTGGTGTGAGCGCGCTCGGCATGCTTTCAATTTGACACGCTTCAGTCTGTGACGTAGAGATGTAGCAACTTCAAATCGTCGCACCCGAATCGCGGGATGCACGGCTTATTCGACGGGCCTTTTTCAAGGTTGCGTACTCGTCCGAACACGATTCTCTCTCGTCCTGTCGCTTCACGGGAACAGACGATCGAGTTCTTGGCCGGGAGTTCACATAGCAAGATTGAAATGACGAACCAGACCACAAAACAACCGTTTCGTCACCGCGGTTCTGCAGCCGTAGAACTCGCAGTGCTGCTGCCGTTGATAATGCTGCTGGCGTTGGGAGCGACGGACTTCTGTCGTTTTCTTTACGCACACATCGCGGTCGCAACGGCCGCGCGCAATGGCGCGCAGGTCGGATCAACCAGCAAGGACGACGCCAAAGACGAAAGTGCGATTCGCACTGCGGCCCGCGCCGAAATGGCCGCAGTGCCCGGCTATTCGGCCTCCAACCCCACCGTGACGTCCTCTTACAGCTCGTCCAACAAACGACTCTCGGTGACGGTGAGTTTCCAGTTCAACACATTCGTTGCGTTTCCTGGGATTCCCAATTCATTAACGCTTCGTCGCTCGGTTCACCTGCCCGTGGTCGACGGTTCTTCAGGTGGAGGGGACGACGATGACTAAGCGGCCTATCCGTAGTCGTTCACCCGCGGCCGATTTGGAACGAGCGGGGAACGCAAAGGCCCGGGTCTTGCGTGCCGGTCACGCGGCTCGACGCGGTGCGTCAGTCGTCGAAGGGGCTATCGTCTTGCCGCTCGTGATCATATTGCTCGTCGGCATGGTGGACTTGGCTATTGCCGTCTATGCCTCGAATACAACGGCGGAGGCCGCGCGGGTGGGAACGCGTTACGCGATTGCACACGGTGCCAAGTCGAAGACGCCGCTGGGTCCGGCTGCCAACAACGCAACAGTTGAAAACAAGGTGCGTAGCTCTGCTCCTGGAATGGTTGCCTCCAACGTGACCGTGACATCCACTTGGTTGGATGGCAACAACAACCCAGGCAGTCGAGTGAAAGTGACCGTGAACTACAATTACAGGTTCGCCGTCGCATGGATCTTCGGGGCTTCGACCCGGTCGCTTCGCGGCGAATCGACGATGACCATCCCGAACTGGAAATATCAGACGACGAAATACACCGAAGACGACTAGAAAGGCACAACAATGCTGCGAAACAACTGCGTGGAACTGTCACGTCATCGACGAGACGGCAAAGTAATGGTGCTGGTGGCCGTCAGCCTTCTTACGCTGACCGGGGTCGCCGGACTTGTCGTTGATGGCGGCCGCGCGTGGGCCGATCGACGCCAAGCACAAAACGCCGCTGACGCGGCAGCCATGGCCGCAGCGATCGCCCAGGCCGACGGAGACACGGCGGCCGAAGCACGCACGGCCGCACTCAATTATGCTTCGCAAAACGGCTATAATAACGACGGCACTACTAATACGGTGACGGTAAATATGCCGCCCACGTCCGGCGAGTATTCGGGCGACGCCAAATACGTCGAGGTGATTGTTACTCGCCAGATGCCAACCACGTTCGCACGCGTGATGCACGATGGCGACGTGAAAATCTACGCCCGTGCTGTCGCGGGCTACTCGCAGAAAGACGACAAGCCACAAAAGACGAAAAAGACGAAAACATTGAAAGCGAAGCACAGCAAGAAGAAGAAGTCGAAGAAGAAGAGCAAGGTGCAAGACATTAGCATCATGCTCGTCGAATGATTTGCGTGCCCAGCGAACAACAAACAAAAGGGCCGGCTCTGCCGGCCTTTTTTGTTGCGTCCACGTAATGGCCACGCCGCGTCGGTCTTTGGCGACGTTCCCGTTAGCCCGGCACGGTCACGGTGAGGATGTCGCTTACTTCGCCGACCAAGTCGTCGCCGAGCAGGTACTGCGCTCGGTACTGCCGCGTCTCCGGCCCGGCCACGAGGTTGAGTCGCGAGTCTGTGTACGGGCTTTCGGTGTCGATCGCGAGGAAGATGTATACCGTCTCGTTCCCGCGTTTCGTCTCCAGCCGGATTCCGGTGAAGATGCTCTTCACGAAGCCGATGACCACGTTGCCGTTTTGATTTGCCTCAACCGTGAGCACCGGCTTGGCGGTGTCCGGGTCGGTCGTATCTTCGGGGCCGACGGCGCCGAGCAGCTCGCCGTGTGCAGTGGTGTAGTTCCCGTGCGCTTTGAGTTGCCGGATCAGCGCGCGGACTCGCTTCGTGACCGCCGTTCGCGTTGTGCGGTGATCCGTGCTCGCGGCCGAGTACTCGGACTTCTTCGCATTGAGCGTGTTGTTCTTGCCCTGCATGAGCAGGTGGTCCGCCGCCATGGCGTCCACCTGCGACTGCGTCAGGTTGAAAACACCCATCAGGGCGAGCACTTGATTCGCCAAATTCAGCAGCCAAATGAGAAATGCGCCGTCCGGACCGGGGATGAAACTTTGCTTTGCCATGGTTCGTCGTCCTTTAAATTTCCAGGTGGTCGCCGGTTTCGCCGCAGACGCGGCTGCCAAAACGGCAAGTGCCAATCTATCGCAGTTAAGTCATTCTCCACAATGCCTTGCGGCATTTTTTATGGCAAAGTTTGACGCTGGAATCGATAATTCCGGGTCCAGAATCCAGAATTCCAGGCCCACAAACTTGGCTGCTGGCCCGCGAATCCTGGATTCCAGGCCCACAAACTTGGCTGCCGGCCCGAGAATCCTGGATTCCAGGCCCACGAGCCGCGCTGCTGGCCCGTGGACGCCGCCTACCGGGCCTGGCACACGGCCGGCTGGGGTCCCAACGATGGTTTTCGGCCCTGCCTGCGCCCATTCTGGGCACAGAATCGCCTCGCTTGGCCTGCGCCGCGCCGCGGCTGGAGCCGTCAAAGAAGAATTCGTCAGGCACCACAGTGTGAGCTAGATTAACTCCAACAGAGGACATTCGTAGTCCTCATTTACCACTCACCACTCGTAGGACCGGAGACTTGTCATGTCGAAGTTTGTCGCGAGCGTTCGTAAGTTCTTGGTTTCCGAAGACGGCCCGACTGCGGTCGAATACGCCGTCATGCTGGCGCTGATCGTCATCGTGGCCCTGACCGCCATTCAGACGGTCGGCACGCGGACCTCCGCCACGTTCAACAACATCGCCAGCAAGTTGCCGACCTCGTAGGGCCGCCGTGAGATTTACCTTCAACTGTGGTTGGGCCGGGGGCCGAACGCAGTGCGGCAGATCGTCGCCCTGTTCCAAGTCTGAGGATTTGCCAGTCGTGCGTTTGTGACGTAAGTTTTCATACACCGACGTCCGTGAGGCTGAAGCCAGCCGATGGAACTGTTGGGTGCAAGCCCAAGAGGGTATTAAGCGAGTCCGGTGGGGGCCCCCTCCACCGGACTCGCTTTTTTGGATTCAAGAGCAAGTAACAGGCGTATTCGCAGACCTGCGTCGCCCGACTCGATTCGATTCACGGAAACAGATGCGATGTCTGAACAACTTTCTTCACTGCCCGGCCTCTCATTGGGGGAGTTTGGGATTATTCTGGCGCTGGCTGTCGGGGGTGCCGCAATTGTTGTCCTGGCGGCCAAATACTTCGCCCAACGTACTGCTCGCCGCCGGCGTTGTTTGGTTGGAACTGGCGAGCCGTCGGAGCCTGTCCTTGATCCGTTCGCCGAAGGTGGTACGCGAGAACGTCGAACCGGAATACGGCGCCAGGGCGGTCCCGTTCAAGTGGTTCTCCGGCCGTCGGACACCGACCAACCGGACTTGCGAGGATGGGTGCTGGATCGCTGCAAAGATGGACTCCGATTATTGGTCGAAGCAGAAGTGCGCGTAAACGCTATCTTCAGCGTGCGAGTATTGAATGCCCCTGCTCTCACGTCGATGGCGCAGCTCGAAGTCATGGACGCCCGCAAAACGCACGACGGCTGGGAATTGCACTGCCAATTTGTCCGAGTACTCAATTGGGAAATCCTGCAACAGTTTGGATAAGACCACGCGGGTTTGACCACGCGTCAATTTCGACCTAACTTTCCGGTGTCGCTTCCATGCCGATTCGTGGGAAACCGGCGATGCGATCTTTCGATTGAAGTCCCATTAGCTCAACTGACAGAGCGACTGATCGGACGCGAGCAGAATCACATCCGGCTCGAACTCGTCGGCTAACCCAACACAAGCCCGAATCGCCAGCGAGTAGTTCTCGGCTGATATCGAAACTCAACTTGCAGCGGCGCCGAGTTTCTGTCTCACGTGCTCGGCAGCCGCCGCGAGCGCGTCGGGCAATTTTGCTGGATCTTTCCCGCCCGCTTGTGCCATGTCCGGCTTACCGCCACCGGAACCGCCCGCGACGGTTGCTGCGGCCTTGACCCAATTGCCCGCGTGCAGTCCGCGTTCGACAAGATCGCGGCTGAGGCCGGCGATGAATTGCACCTTGCCGTCGGCCTGCGTGGCCAGCAGCACGGCGACCGGACTGACTTTTCGCCGGATCAGATCAATCTGCTGCCGCAGGTCATCGACCGAGGCACCGACGATCTCCTGCGCGATCACCTTCACGCCGCCCACGTCAGTCGCGCCGGTGAGTAGCTCGTCGATCGACGTGCCCGCGCCCTCCGCGCGACGTTGGGTGAGCTGCTTCTTGAGCGACTTGATTTCGTCGAGCAGCGCCTCCGTGCGGCGGGCGATTTCGCTCGGCGGCGATTTCAGCAGTTGTGCGAGGTCGCGGAGCTGCGATTCCTGTTCGCGCACGTGCCGGACCGCGGCCGGGCCGGTCAGTGCGACGATACGCCGCGTGCCCGCCGCCACGGATTCTTCGCTGACGATCTTGCACAGGCCGATCTGCCCCGTGTTGTCCAAGTGCGTGCCGCCGCACAACTCGCGGCTGAAGTCGCCCGACGTGACGACACGCACCGTGTCGCCGTATTTCTCGCCGAACAGGGCCATCGCGCCGAGCTTCTTCGCATCGTCGAGCGGCATGACCTGCCAACGCACCGGCGCGGCCTCGACCACGCGGCGGTTCACTTCGTCCTCGATCCGCTCCAACTCCTCGCGCCGCACGGCCTCCGAATGACTGAAATCGAACCGCAGATAATCGTCGTCCACCTTCGATCCGGCCTGCGTCGCGTGTCTGCCGAGTGTCTGGTGCAGCGCGTAGTGCAGTAAGTGCGTGGCCGTGTGCGCTCGGCGGATGCCCGCTCGCCGCACCACGTCCACCGCCGCCTGCACTTTGTCGCCGACGCGGACCGTGCCCGCAACGACTTGCCCGACGTGCAGAATGAAGTTGCCCTCCTTCTTCGCATCGGTGACGCGGCACATGAATTGAACCGGCTGCGTCGCGCGCAGCGAGTCGCCCTGCTCCGCCGGCATTGGGCCAATCACGCCCGTGTCGCCGACCTGGCCGCCCGATTCACCGTAAAACGGCGTGCGGTCGAGCACCAGCGCGATCGTGGCCGCGTGACCGGCCGACGCCGACTCGGCCAACTCCTTGCCAACGACGATGCCGCGCACGGTCGCGTCCGCAGTCGTCGCCTCGTAGCCAAGAAATTCCGTGCGCGCCACGTCCTGGCCGTTCTCCGTCCAGCGAATCCGGTCAATCGCGCCGACGGCCATAACGTCGCCGGAGAATGCACCGGAACCGCTGATTTCTTGATGCCGCTTCATCTCGCGCTCGAAGCCGGCACGGTCGACGGTGCGCTGGCTCTCCGCCGCGAGCGACTCGGTCATTTCGATTGGAAAGCCGTAGGTCGCGTGCAGCCTAAAGGCGTCATCGCCGCTCACGACCGAGCCACCGGTCCGCGACGATGTTTGAATCAACTCGTCGAGGTAGTTAATGCCCGTTTCGAGCGTCGCAAAGAACCGCTCCTCCTCCGCGCGAATCACCTGTGCCGTACGCTGCACCGTCTTGAAAAATTCCGGGTACGGCTGCCGCATGACCTCGTTGACGGCGGACGCCAATTGGTGAAAGAACGGTTCACGCAGACCGAGCCGGTAGCCGTCGAGCACCGCGCGACGCAACAGCCGCCGCACGACGTAGCCTTGCTTTTCATTCGACGGCAACACGTTCTCGTGAACGCAAAACGTGACCGCCCGCGCGTGATCGGCGATGCGGCGAATGCGGACGGAATCCGCGTGCTCGCGATCGTACTTGCGGCCGAGGATGTCGCAAATCGCGGCGAGGATCGGTTGAAAAATGTCGATGTCGAAATTGCTCGCGACGCCCTGCAGCGTCGCGGCGGTCCGCTCCAGCCCCATCCCGGTGTCGATGTTCTTCGACGGCAGCGGCTGCAAGTTGCCCGGCGGCGAGCCGGAACGATTGAACTGCGTGAACACGAGGTTCCAGATTTCCACCGGCTTGCCCGCGGCCGGCTGAAAAAAGATCTCCGAGCACGGCCCGCACACGCCGTCGGGCCCGTGCGACGGCGCGCCGGCGGGCCAGAAGTTGTCGTCCTCGCCCATGCGCGTGATCTTCGACGCCGGCAGGCCCACGTCGTCCTGCCAGATGCCCGCCGCTTCATCGTCGTCGAGGTACACCGTCACGCTGAGTTTCTCCGGCGGCAGCGCCAGCCACTTCTTGCTCGTGCAAAACTCCCACGCCCACGCGATCGCCTCGCGCTTGAAGTAGTCGCCGAACGAGAAGTTACCGAGCATCTCGAAGAACGTGTGATGGTACGCCGTGCGGCCGACGTTCTCGATGTCGCCCGTGCGGAGACACTTCTGGCAGGTCGTCGCCCGCTTGAAGTTCGGATCGCCGAGTCCGAGGAACTCGCGCTTGAATTGGTTCATGCCGGCGGGCGTGAACAGCACGGTCGGGTCGTTCTTCGGCACGAGCAAATCGCTGGGCCGCCGCAGGCAACCTTTCGACTCGAAGAAACTCAAATACGCTTCGCGTAGTTCGTCGGTCTTCATGGCGAAAGATTCTACGGACCCGGCCGCGCGTCGCCAACAGCTAGCGGTCTCCACTTCGGCTCGATACGATGCGTAGCACGAGCGGCATGCGCCGCATCGCGCGGTCAACACTGGCTCTGCGGATTCAATCCATGAGCGCGGGCAAACTCATCGGCACAATTGTCCGGTCCGGCTCGGACGAGGCGGTCGCCGCTCGACTCTACGTGACCGGTTCCGACGGCGAGCGTTACTACCCGGCTCCGTCGCTGCCGCATCCGGCCAAGCGGGAACTCGAAGGGCACGTCATCACGCTCGGCAAACCGTTCGAGGTCGAACTGCCCGCCGGCAAAACGACCGTGCGGGTCGAACGCGGCCCGGAGTTTCACCCGATCGTCGAATCAATGAACGTGCCGGCCGGCGGCGCGGTCGAAAAGAAATTTGAGCTGCGCCGCTGGATCGACATGGCGGAGCTGGGCTGGTACGGCGGCGACCTGCACGTACACCGGCGGCTCGCCGACATGCACGCGCTCTTGCTCGGCGAGGACGTGAACGTGGCGATGCCGCTCACGGCGTGGGACAACCGCCCGCGTGATCCGGACCTCGAAATGTTCGCGCAGCACGCCACGCCAAACGGCGAAGTGCGGATCGACGACCGCCACCTGTTCACAATCTTCAACCAAGAATACGAACCGGCTCGCAGTCCGACCGGGGCCGTGCTGCTCATGGGCATGAACAAGCTGATCGACGGCCGCGCCGCCCCGCCGCTGGAACCAATCTTCGATCTCGCCCACCAGCGCGGCGGATTCGTGGACATGGAAAAGCACTCGTGGGCGTGGGCGCCGGTCGTCGCCGCCACCGGCAAGTGCGACGTGTTTGAGATCGCCAACAATCACCACTGGCGGGAAAAGTGCCTGTACGTCGAATTCGAAGCGCCGGCTCGCAGCCTCAAGGCCGAGTACCCGGAAACGATCGAAGGCTGGACGCTCTACGGCTTCGACTCGTGGTACGCGTA
>Ga0247727_10002282_pt1 | contig 44156 bp, 60 predicted proteins | sample WisWelCaveWW1625_FD_202498 | JGI IMG/M metagenome (GOLD analysis project Ga0247727, IMG submission 202498) | Biofilm microbial communities from Wishing Well Cave, Virginia, United States - WW16-25 | ecosystem: Environmental > Aquatic > Deep subsurface > Groundwater > Cave microbial mat | place...
CTCGCGCGCCTTCTCGATCGGGAGGAGCCGGCCCTCGGCGACGTCGTTCTTCCGCTTCGCCTCCCGATACCGCTCGTTCCTCCACTTCTCCAGGGCCTCGCTCGTCTGGCCGTCGTCGAGGAGGGCGTCGTCTTCGGGCTCGGCCGCATGCTCCTGGAGCCACCGCTCCACGGCCGGGCGGGAATACAGGGAGGGCCGCCCTCCCTTCCCGGGCCGCGCCACGGGCAGCCCCTGGGCGACGTACCGCTGCCAGGTCCGCTCCGATTTCCCGTACAGGTCCTGGAGCTCGGCCGCGCTCGCGAGCCCCTCCGGCACCGGGCGGCGCCGGCGCTTCGGCTTCCGGGCACGAACGGAGGATCTCGTCTTCATCGGGCGGCCCGCCGGCGGTTATGGAGGATGACGCTCAGGCCCAGGCGGGACACGCGGACCCGCCCGCCCGAGAGAACCCGGCCCGGGGCGTAGGTCCGGACCCAGTGCTCCACGTACTCGTCGGTCTCCCCCCGGAGGAGCTCGCGGATCTGGCGGATCGTCAGCACGGTATGCAAGGTCCCCTCACCCCCCCCCGAGGGGGCTCTGAATGCCGCCGTCACCCCGATTTCACCCTGTCCATGTGCAAAAGTCACGAAAGCAAAGGGGCCCCATTCGCCCCCTTGGCCGGAAAGAACCTACCAATTTTCACAAAAGCCAAAATCCAGAGATTCTGCCGTGATGCGGTACATCAGCGACCACAGCCAAGGGCGGAACCGCCGCAGGTGAAGCAGTACCATCCGCTCCCGCGCTGCTCCATTGTGTGACCATCGCACCCGCAGCACCGATGGTCGGCCCGGAAGCGTTCCCTCACCGCTCGATTTGCGGCTTCAATGCGCTCGTTCTCCCTGTCGTCTTCTTCGGGTTTCATCGACTCCTCCTTTCGGTGAGTGGGTCAGCGATAATCGGCCTCTCGATTCCACTCTTAGAATCTATCCAGGCATTGTTTAGCCGCTGGACCATCTCTCCCCAGATGGCTCCAGCGGATTCCCAGGGGGGGGTCATGTTGGCCTTGTACAGGAAGGACTCTACGGCCTTCTGTAAGTCGCCAAGCCGTAGAAGCGCGACACCCAACTCCCTCCGAAGCTCCTCCGCGCACTCGACTGGGTTCCGCTCCCCGTGAGCGTAGCAATGCTGCTTGTTGGCCGCTACGTGGCTATCGCTCCAGAAGCTACAAGGTGTCATACTCACTCTTTCTTTTCAGCGCAAAGCGCCTCCCTGGCAACCTCTCGGATGATCTCCACCTCTTCGCACTTGTGGGAGAATGCCACCGTTGAGATCCGACCGAGGGTGGCTCGCAATGCTTCGACCTGGAGCTGTGACGCTCCAAGCTCCTTGTCCTTCTCGGCGATAACTTCGAGCAGACCCTTGATCTCTCGGTGCAAGTTCTCTGGGTTGAACAGTCCGTCGGTGAAGGTCTTGACTTGCCTTAGCGCCTTCGGGCTGTCCTTGCAGTTCTCGCACCAGAGGGTATTCGTAGTCGGCTTCCCGCAGACTAAGCAGGTCCACGGCACAGGAATGCAGTTAGCGACAAGCGGCAGGCAGGTGTGGACCGTGCCCGTACTTGAGTGATCCCCCGGCCACCAGTTCAGGCCGCATAGATTACACTTAGGCATAGCGTCACACGCCTTCTTCACTGACAACAGAATTCACAGGCGCATGATTTGTCATCGTGGCCAGCGGGGCTTTCGTGCGGACAGGCCATGTGTTGTCCCTTCCCGCAGAAGTCACAGGCGCCAGGATCTTCCGACTCTGGGAGGTGCTGCACGAGCGCCCACAGTTTCTTTAGGACCTCGCCATCTGTAAGAGTCATCTTATTCCTTCCGCGTGTTCCAGTTGAGCAGCGCCTCCAGCCTCGTCTGTCCGGAAACACAGGGGCGAACGCTGCACTCCTCGTTATCGCAACCGACCATTCTTTTCGTGGAGCGACCTCCATGCCATGGCTGGATGGTCGGCTGTTCCCCGCACCACGGGCACGGCTTCGCGTCTTCCAGGGTGAGAACTGTCGGGTCTTCCTTGGCTGTCTGAAGCATCGCTTTCTCCTTCACAAATACTCCTTCTTACCCTGCCTCAAATCGTGAGCGGCCCATCCAGGCAGCTTCCCCCTCCGAAGCCGCTTCGCCACAAACCGAGCGATTTCCTCGCTGTCGCACGTCCAGGTCGCGACCTTGTGGCCGCGATTATAGGCGTGGACTCGCCAAGACTTCTGACGGCCTTCGGGCTCGACGAGCAGGAATGTCACACTACCTCTTCTGCACTTACGTCTGAATGAAATCCTGATAATCCAACTCGTTCGCGATCTCCTTGAGCCACGCCCCGCAATCCCCCATTTCACAACGCCTGTCCTCACCTGCCGCCCGAAGCTCCAGAGATACCTCTCGAAGGGCAGCAGACGCTTGAATTGGAGTAAGCCCGCGTTCAACGAGAACCTTCAACAGCCGATCTCTCATCTATCCTCCTTTGGCACAGAATTAGTCGTGGGCGTATACGTCGTGGCACCAACATTCGCAGCTCCAGCCGTCTTTGCCCATCCAATGCGGTTCCTCGAAAACCAAGATCACCCGACACTCGGCTTGCTTGCAGTCTGGGCACATAGAACTAGCCTTTCGATTTTAGGCTCAGTTTGACGAGACGGTGAGGCCCGCAGTGACCCCAAGCCTGATGAGCGTCGGCCGCCTTCGCCTCGCGCTTCGTCTGTGCGATTCCATGAATCCCCCACGACTTACAGACCATCGCCCAGACCTGGCGAACGTATCCGCGTCCATCGGTGTAGACCATCATGAGTTCACCTAGCGCGCAATCACTACGGCCTTGTGTACGTCGATCAGCCGAACCGAAACCTTGGCCTGCGGATCTCCGATTCGATCCCGTACCCAATCAACGAGCATCTTCCGAAGCCTCTCACCGTAGATGCCTTGATCGAGGTACGGCTTCAAGTCAACCTCTTGTTTGAAGGACGGTTTCATAGACCTACCCTTTCGTCGCTCTCTTCAAACCTCCGGTCTTGTGACGAACCATCGTCCCATCACGCGGGCGCTGCTGGGTCGGCCTCCACGCCTCGGACTTGTCTGCGTAGAACGGGATCACTGCGGCGTCACCGTTCTTCCAGCGATGCCACCAGTACCAACCATCGAACGGGCTGTACTGAAGTGTGTTCTCGTGCATCGTTCACCCATTCTGACGTTCACGCTTCAGAAGCATGCCTCGCAACCGCAGTTCCCCGCGTGGTCGTTCTTGTTGTTCGGCTTCACCGTATCGGGGTGTTCTTTCCCGCATAGACACGCAATCTGCACGGACTCCTTTGGCTCGTGACTGTGGCCGTCGAGGAAAGGCGACCCAGTGCAGAAGATGTGATCCAGGTCTGCGGCCAACGCCGGGAACTTCTTACTGCATAGCATCGCGTAAACTTCCAACGCGGGACGGGCGAACTCGTCATGTGTCAGGTCCAGCACGAAGTACCTGCACTTCTCGTGCTTGCCCCCCGGCTCACTGGAGCCGTTCGTCCGCTTGACGGTGAACTTCTCGTACAGCCCACGTTCAGTGTCGTTCATCTCAAAGCCCCCACATTCTCAAGGGCTTCTCTGGAAAGAATCTCTGGGGAAGAAGGCCGGGCTCTTTAGCGCATCGCGCACAGAAAAGAAGCCTCATTCGGCACTCGAAGCCATCGTCAACGGGTTCGCTCATCTCGAATAGCCAGCACTTCTTGATTTGGTTGCATCGCTGGCAAAGCCCGTCAGTTTTCTTGCGCTTCACAGCACCGTCTCCATCCCGGCCAACGTCTCGGCCATGTCGGTGACGTGAGCGTACCTCTCGGTCATTTGGCTGGACGAGTGACCGGCAAAGACTTGGGCCTTGCGGATGTCCTTCGTGGCCTTGTAGATGGCCGTGATTGCGCCGTGCCGCGTGGAGTGAATCCCCCGACCGTACTTGTAGAGGCCGATCTCGGTCAGCAGCTCCCGCCAGCGCCGCTGCACGTTCCGAATCGAAGCGTGTCCTCCGATGCAGAATTGCTCCGTCCCCATCTCCTCGCCGCGCTTGCCCGTGTGCTCGATGAAGCACGGGGCCTGCTCGCCGGGGAACAGGAAGCCGTCCTCTACGCGCTCCGCAAGGGCCTTGATGAGATTGTGGATGCCGGGATTGACTTCGATGGGCTCGGGGTGCAGGTACTTCTTCTTGCGACGGATGACCAGGAGCCGAGTCGGGAGAACATCAGCCCTCTCCAGGTGCAGAATCTCCGACACGCGCAGGCCCGTGTTGATCCCGATGGCGATGACCTCGTACATGGGTGTGAGCCAGTAGGGGTCGTACTCGCCCAGCTCGCGGCACTTGGCGAGGATGATCCTGAACTCCTCCGGGGTGACGATCTTGGAATCGGACAGCGACCAGTCGGCGTGAGACTTGGGCATGGGTTGACCCTCCGCGTATGCACGCGAGAAGAGTAAACCCAAAGAGAAGCATACCCAGATCACGTTCATCGGTCAAGCCTCAGCGTCATACCCAAAGGTCAGTCACTCACCACGGCCGCTGTAATTCATCGAATCAAAATCTACGCCTGAACCTCTCTCCCTACGCAGGAATCCAACAGCACCCTCCCGACGTATTTCAGGTCGCGCCATCCCGCCAGCCGCCTGCCCCCGGGCCAGCTATCGACCAGCGTCACCCGGACCGTCGTACTCGTGGGCGTCAAGTAGAGGAGTTCGCGGCCGGCCGCTTTCGCCATTGAGGGACTGAACCATCCATAACCGATATTCTGGGCGCGAGACATCATCATTCCGCCTCCCCGCGCCGCCCGTTCCACGAGGCCACGGCGTCCAACCGAGAGTCCGCCACGGGCCCCGAGGCGTGACAAGGACCGGGACAATGGACCCAGAAGATGACACCCTTCATGTCGAGAGACTTGGCCAGCCGCCCGTTCACGGATCCGCAGAAGGGGCAGGCACCGAGGACCACAGGTTCGGCCACTGGAGGCTCCGATCGGGGATAGCCCGCGCTCGCCAGGGAGTCATAGGGAGGGGGAGTCGGGTCGGGCATCTAATCATCCTCCCGCTCACCGCTGGCCCGGCGCATCCGGTCGAGGCCAGATGGCCCTGCAGACGTCTGCAAAACGACGCATCCTGGGCACGGAACGAGCGGCGGGGGGTAGACCACCACGCGGTTCGGGTACACACGGACTACGGGTTTCTGGCCCGGGACCAGGCCACACCCCCGGCAGCGGGGACACCCAGGCTGTGGCTGTCGCCTCCGAAGGACCGGGGCGGCGGGACGGCGGGCGGGCCGCCTCATGGCCGCACCTCCTGGGGGGCCGCACAGGTGGGGCAGGGCTTGAAGGCCGTCGGGGCGCCCACGGGGGTCTGGCTGAGGTCGACGACGTGGCCATGGCCCCCGCACTGGGGACAGACCGGCTTCGTCGGCCGGCCCGACCGCGCTGGCACCTTGGCGTGGCCGTTCTGCAACGAGCGGATGACGGCGAAGAAGTCCGACGTCGGGTTCTCCCGAGCGGCGGCCCGGAGGCGCTCGGGCGTCACGCCCTGGCGGAAGAGGTCCCGAAAGGCCTGGACCTTGGCCGCGCGGTGCGGCCGTTCGAAGGGGCGAAAGGCCTCAAGCACGGCCTCCATGTCCGAGGCCTCGGGTGCGGGTTCTTGTGGACCATTCCCAGAAGATTCAGGCGGGGCGGCTCTACACCCCCCCGCTCCCTGTTCCCTGTTCCCTGTTCCCTGTTCCAGACAAGAACGTTCTACGAGGCCTCGGCGAACGTTCGCCGAATCTGGCGGCGGCGGTAGCTTGGAGTTTGATGGTTTGTCGATTCGCTCTTCGCTGTTAAACCTTGGCAGCCAGTAGTATCGGGCGCCGGCGACCCGGTAGAAGACGACGAGCGGCCCGTGCTCGTCGTGGACTGTCTCTAGCTCATGAAGGGCCGCCCTCCAGCCGCTCTTCGAGGTGTGCGGGGTCTGTGCGTGGAGTCTGCCCCAGATGTGCTCGGGGTCTCCGCGCCCTCTGCCTTGGTCGTCTGCCAGGGTCTTGAGGCCCAGATAGGTGAGTCGGGCGAGGAAGGAGCAGCGCCCGAGCTGCTCGTGGTCCCACCACTCCGGCTTGATCGTCCTAATCCTGGCCATAAAAACCACCTTCCAACGCGTGCACCCGGATGAACTCACGGGTGGCCTGAACCTGCGAATGGCACCAGGCGACGGCGAGGGCGTCCGCCTCGTCCGGGCCGAGGTCCCGCCGGCCGAAACGCAGGCCCATGACGAGGGCAACCGCGCTCTTGCAGGTCTGGCCCTGGCCGGTCGCGACCTGCTTGACGGCGGCGGGGGCGTAGAGCGCGATCGCGGCATGGGACGCGATCGCCGCTCCCATCATCAGGCCACGGGCCTCCGCCTGGTAGAGGACCGGGTCCGGGTTCCGGCGGCCGCTCCGCCCCCGATAGGCGCCGCCCGACTCGAAGGCCACGGAGTCGAGAGGTTGCTGGCGGAGGAGCTCCACGAACTCGGCGTAGAGCGAGGCCAGGCGCGCGGGCCGCGCGGCGCCGCGGGCCTCGATCACGCCACTCCGAACGTAGGTGGGGGACCTCGGCTTCGCGACGTCGAGCACCGCCCAGCCGACCCGGCGCGGCGAGGGGTCGACGCCCATCGTGAGATAACTCCGGTCCATCTTTTCAGGCCTCCGCCCTCCGGGGAAACTCGCTCCACTCGCGGCCATCGAGGGCCCGCCCCGCCTCCTTCTTGCCGACCCGGGCAAAACCCATCCCGGGCCCGCCGTGGTCGCCCGCCTCACCCGGACCCGAGGTCCCGTCCGGCCAGAGAAAGGAGTAGTGGTCCTCCGAAACCTCAACGACCTCGACCCGGAGCCCCGGCGCGGGCCCGGCCATCGGCGCCCACACGCCCCATTGCTTGAAGAAGAAGGGGACGGCGGCAGCCTGGCACTGGTCGCGGAGCGTCCGGAGCCAGGCCGGATGGGTCGGCCGCGCCCCGGCGCCGCTCTCGCCGCCGGCGATGACCCAGTCGACCCGCGGGCGGGCCTCGCCGTAGGCGGCCTCCGCCTTCACGCCCTCCCAGCCCTCCCCGCGCGCGGCGATCGGGAGCCATCGCTCGAGACTCGTCGGCCCGAGGAGGGGCTCGACCGAAAGGAAGCGCCCGCGGGCGGGGACCTCAAGGAGGAGCGGGACCCGCCGGTCCGCCCATTCCTGGTTCTCGACCGTGGTCCCGTACCAGACGTTGGCCGGCGGGCTCTCGAGCCAGGGCTGGGGGACCATGAGCATGACCAGCTCGGGCCGCTTCGTGAGGAGGAGCCAGTCGAGGTGGGGCGTCGCGTCGATCAGGTCCCAGAGCCGGTCCCGCCAGGCGACGAGCTCCTCGCGGTCCTCGAAGACGTCGGCCATGGAGGCGCAGAAGACGCGGCGGCGGACGCCCGCGGAGCGGGCCTCGTCGTCCCACTTCACCGGCCCGAACCAGTGGGCCGCCGCGAAGGTCCGCCGCGGCGCGGCGTCGCCCCAGACGTCGTAGCCCACCCGATGGGAGAAGGCCTCGGCGTAGCAGTTCGTGCAGGCGGGGGAGACCTTCGTGCAGCCCCACCAGGGGTTGAAGGTATGGTCCGTCCACTCGATGCCCGTCCGCTTACCCAAGGCGCACCTCCGGGAGGAGGTCCCCGAGGACCACCTCCCAGCCCTCGAAGGCGCTCGCGAGGTCCCCGCGCCGCACCTCGGAGAGGATCTCCTCGACGCCCACGACCGCGGGCGCCGCCTCCGGGGCGAGGCAGCTCGAGGGGTCAAAGAAGGGCGAGCGGCGGAGCGCCTCCATGAGGTCGACCTCGTGGCGCGCCGGCGCGGGGAACTCCGCCAGGTCCTCGATCTCCGTGTAAGCGCGCGCGAAGTTCGGGAGCTGGAGGACGACGGCCTCCGCGATGAGCGCCCGCTCGTCCATGGCCTTGACCATGGCCAAGTCGATCGAGGACTCATCGAGGTGAAAGGCGTCCCGAATCCGCCGGTCGAGCTCCGCCTGCCGGGCCCTGAGCCCGTCCGGCTTCCACGGCCGGACCACCTCCCCGGTCACCACCTCGTGGGCGTCATGGAGGAGTCCCCAGGCCCACGTGGGGAGGTCCGACGCACGCAGGCGGACGTGGTGGATGGCCTTGAGGACCAGCCCCGCCACGAGAACCGAGTGGGCGAGAAGCGGGCACCAGACCGCGCCGCCATAGCGCGTGATGCGCGCCATCTGGACCGCGATGTCCCGCGGCGAGGGGACGAGGTCGTTGTCGGGAGCGACCCGGATGCCGGTATAGGTGATCATGGGTTCGGAGCTCCTTGGGGTTCCTTGCAGTCGAAGGCGTAGGAGTGGGGTGCCCCGCAGTCCGGGCAGGGCTCCCACGCCTCCTCCGGGTCCTCACCGTCCGCTGCGCTCGACTCAATCTCGTCCACGCAGTCCGGGCAGTACCCCCGGATCCGGCTGAAGTCAAACTGCTCGTTCCTGGCCCAGTAATTCCCGCAGCCGCGGCAATAGCCCTGCTCCTGGGCGCAGTCTCCGCAGAGGTATTCCACCTCGTCCCAGGTGTATCCGTCGGCCCTCGGGTCCCAGGAAGGCAGGCAACGGAAGGCGAAAGTCCCATCGCACCTAGAGCAGGGGACCGGCCCGAGCTCGCCGCCGCTCCTCGAGGAGAGGAGCTGGCGCGCCGCGCGGCGCGCGCGGGGGGCCGTCCGCCAGTGGCTGGCGATGCGGCGACCGCCCGGCTCCTCCTCGAGGAGCCTCCACCGGGAAGGCCGCTCGCGGCGCGGCGCGCGCTGGACCTCAATCCTGATCATGGCCGTTTCCTTCGCTGCTCGGCCTTCCGCTGGCGGGGCTCCGCCAGGCTGAAGAGGTGGCCATCCGCGTCCTGGACGAGCGGGACGTAGACGACCCGCACGGGCCCTCGCCGCTTCCGGGGGTCCCCGATCGAGCCCATGACCGCGCGGCAGATGGGGCAGGGACATTCGAGCCGCGGCCGGTAGGGCTGGCCTTCGACGGCCTCGACCGCGAGGCGTTCGCCGAGCGGACAGAGGAGGTTCTCGGCGCAGGACGTGCAGAGCCCCCAGTTTCCCTCGAGGTCGAGGTGCTCCCAGGCGCAGCCGCCCGGGCACGGGAGCTTCTCCGTGCAGCCGCAGACCAGGCAGCTCGACTCTGCCGGCGGCCTCGCGGGGACCCGGGGCCAAAGGGGGAACTTCATGCTCTCACGCGGCGGCTCTCAGCGCCCCCCCCCCTCCGCGTCCGCCCCGGGGACCTCGACCTCGCGTACGGTCGCGATGAGGAGCTTCGTCTCCTTGAGCGCCCCCTCGTGGTGGTCGTGGACCGCCTCGAGCATCCGAAGGACCTCCTCCTTGATGGCGCCCGGCCGCCCGGAGCCGGGCCCGGGCGGCGGCACCGCGGCGGGCGATGGCTCGCCGGCGCGGACCCGCTCCAGCCGGTCGCCTTCCGGCCCCGAGCAGCCTGCCACGTGCTTCTCGTACAGCTTGCCGCCGCGCCGGTACGCCTTCCCGCACTTCGGGCACTTGGGCTTCGCCATTGCCGCTTCCTCCTCGCTTCCCGCCCCGGGCTCCGGAAGCCGGTCCAGGAGCCGGAGCCGGGCCACCGGGAAACACTCAAGACACCGCCCGCACTGGTAGCGATGGACCGCATCGGAAGAGGCCAGGCGGGAGAACGATCGGACGGGCCCGCAGCGGGGGCAGGTGACCGACTGGACCTCTCTCTCCACGTCCATGGGACCCTCTCGCTCCAGGGCCGCGCGAGACGCCGCTCCCCGGGGACCTCCGCGACCGGACCGCGACAGGCGGCTCGACCGCTACGACTATTTCTTCTTCCCGCGCCCCGCCGGAGGCCGGGCCTTCGCCTGCGTGACGGACTTCAGTTTGTTCGCGGGTTTCGACTTACCCCCCCCTGCGGGCTTTTTCGGTTTCACGGCCGCCTTCGCATGGTCGCCCAGGCGGCCGAGCTCATCGACCGTCACGCAGGTCGTGCACAGGCCGTGGTTGGTCGCGCGGTCGAGGACCGCCCACTCGGCGCCCGCGAGGCCCTCGACCTCGTGCTTCTTGCAGGCCTCGTCCTTCGTGCAGCCGCAGCGGCCGCACGTGGGCTTCGTGGGCTTGCCCTTCGTCTTCCCGAGCGCCTCGGGCCCAAGGAGCTCCACGACCCCCGCCATGCCGGCGCCCCGGCCCGCGGCGATGCGCGCGTCCTGCGCATCCCACTTCTTCTTGAGCGAGAGCTTCACCTGGCCGACGGGGACCTTCCATCGCTTGCAGGCCTGGAGGACCGCGTGCTCGTCGACGTCGTCGTAGCCGTCGCTCATGGTGAAACCGAGGACGAACCGGACGAGGTCGCGCGCCTTGAGCTTCTTCATGGCCGCCTCATGGGAGCCGTAGCTCCTGAACTGAGGATAGAGCCGGGTGACTTCCGCGGGGATGTCGCCGACAGAGAGATAGGCGGCGAGGGCCTGAAACTCGGGAAAGCCGGGCCGCGAGGGGGCCTTGTCGAGCGCCGCGCGGAAGAGGGCGACGGTCAGCTCGCCGTCGCGCCGGTTCTTGCGCTCGCGGTCTTCGGCGTCCCGGCGTTCCCGCTCCAACTGGGCGGGGGACTTCCCGGCGCCAGACGGGCGGGCGGGGCTCGAATAGGTAAGGCGGGGATTGTGGACGCTGCAGCCGGCGGCGCCGCACACGGGGAGCGTCTTCCCCCGGTCGCTCCCGTCGACCACGAGGCCGACCACCTGGCTCCCGCACTTCTTCTTCCCGAGGCCATGCCAGTCGCCCTTGTACTTCACGCCCTCCTGGGCCTCATCGACCTTCCATCTCTCTTCGGTGGAGATGAAGGCGGCCTTCTGGCCGGCCTCCTCGAGGGCCTTCTTCTCGCGGGCGAACCAGGCCTCGAGCTTCTCCCTGAAGCAGGCCCGATCCGTGCAGGTCGTGTCCTTCCGGACCTCGGGGAAGAGGCCCGGGCAGTTTCCCGTCCGCTTCGGGCAGCTCCGGCACGGGCCGGCCTTCGGCAGGAGCGACGCGTCGTCCGTGTCCCACGGGGCGCGCTTGAGGTCGGCGTGGACCTCGTCGGCGACCCACTTCGCGAGGGACCGGACCGGGAGGACGACCTTCTGCGGCGCGGCGCCCGTCCGCTCGATCTCGTCATAGAGGTCGACGTGGGCGGCGCGGTCGCCGCCCTCGTTCGTCGAGACGAACGCGTCGGGAAGGCAACGGTGGAGTGCCGCCTTCTGGTCTTCCGGGGAGAGGCGCGCGATGAGGATGGCGTGGCCCGCCGTGATCTCGTCCTTGAGGAACGCGTCCTTGGCCGGCGCGGCGAGGTCCGCGAGCTTGAGGCGCTGGTAGACGTACGAGGCCGACTTCCCGACCTTCCGGGCGAGGGCGGCGACCTCGTAGCCCGCCTTCTCCATGAGCTGGCGGTAGCCCTCGCCCTCCTCCATCGGGTGGACGTCCGCGCGCTGGAGGTTCTCGATGACCTGGACCTCGAGGGCCTGCTTGTCCGTGAGCTCGCGGACGAGCAGGGGCACGTCCCGGAGCCCGACCTTCTTCGCCGCCCGGTAGCGGCGCGCGCCGGCGACGACCTCGAAGCCGCCGTTCACGGGACGCGCCACGATGGGGACGATCATCCCCTTCTCGCGGATGGACGCCTCGAGGTCCGCCTGGGCCTGGGGGGGGAACGTCCTCCGGGGGTTCGTCCTGGACTCGTGGAGCTTCTCGAGGGCCACGACTTTAAAGACCTGGTCCTCCGGCTCGAGGACCTCCCGCGGGGGGGCCGCCGGCTCCGGGTTCGCCATGTCCGCCTCCTGTCTCCGGGGCCGCCGTGAGGGGCGGCGGCCGGACGTTTCACTTGCCCGGGTCGGCCAGCTTCTTCCGGAGGACCTTGAGCTTGAGTTTCCGCACGACCGACGCCTCGAAGCTCGCGGGGCCGATTTTCCCCGCCTGGAGCTTGAGCCCGTCGAGGGCCCCGAGGGCCTCGTCGAGCAGCCCCTGCTCCTCCTCGCGGAGCTGCTTGGCGGTCGCCTTCCGCTTCTCGCGGAATTCCGAGAGCGCCTTCAGGGCCTCGAGGGCGCGTTTCTGCGCCGGCGTCAGGGCCTTTTCCTTCAGGCCCGGGATGTCGACCTCGCCGGGCTCGTCGTCCAGGCTGCCGCCTTTGAAAGTCATGGTCATTTCTCCGTTCTCGGGACACCGGGGTCGCGCGCGGGGCCCGAGGCCGCGGCGGACGGGCCCGTAACCCCCCCTCTCTCCGCCGAAGACTGGGAGGCGGGTTGACCGGGGCAGTTCCGCGAGGAGTCCGCGCCGCCCACCTCGTTGGGGGAATTCTGGGGGGCCGCCGGGACGGGCGCGGCGCACGTCGCGCAGCAGAGGTAGATGGCGGGGGCGTAGCTCGGGGTCTCGTCGATGATGATCCCGCAGGCCGAACAGATGACGCGCATGGCTAGGACCCCCTCCCGTCGCGGACCGCCTCCCCGTACTCCTGATGGGCGGCCGCCTCGAGCTTGAGGAAGTCCAGCCGCTCCCGGGCGCAGTAATGACGGAGGTCGACGAGGAGGTCCGGGAGGAGCCCGACGGCCGGCGGTCTGGCTTCGCGGGCGACGCGAGCGACGGAGTAGGCCTCGAGGGCGAAGGCCGCGGCCGCGGCGCGCGCGGGGTCGAAGTCGCTCATGCCATCACCTTGAGGGCTGCCGAGAGGGCAAAGAGGACGGCGGGGACGAGGATGAGCACCGCAAGTTCCGGCCCGTAGTCGGCCTGGCGGACGCCGAGGAGCCCGTCGAGAGTCCGCGGCGACCAGCGCCCGAAGCAGGCCGAGCAGAGGGGCTTCGGATGCTCCGGGTCGACGGCGTAGGTCATTTCGGCGGGACTCTTCCGGCAGAGAGCGCAGAGGTCCTGGCTCATGCCCTCGCCTCCGTCCGGGGCGGGAAGGGATCGCCTCCCATCCGCCCCTTGAGGGAGCCATGATGCTTTACGACCTCGGCATACCGGAGGGCCCGTCTCTTGCGGGCCCGCCTGAGTTCGTGGGAGTGGAGGCGCGCGGCGCGCAGGTCTCTCACGGTCCCACCTCAAGGCCCGGTCCGGCCAAGCGCGCCTCTTCGAGGATGTCCCAGCAGCCGCACCGGCATGTGGCTCTCGGCTCGTGGTCGAGGCCCGCCGGCCGGGCCACGTCCAAGCGATCCCACAGGGTCCGGAGGCGGCCGTAGAGCTTCCGGAGGGCGAAGTGCTCGCCGGAGAGGCCCCGCACTGAGCAGATGGACACGGCCGCGGCGTCAATCTGGCGCTGAGCCTCCTCGAGAGCCGCCAGCGCGTCCTTGAGCTTGACCTGGGCGATGGCCTCCGACCGAGGGTCGCCCGCCGCCGTTGCCACGTCGCCTCCCCGTTGCGGGGAGGTCGCGTCCCTGGTAGAATCCCGGGCTCCAGGCCCGGGGGCCGTTAGCTCAGTTGGCTAGAGCGCCTGCTCTAGCCAACCCGCGCGCGGCCCCAAGAGATGCGACCTCGACCCGACCATGGCGGGAGTATACCCCGGGGGCGAGCGAAGTCAACGGGAAATCGCAAAAAAAATAGAAAAAATAATCAGACGCCAACCGTACATAGATACGACCGGGGTAATGGCCGCGAGGACAGGGACACACGGGTCAGGGACGTTCCTCGCGGGGCGCGGGGAGGGAGGGCGTTGACCGCGCCCCCACATTGTGGGGGCTTGGGTGGCGGATTCCCGGTCACACACGGGGTCGGTGTCGGTCGCGGTCCACGGCGAGCAATGGCTGACCGAGCTCGCCAACCATGGCCGCGAGCCGTGGACGGTCAAGACCTACCGCGACCGCCTCCGGTGGCTCTCCGAATGGCTCACCTCCCTCGGCCTCGGCGTGGCCGAGGTCACCCCGGGCGGGGTCGAGCAGTGGCTCTCCGACCAGCGGGAGCGGGGCCTCGCCCCGAAGACGCGCGCCGCGAACCTGTCGGTCGTCCGCGGCTTCTTCGCCTGGCTCCACCTCTGCGGCTATCTTGACCGGGACCCCCTCGCCGGCGTCGGCCCCATCCGGGTCCCCCGGCGGCTCCCCCGGGACCTCCCGGTGGAGGAGGTCCTCCAGGTCCTGGCGGCCGCGCGGACCCCCCGCGAGCGGGTGATCGTGGAACTTCTCTACGGGAGCGGGGTCCGGCTCGGCGAGCTCCTCTCCGCGACCGTCTCGGGGACCACCCTCGCGCCCGCGGGCGGGCCGACGGGCGGGAGGATCCTCGTCCGGGGGAAGGGCGGCCACGAGCGGCGCCCCCCGCTCTCCCGCCCCGCAGCCCTCGCGATCCGGACGTGGCTCCCGGAGCGCATGCGCCTCGCGGCGGCCCTGCCGGCGCCGACGGATCTGCTCCTCCTCGGCCGCCAGGGGCCGCTCAAGCGAAGCCGCGTCCGCGGGATCCTCTATGCCGTCGCCGCCCGGACCGCCCTCGACCGGCGGGTCTACCCCCACCTCCTCCGGGTCTGCTTTGCCACCCATCTCCTCGAGGGCGGGGCCGACCTCCGCACGGTCCAGGAGCTCCTCGGCCACGCCAACCTGGCCACCACGCAGCTCTACACGGCCGTCGCGGACGGCCGCGCCGTGGCCGAGTACGGCCGGACCCACCCGCGGGCATGAGCGCGTCCGGGAGGAGCCGCGCAGACGTCTGTACGGGGATAAAGCACGGGGTCCCTTGACGTCGAGGGGGCCATAGAGTAGATTGACACCGGTCCTGCGATGCACGAAAGAGAGACCCCCGGCCGGTCCCGGGGGCGGGGGGCGGGACAAAAAGCATCGGGTGGGGACCGCGAGGAGGCCTCAGATGCACCCCAAGTACCCCGTCAAGCGAATCCTGATGAAGAGGGACGCGCGGGCGGACTGCTGGGTGGCCCAATGCGTCGATTTCGACCTCGTGGCCCAGGCGAAGACGCTAGAGGACCTCCCCAAGGCGCTCGGCCACGTCTACTGGGGCGAGGTCATCCTGGCCCTCGAGAACGGCGAGGACGTGAGGTTCAATCCCGCCCCCGAGGAGGCCATCATCGAATGGGCGAACATCACCGAGAGGACCACGGCCAAGAAAAGCCTCCCCTGGAAGGACTTCACCCCGACCTGGCTGCCCGGCGCCCTCGGGCGGCTGGCCAAAAAGTTCCTATCGGCCGCCCGGAAAGATGTTGAAGTGGCCGAGATGGCGCCCTCCTAAGGGCGGCTTTCGGTGCCTTACAATCCCGCCTGGGATAGGCTCGTTCCATGCACTCCGGGGGAAGTCATCGACCGGTGCGCCCGAGCCGGCATCACCCTCGAGGTCCGCGCCTCGAAAAGCGCGCCGGAAGTCCGCTACCTCGTGCGCCTGGAGAACGGGGTGCCCCTGACGGTGGACGGCCGGCCGTTGCGGGCCATCCTTTCCCCGGGCGTCGGAGACCGCTACGCGACCCTCCGGTACTTCTGCGACGCGCTAAGAATCCCCCGCGACCTCTTCAAGGTATAGAGGGCCTGCGGACCTGAGCCCCCAGGGGGGGCGTTTTACAGACGTCTGCACGAACGGGCGGGGGCCCGGACCTGGACCGCGGTTTGTCTGGACTGACCCCGCCCGGAAAGGGCCCCGGGCGGCCGCGGCGTGGCGAGTCCGCGGCCGCCCCGGGGCCGGGCGGGGAGGCACGGCTACGTCCCGGACGTAGCCGATGGCGAAGCTGGGGAAGACGGGGGCGACGCCGCGGCCTTCTTCTCGCCCCAGGCGCTGGCGGCATCGATGGCCGACTCGCCCAGGATGAAGGCGGACATGACGCCGGCGATGAGCATCACGGTGTCCGGCTGGAGCCCGAGCTTGAGGGCGTCGTTCAGCCCGGCGAGAAGCGCGACGGCGATCGCCGAGAAGTACTTCCGGCTCTTGAGCGCGGTCGGCAGCATCAGGCACCCCCTCGTTTTCCGGCGTAGCCCTGGAGGACGGCCAGGCCCACGGCGAGGATCGAGCCCCAGACGCTCGCCCCGCCCTTCGGATCCGGTGCGGGAAGTTTCGCCTCCGCAATGCGGGCCGCCTCGAGGCGCGCGATCTCGCTGGCTTTCGAGGCGACCTCATCGGCCTTCTTCTCGAAGGCCTCTTTCAGGCGCGCGGCCGCCTCCGGCTCGAGGCCCTCCTTCTTCAGGCGCCCAAGGAGTTCCTCGGACAACTTCGAGAAGGCGGTCCGCGCCGCGGCCTCGCCGGCGCGCCCCGCCAGGTCAGCGGTCGCGGCGACCAGGTTCTGGCGCTCCTCGGGCGACAGGCCCGCGCACCCTCCCACGGCCCCCAGGGCCAGGGCTCCGACGACGGCGGCCCCGAGGGTCGCCGTCCAAGCTTGCTTGCCCATCCGTCCTCCTTTCCCCATGTCGATGCTCTACTTCATTCCCTTCTCGATCCGGTCGAGCTGCTTGAACATCGCCCGGTCGCGTTCGTCCCGCACGGCGATGGCCTGCGAGAGCGTCCCCGCGAGGGCCTGCGTGGCGTGGGTATTGGCCTCGATGGCCCCGGTGTTGGCCCGCATGTTCTCGAGCGCGTTGTCCACGAGCGTCCGGTTCTGCGCGATCAACGTGCGGATCAGGCTCTTGACCAGCCAGACCATGAGGCCGCCGAGCGTCCCGCCCCCCACGAACGCCGTCACGACGGCCAGGAGGACCGTTTTCCACGTCTCGCTCATGGGGATTTCCCCTCACACGATCAGCATCGAGTCGCCATAGTCGGCAAAGCGGTATCTCTGGGCGATGGCCTCCCGGTAGGCCCGCCGGACGTTCTCGGTCCCCCCAAAGGCCGCCGTCATGGCGAGCATCTTTTCCCGGGGGAAGTGGAAGTTCGTGAGGAAGGCCGCGGTCGCCTTGAATTCGAAGCCTTCGTAGACGAGGAGGGTGGAGCGCCCCTCGGCCTGGCCCGTCCGGGCCCAGGTTTCGAGCGCCTTCACCACCGTGGTCCCGACCGCGAGGACCTTCCCCGCGGGGGGGTCCGCGATCCGGTAGGGCTCCGCCGGCGAGAAGGGCTCGTGCTGTTCGACGTAGGCCGTCTCGATGCGCCGGAGGCCGTCAATGTCGATGTGGAGGGTGAGCTCCCGCAGATCGAGCTTCCCGAGCGTGTCGGGGTCCAGGCTTACGCCGGCCGTGGGCGAGGCCAGCGTCCCCACCTCCCGCGCGTAGAGCGGCTCGTACCACGGATATTCCGCCGGGTCCTTCGGGCGCCGGACCCAGCTCAGGACGGGGAGATGGCCCACCATCTCGAGGTCGGCCGGCTCCTCGAACCCGAGGAGGACCCGCTGCGGCCCCAGGACCTCGAGGATTTCCACCTTGCTCCCGTCCGCCTCGAGATACCAGGCCCGCCGGTCCTCGATGTAGCCCGTCGCGGCGGCGAGGGTGGCCTCCCAGGTCCGGTCGTCCCGCTTCCTCTTGAGCCACGCCTCGGCCCGATGGCCCGTGTCCCGCCAGAGGACCACGACGCCGCGGTAGAGCTTCGAGTTGTTCACCCAGACCTGGAGGCCCCGGGCGTACTCTGGAAGGTCCGCCAGCCTCCGATGCTCGCACTTCCCGGTCGTCCGGTCGAGGACCAGCATCCGGGACTTGCCGCGGAAGGGGAGCGGCCCGCCCGTCACGAGGCCGGGGGGCAGCGAGAAGTCGAGGTCCGAGGTCGGTGTCATGGCTTTTCCAGCTTCCCCGTCTCTTCCGTGGCGACGGCGGGGGCCTCGGCCTCGTCGTCGATGAGGCGCCGGACTTTGTACTCGTCCAGGCCGAGGTTCTTCCGGATCATGGCCACCTTCCCCAAGGCCGCCGCGAGGGGCCAGATCCAGCGGTCGGCCTCTTCCGGCGATGCCGTCGGCAGTTCGGTGAGAACCACGTCGCCCACCTTGCGGCCGCCCTCGATTTTTTTCGCCGGCGAGAGGGCCATCTCCAGGCACCAGACGGCCCCGGACATCTCCTCGTCGGAGAGCTCGAGGGTCTGCGTCCGCACGCGCGCCGTCTCCAGCAACCGCAACTTCTGCATCGCGCCGGTCTCGGTATCGAACTGCACCTCCCAGTCGTCCTCCGCGCCGAAGAGGAGGGCGTATTTCCCCCCGTGCTGGCGCGCGTAGTAGGACTCGCGCTTCAGGGCCTGGAGGAGCGCGTAGGTCTCGAACTGCGCGAACCTGCGCTGGGTGGCGTCATAGACCGTGTCGCCCACTCTCGATGGCAGTTCGAAGCCGGCCGCGAGCTGCATCAGATAATTCGCCTGCTCCACGGTCAACTGCACCCGGTACTTCTTCCGGTTCTGTGACGTAGCCATGCCGCGACCCTCCCCTTTCCCTAAAGCCCGAAGTCCGCCTTGACCTTCGCGTTCGCCGCATCGTAGGCGACCTTCTTCGCCGCCTCCACTTCGTATCGCTGGACCGCGTTGGTCACATCGGCTTTGAGGATACGCTCGGCCTCTTCCCTGGGGCTCCGGCCCGGCGGCGGCTGCTGCCCGCCGAGAAGGGCGGTAATCGCCCGGGTCTCTTGATCTTGAGTCGCAAATGTGATTTGCAGCATTGTACCTCCTAGAAGTAGGCCGTTACCACTACCAGTCCGGCGACACCATCTCCTCCCGCGCCCGATTCTCCTGCCCCATCGGTAGTGCCCCCGCCTCCGCCCCCGCCTCCGCCGTATTTACTACCACTCCCCCCGTCCCCGCCATTGTTGCCTGCTGTGTTTTCTCCACCCCCACCGCCGCCTCCTGCGCCTGCATAATTAGTTTTACTGGGATTGGGGGCTCCGCCATCTCCTCCTGGTGTGCCTCCGTTAGCTCCACCCGTCAAGGCCTCCCCCAAGGTCTGCGCCGTTCCGCCACTCCCACCGATGCCCTCGGCGTTTCCAGTAGTTACACCTCCCCCTCCACCCCCGGCCCCAGTGCCGTTGACGCTCCCTCCACCTTGTGCTCCCCCACCAGCTCCGCTCGAACCCGCACCGCCCGCCCCACCAGTCGCGGTAAATCCAGTCCCCGCCGTCCCCGCCGTTCCGGTAGAGGTCCCTCCACCTTGTCCTCCCCCACCAGCTGAGGCCGTCAGTCGCAGCGATCCAGACGCGGATTGACCGAATGAGCTGTTGCTACCGGCGTTGCCGTTGTTCCCGTTGGTCGAGTCTACGGTCTGGGCGCTGGCCCCCGTCCCGCCTCCCCCTACGGTGATCGTCATCGTGTCGGGGATGTCCCCCGCCGCAAACCAGTGATCCGATATTCCGCCCCCGCCTCCTCCGCCTCCGCCCGATCTTCCGGTTCCCGCAAGCCCTTTCCTGCCACTGCCACCCCCGCCGCCCCCGCCGATCAGCCTCACTCGAAAGAGCCTAGCCCCATAGGGCTTGGTCCATCGATAAGTTCCGGGTTTGTCAAAGACCTCAATCTTTATTCGAGGACGTGCACCCTCTGAGTCGATCGGAGCGATAGAATAGGGGCCTGGATCGCCAGCCATCCTAGTAGTCCCCTCCGCCCTCGGCCCACACGGAGAACGTCTCAGCGTTGTGGGTGGAGCACTTGAGCACGTCGGTGGCCCCGAGCATGATCCCGCCTGGGGGATACCACTCGATCGAGAACGCCTCGACGGTCGTCGAGGGCGTCGTGGCGGGGACCAAGAGTTCCTTGATGAGCTCGTTGTTGCCCGCCCCCGCCGTCTGGATGTAAATGCGCACGACCCCGGCCGTGACCGTCCCTTCCGACTGCACCCGGAGGCCCTTGAAGAACGCTCCGTCCGCCCCGGCCGTGTAGACCGTGCCGAGCGTCCCCGTGCCGTCGCGGGCCGTGTTGGCCGTCGCGATCCGGACGGACGGGTGCTTCGGGGTGTCGACGAAGACCGGGACGGTGGCCGCAGGCATTAGACAAACCTTTCAAAACGGAGCACTTTGTTGGCCTCGGCTTCGGAGCCGCCGCCCAGGTCCGCGTAAGCCCCGCCCTGGACGGACGTCTGCCACTTGCCGGCCGTGTTGTTGTACCTCAAGCGGCCCGTGGCCGCTCCGCTCACCGCCGCGGTCGAGCCATCAGCAGACTCGAGGTGCTGCGTCGTGGCGCCCGACAGATGGAAAGACCCGTCGGATTCCAGCCTCGCCACGTCGGAGGCCCCGTTGTAAAGGCGCAGGTCGTTTGAGGAACCAGGAACGTAGACGTTCCACTTCACGACGCCGTTCTGAGCAAACTCCAGGACGGCCGCCCGGGCGGCCGCCGATGAGCCAATTCGAACGTAAGTGTCGGCTGATGGGTTGTTGATCTCCAGCAGTCGCACCGGTGTAGCCGTTCCAACGCCGAGGCGATCCGCGGAGGCATCCCCAAAAAGAAGGTTGACGAAAGTGTCTCCCTCTACCCTTAAATCTTGGTCCACCCCGCCCTCATTTATCACCACTGGCCCGGTGGTGCCATCATAGGCAGCGATCTTTGAAGCGGTAGCCACAATCGTGCCACCATTATTCAGGCACCAAGCGGTAGCACTCTGGTCCCAACCGAATGACCAAGGGTTACCGATAAAAACCCCCCCAGCTTGGAGACCACAGCGAAAATATGGGTCGCCCGCACCCTCCACGATGGCTTCTGAAATTGCATCACCCGCTCCAGAATTCACGATGGCCCAGGACCTTGTTGATACCGAAGACAGCTTCACATAGAACTGATAAGGGGTAGTAGCCGAATCGAAGATGAACCCCGGATTGCTCGCCACTTGACCGGTGCTTGTGGAGAAAAAAGCTACGCCATTGGTCGTCATGCTGGCAACCTCAACGGTGCCGCCGAACCGCGCGGTGCCGGCCGCGATGAGCGCCGCATAGTTGGCCGCCCCGACCGCCGCGGGCGCGCCGGCCACGTAGAGGGACGCCGCCGTGGTAGTGGTCGCCGTATCATTTACCACGGTCAGCGCTGCGACGTGAACTGTAGCCATCAATCCATGTATACCCGCGTCCGCCTGCTCAGTAAAAGTTGCACTAAAATAGGCCCCATATGCATCTCCACTGCTAGTAGGGGTCTTAGTCGCGCGCACTGATAAAGATGAAATATACGTCCCGTGATCGGCGTTATTTCCGATTCGAAGCTCATCCAAAGACGCCTTCCAAAAGAAGTCGGTGGCGTCCACCGCCAGGTTACCGGCGTTGGAATAGACCACGCCGCCGTCGGCGAGGCCGGCGCTCGGGGCGATCGCCAAGCGGTACTCCACGGCGGACGGAGAGACCACCAGGGGGCCCCACGACTTGAAGGCGAGCTTCCAGCGGTCGATTCCGGAGCACGAACCCGGGAGCGCCACCGAGTCGGACGGAATCTGCTGGAGCTGCAGGTACTCTCCAGTCTTCCCGTTCTGCGCCAGGTAGGGCACGATGTTGAGCATAAAAGTCAATCTTAAGAGTAAGCGAACCCCTGCGTCCCGCCCCCCACGCGATAGGCGAGGATGGGCTGGCCGAAGAGGAAGTTCGGCCCCGTCGAATCCGAGAGCATCTGGAACCACACCCGGAGCTTCCCGAGCTCCTTCCCCTGGATCGCGGCGTAGGCGATCGTGTACTTGATGCGCGTGATCGTCGTCGCGTTGACCGGGTCCGACGAGTTGAACGTCTTGTGGATCCAGGTCACCGATCCCGAGGCGACCGCGGCCGCGTTCTTTCCCTGCACGATGAAGCCGAACGATGTCTTCGAGCTCTGCGCCCCTGAGTAGGCCGCGCTGATCTTCATGGGGAACGATATCTCGAGCCGCTCCTTGAGCTTGTTGTCGATGAGCTCGGGCATGTCCCACCGGGCGCTCCAGGACTGGAAGCACCCGGGGACGAACTTGTGCCAGATTCCTGCCATCGCTCACGTTCTCACGCCGCGTCGTAGCCCACGGTGTTCGGGTTCACGTCCACCCCGGGCGCCTCCGGTTGAGCCGAACTCGGCTCGTTCGGACTGATGGGACCCTGCGCCTCGCCCCCATACGCGTGGCCCGGCTCCGTCGTGCCAGGAGGGTCCTGGTCCTTCGGGGGGTGTCATCAGCCCGGGTCCGGCGGGGTCTTCTTGACGCGGACCAGGCCGCCGATGAGTTGGCCGGCGACCCGGGCGATCGCGGGCTGGTTGCTGCTCGCGTCCGCCTTGAGGTCGAGCTGCGGGTTGACGGAGCCCGGGCCCACGTAGGCCAGGTGAACCACCCGCGCCTCGTCGTCGTCGTCGCCCTCCTGGGCGTCGGCCGGGGTCTGCAGGGGCGGCTCCAGTTGCCCCACGTCCTGGCCGAAATCGATCAGTCCGTCCCCACGCATCATGAGATTGCCCTTGGCCTTCGGGGCGCAGGAGGCCGCTCCCGTCGTGGTTTGGCCCGGTCCCGCCACGGTTTGCCCGGGAGCGGACGGGAACCCCATCGTGAAGAAGTGCCAGAACTGCGCGACGATGTCGCCGTCGGTGACAAACCCCGCGTTCTTCGCGACGTTGTTGGCGACCGCGCCCTCCGCCGGCCAGGACTCGTTCTCGCTGTCCGGGTAGAGCATGTGGAGGAAGCCGGCGCCGTTGAACTCCAGCTCACGGTCCGCCACGATGGCCCCGAGGTCCACCACCCAGAACAGGCTCTGGAGCCAGCCCCATCGCTGGCTGTCGCACTCGTCGATGACCATAGTCGACCGGTGCTTCCGCTTGTCGGTCTTGTTCGAGTGGTCGGCAATGAGCCTGGGGGCGAGCACGACGTCATTGCCCTGGGCGTCCTTCTCGTGGAACCGCGGGACCCAGCTGTCGGGCTCGACGAAGACCAGACTCGAGGCCCCGCCCCCCGGCTGATATCCGTCCGCCAAGGGGTCGCTCAAGGTCCCCTTCTTGACCTCGTCGACGGCGGCTGCCATCGCCATCGCGAACCGCCCAAGCTTCTTCTTCCGGTCGTTCTTGAGGGGACGCTCCGTGATGTCCCAGTAGATGAAGAGGGACTGGTTGGCCCCGTGCTCGCGGTCCTCGAGGGGGCTCGCATCGTTCACTCGCCTCTTGATGGCCATCGTCCTACACCACGCTGTCCACGGCGCGCTCGACCACGTAGTCCACGGCCACACTGTCGGTCGGCGGGTTCGTCGTCACCCCGTCGCTCCACCAGCGGATCTCCCCCGGATAGGTGCCCGGCGCGAGGTTTGTGTGCTCAAGCGTGAGCGTCAGCGTATATTCCCCGTTCGCCGCGTCCACGATCACGCCGGCGAGGTCGAAGTATGCCCTCGAGTCCGCAAGCTCGAGGTCTTGCTTCACGATGAGCTTGATGGCGTATCCCGTGATGTTCGGGGGAGTTCCGTCGGAGTCATCGCGGCTTGGGATGACTTTCCTCAAGACCACCCTCGACATCTCCCGGACGCGGATCTCGTCGGCCATGGCTCAAATTCCCTGCGGATTCAGGTTGCGATCCCGCAGCGTGTGAGTTAGATTTTCACTTGAATGAGAATTAATAGGCCAACCCCCAAGCGACGTGCCAGCCGGCGCGGAATCTTCATAACTGTTTCGGTGGGGCTCATCGCCTTTATTGGAGCTCTTGTTTTCCACTATCAAATCCAAACGGCCATAGAAGAAGACCGGCATCAACGACAAGAGGATGGTCGGATCAATAGCGAGAATGAACAGCTCCAAAAGGAGATAGACGCCAAGAAGGAGGCCGAAAGGAAACGAGCTAAGTATCTTGAGGAGGTCTACACCCTTCGCGTAGTGGTTCCATGCACTGTTTGTCAGGGAAAGAAGCTCATTGAGGAACAAGGTAAATTCGTCCGCTGCCAAGAGTGCAATGGGACTGGGAAACATGACCCCGATAGAGAGTTTCTTCAGCTTCTTCAAAATGCTTCGGACGCAGCCCTCGACGAGAAAAGACGAGAAGAGCAACGGGAACCAATTACCTGCCAGCTTTGCAACGGCAGTGGGCTGTTCAAAGAAGTCGACGGTAGAACCAAAGCATGCGGAAGATGCAAAGGAAGGGGGAAGCAATGACATTTCAATTCTCGTTCGAGACCCTCTCCAATGAATCGCGGATGTCAATCGAAACAGTTTGACCGACACCACCTCCCCTACGTTGCCCCGGACCGAGCGGCATCCGGGCTGCCGGTGCGTTGATGGCCAGGTGGGTCCTGGCGACATCGCCGGCCCAGATAAACTGCACAGAACTCACGCCAGCGTCGAGAGGAAATGAGTGGAAGCCGCTGAATTCGTACGTGTGACCGACCACGACGGAGGGCACGTCGAGAACCTCCGCAGCGCGCTCGAGAGCTTCGCTAAGGCAAGCGTTGAAGTTGACCGGGGTGCCTTCATCCAGTTCGTAGAGCCGACCCGGCATCGGAACGGTCATCGCTTTCACGGGAGATGACCGGCAGACGCCGACGAATTGAGGCTCTCGAGAGGCCGCATCCTTCGTAGCGTCAGCGGCCTGAAAGAGAAAACTTGTCCAGCCCTTGATGCTGTTCTCCTGGAGCTCGTAGCCATAGGTCACGCTCACCGCCCCATCCGCCACCACGATTGCGCCAGCTCCGTGGAAGAAGATTGGTTTGTCTACGTGGCAGAGGGGCTCGCTCGTATGCAGAATCCCGGTTTTTGTGTCTATGGAAAAGCGTCCATCTTCAAGCGGTCCATGGGGAATGTTATACAAAGCACGGATCCCATTACGCTTCTCGTAGACCTTCTTGAACTGGTTGAACCGCTCGTCGAGCCTCACGCGCTTTGCCTGTTCATCAACAATGCCAAGCTCTATTTGTTTGATGCCCTTGGCGACCGCCAATAGGTCTCGAGCTCTAGCCGGCGAATCTTTGACCATGGCCGCGTCCGCTGGCCCATGCAGATGTACTCCAACCTCTCGAGCTGCGCGCTGGACTTCCGCATCTATTGAGGAGTTGTCATGACCCGCCACCGCCGCAAACTTTGAACTGATCTTCTGCGGCGATATCGTGGAGGTGGCCGAATCCTGCGTGGCATTCAGGAAATCAGCGGATTCCTTCTGCGACATCACCCATTGCGTCAACAGAGCATGGTAGTTCTCTGCAATCAGAAGGCTGGTCGCCTTAAAGCCATCGAAATAAGCCTTGACCTCCTTGAAATCCGCGAAGACTTGCTGTCCGACCCGGTTCGCGCGCACGACCGGAGGCGAGAGCACGAAGTCCTCGCGGTCGCCCTTCTTTCGCGGACCGTTCTCCGGGATGGAGGTCCCCAGCACGGCGAGCTCGCTCACGTACCACGGACATTCCTGCATGGGCAGGAAGGAGACGTGCTCGAAATCGCTGTCGGCCATGCCCTGATCGCGCAATGATGTCGTGGTCGACCCGGGCGACACCTGGAAGAGGTGCGCTGGCGCGTAATACCGGTAGACCCCCTTCAGGGTCTTCCGCCGGCGCTCGTGGAGCTGGCCGCCGCCCCCGCCACCGAGAGGTGCCCCGCCCGTCACGCTGGCACCGACATTCAGGTTCCCACCCTCAGCCTGGCCCTGCGCCGCGAACTCCGACTGCGCCTCTCCGGAGACACCCCCTCCTTCGAAGGCGCTCACGTAGGTGGGGGGCACGTCGCGGAAGTTCTTTTCGGCGCCGATGAACGCGCCGGCATTGATCTGGCGCATAGAGTAGCCCCACCGCGCCGCGATGACTTCGATCGGATACCAGCGGCCGTCCGTGTCCTGGAGGACGGCGATGTACGGCACAGTGATCCGCCGGATGCGCCGCCTGCCGAACACGAGGACGAGCGGCGGCCGGTCCCCGACGTACGCCGTACGGCGCTCGTAATGGAGCGCCTTGGGGCCCCGCGCCACACCGCCGCCGGCCTTGGGAACCTGCTTGTGGCCGAATTTCGATGAGAGCTTCCTCGAGACGACGTAGTTATTGTCCTCGAGGAGGCCGGCCTCAAGGGAGAGGCGCTCGAGGAGTTTCTCCAGGTGCTGGACCACGGGCTCGCCTTCGCCCACGATGTCCGTGGGCGGATTGAGCTTGAGCTTCTTGACCTCCGAATGGCCAACGATAAGAGGCGAGCCCGGCAGCTGACTGAACAGGAACTCCAGGACCTCGAGCGCCGAGAACGGCGTTTCCGCGTCCTTCACCGTGATGGGGTCCCACTCGCCGCTCGACAGCCGACAGTTGATGCGGCAGAAGAGACCTCCGCATTTCTGATACCAACGCCGGATGTCCGTGAGGGGCACCCGGACGGTGCCCACGGCGTGGGACTCGATCTCGGCAAGGTCCCTGGTGATCTCTTCGATTCCGGAACTGGCCACGTAGACGTCGTGGTAGGTGGTCTGCCCGACCACGCCGCCCGTGGTGTCATCATAGGTGGTGAGAATGAGGTCCCCGAAGAGATTCAGCCCGCCCCCCTTCGGGGCGGGGATCGCGGGCGGCGTCGTCACGGTCACCCTCGAGCGGAGCTTGAGCCAGGTGAAGATGTCCAAGGCCCCGTTCATCTCCACCTGGTTCGCGGCGCGCCAGGGGATCTCACGGGGGTGGATCTCGATCTTCCCGAGATCGGCCATGTCGATGTCGATCCAGCCATGCTCGGGGTTGAACCCCGGGCTCCGGCGATATTCCACTCCCTTGCCTGGAAGGCCCTGGTACGTCGCTTCGTGCCGTAGGACTGTCATTTCGAGCTCGCGATCTTCCCGTCCGCCGGCGCCTGCCGGAACGTGATGGCGTTATGGCCACCGGCATGGACGGGGGCCGGGGTGGGGCCCGTGGACATCCAGACCTCGTGGAACGGCAGCCTGTAGATGCCCTTCTTTTCGTCCAGTATCTCGGGAGACCCCGCGGGGATGCGTGGCGCCGCCGTGACCTCCCGCATGGTGGCGGACTTCTGGAAATGCCGGGCCGGCGGCTTGAGGGCGAGGGTGTAGCCCAAGACGTAGCCGTCGACCTTGATGGTGACCGCGCGGCGGAGTTTCTTGTGAAGAACGGCGTCTTTGTTGTTCCCCGCCTGCCCGTCGTCCACGAAATCTTCCCCACCGCCCTCGTAGGTCACGCTGCAGAACGTCTCCTGGAGCGCCTCCCAGACCCACGCCGCGAACGCGCGCGCCTCCTGGGGGGAAATGCCCACTTCCTCCTGGATGTCGCTTCCTGAGGGCTTGTAGGTCAAAATACGGGCCTTCGCCGCGGTGTGCGTCGCGGCCTTCCCGGAGGCTTTCCAGATCTTCCGGATGACCCGGTTGTGGTCCTTCATGGTCGAGAGCGAGGTCTGGAATTCGTAGAGGTCCGGCTCTGTGCCCCCTCCGCCCTTCGCCTTGTAGAAGATGGTCATGGCGTAGAGCCAGTTAGACTCGCCGTTCCCCTCGTCGGGCACCGACCGGAACTCGATCACGTGCGGGCCCGAGAAGGCGAGGGATGGTTGCCAGTCGAACTTCGTCGTTCCGTCGAGGTCGAGCTTGACCCGGGCGGCCGAGAACTTCTCCGTCAGCTCCTTGGAATAGGTCACGAAGTCGTCCGCCACGAGGGCGGCCGTCGACTTCACGATGTTCCCCTCGAGCGAGCAGACGTAGTCTACAGAATCGACCCTCCCCCCCTCGCCCAGGTTCTTTACCCAGGAGAGGTTGAAGTTGATGTCGGCCGAAATCTGGAGTTCGCTCGAGCCTTCGCCGATCTTCACTACCCAGCCCACCGTCCACCTCGCTCAGGGCATCAACTGCCAGGTTTCGTAGTCGAGCTCCCGGGCCTCCTCGATCGCCTCGCGGCGGGCCTCCCGCCGAACTTTCTCGATCTCAGCCTCCAGGGCCACCCGCTCGGCCTGAATGTCCTCCTCGATCTTGACCGTTTGGAGGCGCATCCGCTCCATGCTCTCCTGGAACCGCTCGACTCGGGCGTTCAGGTTACGGTTGGCAGTCACGAGTTCACCTACCGTGGCGGCGAGGCCGTAGAGAAGTCCAATTGCGGGGCCGCCCGAGAGAGCAGCGAAGCCGGCGCTGGTTGCAATGTTGGCAGCCGGGCGGGCAGCCTCTGGTATGTCGAAGCTCGACGCGACGATGGTCGCAGCGGATAGGGCGGCGGTCCTTCCGATCTGCTTCCCGAACGTCTTGAGTTTCGACTCGATCCGTCTCTCGAGGGCGTTGGCCTCGGCCTCGGTCCTCCGGAGGTCGTCAATGATCCGCTTCCGGCGGGCATCGGTCCGGGTCTGGAGGTCGTCGGCCTGGCGCGCCGCGTTCCGGAGCTGCGCCAGATTGAGGTCGATGTTAAGGCTCGCGCGTATTTCTTCGGCCATACTCATCAGCTCCTTGAAAACGCCTCTATGGCCTGCCGGACGAACTCGGAGCGCGCCTTCACGTCGGACTCGAACCTCCCAAGGACGCCCTCGGGCTCGAAGAAGGAGGCGAAGGCCGCGCCTTTCTCGGTGAGCGCATCCGAGGCCGCTTCGTATTCCGGAATGAGGGCCGCGAGCTTCTTGGCGGCACCGGCGTAGTCCGCCGTGCCATCGCCGTAGGCGCCGATGGCCTTCGATAGGATGAGCCGGACCCGGGTGGCGATGCGGAGGCCATCCGCAAACTCGAGAACCCGCTCCGCGGTGACGTCCTCGCGCAGCTTGAAGGCGGCCCCTCCCACCTCGACGCCGCGTTCCTGGAACTTCCATTCGACCTGTGTCACCTGGCGTTGCTCCTGTTAAGTCACGCTCTCGCTCCCCGCGAGGGAATCGGTCCAGAGGTTCACTCCGCTCGTGGGCAGGTGGACCCTCCGGAGCTTGGCGAGCTTGGTCGAGAAGTTGCCGGCTTCGTCGTTCGTGATGGTGCGCGTCCAGCGGTCGCCAATCCGGGGCGTCTTGATGTCGAACTGGATGTCGTTGTCGTTGTTCGTGGCGGCAGGGAGGAGCGCGTGGGCGGCCGCCCGGTCGAAGGTGGATTGGAACCGGGTCCCGTTCTGGAGCGTGACATCGAGGGCCACGGTCCCGGTCGTCGTGTCCGCTGTGGTCCCTCCCACTTTCGTGGTCCTGGCGCTTGAGTTGAAAAACTCGATGTTCCAGATGGGGGCCACGGCCATGCGGGTGACCCGGCCCTGAAGCGTGCCGCCGTTCATGTCCCCCTCCTTGGGGGTCGCGATGGAGGTGGCCGAGAAGATGTTGCCGTTGTCCCCGCTCTCGGTCGGCGTAGTGAGCCCGTCCCGGTTGATCGTCATGACGAGGCCGACCTGGCCGTCCTCGAAGGACTTCTCGCATTGAAGGTCACGGTCGGCCTTGACGAAGGTGGAGAGGTCGGGGAGAGGGTTCGTGAGCTCGTTCACGACGGAGAGCTTCGGGGCATCCACGCTTTCGTCGACGACCTCAAGGACCAAGGTGCCGGTCAGGGCATGGGGGCGCCCGGTCATGCTTCCCACGGTGAGCGTCCCGCGGTTCCCGGATTTCGCGGTGAACGTCCCGAAGGTGATGACGTTCGCCGTGACGTATTCGGTAAACGCCACCATGTCGTTGTAGAGCGCCCCCCAGACCCCCTTCCGTTTCGCGATGGAAATGGCTCCGTTGATGTCCTCGTACTCGTACTCGATGGCGAGCGGACTCGCCGCCTTGTCGTCCTCGGAGATGGGGATGTCGACGGCCAGGATGCCAAAGAGGTCCTCGAGGGACTCCATCTGGTCCCGGAATTGCTGCCAGAGCGACGATATCCCCGGCGCGAGGGTCGAGTCGAAGAACGCCAGCTGCTTTCCGTAGGCCCTCGCCTCCTCGGTGTCGGTCTGCCGGAGGCCGTTTGCCTGCGAGAGAAGCCGCCGGTTGTGGGTCGCCGCGCTCGCCCGGAGCGCGTGCTCAAGCTGCGCCTCGAGCTTCCTCAGGTTCTTGAGGTAGGCCCCTAGCTGGGTCGGGAGCAACGTGTAATTCAGTGGCATGCCTCTCTCCTAAGTCAAAGTCACGGTGACGAAGTTTCCTGACGAGTCGCGCGTGGCTTCTCCGGCCGCCAAGAAAGGATGGACCTCCTGCCCCTCGACCCCGATCTCATGGGGCTGGAGGAGCAGGTTGTAGAGGTCGACCTGCAGCACGGAGCTGCCGACCGTCGCCTTGAATCGGACCTGGGCGTCCGTCCCCGCCCGGTTGTTCGAGAGGAGCGTCCAGAGCTCGTCGCCAAGCCGCCGCGAGCCGATCTCGAGGGTCGCGTGAAGCTTGCCCGCTTTCGACACGCTGTAGAGCTGCTCGGCCTGGTCGCGGACGTGCCGGAGCCGCTGATCCAGGGTCAGGCGGGCGAAGTCGATGGGCAACTCCACATTGGCACCGGATGGGTCGCGGATGACCTGGACGTTGGCGACCGGGAAGACCGCCTTGTCCGACGGCTGCATGGGCGAGGCGGGGAGCGTGATGCCTCCGCCGTTGAGCGCCTGGACGCTCGACGTGCGGCCGGCCCAGTGGGCCAATATCTCAAGCCTGTCCTGGGGCCCGCGGGCGACGAAGTCCAGCTTGTGGATCCACGCGTCCCGGATCCGCACGAATTGCTGGGTCCCGCCGGCGACGTTCTCCACCCACCCGATCGTGAGCCAGCGCGTCAAGGCGACCTGCGTGGCGAGAGTGAAGGTTCCGCCCGAGAACGCCCCATAGTTCGACTTGAGGAGCCATTCGAGGTTCTCCCTCGTGGCGGCCACGCGGAAGACTCCGGCGGGCTTCTCCGATCTCCGATAGCGGGCCGCCTCGCCCGGGCCCAGACTGGAGTCCATCCAGGCGTCCGCTGAAATCTCGCGGTGCGCCGGAAGCGTGACCGCCTCGCGCCAGACCTTGATCGCATCGGCCGTCGTGAAGTCTGAGACCAGGGTTCCCTTCGCCGTCTGGAAGGCGAGAAGAAGCGCCGTGACCCGCGCGGCCCGGACGTTCGTCGGCACCGGCATCTAGGTCCACCTCCGCGCTTCGACCTCAAGGACCACGGCGGCCTTGTAGGCGAGCATCTCCTCGACGTCGTCGAAGCCGGCGGCGGCGATGGAAGCCGTCTCGGGCGCGAGTAACTGGACCTGGCTCGAGATGCGGAAGACCGCCGCGTTCTTGTTGAGCCGGTCCCGGATGGTTTCGACCTGCGTCCGCGCGGTCTTCTCCCAGCTCGCGTCGCCGACCCGGACGTTCCAGTACCGGCACACGATGCGGTAGAGGGAGTAGTTCTCGCCGGGGGCGTCGCCCTCGAGCTCCCGGGCTCCGTCGGACGTCACCACCCAGAGGTCGATCGTCCCGTCGGCCTGCTGATAGGCCTCGATGGCCTCGCGCTCGCTCTCGAGCTTGAGAGCGGAATCGAGGACCGTGCCGGAGGCGGGATTGACCGCGTCAATCTCCGTTTTCACGGCCGCGACCACCTGCTCAAGCGTCGGCGTGGCGGCGGGCATTTAGGCGGTCCCCCGGGAGATTTTCTTCGTCTCGGCCCTTGCGGTCATGTCCATATCAAATCGTCTTCGTCACGTAAGGGTTCGCCAAGTCGGCGCGCGCTTGGACCAGGAACCGCACGACCGCGCTCGCGACGTCCTCCTGGACTTCCGTCTCGTGGATCCGGTCCTCGACGAGCCGGGTGGCCACGGCGAGGTTCGAGCTGCCGTTGTTCCAAAGCCGGTTCGCGTGGACGAGCTTCTTCACGTCGGCGACGAGGTCGGTGAGCGCCTCGTGGACGTCCGCGGCGGACCCGTCGACGGCGCAGAGGACCTCCACCTCGAGGTCGAGGTCCTCCGCCAGGCGCAGGTTCGACTCCGTGAGCTTCGTCTTCTTCCGGACGATGAGGGCGGGGCAGTCGGCCGCCGCGAGGTCGAAGAGGTCGACGGGGGGCCGGTGGACGCCGAGCACGGTCTCCTCGTAGCCGTTGGCGATCGTGATCGTGGCGAGCTTGCTCACCACGAGGTCGAGGACCTGCTCGTCGAGGGCCGTGGCCATCTTCTCAGACTCCGATCTTGGAGAGCACTTTCGCCCGGAGGCGCCGCCCGGGCGCGAGGTTGCGCTGGCCCCTCCGGGTGCCGGGGTCGAACCGGCCGAGAGCCGAGCCAAGCTCGAGGCCGAGCTCCTCGGCGCCCGTCTCGAAGGCCCCGGCGGCGGCCGTCACGCCGGAGGAGCTCCCGGCCAGGAACTGAATTCCCGTCCGGAGGGCGTCGACGGTCTGCTCGGCCTCCTCGCGGAAGACCCTCTGGAAAGCGAGGCGGCCTTTCTCCTCGTGCAGCTCGGCATAGGGCGCGATGGGGCCCCCGATCTGGGCGCGGAGGGCGATGCTCGACCCGCCGCTGAAGACGCGGTAGCGGAGGCTCCGCCGCAACCGTCCCTTCTTTTTGTTCAGCCCCGGAGGGCCGGAGAGCCGCTCGCGCATCATGCGGGAGCGAAACTTGCGGCCGCCCTGGAGGAGGGTGGCCCGCACGAACCGCTGGAGGTTCCGCTCGTAGGCCGCGAGCTGGGCCCCGACGCTCGATTGATAGGTCGCCATCGTGTTCCTCGCCGCCTCCCGGCCTCCGCGCGGGAGGCCGGGAGGCGCCGGCGTGAAGCCGGGGGCCCCCCGAAGAGGGCCCCCGGCCGTGGCGGTTCACGCCCCCCGGAAGGGGAGGCCGGTTAGTCGATCTTCATCAGGTGGGCGAAGTTCTTGTCGATGATGAGCTCGTCCGTCGAGTGCCGGTAGCGCACCACGTCGCCCCGGACCTGCTCCTCGCGGTACATCTCGACGACCATCTCGCTCGGGCTGTCAGGGGTCCAGAGGAAGGTCCTCCCGATGCAGGGCGTCTGGAGCGGGGCGTTCTCGCCGGCGACGACGGCGACCATGGCGTAGTCATCCGTCCAGATGTCCAGGCCGCTGAAGGTCTGGCCCTCGATCGCGCTGTTCTCGACGGCGCCGCCGACGATGAGCCGCTCGAGGCCGAAGATGGCCCCCAGGTTCGCCCGGAGCATCTCCTCGGTGACGATGGGGGCGCCCGGGAAGCGCAGGATCACTTTGTCGTTCACGATGATGTTGTTGAGCTGCGCCTGCGAGAGGATGAGGGCGTTCGCCTTCATCCCGGAGTTCTGCCGGACCTTCTCCTTGGCGTCCCGGACGTGGCCGATCACGTCGCTCGTGGCGGTGTCCCAGGGGGCGGCGGACCTGTCCGTGTAGAGCGCGGCCCCGGTCCACACGACCGTGTCGAAGACGGCGGCGGCCACCCGCTGCTCGTGCTGGAGGAGGAGCGCCCGGCCGACCATCTGGGAGGTCGCGCTCTCCGCGTCGAAATCGCTCTGGTAGAGCGCGCGCTCGGAGTCGTCGACTACGCCTTCGAGGCCGTACTCGAAGCACTCGTAGGACTTGTCCTTGGCCCCGAGGTTGATGCGGTTGTAGCCGCTCTTCGCCGCCCGGACCGCGTCGGGGTCCTGGGTCAGGGTCTCGCGCGTGATCGCGCTGAAGGAGGCCGCCTTCTTGTTCGTCCGGAAGAGCGGCAGGCACTGGAGCCCGATGAACTCGTTGAGCTGCATCGCGTACTCCATGAAGGCGGCACCGAGGTCGAGCCGCGGGGCCGCGTACGTCCCGCTGTAATTCACCATGTTCGTGTTCTCCCAAAATCAGGGGGTCTTTCCCCCGTACACCTGGCCGGAACCGGGCCGGCCGCCCGGTCCCTACTGGCGCTTCTTCGTGACGTTCATGACCTCGAGCTTGCACGAGTTGTTGACGTGGGCCACGCTCCACGTCGCCTTGGCGACGATGGGGACGTCCACGTTCAACGCCTCCGAGGCCGAGGCCTTGCGGAAGGGCTTGGCCGTCGCCGTGCCGGGGACGCCGATGCTGACGACGCCCGCGCCGCGCACGGCGCCGCCGGCGCCGAGGGCGGTGACGACGATGTGCGCGTCGATGAAGAAGATGTCGTTGTCGGCCACGTCGAGGGCGCCCGTCGTCACGATCTCCTCGGTCCCGAAGTAGAGCTTCACGGTGAGGGTGTCGGTGGAGTTCGTGACCGTGGCGATGCCCTCCAGGCGGACGTGGATGACGTCGCCGACCTGGAGCTCGTTCCCGTCGATGGTGACCGACTTGTCGAAGGCCGTCTCCGTGATGGTGTTGGTGATGGCCGCCGAGTCGGCCGTCGTGGCGTAGATGAGGCCGTTCCCTTCGTCCTGCACGGGGATGACCTCCACGACGTCGTTGTTCGCGGTCGGGGCCTCGAGGGCCCGGCCCAGGGCGGTGCCCGCGCCCACGACGTCGTCCACCTTGCCGCTGTCGGCGGTGTAGATGACGTCGTTCACCGAGAAGGCGCCGGCGGCGATCATCTTGAAGGTGCCGGGGGCGCTCCAGAGCTTGACCGTGACGGGGTCGCCGTTGTCGGCCGCGGTCTGGGCGACGCCGATGCCCCGGTCGTCCACGTCGGCCGTCACCGCCTGCCCGGAGGTGTTCAGCTTCACGCGGGCGTACTGCACGATGGCGGCCCCGGCCACGAAGGCCTTGAGGCCGTTGTCGTTCTGCTGGCTCATGTCAGAGTTCTCCTTTCACGTTTCACGAACCGGGCCGCTACCGCGCGACCCGCTGGAACTTCCGGTCGACCTTGGAGGACTTCCCGTTGTCGATGGCCGCCTGGCAGTGCCGCTCGAAGAGCTCGGGCTCCGTCCGGGCGAGGTGGCTCATCGCCTGCGTCTTCGTCCACTTGCGCTCGAGGGCGAGCTGCTCCGCGCGGGCCATGAAGTCCTGCTGGTCCTGGGAGGTCGCGCCGGGCTCGCCTTCGCTCGGGAGCGGCTCGGCGCCGCGGGGCTCGGCCGCCGGCTTCTTCTTGAGCTCGGCGTTCTCCCGGGACGAAGCGTCGAGCCGGCCCTGGAGGACCTCGGCGTAGGCTGCCTTGGCCTCGAGGAGCGTGGCTCCAGCCTCGAGCTGCGAGAGCGCGAACTCGGGGTCCTTCGGGAAGGCCGCCTTGAGCTCTCCCGGGGACGCGGGCTTCCGCGGCGTGGACGCGAGCGCGTCCTGGGCGGCCGCGGCGGGGACCTTGGTATCCGCCATGACTCTCTCCTGAAAAGGAGCTTCTATACTCGCCGCGGTCCCGACGTGGGCCGCTGCCGCTTTCGTGGTGGGAAAGGACGTGACCGCCTGGATGAGGCCCTGGGCCGCGGCCTCGTCCGCGAGCCAGACCCGGCCCGTGGCCCACTTCTCGACGTCCTCGACCTTGACCTCGAGGCCGCGGGCGACGTCGGCGACGAAGTTCTCGGCCATGCCGTTGATGACTTCCTGCATCGCGGCCAGCTGCTCGGCCGTGATGGGGGCTCCCGGGACACCCATCCCCTTGTGGGGCCCGCTCGCGATGACGTGGACCTTGATGCCGACGTTTTCGGCCATGCGGGAGAGGTCGAGATAGGCCGTATAGACGCCGATCGAACCGACAAGGGCGTTCTTTCCGGCCGAAATCCTTCCCGCCTGGGAGGCGAGCCAATAGGCCCCGGAGGCGCCGATGTCCTCGATCTCGGCCGACAGGAGCGTCCTTGCCCGGGCCGCGTAGATGGCGTCCGCCGCCTCCTTCACGCCGGCGACCTGGCCGCCAGGGCTCGACACCTTGAGATTGATCGACTTCAGGGAGGGATCTGCGAGGGCGAGGTCGATGTCGGCGGCGATCTCGTCGTAGCCCGTCGCGTCGACGCCATAGAACCGGAGCCAGGCGGGGACGGTCTTGAGAAGGACGCCCGAAATCAGCACCGTCGCCGTCCCATCCTCGGAGAGCTTCATCCGCGATTTCCAGGCGGCGGTCCCGGGGCCGCTGACGGCGGCCGAGAACTGGGGCAGGACCGGGAAGGCCGAGACCCTGGTCAGGAAGGCCTCGAGCGCGGCCGGCTCCATCGCCCAGGGGATGGAGGCAAACTCCGAGAGGAAGGCGCTATTCATCGTCGTCCTCCAGCAGGGCCAAGACCAGCAGGGTCTCGTCCTCGGCCGCGCCGGCCGCGGCGGCGGCGCGCTCGCGGGCGATCCCTTCGGCCCGCTTGTGCTTGAAAAGTCTCCGAAGTTTCTCGGCCTTGCGCTCCCTCTCTTCCTCTTCCTCTTCCAGCTTCTTCCGCCAGGCGGCGAGGGCCTGCTCCCAGCCGGTGGCCCGGCCATGCCTCACGGGGCCCGGGGCGGAAGCACTCGCGGTCACCGTCGGGGCATAGGTGGCCAGGCTGAGCGCGAGCGGCCCGGGCGTGACGGTGACGGGTCCGCCCTGGCCCGCCGTCACGGTCGGCGCGAAGGTCGCGATGGAAAGCGAGGCGGGCGGAGGGGTAATAAGCCGCGGCACATTCACGGTCGGGGCGAAGGCCGCAAGCGCGAGGGCAACGGTGCCGGGCGTGACCACGACCGGAGTCAAGACCGTCGGGGCGAACGCGCTGAGAGCGAGACTGGCAGTCGGGGGCACGACCCGGGTCCCGAGCCGCACGGCGGGGGCGAAGGTCGCCGTCGCGAGCGCGAGCGTCGTCGGCGTCACGAGGCGCGGGGTCAGGACCGTCGGAGCAAAGGCCGCCGTCGCGAGCGCGAGCGTCGTCGGCGTCACCGTGACGTTCCCGCTCGAGACCGTGACGCTGGGCGTGGCGTCGTAGGCCGCGAAGGCCGTGCCGCCGTCCGTCACCCGAAGCTGGATGGTGTCGCCGGAGGCGACGTCGGCCGACCGGACCTGGACGCAGTACTCGACCTCGAAATGGCCGGACGCCGCGACGTCCATCGCCGTGCTTCCGGCCACGCCATTCACCTCGTCGAAGCCGCCGCCGCCGACGAAGGCCCCGGTCCCGGCCGTGAGTTGGTCGGTGGTCGCGGCGCCGTCGGCGACGTTGGGGGAGGCTGAGGACCTGACCACGCTCGAAGACCCAGTGACGTTGTTCCAGCCCGCGCCGTTCCGGTTGTACTGGAGCTGGATCGTGCTGAAATTGTTCTTCGCGCACCCCGCCGTCTCCTGGACCTCGAAGCGGACGCGGACATTCGCGTCCTTGGCCTGGCTCCAGTTGACGTTCTGGTTCGCCTTCCAGGTGGCGGTCGTTTCGGAACCGTCGTCGTTCCTCCCCCGGAAGGCCTTCTGGTTCCAGGCGGCGGTGCAGCTCATCGCCGGGCCGCCTCTTCAATCGGAAGGTCGTTCATCGCCTTCGACATCACGTCCCGGAACTTGAGGTCCCCGATCATCCGGCCGAGCTTCACGATCTTCGCCCCCGGCTCGCCCAAGTGCTGCCAGAAGCCGGACGCATCGACGCCGGACCAGCGGCCGGCGTCGAAGATGTAGTAGTCCGAGCCGTGGGCCAGGCGCCGGCGGTGGTCCTCGTCGTACCAGGCCACGCAGATGACCCCGCCGGGCGGAGCGTCCTCGGCAGCCCCGTCCTCGCTCGAGAACGTCGAGCCATCGCCGTAGTAGATGCGCCAGTCGATCATGTGTTGAAGAGTTCCATGTCCTTCTCGAGGCGCGCGCGACCGCCCTCGGCGATGTACCGGGACTGGAGTTTCTGGAAGAGCGCGGCATCAACCTTGACGCCTTTCTCTCTCAAGGCGTCGCCTACGACCTTCTCGGCGTCCTCCTCGCGCACGGCTCCGAGCCCGGCATGGGCGAGGGCGTCCTCTTCCCCAAGCCCGCTGAATCCGGCCGCCTTGAGGACGCCGCTTAGGTAGACTTCGACGAACACCCCGTCGTGGGTGCCGGGGCGGTACTTGATCTCGTAGCCGGCCGCGAGGAGCGCAGCCCCGAAACCGGCAACGTCCACGAAGTGCCGCTCGTTCACCGGGTCGAAGCCGCAGTGCAGCCGGAGAATCCGGCTGATGGGCCCGGCCGCCTTGTGGGCCAGCTCCACCAACTGAGCGCGGTTCGCCGTCCTCATGAAACCCCCATCAAGCCAGGGTGAACACGCCCGAGGCGTGGGCCGCCACCGTCAAGGTGTTCCCGTCCGTAGCCGTCACGTCGGCGGGCGCCGAATCAAGCAGGCAGTAGTCGAGCACGTCCCCCGCGACCTCGTAGATCACCCCGAACCTGGCCGTGATGGAGCCTCCCGCGGCCGTCCAGACGGGGTCGGTCGAGATGTCGACGGTGACGGTCGTGGTCCCGGCCAGCGTCAACGTGATCGCGATGCCGCCGGTCGTGTAGCCGTTGGCGTTGGCGTGCTCGTTCGTGACGCCGGCGTAGGTCGTGGACGCGGCCCCGATGTTCGACGTGGACAGGAAGAGGGCCATCTTCCACGAATCCGAATCGATGTCGAACGTGCCGTTCAGCAGGCGGGTGCGCCCGCCGTTCGTGAAGGTCCATGCGCCGGCGGCCATCAGTCAATCTCCTCGGTGATAAAGCTCCCGTCGGGCCCCTTCGAGGTCTTCTTCTTCCTGGATTTGCGCTCGACAGGCGGCGGAAGATGGATCTCGGGTTTCGACTCGACCGTCACCTGCGCCGGGAGGACCGTCACCGGGGTCGGGAGGACCGCGGCGGGCTGGACCTCGACCCTGAACGGCGTCGGATCGACGTGGACCGGGGTCGGATTGACGGTGATCTCGTTAGTGACGTTCGTCACGGGGGCCTTCCCCATAAGCGTAATGTCGAGCGACACCTTCTGCCGGGACTCCTCGTCGCCTTCCTCGGGCTCCTGCTTCTCCGCGGGGGCGGGCGTGGCCCCGGGCGTGGGGGTAGGGGCGGGGGCCTCGGCCTTCTTCCCGGCGAACGGCTCCCACGGGACCTTGACGCCGGTCTCGGCCTCGATCTTCTTCGACCGGGCGATGGCATCGCGGATCTCGAGCTCGATGCCGGTGAGGACCTCCTCGCGGTCCCGGCCGAGCCCTCTCAGGACCTCGGAGTGCGTGCAGAAGGAGCGGTCGAGCTTGGCCCCGTAGGCCTCGGTCTCTTTGAGCTGGTCGATCCACGGGAAGGTGGGCTTGATCCATTCGTGGCGGAAGGGGTCGGCCTGGCCCGCCGGCGGCGCCAAGCGGTGGGAGGCCAGGGCCAGCTCGATGGCCCAGCGATAGACCTTCCGGTGGAAAAAGTGCTCGATCAGCACCTGCCAGCACTGGAAGGAGGTGTGGAACTGCTCGAGGACCGCGCGGCTCTGCGAGTAGTTCGACTTCGTCCAGTCGAGGAGGATGACCTCGAGGGGGAACCCGAGCGGGAGCCCGCCCAGGCGGATGAACATCATGAGCGAGGCGGTGAAATCCTTGCCCGGGATGTTCCGTTCCACGCCTTTTATCTCTTCGCCGAGCTCGCCGTGGAAGATGAGCGCCTGGTCGAGCTCGTGGACCCGCGAGGCGAAGTTTCCCTCCGTGTCGGACTTCGCGTCGTCCGGCTGGGAGGTCTGGAAGGCCAGCGTGCCCGCGCTCGAACGGTTGATCATGATGGCGATCCGGGCGAGCATCTGCCATGCGATCGCCTCCGAGTCGCAGACGTCCTTGATTCGGTGGAGCATGGGGAAGGACGACTGGCAGGGGGGCACGGCGCGGGCCATGGAGGGGCGCTCGGGGCGGGTGAGGAAGAGAAAGTCCTCCGTGGAGAGCTTCCTCGCCTTCGCGGTCTGGACGGCTCCCGTGGGCCCGTAGGGCGAGACCCAGTAGCCGATGATCGCCCCGTTCTCGGCGCGGACGAGGCCGTCGTCGTTCGCGGTCTGCCCGCGGACCTGCTCGGCCTCGATGACCTGGAGCTTGCCCCCTTTGACCTTGATGGCTCCGACGTCGCCGGCGACGAGCATCTCGCGGCAGATTTCCCTCTCGAGGCCCGGGCCGGACTGCAGGCCGCGGATGTCCGGCGTCTGCCAGAACTCTTCCCGCCAGTACCGCTCGGCCTCGCGGTTCCAGGCCTCATCCTCGGTGCGGGCCTGGAGGCCGAACCCGTTCCCGACGATGTAGGAGACCCCGCGCTCGATCATCCCCGAGAAGATGCCGTTGTCCCGCATGAACTCGCGGGCCTGGTCGAGCAGGCGCAGGCGGTCGTAGATGGCGTGGGAGTCGCCGCTCCCGGGGGTCGCCGAGCGGCCGTCCTTCGACATGATGCCGGCGGAGTGGTATCCGAAGGCCGTGTACTGGCCCTTGAGGCGGGTGACCTCGACCGTGTTCCGCCGGTCGGCCAAAAGGCGGCGCCCTTCCAGCCTCGAGGCCAGGCGCGGAGGGAGTTTTTTCGTCCGCTTCACAGCGCCCTCCCCCGGGTGAAGAAGGCGCGGCTCTCTGTGGCGGAAGAAGCGGACGAGGCGGTCGCCTCTTCCTTCTCCCTGGCCAGGAGCGCGGTCAGGTAGGCCTGGATCTCGGCGAGGTCCCGCGAGCGGCCTTCGACGCTGTAGCTGCCGCTCTTGATGGCGTTCGAGACTTCCTGGATGTGGAGGCGGAGGCGGCTGAGGCGGGTCGCGTCACCGGACGCGTATATGATCCAGTCCGAGTAGGTCCAGGCCGGCGCGGGCAACTCGCGTCCCTTCTCTCCAGGGAGCGCGGCCCCCGGAGGCGAGGTCCCTGGAGAGAACCTCAGCCTCCAGGGACCCTCGGCGGGGATCGGCCGCCTACGCTTGCACTTCTTTTACAGCGAACGGCTCGAGTGTCAAGCTGAAATCGACATTTGAGGCGAAAATGTTACCAAGTTTGGTAAAGGAGGCTCAAATAGTTGCTCCTTTGACCACGAAACGGCGGGAACAGACTGGGGCCAGGCACCGCCGATACTGGCTATCATCCTTCGTCGAATAGCTCATCGTGTTCGCGCTCCCGCAGCGCGGACAGCGGGCCCGCGTCGGAAACGCAAAGACGGGCCCCGCCGCCACGGGCACGGCGTCCACCGGGCGCGCATCCATGATAGGCGGCGGCGCCGGCGGCGCCAGGGCCGCGATGGCCTTCCCGGCCTTCTTCCTGCTCATCTCTCCCTCCATCCAGGTCTTATCTTCTGCCCTCTCCAGGGCCCAGGCGGTTCGTATAAGCGGCCGTCCCGTAATGCGTGAGCGCGACTTCGCGGGTGGCCCAGATGCGGGCGCCCCGTTCGCGGGCCATCCGCGAGAAGTGCCAATCCTCTGGCAAGACGCCGACGTGCGGCCCGTCGCTGGTCCCCCAGACAATCTTGTCCTGGATGGCGAACCAGACCTTGTCGGCCCCGGGCCACGACAGGTCGACGAGCATGAGCCCGGTATTAACGAGGAGGTCTGGGGCCGTGAACGTCGGATCGTAAGCCTCGTGGATCTCGGCGAGCGGCAGCCGGCGGGGCCCGCCGGGCAGGTCGAAGGCCGTGCTCGTGTCCCCGCTCCCGTCCTTGATGGGCGCAACCGCCGAGAGGATGTCGGCCTCGTGGGCGCGCATGAGGCGGAGCATCTTGTCGAGCCAGCGGGCCTCGGGCACGATGTCCGCGTGGACCATGGCGAAGTGGGTGACGCCGGGCCTCGATCGGACGGCGTTCACGTAGAGCTGGTTGAACCCGTACGCGAGGAGCGACGATCGGCAGTGCTGGACCGAAAACCGGTGCTCCTTCGTCGCCTCAAGGAGCGCCATGGCGAGGCCGACCTCGCATCGGCCATCGTGGGTCGGAACGCTGATGAGGACGTTCGCCTTTTCGATCACGACACCCTCCTGAGAACGGAAAGACTGTTGGCCCGGGCCTGGTGCTCCCAGCGGCCGGACCCGAGGAGGTCCTCCACCACCGCGATTACCCCGGGATAGGCGTACTGGCAGTCGTGGAAGGCCGCGAAGCCGCCGGCAGGGACGTGCGGCTCGAAGTGCTCGAAGTCCCGCCGCACATTCGCCTCGTCATGCAGGCCGTCGATGAAGAGGAGTCCAATGGGTCCCCAGGACCACTCGACCTCGTAGGACCTCCGTCGAAAGGGGAATACTTCGAGCAGGAGGCGGGCCCGCACGAGGGTGTCCTGGAACTCCTCGAAGGTGGAGGGGCCGCCGGCGCCGCCGGTGACCTCGCCCTCGTGCGGGTCGACCGCGAAGACGCGGCGGCCGGCCACGACCTTGGCCGCGGCGCCGAGAAGGCACGTGCTCCGGCCCTTCCAGCTGCCGACCTCGACGATGGCGCCGGAAGAGGCGAGGGCGGCGTCGAAGAGCAGCGCCCCCTCCTCGCGCGTGAACCAGCCTTCAACGGTCTCCATGAAGTCCAGGGCCCGGTCCTTGTCCATTCTGCCTCCCCCTGTTTCCCGCTCAATACTGCGTCCGGATCCTGCTCTCCGGGTTCGGGGTCGCCGCGGCCGCCGCGGCCGGCGCCGGCCGCTTCGGCGCCGGCGGGCGCGGGATGAGCTTGATCCCGAGCATGTCGGCCGCGGCGCGCGCCCCCACCAGGCAGTCGAGGTAGTGGTTCGCCCGGGACTCCACGACCCAGTAGACGATCGGCTCCTTCCCGACCGGCTGCTCGACGTGGCGGCGCTCGGCGGTCACCTGCTGGGCGAACTTCCTCATCGCGTCGTCCGTCTTCGGCCAATTAAAGAGGGTGATCGAGCCGGGGCTCCCGACCGGCGCCGTGAAGCCGTCGTGGATCACGCCCTTCCAGTAGTCGGAATGGACCTCGACGAGCTGGATCCCCTGGGCCTGGACCGTCACGGTCCATTCGTTCCCGACTTGGCGCCCCGGGCCTGACGCCCGGGGCGCGCGCCAGTGCTCGCGCTTGCTCGTGCCGAAGCCCTTCGAGGCGAAGTAGCGGCCCTGGCCGCTCTCTCGGACGAACTCGTAGACGACCTCGTGCTCGTAGCCGGAGTCGACGAGGACGAGGTCCGGGCGGCGGCCGAAGAGCCAGCCCGGGGCGATCCGGCTGTCGCGGAAGCCCCGGAGCGCCGCGAGGACGGCGAGGGGGTCGTGCCCCTTGGTCCGGTCCCCGGGGACGTCGATCTTGCCAAAGTCGGCCACGTGGCCCGAGGCGTCGGCCTGCCAGGCGACGAGCGCCCACCAGCAGGCGTAGCTCCCGACGTCGATGAAGAGGGTCACCTTCTCGGCGCGCTCGGGCATGACACCCCGCGCGTGGCCCGTCATCTTCCGGAGGACTTGGTCGGCCTCGAGCCTCCTGAAGTCGAGCATCTCGCCCGAGTAGGGCCGGGCCCAGACGAACTGCATGAGGCCGCGCCTCACCTCGTCGTCGGCATTGTCGGCCTTGAACTCCTTCTCGGCGATGTCGGCCTGGGTGAGGAAGCTCGAGGCCCCGGCGGTCCAGCGGAGGCCGAAGGTGTTGGTCGCCGGCGGCTCCCCGACCACCTGGCCCTCTGCGTCCACCGACTGGGTCTTGGCCACGATCCGGGGCGCGCGGAGCGCGGCGCGCCGGTCGCTCTCGGTCCAGGGCCTCCCGCAGCCCGGGCAGACGAACCTCCCGTGGGCCCGGGCCTCGACGACGTCCGGGGCGCCCTGCCAGCCCTGGAAGTGCTCGCGCTCGAGGGGCGCAGGTTTGGCGCAGGCCGGGCAGTCGAAGTAGAGCGCCCCCCCCGTCCCGAACTCCATCACCTCCTGGTGGATGCTGCCCTTCTCGATCGACATCGTGCATTCGCCGTAGGTCCGCGCGTATTCGCCATAGGAGGACGTCCGGGCCTCGATCTGGGCGACGGGGCCCGCCTCCCGCGAGGCCTTGCCCGGGCGGTCCATCTTGTCCATCTCGGTCATGATGACGACGCGTGATGGGTAGACCGACCGCTGGTGGTCCCCGCCGCCGGCGCCCATGAAGCGCGCGATCGCGCCGTTCCCGAAACGGAGGGCGAGCCCACGGCCCCCGCGGGAGCCGGCGCCGGCGCGCGGAAGGAACTCCTCATAGCGGCTCGACCGGATGGAGGGGAGGAGCCGGTCGTGGTAGATCGACTGGGCGATCTCCGCCGTGGGGGCCCCGAAGATCACGCTCTCGCCGATCTCGAAGAGGTGGTACATGGCCGGGATTATGTAGCCGAGCAGCGTCTTCCCGCTCTGGGTGGGGCCCGAGAGGAAGAACCGCCGGTAGCGCGGCCGGTCGTACTCCTCAAGGACGAGCCGCGAGAACGGCATGAAGTCGGAGCGGAAGCGGAGCCCCTGGCGGGGGCCGTCGGGGAGCACGACCTCCCGTTCGGCGAACTCGAGGAAGGGCCGCCGGCGGGCGGGCTTGAGGATCTGGAAGGCCGTGCGCCGGAAGTCGAGGACCAGGGCGGGGGCGGCGCTCATGATGTCGCGACCTCCGATGCGGCGGCGGCCGGCGCCGGCGGGGCCGGGAGCTCCGGCGCAGCCGCGGCCGCGGGCGCGTCCGGGAGGGGCGCGGGGAACCGGAGTTCGGTCGCCCGCTCCGCGCGCTCGACCGCCTCCCGGATCGCGTCCGTCACGCCCGGCCCGTGGGCCCGCCCCACGGCCTCGAGCTCGGCCCGGAGCGATCCGAAGATGACCTGCAACTCCTCGCGCGCCTTCTCGATCGGGAGGAGCCGGCCCTCGGCGACGTCGTTCTTCCGCTTCGCCTCCCGATACCGCTCGTTCCTCCACTTCTCCAGGGCCTCGCTCGTCTGGCCGTCGTCGAGGAGGGCG
>Ga0247727_10002283_pt1 | contig 44156 bp, 45 predicted proteins | sample WisWelCaveWW1625_FD_202498 | JGI IMG/M metagenome (GOLD analysis project Ga0247727, IMG submission 202498) | Biofilm microbial communities from Wishing Well Cave, Virginia, United States - WW16-25 | ecosystem: Environmental > Aquatic > Deep subsurface > Groundwater > Cave microbial mat | place...
CGTGGACTCATAGGTTGACCCTCCTCGCGGATGGTAACATCAATTATGAGTCAACGAATCGCTCTTAAAATATTTTCGGTAACATTTAATGTGAGGCAATGCGCGCAAATTTCGCCTATCGATTTCCGGCCGCGGTTGTGGTATAACCCGGATTTAAAAAGTTCATTTTTTATGGTGCCGGGGCTGGTGGGGTTCCTTTTGCAGATTCTGATTCCGATGATTACGGCCAACGCGATCGTGCGGGAAAAAGAGCGGGGAAACATTGAGCAGTTATTAGTCACCCCGATTAAGCCTTATGAATTGATGGTGGGCAAAATGATCCCCTACATCGTCATCGGGATCATCATCGCGTTGACAATTATCGCGAACGCGTATTTTTTATTTCACATCCCGATCCGCGGTAATTCCTGGGCGCTTTTCGTGACGACATTAATATTCATCGTTGTCTGTCTGGGGATCGGTCTTCTGGCCTCAACCGTCGCCGAAAACCAGCAGCAGGCCTCTCAGGTGGTGATGTTTTTTATGCCGCCGTCGATCCTTTTGTCCGGATTTATTTTTCCTAGGGAAACCATGCCGTTGGCCGTTTATTATTTGGGTTACTTTATTCCGCTGACCTATTTTGTCAAAATCGTCCGCGGAATTATTTTAAAGGGCCTCGGGTTTGTGCAGCTCTGGGACCAGATCTTGCCGCTTACGCTCATGGCCGGGATTATCTTGTGGTTGAGTATCAAAAGGTTTCATAAACGTTTGAATTAAAGGAATTCTTATGTCTTTTGAAAAAGCGGCCCGAGTTTCCGACCTGTCGCCAGGACAGGGAAAACTTGTGGAATTCAAAGGAAAGAAAATCGCTTTGTTTAACATCGATGGAAAATTTTTCGCCATCGATGACCTGTGTAAACACGCCGGGGCGTCGCTCTCGCAGGGCCAAGTGGAAGGCAAGGTTGTCCGCTGTCCCAAACACGGCGCCCAGTTCGACATCTTTACCGGCAAGGCCTTGACCTCTCCGGCGAGCGATGACGTGCGCTGTTATAAAGTTATGGTCACCGCCGACGAAATATTTATTGATATCCCATGACAGAACAGCTAAGCGAAATTTATATCCCGAAGATTGCCCGCCAGTTTTCTTTCTCTGCGAAACAAGTCCGAGCGACGGTTGGGCTTCTGGACGAAGGTTCCACCATCCCCTTCATCGCCCGTTACCGCAAAGAGGTGACGGGAAGTTTGGACGAAGTGGCCATCGCCAATGTCCGCGACCGGCTGCATCAATTGCGCGAACTCGATAAACGCCGCGCGGCTGTCCTTGAATCCATCCAATCGCAGGGTAAATTAACCGACGCGTTAAAGGAGAAAATCTTGGCAGCCGAAACGATGGCGGTTTTGGAAGATTTGTATCTGCCGTATAAACCTAAGCGGCGCACGCGCGCGACCATCGCCAAAGAAAAAGGGTTGGAAGCGCTCGCGCACAAAATTTGGCAGCAAGGAGAATTTGATGTGAAACTCGAGGCGCAGGCCTATGTCGACACGGAAAAGCAAGTCAATACCGTTGAAGAGGCGCTGGCCGGCGCGCGGGACATCATCGCCGAATGGGTGAATGAAGATAGTCAGGCCCGCGCTAAAATACGCGAACTGTATTTTAAACAAGGGATATTTCAATCCAAGGTCATCAAGGGAAAAGAGGAAGAGGGAAATAAATTTAAGGATTATTTCGATTGGCAGGAGCCGATTGGCCCTGCGCCTTCGCATCGGGTGCTCGCCATGCGCCGGGGGGAGAAGGAAGGATTTTTGTCGTTAAAAATTGTTGTCCCGGAAAGTGAAGCGGTCAGAATTTTGGAAGAGTTTTTCGTTAAAGCCGATAACGCCACCGGGCAACAGGTGAAAATGGCGATCGCCGATTGTTTTGCGCGGCTATTAAGTTTATCGATGGAAACCGAAGTTCGCGTGGAGACCAAAAAACGCGCTGACACCAAAGCGATCCAGGTATTCGCCGAAAACCTTCGGCAGCTGTTGCTGGCGTCCCCTTTGGGGCAGAAAAATATTTTGGCCATCGACCCCGGTTTTCGTACCGGCTGCAAGGTGGTTTGTCTCAACAAGCAGGGGAAACTGATTCATAATGATACGATATTCCCGACGGGTAGCGAACGTCAGGCCCAAGATGCCGGAGACGCGGTCCGAAAGTTATGTCAGCGCTTTGAAGTTGAATTTATCGCCATCGGTAACGGCACGGCCAGCCGTGAGACAGAAACGTTCGTGCGCGGTTTGAATCTGTCTAAGAATATTCATATCGTTGTGGTTTCCGAGAGCGGCGCCTCGGTTTATTCCGCGTCGGACGTCGCCCGGGAGGAATTTCCTGATCATGACGTGACCGTGCGCGGGGCGATTTCGATCGGCCGGCGGCTCATGGATCCCTTGGCGGAATTGGTCAAGATCGACCCCAAATCCATCGGCGTGGGGCAATATCAGCATGACGTCGACCAAACACAGCTCAAACAGAGCCTTGATGATGTGGTCATGAGTTGCGTTAATATGGTTGGAGTGGAGGCCAATACCGCCAGCAAAGAACTTTTGATGTATGTCTCCGGGCTAGGCCCTGTTTTGGCCAAATCCGTAGTCGAGTACCGCAACGAACACGGGCCGTTTAAGTCCCGGGAAGAGTTTCATCACATCCAACGGATGGGGCCGAAGGTTTTTGAACAGGCCGCCGGGTTTTTGCGCATCCGTGACGGGCAAAATCCTTTGGACGCCAGCGCCGTTCACCCGGAAAGTTATGGGATCGTGGAGGCGATGGCTAAAGATCTAAATTGTTCTATCTTGGATTTAATCAAAGACGAAAAGCTGCGCGCGCGAATTGATTTGCATAAATACGTTAACGACAAAATCGGGCTGCCGACCCTCACGGATATTAAGCAGGAACTGGCCAAACCCGGCCGCGACCCCCGAGAATTATTTGAGGTTTTCCAGTTTGATGAGACCGTCCAGAAGATGGAAGATTTAAAGCCGGGAATGAAACTGCCCGGCATCGTCACCAACATCGCCGCCTTCGGGGTATTTGTCGATGTCGGCGTCCACCAGGACGGGTTAATCCATATCAGCGAACTCGCCGACCATTATGTCAAAGACCCCAATGACGTGGTGAAGGTTCACCAAAAGGTGACTGTCACCGTCATGGAGATCGACCTCGCGCGCCGGCGGATCGCGCTTTCGTTGAAGAAGCATAAAGAGATAAAGAAAATTTCATCTGCACAACAAACACCGCAAAAACCATTTGGGCAGAATCCTTTTCAGCAGATTAAATTGTAAGTTGCCATTTTGGGGATAAATATGTCGGGAATTTCGGGAACTTTTATTTGACAAATTTTAGTACAGATAGTACAGTGACAGCGGTTTAGAGAAATAATGATTTAAATTTTTTAAAGGAGGGGTTGAGTATCATGGTCAAAGGCAAAGTCAAGTGGTTTGACGGAAAGAAAGGTTATGGATTCATCACGGCTGAGACCGGTGAAGAGGTGTTCGTCCATTTCAGTGAAATCCAGGAAAAGGGGTTCCGCTCATTGGACCAAGATCAAGCTGTCGAATTTGAGATCCATAAGGATGAAAAGGGCCTGAAGGCGAAGAACGTCGTTAAGGCTACATAATTAAACTATCATTTTCAGGCGAGAGGAAAAAGAAATGAATAATAAATTTTTGTTCGTTTTATGTTTTGTTTTCGCGCTTAGTTTAGGAGTCACAGGCTGTTCACAGGGCCCTAAAGCCAATAATTCTCAAGAAGCCATCCAAAGCTCTAAAAGTCTTCCCACCGTTGAAGAACAAGCCCAATATCTTGTTTCTCAGGCCAACAGTTTTGTCAATAGTCAGAAGTTCGACCAGGCTGTTGAAACCGCCAAATACATTTTAGCTAATTTGGATAAAAATTCCGCCGACGCCAAAAAGATCCTCGAAGATGCCACCGCTCAGATGAAAAAGGCGGCCGAAGGCGCTCTGGACGACATGAAGAAAAAGATCGGCGGGATTGGCCAATAGGACGGATGTTTTGAGACCCTATGCCGCGTTTACTGGTTTTTTTTATTGTGGTAGCGGACATTGTGGCGATCTTGGATTGTCTCAAGAGCCGTTGGGATGAGAGCCGTAAGATTGTGTGGATTCTGGTGATTGTCTTTTTTCCCATTCTGGGCGTGGCCTTGTATTATTTACTGAGGAGAAAATAGTTGATTGGGAAGATCGTCAAAGGTGAAAGGGAGATAAAAAATGAAAATTATCAACGAATTTAAAGCGTTTGCCATGCGCGGGAACGTGGTTGATATGGCGGTCGGTATCATTATCGGCGGTGCGTTTGGCAAAATTGTTTCTTCCGTGGTCGCGGATCTGATTATGCCACCGATCGGGCTAATGATGGGCGGGGTCAATTTTACGGATTTAAAATTAAAATTGAAAGATGCCGTGGTTGACCCTCTCTCAGGTAAAGTCACCGAGGCGGTTACCTTGAATTACGGCAAGTTTTTACAAACGACCGTCGATTTTATCATTGTCGCCTTTGCTATTTTTCTTATGATCAAAGCGATGAATACGTTAAAAAAGAAAGAGGAGACTAAACCCGCCGCCCCGCCAGCACCCCCGCAGGATGTTCTTTTATTAACGGAGATCCGGGATCTGTTGAGAAAAAAATAGCGCGAGATTCATTTACGGATTGCTTCCAGAACGGCATCCACCGGATGGATTTTATTGAGGGTATAAAAATGGATGCCGGGCGCTCCGCCCGCTAGTAGTTCCCGGCATTGACGGATGGCGAATTCAATACCCGCCTTTAAAGTTGCTTCTTTGTCATTTTGAAGCGGGGAAAAGATGTTATGGATTTCTTGAGGAATACTGGCCCCGCAGCTCTGGCAGAATTTGATAATGCCGTTATAGTCGGTGATAGGGATGACACCGGGGATAATCCGGTTCGTGACACCCAGACCACGAAGGCGTTTGACGTAGTCGAAATAATCACGGTTATCAAAAAAGAGTTGCGTGACCACAAAATCGGCGCCGGCCTCGATTTTCATTTTTAAGAATTTAGCGTCGGTCTCGCGGTCGGGCGATAAGATATGCCCTTCGGGAAAACCAGCCACGCCAATAGAAAAATGAGCGCCGTGCTGCTGACGGATAAACTGGCAGAGTTCATAACTGTATTTAAAATTGTTTTCACCCGGCTGCCAGTTGGGATAATCCTTCGGGGAGTCGCCTCGTAAAGCGAGGATACTACTGATTCCATGGCGTTTGATGTCTTCAACTATATCCTTGATTTGTTCCTTAGTATGTAAAACGCACGTCAAATGCGCCATGCCGCTGATATTGTATTTTTTTTGAACGAGGTCGACAATCTCGATGGTTTTGTCACGGTTACCTCCCCCGGCCCCGTAGGTGACCGAAATAAAGTCGGGGTGAAGCAGGGCGAAAGCAGGGAGGGTTTCAATAAGTTTTTGTACACCCTGGTCGGTCTTGGGAGGGAAAAATTCGAAAGAAAAGGTGCGTTTTTTCTCAGAGAAAATGTCCGTGATCCGTCTCATAAGCGAGCCGCATTATAACATAGTCGATTCTCGCCTTGACACAAAAAGCAGAATAATTTATAGTATCGGAAACTGAAAGTTTCCAACACGTCCATAAAATAGTGTGCGAAGCGCCTATTTTATAGTAGGCCTACCCTAAATAAGGAGGACGACAGATGCTTGCCTTGATCCTATTGACCCTCGGTATTGTTTCCCGCTGTATCTTCCACGCCCCGAACTTCACGCCGGTCATCGCCATCGTTTTATTTTCCGGTATTTATCTTGAACGAAAATACGCCGTGCTTTTGCCGCTGGCCCTCATGATCATTTCCGACGTCATGATTGGCTTTTATGATGGGATTGTTTTTACGTGGTTGGCCGTTTTGGGTTGCGCGTATATTGGACTGTGGGTGCGTAACCACAAAAATCTTAGGGCGATGTTCGCCGGGAGCCTCTTGGCGTCGTTTGTTTTTTTTCTTATCAGCAATTTCGGTGTTTGGGCGTCCGGTTATTACGGATACAGCGGCCATGGCCTGGTCAACTGCTTCGTGGCCGCCATTCCGTTTTATCGTGATACGTTGGCCAGTACTTTAATTTACGGTTTCGTTTTGTTCGGCATTTATGAATGGGTGGCGTTGAAGGTCAAAGGGACTCAGTTAGCCCGTGTTCTTTTAAAAGCTTAAATTTATCTGTCCAGGTAGTTAATTTTTGACATTCGCACATCGCACATCGTACTTGGTACATCGTATTCACGCACCATGTACTATGTACGATATACGATGTACCAAATACGATGTGCGGCTGCTCCAAATTGACTTTAAAAGGGAAGTCCGTGAAAGTCGGACGCGGTCCCGCCGCTGTAACTCCGCCTTACCTCAATAAGGAATCTCTTAACAGATTTTTCCACTGCGTCATGTCCGACGTGGGAAGGGTGTTAAAGAGAGGAGAAGCCAGAAGACCTGCCGGATGGTGAAAGTTTTTATACTGCGCGCGACAGTATAGAGCAATATATATCGGGAAGAAGAAACTAAAGGGTGCATTCCCAGTTGCCCCGCGATGAAATTCAAAAGCGGGGTGGCTGGGATTTTTTATTTAAGGGGGGAAAGAAGGTATGAAGGTAGATAAAATGATGAAACAATGTTTATCAATTTTTTCAATTATTGTTATGGCGAGTTTTAGTCTTTGTTACGCCGAACAAGAAAGTGCGGTTAAACTTGACCCGATTATCATCAATGCGAGCCGAATAGCCCAGCACGGTTACCGTGTGGCGGGCAACGTCACGGTGATCGACCGTATCGATATCGAGTCGTCGAACGCGCAGAACGTCCCGGAAATTTTAAAAGAGGCCCTGGCCGTGCACGTGGTCGATAACAGCTCGGCCAAGACGTCGGTTTTGGATATCCGCGGTTTCGGCGACACGGCTTCGCGCAATGTCCTGGTTTTGATCAATGATCGTATCCTCAATACGGTGGATATTTCCGGTCCGGACCTTTTGCAGGTACCGTTAAGCGCCGTGGAACGCATTGAAATTGTCCGCGGGGCGGGGTCCGTCCTTTACGGCGACCGCGCCGTCGGCGGGGTCGTGAACATCATTACCAAAAAAGGGAAAGGCCATTTGAGCGGGCGTTTAGGGGCGTACGCGGGCAGTTATGACCGTAGAGGCACGGACATGGAGGTTTCGGGATCAAAAGATAAATTTTCGTATTTTCTCTACTCTCGGTATGACGATAACCATGGTTACCGGGAAAACAGCGACGTCTTATCCAGAGATTTCAGTACGCGGCTAGGTTATGACGTTTCGGAGAAATGGTCGGCCGATGTGGAATATTCGCATCATCGGGACGATTACGGCCTGCCGGGGGCGATCAGCGGGGCCAGTCTTTCGGCGCTGGGACGGCGGGCGACGACGTTTCCCAACGATTACGCCAACAGCGAAGACAATAACGTCAAACTAGGGTTCAACATCACCCCCTGGCCGGGGGATATTTATCTCGGAACTTTGGCGGTCGATCTGTATTTGCGCGATCGGGACGTCTTCGACAGTTTTTCCGGGTTTAATACCAGCCGCACGATCAACACCACGGGCGTCACGACGAAATATATTTTTGACCATCCTGTCTTTAACCGCGAATTGCATTTCGTCTCAGGCGTCGACTTTTACGATGCTGAGAACGTCATCATCGGCAGCGGTTTGAACACGGACGATCTGACAATCACCAAACGCGACATTGGTCTATTTACCCTGGCCGAATATGAAACGTTTAACCATATCTTCGTCAACGGCGGGTTACGTTATTATAAAGCCGATTACGCCTTTAGCCAGCGTAACGGCACCGCCGTCGATGAAAAACAGCATCCGGATGTCCTCGTGTATGCGGGCGGGATGAAATATGAATACGCCGAAGGTTCCAACCTCCATTGGAATATCCAGAAGACGTTTCGTTTCCTGGCCACCGATGAATGGTACAGTTCCTTCACGGGGACGCTCGATACGAGCCTGGAGCAGCAAAAAGGTATCCAGTATGAAGTCGGTATCAAACATAATTTCAAAGAGGCCGTGGTGGTGAGCGTCACCCCGTATCTGATGGACATCAGCGATGAAATCTTCTTTGACCCGACGACTTTCGCCAACAGTAATTACGATAAGACGCGACGTTTGGGCGTGGAGTTGGGCCAGGAGACGGACATCTTAAAATTTGTGGATGTAGGATTTCTGCAGAAGTTAATCCTGACGACGAATTACACCTACCAGCAGCCGCAGTTTCAGGGGGGGGCCAACGACGGCAAGATGATCCCTTTGGTCCCACGGCAAATCTTTAATAGCGGGCTGGTTACCCAGTTTTTTGATTATTATCAGTGGTCTTTATCGGGAAACTATGTGGGTGCGCAATTCGCCATCAATGACCTGGCGAACGTCGCCCCCAAAGTCGAGCCGTATTTCACGGTCGACACGAAACTCGCCTATAAAAGGACCAACTGGGAAGTGTTCGGGGCGGTTAATAATGTTTTCAACCAGTATTATTCCTCGATCGTGACCAAGTCGGCGTTTTCTTCGGCCCAGAGTTTTCTCCCCGCGCCGGGGCGGAATTTTAACGTGGGGATGAATGTAAAGTTTTAGTAGAAATTCTTTAGAGAAGTTTTTGTCTATTTAGATTTTTGTGATAGTTTAACAGGTCGGAGGGGGCATTTTTATGAAAAAATACCGGATCCCTTTGGCCTGTTTTTTTATTTTTTTATGGGGGATGTTTTTGCGCTGGCAGGGACTGGCCAACCGGGAACTCTGGAACGACGAGATTTATCAGATCCAGAAAACATTGGGCCCCTTTAAGCCCATCTGGTGCCGGGAGATCTACGGGGATTTCACCTGCTTCCCCGGCGACTATCTTTTGACATATCCGTTTGTGCAGATGTCCGGTTATGATCACAAATGGATTTCCGCCATTCCGCATATCTTCGTTACGATTTTAGGCTTCTATCTTCTCTATAGATTGTGTAAAAAATATTTCACAACTGTCTTCGGATACGTGATCACATTTTTTATCTACGCGTTCAATGCCAACCTGGTATACCATGCTTTTGAACTCAGACCTTACGCCGTTTTGCCGGTGATGACCATCTCGGCGTTCTTATTGATCGGAATTCTGTTCGAGCGTCATGAGAAATTAAGCCGACTACAAAAATTTCTGACCGGCTTGGCGTTGGTCGGTTTGATGTTATTTCACATGTATGGGGTTTTGATCGTAGGGTTATTGGCGTTGTGGTTTTTGTTGGCTGGGGTCCATGATTCGTTAGGTCGGCGGCGATTAGTCGGACCGCTGAAATTATTAATTCTTAGTGGTCTGCTCGCTCTGCCCGTATGGTTGTGGTACTCATCCTGCGACCCGTATCATTTAAGTCGAGAGAATCTTTTGGCCAGCGGCCGCTATGTTTTTGATTTTATCCCTAATCCGATGGAGAATTTGATTGGATTCTTAAAGGGTGTTTTTGGGAATCTCATGGGAGATAAGAAATTGTATGTCTTTTTGTTGAGTTTGATTGTCGCGCCATTTATCCCTTACCCTCAACGGTTCAGACAATTAGGGTTCTTTTTGATCCTGATCGTCCTTCCCATAGAGTTTCTTTTGTTGGCGGATGTTTTAAAGGCGTATTGGTTTATCCCGCGGCAATTTGTCTGGGTGATGCCACTGTTGGCGTTTCTTTTGGGTTGGCAGTGGGACGCGTTGATTAAATACTATTGGGACACAAGGACACAAGACGACTTAACACGTGACACGTAAAACGGTAAAACTTATGCGTTTCACGTGTTAGGTGTCACGTGTCACGTGTGAGGTCTTCAGATAGTTGTGCTTACTCGAAGGAGAAAGTTTTGAGTAGTTCTTACCTACGTCTCACTAGTGTTATTTTGTTTTGTTTGCTCGCCATCTATCTGCGGCTCAACCATCTCGCCGGCCGCGAACTGTGGAACGACGAAAATTTTCAATATCATCAAACAACCGGGCCGTTTAAATCCATTTGGAAACATGAGACCTATGGGGATATGACCTGCTTTCCCGGGGATTATCTGATTACGTATCCGTTTGTCCGGGCCTTTGGGATGAACAAGTGGGGGCTGATGATCCCGCACTTATTGATGACGGTGTTGGGATTTTATTTTTTGTATCGAATCGGGCAAAAATATTTTAAAACGCCTGTGGGGTATGTTGTCGCTTTTAGTATAGTTTGTTTTAACCAGTATTTGATCTTTCATTCGCTGGAATTGCGACCATATGGGGTCCTGAGTACGCTGGCGTTGATGGCGTTTTATTATGTGGATACTCTCTGGAACGAGCGTCAGCATCTAGCGGCGATGAGAAAACTCTTTATCGGTTTGATCCTGACGCTGATCGTTTGGTTCCATGCCTTCGGTATCTTGATGGTGTCTTGCGCGTTTTTATTCGTGGGATTGTCTGGAGGTGTGCGACGTTTGCCCCAGAGTATTTTGAAAGATTTGAGGGGGGTCCTTTTACTTTTTGTTTTCATTAGTTTACCCGTGTGGCTTTGGTTTGTGACGGGCAATCCCATGAAGTTGACGGCTGACACTTATGCGGACATGGGGATTAATACGTTTACTTATATCATGAACCCTCTGGATGGGTTTTGGAAATTTTTTAACCGGACGGTGTTTTACCATTTGATTGGGTTTAAACGTTTATATTTTTTGCTCGGGGCGCTGGTTTTTATGATTTTTATTCCCCTTAGGGAAAAGTTGAAAAAGCTCGGGTTTTTTCTAACACTGGTCCTTCTGCCCATCGCGGTCATCTTGTCGGTGGACCTGCACAACGGTTACTGGTTTTTGATCCGGCAGTATATTTTTGTTACGCCGCTTTTTGCCTTTTTTCTGGGGTGGCTATGGGACAGTTCGGTGGACTTTTATCTGGATAAAGAACATCGGATTTGGAATTGGAACTCTATGCTTGGGCTTGGTTTGATGGTCATCTGCGCGACGGCCGGGACCATCGGCATCCTCACATCCTTCCGTTGAGATTCTGCAAAAATCCCTAAAATCTTTTGGTTGACAATGCTGGGGGCTTCCCTAATAATGGTGTCCACCCCAAAAGGAAAAAACTTGGGCGTATCTAAAAATCTCAAAATTCAATGTCAGAGAATTACTTACAGCTTGTTAAAGAATCCAGAAGGATTGCGGATAATAAAGAAAATTTCAAAGAAATCCGCCTCGCCATCTTAGGCGACTCTACCACCCAGCAGCTCGCCCAGGTCCTTAAGGCCAGCCTTTACCGCAAGAGAATTTTTGCCCACATCTACGAATCCGAGTTCGATGTTATCGATCAGGAGATTTATAACCCGCAATCGTCCCTCTATTCGTTTAAGCCGGATTTTGTCCTATTGCATCTTTCCACCCAGAGAATAAGAGAAGATTATTACCGCCGCCGTTTGCAGCCGACGGCAGAATTGGCCAAGGAGTGGGCCCAGAAAGTTGCTGGTTGGTGGCAGGTGATAGGCAAACAATGCGGGTGCCGGATTATTCAGAATTTATGGGTCACGCCTCTCGAACGGCCATTTGGTCATTATACGGTTAAGGTCCAAAGTTCTTTTTATAATGAGGTCCGCGCGTTAAACCACGCCATCACAGAGGCAGCCGGCCGAGAAGACAATGTTTTATTAAATGATGTCGATTATCTGGCGTCTACGATCGGAAAAACGGTTTGGTTCGATGAGGCTATCTGGACGCATGCCAAGGTGTTTTGTCATCTCGAATGCCTTGCGGACTACGCGCAGGACATCGGGAATATTATCCTCGCCTCATTGGGGATCACAAAAAAATGTCTTGTCTTGGATTTGGACAACACCCTTTGGGGCGGAATTGTCGGCGAGGATGGTGTGTCCGCGCTTGAGGTGGGCCCGGAGGGGTTGGGCCAGGCGTTTAGTTTATTTCAGCATTATCTCAAAGAGTTGAAGGACCGTGGCCTTATTCTGGCGGTCTGCAGCAAGAACGATGAAGAAACGGCCAGGAACGTTTTTCGTCGCCATCCGGGGATGGTACTCAAAGAAGAGGACATCGCCGTTTTCGTGGCCAACTGGAATAATAAGAGTTTCAATATACAAACGATCGCCAAGACGTTGAACATCGGGCTGGATGCGCTTGTCTTTATCGACGACTCGTCTTTTGAGCGTAATGAAGTGCGCGCTGTCCTTCCCGAGGTTTGTGTGCCGGAAATGCCCGAAGACCCGGCGCTGTCTGTGCCTTATTTAAATTCACTCGGATTTTTCGAGGCCGTGACGTATTCCCGGGAAGATCAGAATCGCACGCGGTATTATCTTCAGGATACCGAGCGCGGCAAAGAGCAGGCGCGGTTTGATAATATCGACGAGTATTTAAAATCCTTAGAGATGGAGGCTGAATTCGCGCGTTTCGATGACGCCCATCTTCCCCGCATCGTGCAGCTTCTGGCGCGCAGCAATCAGTTTAATCTCACCACCCGGCGCTACAGCGAACAGGACTGCCGGAATTTTATGAATAACTTAGAGACGCATGCGCCTTTTTACATAACGCTCAAAGATAAATTCGGCGACAGCGGGTTGATTTCCGTGATCATCTTAAAAAATATTCCCGGAGAAATCATCATCGACACTTGGCTGATGAGCTGTCGGGTTTTAAAGCGGGGGGTGGAAGAACTGTCCATGAACAAAGTGGTCGCCTATGCCCAAGAACGCCAAGCAAGGCACATCACCGGAGAATATTGGCCGACGGAAAAGAATAAAATGGTGCGCGATTTCTACGGCCAATTTGGTTTTAAGAAGATCAGAAAAGATAAGGGCGGTAAAATCCTTTGGCAACTGAACGTTCAAGAATATAAGGCGAGGTTAAGCCATATCCGTTGTCTGGAGAGAGAACCATGGCCGGCGTAAACATTTATGAACAGCTCAACGGGATTTTTTGCGATATCTTCGACAACCCAGGCCTAAAGATTTTTAAGGAAATGACCGCCAGGGATGTGGACGGCTGGGATTCGCTTAATCACATCAACCTGGTTGTCGCCGTGGAAAAACATTTCGGAATCAAGTTCACAACCAAAGAGATCATGACCTATCAGAATGTGGGGGAGTTCGCCGATGCCGTTGAAGTCAAGCTCGCTAAGAAATAGTTCCGCGATTTCCTTTGAACAGATTCAAGAAGGATCTAAGGTGGAACGTCATTATAAAATGACCGATGCCGTTTACCGTGCGCTGGTCGATAATTTTGGTGATAAGAATCCTCTGCATACCGATGAGAATTACGCTCGGGCCAAAGGATTTTCTGGCCGTGTCATGCATGGCGCGATTTTAAATGGTTTTATTTCCCATTTTATCGGCATGGAATTTCCCGGGGCCAATGCGATTATCCAGTCGGTCAGCGTTGAGTATAAAAAACCGAATTTTCTTAATGATGACTTGCACTTCGAGGCGGTCGTGGAGCAAAAGGTCGAGGCGGTGCGCACATTGGTTTTAAAGTTTAATATCCACAACCAGACGCAAGATTATCTTGCAGCCAAGGCGCGCGTTCAGGTCGGGTGGCTATGAACATTTTCTTAACCGGGGGAAGCGGCGGGATCGGACGAGAAATCGTCCGGGCGTTGGCGGCCCCAAAAGAGAACACGGTGTATTTCACATTTTGCCAAAATGTCCAGCAGGCGGAGCAATTGGTGAAAAAATTTCGTAACGTCAAGGCCCTGCGTTGTGATTTGAGTAAGTCCGAGGACATTGAGCGGGTAAAAAAAAAACTGGCTGGTGTGGAATTCGACGTGATTATCAACAACGCCTTTCCAAAATTTGAGTTGCAGGAATTCACGCGGACCTCTTGGGCCAAGGTCCAGGAGGCGATCGACGTGGGTGTCAAAGCCCATTTTGAGTTTATTAAAGAGTTCTCAAAGCCGATGGTCAAGAAACGGCAGGGAAGTATCATCACTATTTTAAGTTCGGTGGTTTTGAATAAACCGCCGGCGCAAACTGTCCCTTACGTTATCGCGAAGTACGCCATGCTTGGTTTTCATCAGGCCCTGGTGAGCGATTTCGTCAAATGGGGTTTACGCGTTAACGCTATTTCCCCGGTGATGGTGAGGACGGATTTTCTTTCCAATCTTCCGGACCATTACGTGAACATGGTGGAGGAATCGATGCCTTCCAAAAAATTACTTGAGGCGGCGGATGTCGCCGGCATGGTGAAGTTTTGCCTTTCCCGGGACGCGGCTCAAATGAACGGGGTCAATATCCCTTTGACAGGGGGAGGTTAAGGGTGGCTTTCACGTCATTAAAATTTTTGATATTTTTTCTTATAACCTTAGGGGCCTTTCATAAGGTCTTCCCGCGTCACCAATGGCTCGTTTTATTGGTGGCGTCTTACGCCTTCTATTGTTTTTTTAGCGTGAAGGCCGCATGTTTATTGTTGGCGGTGTGCTTGGTCAATTATCTCAGTGGGCTTTTTATTGATGCCGCCTCCGAGAAAAGTAAAAAAAAATTTTTAGTCGCGGCCATTATCATCGACGTTGCCCTTTTAGTGCTCTTTAAATACAGCAATTTTGTGATTGATAATATCAATTTCTGGCGGATGGAGAAGTTGTCGCTGTGGAATCTTATTTTGCCTGTCGGCATTTCTTTTTTTATTTTTCAGTCCATCAGTTATGTGCTCGATGTCTATCTGGAAAAGGTTAAGCCAGAAAGGCATTTGGGATATTTTTTGCTTTACTTAAGTTTTTTTCCGAAGCTCATGCAGGGGCCCATCGAGCGCGCCGGATATTTATTGCCGCAATTGAGGAGGCCTTATAAATTTGACGCCGAGGAATTTAACGGCGGGTTAAAGCTGATCCTCATCGGCTTGGTGAAGAAGTTGGTCATCGCGGACCGGCTTGCGCTTTTGACCGCGCCTGTCTTCGGGCAGGTCACCGATTTTAGCGGCCCGATGCTGTGGCTGGCGGTGTACGCGTACACGTTTCAGATTTATTATGATTTTTCCGGTTACACGGACATGGCCCGGGGGATGGCCAAATTGTTTGGAATCGAACTCAGCGAAAATTTTCAAAAACCATATTTAGCGACGAATATTCCTGATTTCTGGCGACGCTGGCACATGACGTTTTCCTTCTGGTTGCGGGATTACCTCTTTACTCCGCTCATGGCGGCCTTCCGTGAAAGGGGGGCGTGGGGTAACGTCGCAGCGGCGATGGTGACATTCACCGTCTGTGGCTTATGGCACGGGGCCACCTGGGGTTTTATTCTTTTCGGACTTATTCATGGTGTTTATATGGCGGTCTCCATGTTGACTTTTAAAAAAAGCGACCAATTCGTCAAACAGCTGGGAATTCCCAAAAATTTCGTGCAGGCCTGGCGGGTCGTGGTGACGTTTCATCTGGTGGCTTTTAGTTTTATTTTCTTTCGGGCCAACAGCTTGACCGACGTCGGGTATATTTTGTCTCACGCGTTTGGTCCGGTTAAAAATGTTAACCCGTTTTCCTTCATGTCGAGTTTTGAGGTGGGGCTGGTCGCGCTGGCCGTTGTCCTGCTTTCAACCGTCCGTACCAAATTGGCCGGACGCATCGCCGGCAAATTGGAATATTTCGACAATTACTGGTTTTACGGAGTCTTGGCGAACCTGATTATCTTCTTTGGAGTCCACATCCATGCGCCTTTTATTTATTTTAAATTCTGAAGACAGTTTCATAAGAAATTTCTTTAAAGTAACGATTTTAATTTTTGTTGGGATCATTCTGCTCTTTGAAACGGCTCTTTATCGTTTAGGCGAAACGCTGCCGTACGCCCTGGTCCATGACCGACAACGCTTAAATGGAGAAATATTTTTGCCGGAATATTTTAACGTCGGGGCCGAGTATAAAAAAGAAGGGATGTCGCGCAAAAAACCCAATATCTTGGCTCTGGGGACCTCGCGTATTGTTCAGCTGAGCGAAGATCTCTTTGCCGAGCACGTCACCTTTTATAATGCGGGTTTAGATGCCTCAACGAGCCGCGAGATTGACGGGATGATCCGGCTCTTGCAGTCACTTTCCAAAGAGGAGCTTCCTAAAATTATTGTTTTGGGCGTTGACCCGTGGGTCTTAAATCCCCATTATCCGGCCAACCAGAGAACGGCCAAGAGAAAAATCTTGGATGTCGTTGAAGCGCATCCGGCGTTGAATTATTTTTATGGGGGCTATCGGTTTCTCAGTGGACGTTGGCAGGCCTATGAAGGCTTGATCCGGGAAAGGCATAACTGGCTTTCCTTTTTATGGGCTAAGGGGACTGAAGGCATTGGCCTTAACGCGAAGCTAACCCATGCCGGATTTCTGGTCGATGGGAGTTTTGTTTATCCGCAAGATATAAAAATTGAGCCGGCCCGGACCTCTACTGATTGGGTCCGCTGGTTACATGAAGACCGCTACCGTTTTGCCCCGGCGGATGAATTGGATGAGTCGGTGTTGGAAAAGTTAAAGGGATTACTGGGATTTTGTCAGGAGCAAGACATCAAGGTCGTGGGGGTGCTCATGCCCTTTCGCAATGATTTTTACGACGCCCTGATCAACAGCAGCCGCCATGCCAAATTTTTTGAGAAGTTCCGGCGGGTGACGTGCGATACGCTCAAATCCTTTGAGGATGAATGTTTCGACCTCTCCTCGCCGTATGCCTTGAATTTGCACGAAGACGATTTTATCGACACAAATCATCTCAAGCGCGAGGCCTTTATCAGGATTGTGCAACGCTTTTTACCGGTGACGCAATCACCGCATTAGTATTCGATTTGTAGTTTTTAAAAAGGAGTTTTCATATGCTAGATCATTTGCAACAAAACATTCGTTTTATTATGCGCACGGAACTTATGTCCGGCGAGGGGATCGCGAAGGACCTGCCGAAGTATCTGGCGAATTATTCGTGGAAAAGGATCGGCCTGGTCATCGATCAGGGTTTGTTTAACGGGAATCCGTATGTCAAAGAGGTTGTTGAAATCTTAAAGAAAGAGCTCGGGGAGGTTGTCGTTCTCATCACTGAAATGCCTGAACCCACGTATGATTATCTGGATCAAGTGAAAATGAATTTTAAGGGCAAGGCGTTGGATTGTTTTGTCGGTATCGGCGGGGGGAGCACGCTCGATTTGACCAAGGGGCTGGCGACCTTGATGACCAACGACGGTCCGGCGATTGGGTTTAGGGGTTTTGGGAAGGTGAAGAATGTGCCCCTGCCGGTGGTGGCATTGCCGTCGACTGCAGGGACGGGAAGCGAGGTTACCCCGTATGCGGTCTTTATCGACACCAAAGAAAAGTGGAAGTTCGGGATCAATACCGAATACAATTATCCGCGGTTGTCGTTTTATGACCCCAAATTTTTGGACAGCTGTCCCCAGAAAATTTACGCCTCGGCTGGGATGGACGCGATGACGCATACGCTGGAAAGTTTTGTCGCTAAAAATGCGACGTATATTTCGCGGATATTTTCGCGCGAGGCTTTTAAACTGCTTTTCCCTAATCTTAGAAAAATTGCTGCCGGGGACCGGTCAACGGAAACTAAATTAAATTTACTGATCGGCAGCGGCTTCGCGGGATTGGCTTTAATGAATTCGGGAGCCGGGCCGTCGGGGGCTTTGAGTTATCCGCTCGGCGTTTATTTCGATGTACCACATGGCCTGGCCGGGTCGGTCTTTTTGCCGGAGGTCATCAAATACAATGTGGATCATGGTTATGAAGAATATTCGGAATTGTATGATTTGATTTTTGATTCAAATGTGTCATTGGCATCAGAAAGGAATGAAGCGAAACAATCCCAAAATAGATTGCTTCGTCGCCCCCACGGGGCTCCTCGCAATGACAAAAACGAGAAATCCATTCGTTTTGCCGAAGAAATTAAAAATTTAAGCGGCGCTTTGGGAATCCCGACGGATTTAAAGGGGTTCGGCGTTAAGTCCGAATCTGATCTGCGCTTACTCATCGACAACTCGATGCAGCTCAAGGCGGCCTTTGAGCAGAACCCTGTGCCGTTTGGGAAATCGGAGATTGAGCAATTGATTTATATTCTCAGATAAATTTGATCGGATTGCTGGGCAGGGGGGTACATGCGCAGGCGGATAGGGATATTGATTATTTTGGTCGGGTTCATTGTTTTCACTATAATCAATGGTAAGTCTTTGGCAAAGGAGAAATCTGTGATGGATGCGAAAAAGACAGGACAGATCCGCATTTATGACGCCGCGACAAAAGATTATCAAACGGTCGAGCGGGTCAACAAAACGTCGGAAGAATGGAAAAATATTCTAACACCCGACCAGTATCAAGTGACGCGAGAACACGGGACCGAACGCGCGTTTTGCGGATTACCAACGAGCCATCACAAAAAGGGGATTTATAAGTGTGTTGGGTGCGGTACGGATTTGTTTCTGGTCGACAATAAGTTCGAGTCCGGCACTGGCTGGCCGAGTTTTTGGCAACCCATCGCTGAAGCGAATATTGGTTATGCTGAGGACGAGAGTTATGGCATGCGCCGCGTTGAGGTGCATTGCGCGCGCTGCGAGGCGCATCTGGGGCACGTGTTTGATGACGGCCCTCCGCCGACGCATAAACGTTATTGTATCAATTCCGTGGCCTTGAAGTTTGTTCCGTCCCCGGGACAATGATGCGTCTTAAAAGGGAATGGCGGGAAAAGGTTATTGAAATAGGAGAACATCATGCCGGGTTTTGAAGTGATCGGTGAAGAAGAAAGAGAGGCGGTTCTTGATGTTTTTAATAAAGGCGGGGTTTTGTACCGTTATGGTCTCGATGCCAAGCGACAAAATATTTTTCGTGTTGATGAGTTCGAGAAAAGAATCGCCGAGAAGGTCGGCGCCCGGTATGCCTTGTGCGTCTGTAACGGCACCGCGGCTTTGAAGTTGGCTTTGGTCGGCTTGGGGGTCCAAGCGGGCGATGAGGTCATTATGCCGAGCTTTACGTTTATTGCGACGATCGAAGCCATCCTTGAACTCGGGGCCATCCCGGTGATCGCCGAAATCGACAAATCTTTGAACATGGATCCCGTTGATTTAGAAAAAAAAATTACTCCGCGCACGAAAGTCATTCTTCCTGTTCACATGGCCGGGGTGGCGGCCAAGATGGCCGAGATTTTAAAGATAGCTCATAAGCATCGTCTTTCGGTCCTTGAAGATAGTGCGCAGGCCTTGGGCGCAACTTATCAGGAAAAATATCTGGGGACGATCGGGGAGGCAGGAATTTACAGTTTGGATATTGGCAAGGTCATCACAACCGGCGAGGGAGGGATCGTGGTGACTGATAGTAAAGATATTTATTTGAAAGCCCGGGGGTATTCAGATCATGGGCATGAGCAAAATCCCCAATTCCCCCGAGGTCAAGACACACGGACTATTTGGGGTTTTAATTACAAGGCGACCGAGTTGCAAGGGGCTATTGGTCTGGCGCAACTTTCTAAATTGGACTTTATTATTAAAAAACAGAGAGAACACAAAACGCGTATGAAAGAAAGCATTAAAAGAATTTCTCACCTTGAATTTAGAGAAATCCCCAACTCAGAAGGCGAGGCCTGCGACACGCTAATCTTTTTTGTTCCGCGCAGAGAACAAGCGTTGTTGTTTGCCAAGAAGCTGGCCCAGAGGGGGCTGGGGACAAAAAATCTACCTGACGCTATCAACTGGCACTATGCCGGCACCTGGACGCATATTTTTTATAATGACCCGCAATATCGGGACAAAAATTTGGAAGAAGTTTGGAGCCAATCGACCGGCCTTTTGCGTCGGGCTATCGCGTTGCCGATTATGGTTAACATGACGGAAGCAAGGGGGGAAGAGATTATTAAGAGCGTCAAAGAGATCGCCAAAGAAATTTTATGAAGGAAGAGGTCCGTAATCCTGCCAGATGAAAAAAATTGAATTTTTAGGTGTCATTCCCGCGCGCGGCGGCAGCAAAGGGATCCCGCGGAAAAATATCAAAATGATCGCCGGTAAACCTTTGCTGGCCTGGTCGATTGAGTCCGCGAGGTGTTCAAACCGGCTGGATCGTTTCGTGGTGTCAACCGAAGATGCCGAGATCGCCAGGATGGTTCGGCGTTACGGGGCGGAGGTGGTTGACCGACCCAAGAAATTGGCAACGGATACCGCGACCACACTTTCGGTTTTACAGCATGTCCTCACGAAAATCGACGCCGAGGCGGTTGTTATATTACAGCCTACCTCTCCGGTGAGGGATAAAGAGTTGGTCGACCGTTGTATTGAACAGTTTCAGAGGACAAAGGCGGATAACCTGGCCACAGGTTTTATTTGTAAATTTAAGGAATACGGATCCTACACACAGCGACGCCAAAATTTAAAAGGATTTTTTTACGATGATGGCAATGTGTATGTCGTCAAATCGGCATTGATCAGAAAAGGAACGTTGTTCGGCAAAAAGGTAGAGCGTGTCATAACGGCCAGGGAAGAGAATACCGAGATTGACGATGAATTTGATTTCTGGTTGGTCGAACAAATTTTAAGAAAACGTTACTGGGAGCAACGCCGGTAAATGCCGACACAACCTTACCATAAATATGTTTTCGATGAGAAGAATCGTGCCTTCCTTGGGCGATTTGAAGAAATGTATGCCCGCGAGGATATTGAGCATTATGACAGCTGGTTTCAGGACGACCTTTCCCATGTCGGACGGCAAATTTGCGCTCTGGTCATCAACCAGAAGAATTTCACCAATATTCTTGATATTGGATGCGGGAAGGGTGCTTTTACAAATCTCATGAAAAAAAATAATGCCCGGATCACCGGCGTCGACATTTCCAAAACGGCCATTGAGAGAGCGCGGGGGCGGTATCCTGATATCGATTTTCGCTGTCAGACCGCCGGGCAAGCCTTTAACGGGAATGATATGTGGGATCTCGTTGTTTTTATCGAGACGCTTTCTTATATGGAGAATTGGAAAGAGATTATCCAAAAAGCGGCTGAACGCTCCTTGAACCTGTTTGTTTCTCTCTATATCCCTCCTGACCCCATCGGCTTTGTAAAGAGTTTCGACGAATTAAGAGTCGAGATTCTTAAATATTTCAAGATTGAAACAGAGATTGTCTGTAACCGCGAGACGATTCTGATGATGGCCTCCAAAATACTTTGAAAATATGGAAATCGAAATCTTAAAAGAACAAAACAGTCCTTGCGTGATCGATTTTTGTGGGGATGCGCAGCTTCGTGATTTGATGACGTTTATCGACCGCTATTGGAAGAAGGGTCATATTTTGTCGTCTCATAAACGACTCATGGACTGGCAGCATTACGATGCGCGCAAAAGGCGTTACACCTTTGCCATCGCCAGAGACCGCGCTAGCCAAGAGGTCCTCGGAATATTGGGCTTTATTTCAACCGCGCAGTTTGACCCAGACCTGGAAGAGCGTAAGACCATTTGGCTCGCTGTCTGGAAAGTCCGCGATGACGTGAATATCCCCGGGCTGGGGCTGGCGCTACGCAGTTTTATCACCAGCGAAGAAAGTCCGGCGGCCTTGGGGACCGTCGGATTTGGGGAAAAGACGGCGGTCTTGTACAGCCGGTTCGGTTATCAATCGGGAACGCTACGTCAATCCTATATCGTGAACCGAAAGAAGAAAAATTTTCATCTTATTGCTAAATTCGATGGACGCTACGATTCCGGGACGTCGGCCCGTCACGAGAAAATCTCGCTTGTCATGGTCGATAAAAATAATTTTAGATCTATTGCTGAAGATTTTGTCTACCGTCCACCACTAGAGGAAATGCCCGTTAAATCCCTGCGGTATTTTTATAACCGCTATCTGGAGCACCCAGTCTACCATTACGACCTTTACGCCCTTAGGGCCCAGGGGAAATACACCGGTCTGTTCGTGATCCGTCGGGCAAAGCATCGGGGGCATTTTGCCTTACGGATGGTCGATTTCTGGGGGCCGGAGGCGGCCATGTCGGGACTCAAGGAAACTTTTCAGAAATTACTCGCTCAATACGACGCCGAGTATCTGGATTTTTTTAATTATGGAATTTCTCGGGAGATCCTGGCTGAAGCGGGTTTTTTAGAGATGGACGAAAATTCCGGGATGGTCGTTCCTAACTATTACGAACCGTTTGAACAGCGCAATATCCCTATTAATTTTGCCGTTATCGACCTTCTCTCCTCTAATAAGAAAGTTAAATCTCCAATTTTTGATACCGACGAGGCTTGGAGATTTAATGTTGGGAAGGAAAAGGTCAATAAGGCGGGGGGGCCGGCGAATTTTAAGATTTTTCGAGGGGACTGCGACCAGGACCGCCCGAACAGCATCCCAGGATAGATCATGAAAAAGCAATGTACGGTGGTGATGTACCATTATGTGAGAGAACTGCCCCAAACGCGTTACCCGCAGATCAAGGGGATCCTCGTTAGCGAGTTTAAAGCACAGCTCGATTATCTATCGCGGTATTACGAGTTTGTTACCGCTGCGGATTGCCTCAACGCGGTTTATCACGGCGGCGATCTCCCGGCCAATGCCCTCTTATTGACATTTGATGACGCTTATATCGACCATTTCGTTTCGGTGTTTCCTATTTTAAAAGAACGCGGCCTGAGGGCCTGTTTTTTCCCACCGGTGAAGGCCGTGGTGGCGCAGGAAGTTCTCGACGTCAACAAAATCCATTTTATCCTGGCGAGCGCAAAGGACGCCCATGTCTTGGTTGAGGATGTCTATTCGCTTTTGGACGAATACCGCCACCGGTATGGATTGGCGAACAATGAATATTATTCCCGGAAGCTGGCCCAGCCGGACCGCTTTGATTCCCAGGAAATAATTTTTGTTAAAAGACTTCTCCAGCGAGAATTGAACCCTGAACCAAGGGCCAAGATCACGGCGGAGCTTTTTAAAAAATACGTAACCGAAGACGAGGCCTCGTTTGCCAGAGAACTGTATCTGAACGCAGAACAACTCAAGGCCATGCATAACGACGGCATGGAAATCGGCGCCCATGGGAACAATCACCTCTGGCTCGATACGCTTTCGGCCCAAGAACAATCGGCGGAGGTCGATGCCTCTTTGAAATTTTTAAAATCTTTTGGGGTTTCAACCGACAGTTGGACGATGTGTTATCCGTATGGGGCGTATAACAATTCCCTGATTGAAATTTTAAAGAAACGTCGGTGTCGGCTGGCCTTTACCACTCAGGAGAATATCGCGGTGTTGACTAAAGGAAACGCGCTGACATTAGCAAGGTTGGATACCAATGATTTTCCAAAAACAACCAAGGCCGTGGCGAATCGCTGGGTACAAAAGGCTCTTGAGAACAGTTCCGGCACAATGGCTTCAGCGGAAAAATAAACCATGGCCCCAGAGATGAAAAATCATGCGAACGTCAAAATTGGCCGCTTTTGTTTAGGCGAAAGATTCCCTGTCTTTGTGATCGCCGAGGCCGGGGTCAACCACAATGGCCGGCTGGAGTTAGCTAAGAAACTTATCGACGCCGCTCAAAAAGCCGGAGCGGACGCGATTAAATTTCAAACCTTTAAATCTGAATCGTTGGTTACGGCTCATGCGCCACAGGCAGACTATCAGAAAAGAACTTCCCCGTATAAAGACCAATTGACCATGCTTAAGGAATTAGAGTTATCCTCAAATAATTTTCGTGAATTGTTTCTTTACTGTCACCGTAAAAAGATTATGTTTCTTTCCACTCCTTTTGATGAAGAAAGTGTGGAATTACTCGCTGAGCTTAATGTCCCGGCCTTTAAAGTTTCTTCGGGTGACTTGACGAACTTTACGTTATTAAAGAAAATAGCCCGCTATCATAAACCGGTTTTGTTATCGACCGGCATGGCGACACTGGCGGAGGTGAGAGAGGCGGTTGAATGCATTTACAGATCAGGGAATCACCAGTTAATTTTATTTCATTGTACATCCAATTATCCGACGGCATTTAATGATGTGAATTTAAAAGCGCTGAGGACACTTCAAAAGAAATTTCATGTGCCCGTTGGGTTTTCAGATCATACAGTGGGGATAGAGACGGCGGTCGCGGCGGTGGCTATGGGGTGTTGTGTTATTGAAAAGCATTTAACGCTTGATAAAAATTTTGACGGGCCAGATCATCAAGCCTCCAGTGATCCTCGGGAATTTCAGTCGCTGGTCAATGCCATCCGTCATGTGGAAATGGCCTTAGGGGACGGACAAAAGAAACCAACCAAATCCGAGGAGCCGATCAAGCGTGTGGCCCGAAAAAGTATCGTGGCCGTCTTGGATATCGCCCCAGGAGAAAAGTTGACGCGCGCGATGCTGACGGTCAAGCGTCCCGGGACCGGGATCGAACCGAAGTGGTTGGGCAAATTGATCGGTGCGCGCGTGCGGGGGCCGATCAAGAAAGATCAGGTTTTATCGTGGCCCATGGTAAAGTAAAGCGAAAAATTTGTGTCATCTCCGGCTCCCGCTCGGATTACGGAATCCTTTTCTCCGTCCTCAACGCGATTGAGAAAGAGCCGAGCCTTAAGTTATGCCTGATCGCGACATGCATGCATTTGATGAAAGAGTTTGGGTATACGTTGCGTGCCATTGAAAAAGATGGTTTTAAAGTCGACCGGACGATTGATATTTCTTATAAAGAAGATAGTGGGGCCGCGATGGCGGAGGCTATCGGAAAAGCAGTCAGCCAATTCTCAGTTGCCTACAAAGATTTTAAACCGGATGTCGTGTTAATTCTCGGCGATCGCGGCGAAGTATTGGCGGCGGCCGTGGCGGCCAGTTACATGAATATTCCAGTCGCGCATATTCACGGCGGAGAAGTCTCCGGACACGTCGATGGGGCTGTCCGTCATGCCATTACGAAACTTGCCCATATTCATTTTACGGCGACGGCTCAGGCCAAACAAAGAGTCTTGGCACTTGGAGAAGAACCCTGGCGGGTTTTTCAATCCGGGGCCCCGGCGCTGGACCGTTTGCGGTCCGGCGATATCACGGCGCGGTCTGTTTTAATGAAGAAATATCGTATCGATGTAAAAAAACCTTTGGCCATGGTGGTGCAGCATCCAGTCCAGACAGAAATGGACCAGGCGGACAGCCAGATTTTAGAAACGATGAACGCGGTAACAACGCTTAAAATTCCGGCGATTATGATTTATCCCAACGCCGATGCCGGATCCCGGCGGATGATCAAGCTCATCAAGCAGTTTGAGGCCGAGGGACTTATCCAATTCTTTAAAAGTATTCCCCACGAAGATTATTTGGGGCTCTTGGGTTTAGCGTCGGTCTTGGTGGGCAACTCCAGCAGCGGGATCGTGGAGAGTCCGGCGTTTAAATTGCCGGTCGTTAATATCGGTCCCCGTCAAAAGGGCCGTGAGCGCAGTGAAAATGTTTTGGATGTGCCGTATAAAAAAGACGCCATCATCAAAGCGGTGCGAAAGGCCGTCAATAATAAAAATTTTCGACAAAAGGTGCAACGCTGTCATAATGCGTACGGTGACGGCCGGGCCGCCGAGCGTATCGTCCGTGTTTTGGCGGTGGTTAAGCTGGATAAAAAATTGTTGAATAAACAGATGACCTATTAGAAAAATCCAAATGCCAAACCACAAATCCCAAACAACAAACAAATTATAAATTCTAAATACACAATTGGGTTTGGACATTTTAAATTGTAATTTGTTTGTGATTTGGCATTTGTTTATTGGATTTTATATTTAAATGACCAATAAACAGACAGTTGTTATCTTCGGCTCGGGCGGGCACGGCAAGGTGGTCTTGGATATTTTGCTTGAGAGCAAAGTTAAGGTGTTGGGATTTTTAGACGACGATAAGGCCAAGGCCGGGCAAAAAGTCTGCGGTTATAAAATTTTAGGCGGGTGGGAATATATAAAGGGTAAGAAAAATATTGCGGTGGCCCTTGGGATCGGAAACAATCTGGTCCGCGAGAAGATTTTTGAAAAAGCCAAGGCGGCCAAGGTGAAAGTCGTTTGCGCGATTCATCCAAAGTCTGTTGTGTCATCATTTGTTGAGATGGGCGAAGGGGTCGTTATCATGGCCGGCGCGGTGGTTAACCCCGGTGTGGCTTTAGAGGACGGCGTTGTTGTGAATACCTCCGCGAGCGTTGACCACGATTGTCATTTAAAAAAATTTTCGCACATCTGGCCCGGCGCACATCTGGTCGGCATGGTTATGGTCGGTGAGTATTCGTACGTGGGCACAGGGGCCAGTGTGATTCAGAATATTAAGATCGGAAAAAATGTTTTAATCGGCGCGGGTGCTGCGGTGGTTAAAGATGTTCCCGACAACGTCACCGCCGTTGGCGTGCCGGCGCGGGTGATGAAAGAAAGTTAGAATGAAAAATATAATCAAAAGATTTACTACAAAAGAACAAAGACATCGATTATGTTTATTTTATCAATCTTGTATGGAGAAGGCGGGGGAACTCTTTGGATTTTTAGTTAATTTAATCCCTTCTCGAATAAAAGTATTCTTAAAGGCCCGTCTCTGTATTCATAAAGCCTTAGATTATCCCAAAGACAATATACTCATCGACGTTTCCTCTGAAATTGAGAGGTCAATTCGGACACGGTCCTGTGCTAAAGAGCCGGAAACGATTCGCTGGATCGAAACTTTCCAGAAAGGAGAAGTCTTTTGGGATATTGGAGCCAATATCTGGGCGTATTCTTTGGTTGTAGCAAAATACCATAAAGGAGGCGTTCCTGTTTATGCCATAGAGCCATCCTTTTTGAATTTTTCTCAGTTATGCAAGAATATCGCCTTAAATAAATTGGACGATATCATTACGCCTCTTAATATTGCCCTTTCCGAACAGACACGGGTGGGTAAATTTAATTATCAAAATCTTGAAAATGGGGGCGCTTTGCACGCTTTCGGTAAAGCCATGGATTTTAAGAATGAAGAATTTGTTCCAGTCTTTAAGCAGAATTTAATGAGTTTTAAAATGGATGATCTCATACATATATTTTCATTGCCCCTGCCTACGCATGTAAAGCTGGATGTGGATGGTATAGAATTAGAAATTCTAAAAGGAGTTAGAAATATTTTATCCGAGACGAAAAGTATATTGGTTGAAATTGGGGATAACGATACTCAACTGTTAAATTATATAATTGGGCTGGGTTTTAAATTAGATCAAAAGCATCCCATTGGACACGGGACATCTCTTTCTAACTGTATTTTTAAGAAAAATGCGTGATTAGGCGGTGTTAAAGATATTCCCGGCAACGTCACAGCCGTCGGTGTTCCGGCTCGGGTGAAGGATAAATAAGGAAAATTAATTTTGGAGAAAAGCTGAGCAGAATGAAAATGGTCTTTTCGATTTTGGTCCTGTTGGTTTTTCTGTCTGGAATTGGCAACCTGCCGTCGGCCCAGGCTAAATGTCTTCCTTCCTCAGATGAGATCAGGGAAATAAAGGTGCGCGATTGTTTTTACTATGATCCGTCAGCGTATGATGAAATGGTGTTGAGGAAAGTCGATGAGTTAAGAGCCAGATATGTCGATATGTCGTCAAAAAGCAACGCTGAAGAGCAAAATAAAAGAATGATTGAGATGGCTGATCAACAGAGAGAGGATATCCTAAAAAGTTATTATGGGGCACTGGTCATTGCCGATGACGGCAAGCCTAGTCCCAATTGTCCGTCAGGTTCGTTGAGCTGCTATGGTACGGATGTTAAACATTTTTTGCCGACACAAAACAAGAATGCCTGTGAAGGGTTTCCTAAAGGAGAAATCCTCCGCTTGCTTGTCGGTAAGGCTTGTTGCGATGGCGACCCAAATCCTCCCTGTTGGCTTGAGTTCAGCAATTTAATAAAAGGAGAACCCGGTTACGACAAGTTGACTTGCCGGGAGGATTCAGATTGTGTCGGCGTCCACGGGTATGTCCCCCCGAGAAGGGACTTGCCGGGGGAAACTTTGATTTCTTGCCGGCACAAAACGGCCCCTTTAAGGGACGGGGAATGGCTGGCGGATGAATCTTGGAATATGAAATGTACCTGTCACAAAGAAAAACATATAAGTTGGTTAAACAGCGGTGAAGGGTATGATCCGAGAGAATTTTTTAGGTTCGAATAAAATTGATAGCTAAAACAATAGGGGTTTCTCTCTAATAATTGTTGAAAGGAGATGTATGATGCGCACATCCAATCCGGTTTTAAGTGAAAAAGTTTTTATGGAAGAGAGGGCTTACAATCAAACAGAGTCCATGTCCATCCAGGGCACGGTCAACAAGACGGGGTTTCTTTTAGTCCTCTTATTGATGACTGCCGCGTGGGTGTGGGGAAAGTTTTTTCAGCCCGTGGCGATGTTTGAAACGGCGAACGCTGTAGCCCAAAATCAGGCGGCCATAATTCCCTTTGTTATGGGGGGTGCTATCGTCGGATTTATTACGGCCATTGTTACCTGCTTTGTCAAAAAATGGGCGATGGTGACGGCGCCGATTTATGCGCTTTGTGAGGGGCTGGTTTTGGGAGGATTGTCGGCCTTGATGGAGTATCAGTATCCGGGCATTGTCTTTCAGGCCGTGGGCCTAACGTTTGGGACTCTTTTCGCGCTTTTGTTTGCCTACAAGGCGGGTCTGGTCAAGGTGACGCAGAATTTTCGCACTGGGGTCTTCGCGGCCACCGGTGGGATCGCACTCTTTTATCTTGCGACGATGATTTTGGGATTTTTTAAGATTCAAGTCCCAGGTGTATTCGGCAGCGGCCCGCTCGGGATACTCTTTAGCCTTTTTGTGGTGGCCGTGGCGGCGCTCAATCTCGTTTTGGATTTTGATTTTATCGAACGCGGTGCCGAGTCCGGTGCGCCCAAGTACATGGAATGGTACGGCGCCTTCGGGTTAATGGTCACGCTTATCTGGCTGTACATCGAAATCCTGCGGCTTTTAGCCAAGCTGCGCGACCGGCGGTGAAAGAAAGGAATAAAGCATGACTGTTAAAAATATTGCGTTAAATTTACGATGGACGATATTATTCATGCTTTATACGTCCAGACTAAGTTTCGGCGAGGTGAGGAGGAGATCCGGCAGAGAAAAGGAGTTTCACGCGACGATGCCAAGAAGAGGCTTCGTAAATGGGTAAGATAATCTGGGCGCCGTCCGCGTTAGCGGACGTCATGTCGACCGAAAATGTGAAAAAGGAGGCACTGTTATGGGGTTGATACATGCTAAAATTCTTCTTAAGAATCCACGCAACTCAAAAATTAAACCGGTTGAGACCGAAACGCTGGTAGATTCGGGCGCGTTACATTTATGTATTCCTGAACATATTCAGATTCAATTAAAGCTCGAAGAGATCGACAAGAAAGAAGTCGCTTTGGTCGATGGGAGCAAGAAAATGGTCCCTTACGTTGGGCCGGTGGAAATCAGATTTAAAAATCGTGTCGGGTTTGTCGGCGCCTTGGTCATGGGCGATCAGCCGCTTCTGGGTGCCATCCCCATGGAAGATATGGACCTGGTCGTGATCCCGAGTAAACGGGTTTTGGACGTTAACCCCGAAAGTCCGAATGTTCCGTGCACCATTGCCAAGGGATTGGCGAAGGGGTAGGAAGTATTAATGCCCAATTGCGTACGCGCGTACGCAATTGGGGGTTGTGACATTGGCAGTATAAGCTTGTCATAGTCGTGAATAACGAGCGACAAGAGACAAGCGGCAAAATATGAATCCACTCAACTTCAACCAAATCATCGTCAACCACAAACAGTCGAGCAAGGGTGCGATTCGGAATATTGATCACTCGGGCCCGCGGGGAGTGGCCGGGGATTTGTCTAAACCGTACTCGGAAAAAGTCTTGACTTTTTCCGAGTTGGGCTTAAGCTTTCGCTATGATTGAACGACGGATTTATAGCCTGCTCTGGCAAGAGGACATCAAACAGAAACACATGGTCTTTATCTCCGGGCCCCGGCAGGTGGGAAAGACCACCTTTGCCCGGGACATGGTCGGTTCTTTGTATAGAAATAAAGTTTATTTTAATTGGGACGTTATCGAAAATAAGAGGACTCTCATTGAGAATCCCTATTTTTTTGAAAACGTCCAGCGCTCCGATGGATCGACACCCCTGGTCATCCTCGATGAGATCCATAAGTATAAGAACTGGAAAAAATATTTAAAAGGCGTTTATGACCGGTTTGCCGGAGAGTATCAATTCGTCGTTTCCGGCAGCGGCCGGCTGGACGTTTCCCAGCGTGGCGGCGAGTCTCTGGTCGGACGCTATCTGTCCATGCATTTGTTTCCTTTCACCGTCGCTGAGCTTGCCTCTAAGCGCAGAGTATTGAAAGATTTTTTAACCAACCCTTTGCGTGATTTTGACATTAATTCTACTTCTGCCACAAAAGCCATTTGGACCGATCTTGTTGAATTATCGGGTTTCCCTGAGCCGTATGCTAAAGGGCAAAAGAGTTTTTGGAACAAGTGGGCCCAGACCTATGGCCGCCAGATTATTCGCGAGGACATGAAAAACATAGCCGATATCCGGCGGATGGATGACATTGAGATTTTGTTTTCACTATTGCCCTCGAAGGTCGGCAGTCCGGTATCGATGAACAACCTGGCGGGAGACCTCCAAGTAAGTTTTGATACCGTCAAGCAATGGCTGGGATTGTTTGAACATTTTTATTTAACGTTTCGTCTGCCGCCTTGGTCAAAAAAAATATCCCGGTCCCTGTTAAAGGGGAAAAAACAGTATATCTATAACTATCCGCACATCCCCGACCACGGCGTCCGTTTTGAAAATATGGTCGCGCTTGAACTTTTAAGGGCCATATCTCAGTGGAATGATCATGGCTGGGGAAATTTTTCTTTACATTATTTGAGGGATAAGGATAAGCGGGAAGTGGATTTTTTGGTTGCGCAGGATAATCAGCCGATCCTCTTGGTCGAGGCGAAATCTTCGGATGATCATGTGGCCGAGAATTTAAAATATTTTCAATCGCTGCTGGGCGTGCCCGCGGTTCAATTGGTGGCCAAGGAAAATGTTTTTAAGCTTATGACCAATGATAGGCAAAAAGTGCTGGTTGTGACGGCTCATCGCTGGCTGTCTTCGCTGCCGTAAGGCCATGGATGTAAAAAGTATCAACTCCCTAAAATATGAACCCACTCAACCTCAACCAAGTCATTGTCAACCACAAACAGTCGATCAAGGACGTGATCCGCAACATCGATCATTCGGGGTTGCGCGCGGCGTATGTGGTGGATGAAAAGAATAAACTGCTCGGGGTTGTCAGTGACAGTGAGATCCGCAAGGTGATCTTGAAGGGCAAGGACGTGCGCGATTCTATTGAAGGCATTGTGAACACAGACCCGATTATCCTCAACAACCGCGACATTGAAAACCTTTACGTCATCAAAAAGACCATCCGCAAGCTTCTTAACCGCATGCCTGACAGCCGGCACATCCTTATCGTCGATGAACAGCAAAGACCTGAAAAGATTGTCCTCTGTTCCGAATTAGTCGAGCCAAGCCGCAAAAAGAAAAAAGAATTATTCCAATCCTCCAAGCATGTTTTAGTCCTCGGTGGGGCCGGATATTTAGGTTCGGTGTTGGTGAGAAAACTTTTGGACCGCGGGTACCGCGTTAAGGTCCTGGATATCCTCATGTTTGGCGTTGGCCCCATCGAAGAATTGTTGAGTCATCCGCGTTTCCAACTGATTGAAGGCGACATGCGCAACATCTCAACCCTCGTGCGCGCGATTAGCGACGTGGACGCGGTTGTTAATCTGGCCGCTCTGGTCGGTGACCCAGCCTGTTCGACCAAGCCGGAAATTGCCATCGAAACGAATTATCTTTCGAATAAAATTTTAGCCGAGGCCTGCAAGTATCATCAGATTAATCAATTTCTTTACGCCTCGACCTGCAGCGTGTATGGCGCGATGAACGGGCAAAAGGAATTGGACGAAAATTCACCGTTAAGCCCGATTTCTCTCTACGCCCGTTCTAAAATTCAGGCAGAAGAAGGTATCTTGGAACTTGAGGATGAAAATTTTTCACCGACGATTCTGCGCATGAGTACCCTTTATGGCTATTCGCCGCGCATGCGTTTTGATCTGGTGGTCAATGCCATGAGCAAGACCGCGGTCATCGATAAAAAGATTTCAGTCCACGGCGGTGGTTTACAGTGGCGGCCGCTGTTGCATGTGGATGACGCCGCCGAATCGTACATCCGTTGTCTTGAAGCCTCGCGCCAGGATATTAAAGGAGAAATCTTTAACGTCGGCTCGCGCGAACAAAATTACCAGATCCGCCAGGTGGGGGAGATTGTTAAGAAATGTATCCCAGATGCGGATTTATTGGTCGAAGGCGAAACCACCGACCCACGCAATTATTTTGTTTCCTTTAATCTGATCGAGCAGAAACTAAAGTTTAAAGTCGCGCAGACGATTGAAAAATCAGTTTTAAGAATTAAGAAAGCGATCGAAGATAAAGAAATCAAAGACGTCAACGATTCAAAATACTATAACGTGGAGTATTCGCAATGATACAAGCGATGAAAGACGAAGGACGAAGGACGAAAGACGAAGGACGAAAATTAGCGATTCTCGGCGGACAGCCGGCGTTTGCGCAAGCTGTTCCCATCACCAAACCCACTGTCCCTGACATCGCCACGCTGAAAGAAGGCTTTGGCAAAATTTTGGAAAGCGGCATGCTTACCAATTCCAAATTTGTCCAGGAGTTTGAAGCCGCTACGGCTCAATATATCGGCGTCAACCACACCGTTGCGGTTAACAGTTGCACCAACGGGATGATCCTGACCATGCGCGCGCTGGGACTGACGGGCGAAATTATTATCCCGAGCTTCACCTTTCACGCGACCGCGCACGCCGCGTCCATCTGTAATCTAAAAGTCATTTTTGTCGACTGCGATCTGGAAACGTATAACGTTGATCCGGCGGAGATTGAAAAAGCGATTACGCCAAAGACCAGCGCGATTTTGGCGGTCCATATTTTTGGCAATCCGTCACCTGTCGAACAGCTGCAAAGAATCGCCAAGAAATATAATTTAAAGTTAATTTTCGACGCGGCCCACGGATTTGGTTCTGTCTATCAGGGAAAAAATATCGGGCAGTTCGGCGACGCCGAGGTTTTTAGCTTAAGCCCGACAAAACTTTTAACGACAGCCGAGGGGGGGCTTGTTGCAACCAGTAATTCAGGATTGGCCGCGAAACTAAAAGTCGCCCGCAATTACGGCGACTCTGGAAACTATGATTGTGAATTTTCGGGGATCAGCGCGCGCATGAGCGAGTTTCACGCGCTGTTAGGTTTGGAGAGTTTGAAAATGTTAGAGAAAAATGTCACCCGCCGTAATAGCCTGGTTGAATTATACAAAAAACGATTGGGCGCTTTGCCCGGAGTAAGTTTTCAGAAGATCACGTCCGGCAACCGCAGCAGTTTTAAGGATTTTTCTATTCTGATTGATGAAAAGAAATTTGGTTTAGGCCGGGACGCGCTTTGCCAATGCCTTTTGGCGGAAAACATCATCGTTAAAAAATATTTTTATCCGCCGGTGCACGAACAAAAGGTTTTTGTAAAACAGTTTCCGGTTAATGGGCGCGACTTGGAGGATACTCAGAAGATTTCTTACAACAGCCTGAGCCTGCCGCTTTTCTCCCATATCGCAGAAGAAACCGTGACGCGGATTTGCTCGGCCATGGAAACTATTTACGCAAGACGCATAGAATTAAAGGCTTTTTAAAAAGATGGACATTAACGAAATCATTTTTTTGATCCAAACTCCGCTCACTGCGAGGGATTATGCCCGGTTCGGCGTCGAACGTCTGACGCGGCGTGGTTTTAAGGTGTCGATTTTGGATCTGACGGATATCTTAAATCCCCGGTATAACCGTGCTCATGCCGGCGGAGCCATTCCCTATTCTCATTATACGGTTGTTTATTCTCGGGACGGTTTGACGGATTTTTTTATGGATAGAAATTTTTCGCGCAGCTTAATGATGGACTTGACCGGCCGCAGGGATTTACAAATTTTGCTCGGTCCCCATTACCGCCGATGCGATATAAATTTGGCGACTTTGTGCGTCAATTCTCAGCCGAGCTTAAGGTCATGGAAATCACCCGTGCTCTTCCCGGCGGAGTTGGCCGGTAAAGTTATCAGGGGGACGGTAAAAGGTGTTTTGGAATTTGGCCGCGCGCCTTATGTCCCGCAGTGGGTGATAGCCGGCGCTTCGGCCGATGTCAAAAATTTTCCAAAGACTCCCATACGCGTGATCTGGGCTCATTGTCTGGATTACGACCTTTATCTGGAATATCAATCGCAAAAAAATGACCGGATGATTCCTCATGATTACGCTGTGCTCTTAGACGAATATTTCCCCTTTCATCCGGACTACCGGCTGAAAGGAGTCCCGGCCAATCCTTTCCCGGACCCGATGGAGTATTATCATGAGATCAACCAGATGTTGAGTCAGTTTGAGAAGAAGACTGGTCTTGGCGTTGTTATCGCGGCGCACCCGCGTTCGGAGTACGATGACAAACCCGACTTTTTTCAGGGCCGTCGTGTGGTCAAGGGCCAGACCATTGAGCTTGTGGCGCACGCCCGTTGTGTCCTGGCGCACACCAGCACCTCGATGAATTTTGCGGTCCTTTTTGAAAAGCCAATCGCATTTTTGCTCTGTGGACGCATGAAAAAACATTTTTATGGAAGGCTGATCACCGAGATGGCCAGACAATTCAACACATCGCCCGTCGATTTGCAATCCATCGACCGTTGGGACGTTGAGCGGACGCTGTCGGTCGATCTTAAGTCTCATCGGACATACCGTGAAATGTACATCAAGCGCGACGGCACCCCGGGGAAGTTTTTCTGGGATATCTTCGCGGATGAGGTTTTAAAGACAGGCACAAACCAAACGCGTCAAGATCCCGCGGGAGAGTTAATCCCAGCGGGTTGAATAACGAAGATGAGGAGGAACCGTGAGTAAACATTTTTTTGACAACAAGACAATCCTTTTAACGGGCGGGACCGGGTCCTTCGGCCGGGAATTTTCCCGGATCGTTTTGACGGAATACCGTCCGGTCAAACTCATCATCTTCAGCCGCGATGAGGCCAAACAGTTTGAGATGCAACAACAGTTTTCCGAGTTCGATAATATCCGTTTTTTTATCGGCGATGTCCGGGATAAGGAGCGGCTTAAGCTCGCTTTTGGTGGTGTTGATTATGTCGTCCATGCGGCGGCGTTAAAGCAAGTCCCAGCCATGGAATACAACCCCACCGAAGCGATCAAAACCAACATTATGGGGGCGATGAATATCATTGAAGCGGCCTTAGAAAAATCCGTGCAAAGGGTCGTGGCGCTTAGTACGGACAAGGCCTGTAACCCCATTAATCTGTATGGGGCGACAAAACTATGTTCCGATAAACTTTTTATCGCGGCCAATTCCTATTCGGGTGTTTCCGGTACGCGCTTTAGTGTGGTGCGTTACGGTAATGTCGTGGGTAGCCGCGGCAGTGTCATCCCGTTTTTCTTAAAGAAAAAGGAAGAAGGTTTATTACCGATCACTGATCCCAAGATGACACGGTTCTGGATCACGTTAGAACAGGGCGTGCGTTTCGTCATCAAAGCGTTTGCAATGATGCACGGGGGGGAAGTCTTTGTTCCCAAGATCCCGAGCATGAATATCATGGACTTAGCCCAGGCTATTGCGCCCAAGGGCCAGACCAAAGTCGTGGGGATCAGACCCGGAGAAAAGCTTCATGAGGTGATGATTTCCGCCGACGACGCGCGGAACACCAAAGAGCTCACGGACTGTTATGTGATCCAACCGGCCTTCCACTGGTGGGATGAAAATAATCACGCCGTAGGACAGAGTGTTCCGGAAGGCTTTAAATATTCCAGCGATACCAATACCCGCTGGCTCAGTGTGAACGAATTGAAAACGATGATTAAATCGTTATGAAATCCATTCCTTACGCCACGCAGTCTATTGATCAAAGCGACATCCGCGCGGTGACCAAAGTTTTAAAATCGTCCCACCTGACCCAGGGCCCGGAAACGGTAAAATTCGAACAAGCCATCGCCGATTATTGTGGCGCCAAATTCGCTGTCGCGGTCAACAGCGGGACCTCCGCTTTACACATTGCCTGTCTGGCCGCTGGTTTAGAAAAGGGCGATGAACTCATCACCTCGCCGATTACGTTTGTCGCTTCGGCCAATTGCGCGTTGTACTGCGGGGCCAAACCGGTTTTTGCCGACATTAAAGAAGAGACGGTTAACATCGACCCCGCCCAGATCGAAAAGAAAATCACGACCCAAACCAAGATTGTTATTCCCGTCGATTTTGCCGGATACCCCACCGAGTTGTCGATCATAAAAAGGCTCGCTCAGAAAAATCGCATTGTGCTGATCGATGACGCCTCCCACGCGCTCGGCGCTTTATATAAAGGAAAGCGTTTGGGCAGCGGGGATTTTGCCGATATGACGATTTTGAGTTTTCATCCTGTCAAACACATCGCGACGGCCGAAGGCGGGATGGTCCTTACCAATAATAAGGATTTTTATGAAAAATTAATTCGTTTGCGGACCCACGGCATTACCCGCGATCCGAAGTTGTTAACGCGTCCTGCGGGGGGCTGGTATTATGAAATGCTGGATTTAGGTTTTAATTACCGGTTAACCGACGTGCAGTGCGCCTTGGGGTTAAGTCAGCTGCGCAAACTCCCGCAGTTCCTTAATCGCCGACGGGAAATCACGGCCCGCTATAACGCCGCCTTTTCTAAATACGATGAACTCCGTCTTCTTAAGGAAATTCCTGAGACTCAATCCGCCCACCATCTCTATGTGGTCCAGTTTAAGCGCGACCGTTTTGCCGTTTCCCGCCGAGAGATTTTTGACGAATACCGTCGCCAAGGAATCGGCGTCAATGCCCATTATATCCCCGTGTATTTACAACCCTATTACCAGAAGCTGGGCTATAAACAAGGCCTTTGTCTGCGGGCGGAAAAATATTATGAGGAGACGATCACTCTGCCGCTTTTTCCCAAAATGACAGAAGGCGACCGCAGACGAGTTATTAACGTCACTGAGAAAATTATTAAGCAATTTGGAAAATAGAGAGACAGCCTAACTTAAGGCGTATTGTCCTCCTTTGAAAAGTATCATGCCCAATGAATATCAAGCCCTCGATAAATAAATTTTTATTTTTTTTTATCCCGGATCTTTTTCTGAATATCAAAATATGCGTTGCCGGCGCCAAACAACAGGATTTCGAATACCTCGAATGGATCAATACCGACCTCGTCGAAATTGCCAAAGAGTTTGTCGATAAGAATCGTCTCGTTGAGTCCAATTTTGTCCGGACATTAAACGAAACATTCGCCACCAATCGCTTTGAAATTTTTTTAAAGCGTTGGATCGTAGAGTATCTGCATCGTCTTTTTGGTGTTTTGCATTTTTATACGACCGGCCAACCGCTGGCCAAGAGTTTGCCGCTGGAAGATAACCCGCTAAACCGTTTTGCCGTAAAAAAATTTTATGCCCGTTTCCGTCAACAGCCGTTGATCCGCTGGACAGCCAGCTGGCGTTGGCCAGTCGTCGATGGTGTTTTCATGGCGGCCTTGATTTTATGGTTAAGTTTAAAAAATGGTTTAAAATTTTCCCGCGGTCGAAGGAAATTTAAGGTTTTGCGTGAAGGGCTTTGGGGGTTGTATGACGTCCGGGGGCAGTATTTTCATGATGATTTTTTTGTGGATAACGATCTGATCCATCGGGAAGATTTGCTTTTGTTTTCCCGCGGGGGAAAACTTGAATCCGGCCGTTTAAAGGCCTATGAGGATGCCCGGCGTTCAGAGTACCGGCATTTCAATCTGCAGCGTTTGTCCATCAGCACCCGGGTTTTTGTAAAAAGAATCCTGCCGAAATATATCCGGGCCGGCAGCCGTGCCTTGAGGGGTGGTGATTCAGAACAGGGTTCACTTTGGGCGAGTGTGTTTTTTTATTTTTTAAAATACGCCGTGCCGTATGAGCGCATTTTTTCCCATTTTGAAGTCGCCGCGGAGCTTGGGCATAATTATTTTTCCGCCAATCACATCGCCGAAGCCATTGTCTGCCAAACCTATGGCACGCGTTATTACCTGATGCACTGGTCAGATAATTCGATTGGGATCGATAAATATTTATTATCGTTTTTAGGCTGCGATGAATTCCTCTTGTGGGGCAAGGCCCATATTCAGGGGGTGGAAGGGCGAAGCGAGATATTAAGGCCCATTGGTTATGTTTTTAAGAAATTTATTAAAAAGGTCATGGCGAAGAGGGATCAGGTTTTGGCCGAGATGAATGTTAACCCTCAGGGAAAGATCATTGCTTTTTTTGATGAAAGCTTTGGCGGTGAGTGTAAGATGACGGAGCGTCATTACGTGAATTTTTGGAAGACGATTTTAGAAACCGCAGTCCTTGAGCCTGGCCACACGATTGTCGTTAAACCCAAAGAGTTCGCCCGGCATAAAGAATTAAGCGAGCCTGCGCAACAGGAATTTTTATCCATCCATAAGGAACTCAGTCAACGGGAGAACGTCTTTATCCTTGACTCTTTAAAGTGGTCGTTTATCGAGGCCATCGGCGTCAGCGATCTGGTGGTGACCCAGGGGATGACGAGCTCGGCGACGATTGCGATTATTGCGGGCATCCCGGGTTTGTATCTGGACGAAGCGCATTATCAGCACCAGTTTACTAAATTTTTTAAGGGAAAAATTGTTTTTGATAATGTTCGGGATTTAATTGCCAGGATCGATGAAGGGCTCAAGGATTTATCGAGGATTTTATCGGTTGTCCCCGAAGAAATGATTCGTTGTTTTGATGCGTATCCGGATGATGAGGGGGTGAGTCGCTTGCGCCAGATCCTTGCTGGCCAAACCGTTTCAACGGGGCCACAACAGAAACGTTCGAGTCGTGTTGGAATTATTGTGCAAGCGCGTATGGGTTCGACACGCCTGCCGGGAAAAATTATGAAGCCACTTTTGGGTCGGACCATGCTGGAGGTTTTAATCGAACGGCTACGCCGTTGTTCTAAAGTGGACACACTGATTGTGGCCACAACAACCGCCCCTCAAGATGATCAAGTTGAAGAACTCTGCCGGCGAATGCCTGTGGAATGTTTTCGCGGGAGTGAAGAGGATGTTTTAAGTCGTTATTATGAGGCGGCTAAAAAGAATCAACTGGATGTCGTTGTGCGTATCACCTCGGATTGCCCGCTGATGGACCCTAATCTTATCGATCAGCTTGTCGAATTTTATTTTGCTCAACCAACGGCGGATATCGTGAGTAATACCGTGGTCAGGACATTTCCGCGGGGTTTTGATATGGAAGTTTTTAGTTTTAAGGCGCTAGAGAAGGCGTTTAAAGAGGCCAGAGAAACTTATCACCGGGAACATGTCACGCCGTTTTTTTATGAACATTTTAAGAGTCAAAATTTTTCATTAGACAAGGATTCCTCTCAATTTCGTGTGACGGTGGATACACCAGAGGATTATACGTTGATCCGCCAACTTTTTGAGTTGTTAAAGGAAAATAAAAATGTTGGGGTTCATGAGGTGATTGCCCTTTTGGAGGCCAGGCCGGACTTAGTCGCGATCAACCGTGCGGTTGTCCAGAAACCTGTTTTGGGGGGCAATCCCGGCGGAAAAGTGGCGATTGTTACGGAAGGAGGGCGAGGCATAGGGTTCGGTCATGCGACCCGCTGTCTGAGTATCGCCCGACAATTGAAGAGAAAAGGGGTGAGGCTCCGTTTTATTGTCAACGAGGATGCCGCTTTGAAAGATGTTTTGCACGGCGAGGATATCCGGACGTACGCCTTGGGCCCGGCGGCCGTTGTTGAAATTTTAAAAGAAGTAGAGGGTTTTGATTTTGTTTTGGTAGATTCTTATTTGCTTAATGAGCATAACTACCAAAAGATATTTTCGGCCGTGAGGCATTGTGCTTACCTCGATGACAACCAAAGGATTGTCTATCCCCCGGGGATTGTGGTCAATGGTTCCATTTATGCCAGCAACTTATCGTATCCCCATGAGCCCGGACGATCATATCTTCTCGGCCCGAAATTTATTCCCCTCAGAGAAGAGTTTGTTGAAGTTAAGCCCCGTGTGGTCAAGGAAAGGGTTCAGAAAATTTTGGTAACCTTCGGCGGGGATGACGCGCAGAAAATGACAGCCAAGGTGAGGGACTTCCTTTTGGCTGAATACACAGACGTCTCACTGGATATTGTCATCGGTAAAGCCTTCCGTAATTACGATGATTTAAAAAGGCAAACGACCGCGCGCGTTACTTATCACCATGACATCACCGTTGAAAAAATTTTGGATCTTATGAATTCCGCGGACCTGGCTATTTCCGCCGGCGGGCAAACATTGCATGAATTAGCCCGGACAGGGACACCAACGATCGGAATTTGCGTGGCGGACAATCAACTGCGGAATTTAAAAGGTTGGCAAAATCAAAGTTTCTTAAAATTTGCTGGCTGTTATAATGACGCTGGTCTTGTCCCGGCGATTAAACATATTTTAGCCGCGATAGAGCCAAAATCTATCCGCGAAAGAATGGCCCATCAAGGCCAAACCGCTAGCGATGGACGCGGCAGTGAACGAATCGCTCAAAAAATCATGGAGGTTTTAGTCTAGTGAAGACCATTAAAATCGAAAAAAGATTTATTGGTGAAGGCCAGCCCTGTTTTATCATCGCCGAGGTCGGCAGCAACCACGGCCGGAAACTCGATCAGGCCTTTAAACTTATCGATGTGGCTGTCCAGGCCGGAGCCGACGCGGTGAAGTTTCAAACTTACAGCGCTGAGACGATTTACTCCAAGAAAACTCCGAAACCTGAATATTTGAAGAAAAAGAATTTAAGCGGAAAAAATGAAACCCTTTGGGATATCATTAAGCGTATTGAGATGCCACGAGACTGGCATAAAAAACTCGCCGATTATTGCCGTAAACAGGGGGTTATTTTTTTATCCACACCCTTTGACCTCAAGGCTGTCGATGAGTTGGAAGCGGTGGGGGTTCCTGCTTATAAAATTGCCTCCTTTGAAATTACGCATCTACCATTGTTGGAAAAATGTGCCAAGACGGGTAAGCCGATTATCCTTTCTACGGGCATGGCTGATTTATCGGATATTGAGACAGCTCTGGAGGTGATTGATAAAGCCAGTCACCGTTGGCCAGCACAAGTCGCGTTGTTACACTGCGCGATCAATTATCCGCCCAAGTATGCGGACATCAACTTGCGCAACATGGACACTCTGCGACAGGCCTTCGAAGTTCCCGTCGGGTTTTCTGATCATACGCTGGGGCACACGGTCGCTGTCGCGGCGGTGGCGCGTGGCGCGTGTATCATTGAAAAACATTTCACATTAGACCGAAAACTTCCCGGGCCAGACCACCCCTTTGCTTTGGAACCTAACGAATTTAAGACAATGGTCGATGCTATCCGGCACACGCAAGCTGCTTTGGGGTCGGGGATCAAGAAGAGAACGAAAGCCGAAGAGGAACTTTACCGTCTGGCCAGACGAAGTTTGGTCGCCGCCTGTGATATCCCTCAAGGGATCAAGATCACGAGAAAAATGATCGAAGTCAAACGCCCCGGGTACGGGATTCCAACGAAACTCATGGATTTAGTCATTGGTCGCACGGCCAAAGTCAATATCGAGGAAGATGATATTTTGACCTGGGAAATGGTGTGAGGAATCCCTCCCCTGTGCCCCTCCCTAAGGGAGGGGAAGACGAATTTATGAAAATTCAACTGCGCGCTGTTAACGAATCCGACCGAGACGACATCCTGCGTTGGCGAAACGACCCCATGACCCGGCAAATGAGCCTAAACACTGAACTGATCACGGCACAACAGCACGCCGAGTGGTTTGGAAAATTGTTATGTGACCGGCAGCAGAAGGCCTTTATGGCGGAAAACCCCATGGGGGAGAAGGTAGGTATGGTAAGGTTTAAATGGCTTTACGATGATACCTACGAAGTCGACGTCAACGTCGCCCCTGAGAAACGCGGCCGGGGATTGGGGACATTGATGATTATGAAAGGTTGTCAGGCAATGGTCGTCGAGAAGAATGTCGGACAATTTTTTGCCCGGATAAAAGCCATCAACGAACGCTCGCTAAAATCATTTCTCAAGGCCGGCTTTCAACAGGTTGATACCATCGATGAGGTCAACGTCTTTCGGTTTAAGGTATGATCGGCATTATTGATTACAACATGGGCAATATCCAATCGGTCGTCAACGCGTTCGAGTATATCGGCGCGCCGGTATGCGTGGTACGCGCTTTTAAAGAGTTAGCAGACGTCGATAAGATTGTCCTGCCCGGAGTCGGGGCTTTTGGCCGGGGGATGGAAAATCTTGGGCGGCAAGATCTGGTCAACCCTCTCAGTGAACAAGTTTTAGAGCGGAAAAAGCCATTTTTAGGGATTTGTTTAGGTCTGCAGCTGATTTGTAAAGAGAGTTTTGAGTTTGGACATTTTCAGGGTTTAAATTGGATTAACGCCAGTGTCCGGCGGCTGAAGGACATGCCGGGATTAAATATTCCACACATCGGCTGGAATAATTTGATTGTTAAAAAGAAAAGCGTATTGCTTGACGTCGGAGATAACCCGGACGTTTATTTTGTCCACAGTTACTGTGTCGATGCGCTTGGCGCCGATTTTATCATCGCCACCTGTGAGTACGGCCAGGAGTTTGTCGCCGTGATTGAAAAGGAGAACATTTTTGCCACCCAGTTTCATCCTGAAAAAAGCCAGCGGGTGGGGCTCAACATTTTAAGGCGGTTTGTAGCGTATTAGGCCCCGGACAGACCATTGAACAGACATGCTTAAAAGGCGTTTGATTCCCGTATTATTCATGAAGAATGGCCTGATCGTCCGGTCGGAAGGATTTTTTTATCATCAAAATATCGGCAATGTCGTCTCCGAGGCCAAACGCTACAACGACTGGGACGTCGACGAGTTGATTTATATTGATATCAGCCGCGAAAAACATTATGATTTGCGCCGTGACGATCACCGGGTGACGATGGAAAATGATCTTTTGGGGATCATCGAGCAGATCTCGAAGGTGTGTTTTATGCCGCTGACCTTGGGCGGGGGGATTCGTTCTTTAGAAGATATTCGTCAGCGGATTACGCGGGGGGCCGATAAGATAACGGTTAACGCCATTGCCTTGGAGGACCCTTCCTTTATTGAAAAGAGTTCCGCCATTTTTGGGGCGCAGTGTATTGTCGTTTCGATTGATTATAAATATATCAACGAGAAGCCCAAGGTTTTTAAAGGCGGATTGATTGAAACAAATTTAGATCCTTTAGTGTGGGCCCAAGAAGTTGAACGCCGTGGTGCAGGAGAAATATTTTTAAACTCCATCGACCGCGATGGCATGGCCAACGGCTATGACGTGGATTATATAGGAAAGGTGGTGGACGCGGTGAATATCCCGGTCATTGCCTGCGGCGGGGCCGGAGATTTTTATGATTTTGTGGATTTAGCTAAAGCCACGGATGTCAGCGCCATTGCCGCCGGAAATATTTTTCATTTTACGGAACATAGTTATCCTAGGGCGAAGGAAGTATTGGCCAAAGAGAAAATATTTGTAAGGTATTAAGTTTTACGTTTCACGTGTTACGTTTTACATTTCAGATACCGTGACGCCTGACACGTAACACCTGAGGATTCAAAAAATGAGACCTCCCAAAATGCAATATTGTAAAAAATGTGTTTACCCGGCTTCCTCGGCGGTGCCGCTGGCCTTTGACGATAACGGGATTTGCAGCGGCTGCCGTACCGCCCAAGAGAGGGGCGGCGGCGTTATCAACTGGGAGCGGAAAAGGAAAATCCTTGAGTGTCTCCTCGAGGAATACCGTTCCCAAGACGGCCGCGGTTACGATTGCGTCATCCCCGTCAGCGGCGGCAAGGACAGCTATTATCAGATCCATCTTGTCAAAAAAGTTTACAACCTTAACCCCTTACTGGTCACCTATCACGCCAATAACTATACCCCGACGGGCATGGAAAACCTCCTGAACATGCGGGAGGCCTTTGGCGTCGACCACGTTTTTTTCACTCCCAGCATTGATGTTTTAAAAAAATTGAACCGTATCGGGTTTAAGCTCATGGGGGATATGAATTGGCACGCCCACGCCGGCATCTTCACGTATCCTATCCGCGTGGCCGTTGAGACCAAAAC
>Ga0247727_10002284_pt1 | contig 44156 bp, 32 predicted proteins | sample WisWelCaveWW1625_FD_202498 | JGI IMG/M metagenome (GOLD analysis project Ga0247727, IMG submission 202498) | Biofilm microbial communities from Wishing Well Cave, Virginia, United States - WW16-25 | ecosystem: Environmental > Aquatic > Deep subsurface > Groundwater > Cave microbial mat | place...
ACCCGATGCTGATGCACATGCGCACCGGGATCACGAGGGACGGCAAGCTCACGGGCGTCGACAGCAAGATCCTGATCGACGGCGGCGCGTACTCGAGCTTCGGCCTGGTGACGACCTACTACGCGGGCCAGCTCCTCACCGGCCCGTGCCACTTCCCGACCTACCGCTTCGACTCGACGAGGGTGTTCACCAACAAGCCGCCGTGCGGGCCCAAGCGCGGCCACGGCTCGGTGCAGCCGCGCTTTGCTCTCGAGGTGCAGATCGACCGGCTGGCGGTGATGGCCGGGATCGATCCGATCGAGATCCGGCGGCGCAACTTCCAGGGCGCGTACACCACGACCGTCAACGGCCAGCGCATCACCAGCAACGGCTTCGACCGCTGCCTCGACGTCGTCGAGGAGGCGAGCCGGTGGAAGGAGAGGCACGGCAGGCTGGGCTACGGCCGCGGCCTGGGCTGCGCCGGCTCGATGTACATCAGCGGCACCAACTACTGCGTCTATCCCAACGACATGCCGCAGGCGGGCATCCAGATCAAGGTCGACCGCAGCGGGCTGGTCACGGTGTTCAGCGGCGCGAGCGACATCGGCCAGGGGTCGAACTCGGTGGTCGCATACATCGTCGCCGAGGAGCTCGGGATGCGGGTCGAGGACGTGCGCGTCATCGCGGCGGACTCGGACCTGTGCCCGGTCGACCTCGGCGCCTACTCGAGCCGGATCACCTTCATGGTCGGGAACGCGGCGATCCACGCCGCGCGCAAGCTGCGCAAGCAGGTGCAGGCGGCGGTCGGCTCGGAATGGGGGATCCCGGCGGAAAGGGTGGCGCTCGCCGGCGGGTACGTGTTCGATCTCGAGAACCGCGACCGCACGCTGACCAGCGCCCAGGCGTTCCAGATCGCCGAGGCGAAGTTCGAGACGCTGGGGTCGACCGGTTCGTACAACACGCCCAACCTCGGCGGCGACTACCGCGGCGGGACGATCGGCGCCTCTCCCGCGTACTCGTTCACCGCGTGCGTCGTCGAGGTCGAGGTCGACACCGAGACGGGCGAGCTCAAGGTGCCGCACGTATGGACGGCGCACGACTGCGGGCGGGCGCTCGCGCCGGTGCTGGTCGAGGGACAGATCGAGGGCAGCGCATACATGGGGCTCGCGGAGGCGGTGATGGAGGACCACGACGTCAACCGCTACGGGCTGCATGCGCGGCCGTCCCTGCTCGACTACACGATCCCGACCTCGCTCGACGTCCCGGATTTCCACGCGCTGATCGTCGAGTCGATCGACCCCGAAGGGCCGTACGGTGCCAAGGAGGCGGGCGAGGGGCCGCTGCATCCGACGATCCCGGCGCTCGCCAACGCGATCTACGACGCACTCGGAGTGTGGTTGACGCATCTGCCGTTCACGCCTCCGAAGGTCCTCAAGGCCTTGCGCGAAAAGGCCACCAAAGAGCGAGAGGGTTGAAGGCTTTGATCCTTGCCCATCCTGGCCCGGACAGGGAGTCCGAGCCCTTCTTTTGCCAGTGAGACGGGAAAGCAGTTTTCATGCTGCGTCTGCCTGCATTCGAGTTTGTGAAGCCAGAGAGCGTCGATGAGACGCTCGAGCTGATGCAGCGACATGGTGCGCGCTGCAAGGTGGTGGCGGGCGGCACCGACCTGATCCCGAACATGAAGCACCGGCTGTTCGAGCCCAAGGTCGTGATCGGACTCTCGGGACTCGAGGAGCTCCGTGGAATACGACTGTGCGACGACGGCGCGGTCGTCATCGGCGCCATGACCACGCTCGAGGAATGCGAGTCAAGCGCCCTCCTCCTGCGGCGAGCCCCCGGCCTCGCCCAGGCGGCGCACTCGGTCGGAGGACCCAGTCAGCGCACGATGGGGACGATCGGCGGCAACGTGTGCCTCGACACGCGCTGTGTCTGGTACAACCAGACCCACTTCTGGAGGAAGTCGCTGGGATACTGCCTCAAGAAGGACGGCAGCGTCTGCCACGTGGTGGAGGGCGGCAGGAGCTGCGTCGCGGCGGCCTCGAACGACACCGGGACGATGCTGACCGCCCTGAACGCGGAGCTCTTGATCCAGAGCAAGGACCAGAAGCGCACGATCAAGGTCCGCGAGTTCTACAAACCCGATGGCATCTACAACCTGCGCCTCAAGCCCGAGGAACTGCTGACGCAGGTGATTGTGCCGCCGCTGCCCGGCGGGCATCACAGCGGCTACTCGAAGCTGCGCCCGCGCCAGTCGATCGACTTTCCCAAGCTGTCGGTCGCGGCGTGCTACACGCTCGGACCTGCCGGCACCATGATCGACGCGGAAGTCGTGATCAGCGCGATCGCTGCCGTGCCGCGCATCATCCGCGGAATCAAGGAGCTGGCGGCGGGCAGAAAACCTCGGGACGCCGAGTTCCTGGCGGCCGCCGGCGAGCGCGCCCGGAAGGCCACTCATCCGCTGACCAATCTCGACGGCGACGCCGACTACCGGCGCGAGATGATCCCCGTCTTCGTCCGCCGCGCCTTCCTCGCCGCAAGATCCTGAAAGATCCGAAAGGTCTCCACGTCCTTCAGCCATACCTCACATTGCGATGATCGCAGCCGCTGCTCTTCTGGTGATCGCTCAGCTCTCCTCGGCGCCGCTTCAGGTGCGCCAGCCCGAGTGGAATCAGCCGTACGCGGATCCTGCCGCCAGCTCGAGCTGTGACGTGGAGCCGGTTCGTGCGACGCCGGCCATCGCCTGGACCCAGTCGTTCGATGACCTGCTCGCCGGCCCGATCGTCACCCAGGGCACCGTGTACGTCGTCGGGGTCGAGAAGGGTGCGCGCGTCCTGATGGCGATCCGCCCGACCGACGGAGAGGTCCTGGCGAGGAAGCGGCTGGAAACCACGGATGGGTTTGCGGCGCTCGCCGGCAGCGCCGGAATCGTCGCCGTCGTCGAGCCCAAGCAGGTGCGCACCTACCGATTGACCGGGTCCCTGCTGTCCTACGGGAAGAAGCTCGAGGGCTCCTTCACGCACATTCTCGCCCTGATCGACATGGATCTACTGGTTCGCGTTGATCCTCACCAATGGACGGTCCTGCCGCTGCTCGGCAGCGGCAAGGCGCTGGGCACCGTGCACACCGGTGCGGGCCGGGTCAGCTTCATGTCGACCGCCCAAGGAAGTGCGATGGCGGCGGGAGTCGACGGCTTCGACGACGCGAGCAATCTGCAACTGCGTTTCGACTCGTGCAGATGGTCGGTCAAGTCGTGCGAGTCGACGCGATCGAATGGCTGGACGTCCGCGCACCTGCCGGAGGCCAACGGTCAGGCGTCGACGTCGGTGACGGTCGCGTGCGCCAGTCCGGATCGCTGGTACGTCTGGTTCGCGAAATCTTCCGGCGCAAGCGCGCTGTGCCTGTCGCTCAAGGCGATCCCCGTGCACTTCACCGCACCGCCTGCGCGTTCCGGCAACTTCCTGCTCGGGTTCGACTGCCAAGACAAGCTGATTCAACTCGACACCGAAGCGCTGGGCTACTACGAGCTGGTGCAAAGCAACAACCTTCCCAAGGGTGCGGTGCGCGGTGCGCCATCGATCGCGCGCGACGTCCTCTACCTCGGGAACTGGGCGGTGGAGCTCTCAAGCGGGCGCGTGCTGTGGTGCCTCGAGGGAATCAAGACCGTCGGCCCGGCGATCCCGGCGGTCGATGGGGTCGCGGTCGTCGAGACGCACGATCACCGGCTGCTCGGACTGATCGACCCCGCGAAGGCCAGCGCCGACTTGGGGCTTACGGCCAAGGCTGCGACATCCGACTCGAGCAAACGGCCCGAACCGGAGGCGCAGACCATCCCGTTCCCGAGCGAGGATCCCGAGGCTGCGAACAAGCACGGCAACGATCCGCGGCTGGTGCACGAGGCTTGCCTCGAGGCGCTGCGCCGGCAGCACCGGAAGCAGCTGTTGGAGGTATTTGAGAAGTATGCCGAGGTCGGGCTGTTCGACGATTGCCGGCGACTCTTGGAAGAAGCGCAGACATTCGGTCTCGAGCGCGATCGTGCCGAAGTCTTCGCTCAGCGGATCTCCGGCAAGCTCAACACGACCGCCAGCAACGCCAAGCTCCAGCGCAACAAGATCATGGAGCAGGAAGACTCCGGGCGCCAGCGGGTGCGGCAGCGCGCGACCGATGAGGCGCGCTGGTGCGCGGACCAGTCGCACCCGACCGCCGCCGCGGCCTTGCTGCACGCGTCGCGCGAGTTCGATCCCTCGCGGCCGGTCGACGCCGCCATCGCCGATCCGTGGATCCCGGCGGCCTTCCCGTGGGGCGGCAAGCCGGGAGTCGGAGCGCAATGGCTCGAGTGGGCGAGCGCGTTGTTGCCGTCGGGTGCCTGCTTCGTCGCGCACGACGACGCTGCCCGGAAACGCGTGGCGCGAACTGCGTTCGAGACCGACGGAGTCGCACTGCGGACCCCGAACCTGCTGCTGTTCACTCGCGAGACGGATCCCGGAATCGTCGGCCAGTGCCTGTCTCGTGGAGAGGCCGCGGTCGCATTGCTCGATCAGCTCCTCAAGGGCGGGAGTGGCGCAACGGACGCATCGCCACCGCTTCTCGAGATCCGCCTGCATCGAACGCGGGAGGAGTACCTCGCCGATCGAATCGGCGGTCAGCTGCCGCCGATGCCCTGGTCGAGCGGCGTCTACTCTCCGGGCGAGGGTGTCTCGCGCTTCTACGCACGCCATGCCGAGAGCCAGAGCGACCCCCTGGGACGCGAGCTTCACAACGTGCTGGCCCACGAGCTGACTCACCACTACATCGACCAGCGCTGGGCTCGGGCGCGCTCGCGCAAGCGCAGCGACCCGGGGATCTGGTTGGTCGAGGGCTTCGCGGAATTTGTGTCCGAGCAGGCGGTCGAGACCGGCCGCCGCGGGATGGTGCTGGATGATGTCACTGTGTGCAGCCTCGACATCACGAGCGCTCGGGCGCGCAGCCAATCGCTGCATCCGCTGAGATTCCTTCTCGAGCTCGATTCACGGGGGTTTTACGAGAACCTCGATCGGCCGGCGACCGGCCCGTTGCAGCTTCGCCACCACCTCAAGCAGCTTTTGGTCGACGACCGCGCCCTGTTCTACGCGCAATCCGCGGCGCTCACGTTCTTCGCAATGCAACGCTGCGGAGAGGACGGCCGGCGCGGCTACCTGAACCTGCTCCAGGGCTACTACATGGGCAAGCCCCACGCCGAACCCTGGAAGGAGCTCGGCTTCTCCGACCTCGAGATGCTCGAGGCCAAGTTCCTCGAGTTCCTCAGCAGGCTGTGAGGTGACCGGGAGCCCGAACGGGGGCGCGCTCCGAAGGACCCTCCCCCCGCAGATTCAAAGAATCCTGCTCAATTCGAGCAGGCAGGTTTCCATGGGGATCACCTCGATCCGCTCTTCGTGATATCGGCGCTCACCTCCGTAGACAAGACGGGCCTGCGCCGCAGGATAGTCCTCGAGAAACGCACGCAAGGAGTGAAAATCCGATGGCCGGATCCGGCTCGAACGCTGGATTTCGAATGCATGCAGGCCACGTTCTCCATAAAGAACCAGATCCACCTCGAGACCCGCCTGAGTTCTCCAGTAGTGAAAGTCGTAGCCAAGCGTTCGCGCGTCATTGTGCGCCCGAAGTTCCTGCAGCAGGAGCGTTTCAAATGCTGCGCCGTCGATTTCCTGTTCACTGTCCAGCGGGCCCTTCGGGCGGAGTGCGCGATACACGCCAGCGTCAAACAGAAAGAACTTCGGATGGGCGACGATTTTTCGGCGCGCCCTTCGTGTGAATGGAGCAATGCGGCACGCGATCAACAGGTCCTCGAGAATCGCAAAGTATTCTTGCACTACTTTGCGCTCGACCTGACAGTCTCGCGCGACCGCGGAGATATTGAGCACGCTTGCTTGCGAGAAGCTGGCAGCCTCCAGGAAACGTCGGAACGCGGCGAGATTGCGGGTGAGCCCTTCCTGCTGCACCTCTTCCCTGAGATACGTCCGAACGAAGCTGTTCAGATAGTCCCATGCGGCGCGGGGAGCCCGCTCCACTTGAACCACGGGAAGTTGTCCAAATCGCAGGGAATGCGTGAGGTCGAAGGCACCTCCCAGTTCCTCTGCAGTCAGCGGATGCATCGCACGCATCCGTGCCCGGCCCGCGAGCAGGTTGACGCCTTTTCGACGGAGCTTCCGAGCGCTCGATCCCGTCAAGATGAACCTCAGTTTCCGCGTCTCGATCAGCCGATGGATCTCATCGAGCAGACTGGGGACCTTCTGGATCTCGTCGATGATGACGGGGCCCCGATGGGACGCCGGAATGCGCCTGCCGAGGGTCTGCGGATCGGCCATCAGATCGAGATAGACCTTCGATTCCAGCAGGTCGAACAGAAGCGCATCCGGGAACCGGGATTGCACCCAGCTGGTCTTCCCAGTGCCGCGCGGGCCGAAGAGAAAGAAGCTGGCGGTCTCGGGGGCGACGAGCATTCTGGGGAACATAACTCCAATATTGATCGATTTTTGGAGGTTTCAAGTCCAGAAATTCACCCCTGGCCGCCTCCAGACTCCGACGGAACCCGCCCATCGGCGCGAAGGACAAGGATCCGGTGCGCATCGCTCCGGGGGTCGCGTTCCACGATTTTGGACCCGTGACGGCCTAATTGCCGGCCTCGGCGGTTTCCTCCGGGTCGAGGGCTCGGGTGCCATTCACCGCGTCGCGTAGTAGCGAAGGCCTGGAACGTGCCCCTCGGTGTCGTCGTTCTCGTCCGCCGAGAGTAGGTGGAGACCCGACCGCTCGAGCAGGCCCACTACTTCCGAACGCGCCAGTCCGAACATGTCCATCCGCGGTGCTCCGGTGCGCAGCTCGCGATACCTTTCGAGGAGCTGCGCTGGCAGTAGGCTGCGAAGGGCCCCCTTGAGCGAGCTCTGCCCGTAGAGCAGTTCCGGATCGGAGACGCTCTCGGTCGGAATCTGCAGGAACAGCAATCCGTGGGGAGCGACCGCCGCACTCAGCTTTCCGATGAGACGTCGTGCAGACTGCGGCGGAACGTGCTGCAAGGTGATGTAGCTCATCACCAGGTCGAATACCTCTCCGTCCACCGGCTTCAGGTCGCCGGAAGGCGAGTGCAGATACCGGACTCCCGGATCCGACGAGATGCGCTGGGCGACACGGATCATCTCCTCGGCGATGTCCACTCCGACGACGACGCGGAAAGACTGCTTCAGCGGACGCGTCACTCGGCCGACGCCGCAGCCGAAGTCGAGCGCGCGTTCGCCTCCGAAGCGAACGCCGAGCGATTCGAAGCGCCGGCGAATCTCCGCGACGAGATGCACCCCGGTCGCGAGGAATTCCTCGATCTGCCAGCGGCCGCCTTGCTTGTCCGAGCGCGTGAGCACCGCCCAGAGCGGGTCGACCTTGGCGAGGCGGTTCCAGTTGTAACGGACGCTGGCGAGCTCCGCCTTCGATCGACCCAGGCGGTGCGCATTCGGGTTCAAGTCATCGTGTCGTGATCGCATGTTGCAGATCAGGTGGCCGGGGGCTGTCGGCATGCCGGGGACGAGGCCACCGCCGCCGAGGCAGCCCCCGTGCGGCAGTCGGACTCGGGGCGGATCGTGTACCTTGCGGATTGAAAATCAAGACTTCAATCCGCCGAAAGGAGTTCGCCATGCTGCGGTTCGAAGGAGCCATTCTCTTCCTCAGTGGCCTGATCGTCGCCGGCTGTTCGCTCGATCGCTCGAGCGCCGGCGGGGCGGCGGGTGGGGCGGCGAGCGCGAGCCTGCGCGAGCAGAACGTACGGCCGGGGTTCAACGACAACTTCCGCAAGATCAGGACTCTGGACGACGTCAAGCCGTGGGTGGAGCGCTTCGAGGTCGAAGGCCGGGACATCTTCGACCGCCGCCACGACATTGTCGCGGCGCTGCACCTTGAGCCTGGCATGAGAGTGGCGGACGTCGGCGCAGGCACGGGCCTGTTCGTCCCTCTGCTCGCGCGCGAGGTGACGGAGACCGGCGCCGTTTACGCGGTCGAGATCGTTCCCGCGTTCCTGGAACGCATCGAGAGGATGTCCGAGGAACGGGGGCTCACGCAGGTCCGGACGATCCTGTGCGATGACCAGTCCGCAAAGCTTCCAGGGAAATCCGTCGACGTCGTCTTCGTGTGCGACACCTACCATCACTTCGAGTATCCGCGCAGCTCGCTCCTGTCGATCCGTCGCTCGCTGCGCCCGGGCGGCGAGCTCGTCATCGTCGACTTCGAGCGCATCGTCGGCGCCAGCCGCCCGTGGGTGCTGGAGCACGTGCGCGCCGGCAAGGAGGTGTTCATCCGCGAGATCGAGGACAGCGGCTTCAAGCTCGTCGAGGATCGCCCGGTCTCACGGGAGAACTACCTTCTTCGGTTCGAGCGGAACCAATGAGGTCGGCCCGTTCCGAGGAGTCCGGTCTTTCGGATCTCTTCGACGACGTTCCCAAAGCGGGGGCGGAAGCACCATCGTGCTTCCGTTCGTTTGGACCGACGACACGCGAAGGGCTGGATAATCATGTCCCTTCCACAGGGTTGAGCGCGGCCCTGGTTGCTATTTCCCAGACCGGGAACTTCTCTCCTGACAACCGCGTCCGACTGCGCGATCTTGCGGATCAAAGTCGAGACAAGGCCCGTTCTCCGGGTCAGGGGATGCAAGACCAGCCGCAGAGAGTGACACCCTTTTCTTGATCATGACTCTTGCCCTTGACCTGCAGGATGCCTTCGCTATCCACTGAGGCCTGTGTTGCGATCCAGACGTCGGATCTACTTTTCAGAGCAAGTAACAGCTCGCTCCTGGCAAGCCGGATTGCGCGGTTCGGTACTCCATCCGAGCACGTCGTGATCCCGGATTCAGGCGAGGAATCCTCGGAACCAAGGAGAACGCGATGTACCGCTTCAGCGTCTTCTGTCTGATCTGCCTGTTGCTGCCCTTCCTTGGATGCAATCGAAGCTCGAGCGGAGGGCGGGCGAGAGTGGCGAAGCAGGTCGGAGACACGCCCGCGATCCCCGAGCACGTCAAGCAGTCGGACATCGAGTCCGGCAAGCTGACTCTCGAGGAGATCCTCGAGATCGGCAAGATCCTGTTCGGCGCCAACTTCAACGACCTCGACGGCGCGCGCCGGCCGGAGACCACGGGAACGGGCGAACCGCGCGAGCGGCGGGAAGGCGTCGACAGCTTCAACCGCATCTCTGCTCCGGATGCCAACTCGTGTGCCGGCTGCCACAACCTGCCGCGGATCGGCGGCGGCGGCGACATCGTCAACAGCGTGTTCGTCCTGGGCCAGCGGTTCCCGTTCGTCAACTTCGATGAGACCGCAGGCGACAACTTCGAGAACCACACGCTCAAGGGCGTCGCCAACGAACGCAACACCCTCGGGATGTTCGGCGCGGGCTTCGTCGAGCTGCTGGCGCGCGAGATGTCCGAGGACTTGGAGGACATCCGCGGCCAGGCGATCGCCGACGCAGAGGCCGGCGGAGCCGACGTCACCGTGAGTCTCGATACCAAGGGCGTGAACTTCGGGTCGATCACCGCGCACCCGGACGGCTCGCTCGATACCTCCGGCGTCGAAGGCGTAGACGCAGACCTCGTGATCAAACCCTTCCATCAGAAGGGCGTCGTGGTCTCGCTCCGCCAGTTCACCAACAACGCCATGAACCATCACCACGGCATGCAGACTGAGGAGCGATTCGGAGTAAACGTCGACGCGGACGACGATGGGCACGTCAACGAGCTGACGGTGGGCGACGTCACCGCGGCCACGCTGTTCCAGGCGACGCTGCCGGTTCCCGGCCAGGTCCTTCCGAGCGACGGGGCCGCGCAGGATTCGGTCCAGAACGGCAAGGTGCTGTTCGAGACGATCGGCTGTGCCGATTGTCACGTCCCGGCGCTCAAGCTCGACGGCGCCGTTTTCACCGAGCCCAATCCGTTCAACCCGGCCGGAAACCTGCTCGTGGCCGAGGTCAGCTCGCCGTTTGCAGTCGATCTGCTGACGGAAGGCCCCGGTCCCCACCTCAACGCCGAATCAGACGGCACCGTGATGGTGCCCCTGTTCTCCGACCTCAAGCGACATGACCTGGGCGCGGACGAGATGATGAACAACGAGGAGCTCGTCCAGGGCGGTGTCCCGACGAGCGAGTTCATCACGAGAAAGCTCTGGGGCTTCGCGAGCGAGCCGCCGTTCCTGCATCACGGAAAGGTGACGCTCATCTCCGAAGCGATCCTCAAACACGGCGGCGAGGCGCTGGCGGCGCGCACCAACTTCGAGGCACTGGCCGCGGCGGAGCAGGCAGACGTCGTCGAGTTCCTGAAGACGCTTCAGATCCTGCCCGAGGGCAGCACCGGTCTCCTCCTGTTCGCCAACGGCTCGGGGGTGATCGGCGACGAGCCCTCGGTCACGGCGCACCTCGATCAGGCCGACATCGACGACGGCAGCATCGGCGCCGACCAGCTCTTCGAGCACGGCAAGAAGCTGTTCTCCGCGAGCTGGAACAAGCTCGACGGCCAGGGCCGGCCGGAGACGACGGGCACCGGCGATCCGCGGTCACGGCGCGAAGGCATCGAGGCGTTCAACCGCATCTCGGCACCCGACGCCAACTCCTGCGCCGGCTGCCACAACGTTCCGCGGACCGGAGCCGGCGGCGACAACGTCGCCAACGTGTTCGTCCTCGGTCAGCGCCTGCCATTCGTCAACTTCGACGGCGGTGCCGGCGACGGCAACGTCGACCAGACGCTGAAGGGCGTCGCGAACGAGCGCAACACGCTCGGCATGTTCGGCTCCGGATACATCGAGCTGCTCGCCCGGGAGATGAGCACCGAGCTGCAGCAGATCCGTGACGACGCCATCGCGGACGCGACGTCCGGCGGCTCCGCGGTCACGGTCGATCTGATCACCAAGGGAGTTGACTTCGGTTCGTTGACGGCCAACCCGGACGGCTCGGTCGACACGTCCGAGGTCGAAGGAGTGGACGCGGACCTGATCATCAAGCCCTTCCATCAGAAGGGCGTGGTCGTGTCGCTGCGCCAGTTCACCAACAACGCCATGAACCACCATCACGGCATCCAGACGGCCGAACGCTTCGGCGACGGAACCGACCCCGACAACGACGGCTTCGTCGACGAGATGACGGACGGCGACACGACGGCGGTGGCGATCTACCAGGCGCTGCTCGCGGTGCCGGGCCGGGTCAGCCCCAAGGACCAGAATCGCAAAAACCTCGTCCGCCAGGGCGGGGAGCTGTTCGACGCGATCGGCTGCACCGACTGCCACATTCCGTCCCTCAAGTTGGACGATCCCGTGTTCACCGAGCCCAACCCGTTCAACCCGGCGGGCAACCTGCGGGTCGGCGACGTTCCGCAGCCGTTCGCGGCCGACCTGACCACCCAGGCGAAAGAGCCGCGCCTCGAGCGTGAGAACGACGGCAGCGTCATGGTGCCGGCGTTCACCGACCTCAAGCGCCACGACATGGGCGACGAGCTCGACAACGAGTTGCTGGTGCAGGCCGGCGTGCCGACGAATGAGCACATCACCCGCAAGCTCTGGGGGTTCGCCAACGAGCCGCCGTTCATGCACCACGGCCGCGCCCTGCTGATCTCCGAGGCGATCCTGCTTCACGGAGGCGAGGCCCAGACCTCGCGCGACACTTTCGAGCGCCTCGGCCAGCAGCAAAAGAACGCCCTCATCGAGTACTTGAAGACTCTTCAGGTGCTTCCGGAGGGGACAACAGAGCTCGAAGTCGAGGAAGAGTAGCCGTCGGGGCTGACCATTCCCCCGGCCGTCCTGTCCGGTCTTGCCGACCGGTCCAAGGCATGCGCGAGTCGAAGCGCATGCCTTGTGCGTTTTGATCGCCCGATGGTCGGGTCCGTTGGTGAGAACTGACTCATTCGGTTGCCGGCGTTGAGACAGATCCGCCCCGGCCGCACCTCGCACCGCGCGGCGTTCGCCGACCCGGAAGGACGCCGCTCGAGAGTTCATGAGGGGCTCGCAAGGTGTGGGACCCGCCGACGGCGACCGATCGGCCGGATTCGAGGCGAATTGGCCGAGTCCGCTCAGCACCTTTGAGACGAATTGATGCGGCGGGCGGAACTGCGTGGGCGCCGGAGCTTCACGTCGGGTGAACGCTGCACGTCCGACACATCGAAGTCTTTTCGCAACTGGCTCCGCGGCATGGACATTGCCGAAAGGACCAGCCTCCGCCCGTCCCGGTCCCTCCGGCGGGCCAACCCGTCCCAAGTCCTGAAAGGAATCCTCATGCCCCCCAATGATCGTTGGCCGCGAGCGGCAGCAATCGGTGCCTTGCTGACGCTCGCCTTCCTCGGCTTCCAGCGAAACGGCTGGGCACAGGGCTGAGTGGCCGCAAGAGGAAGCGCGCCCGTGATTGGCGCGCAAGGCAGTGCGTATCTCGAGCCCGAGAAATGGATGTTCGGCTTGGGCTACCGTTACCAGTACTCTCACCGGCACTTCGTCGGCCGGCGTGAGCAGGAGGATCGCGGTCACGAGAACTCGGAAGTCAAGAACTACCTTCATCTGTTTGATCTCTCCATGACCTACGGGTTGAGCGAACAGACGACGCTCACGCTCTCCGTGCCCTATCAGATCGCCGATCGCACCCAGCAGAACGGAGACTTTCCAGATGATCCGCGCCGGAATACTCATGCCAATGGATTCGGTGACGTGAGCCTGATTGCGCGTCGATGGATGTTCGACGTGAAGGAAAACGTCGATCAGAACATCGCCCTGGGATTCGGATTCAAGATGCCAACGGGCGACCCGAGCACCGAGGACTCGCGCAAGGTCTTGAACGAGGACACCGGCGAACCCGAGATCATCGTGCAGACGAATGACCAGTCGATCCAGCCCGGTGACGGCGGAATCGGATTCTCCGTCGAACTGCAGGCATTCAAACGATTCGGCCAGTTCACGCCTTATGCCCAGGGCTCCTACCTGTTCAATCCGGAAGAGGACAACGGGGTACTCACGGGCAGATCTCGAGCCGGCGAAGAGATCATGTCGGTCCCCGACCAGTACATCCTCCGTGCTGGCTCGATGTTCGTCGTTCCGTCGATCGAGAAGTTCTCGTTCGGCCTCGGAGGCCGCATGGAGGGCATCCCGACCGGTGACGTGTTCGGCGGCAGCGACGGCTTTCGTCGACCCGGATATGCGATCTCGGTCGAGCCGCAGCTCATCTTCGTGCCGGACGCAAAGAACGTGTTCTCCCTGTCCGTGCCGATCGCGCTCATCCGCAATCGGCAGCAGAGCAAATCCGACGACACCAACGAGAGACATGGCGATGCGGCGTTCGCGGACTGGATTCTTCTCTTGAGCTGGACCCACAAGTTCTAGCCCGGGAATCGCCACGACCCTGATGAGTTGAATGAACCAAGGTTGATTCGTTTGCGACGGACAAGATTCCCTGCAAATGCCCTTCGCAGCGAAGAAGCAGGGCCGGGGGCGCCCATCGGGTGCCCCCGGCTTCTTCTCTTCATCTCCGGCGCCGCAGCGATGGCGTACGAGGTGCTCTGGGCGCGAGACTTCACCACGCTGTTCGGAGCCACGCCTCCGGCCGCCGCGGCGACGCTGTCCGCGGTCTTCCTGGGTCTTGCCGCCGGCAGCATCGTAATGGGGCGGGCATGCGCCCGGCTGAGACGTCCACTGCGCGCGTACGGCTGGCTCGAGCTTGCCGCGGCCGCGAGCGCCGTGCTGCTGCGTCCCCTCCCGGGACTCTACGAGCACATCGTTCCCCTGCTGCCGGCGGGCGGAGCGGCGACGTTCGCCGCGAAGCTGGCGCTGGCGGCCGCGGTGGTCCTGCCGCCGACGTTCTTCCTGGGCGGCACACTTCCGGTCATGGTGCAGGCGGCGACGGAAAGGACGGCTCGACTCGGCGTGATCGGCGCCTCACTCAACGCCTCCAACATCCTCGGCGCAGCGGCCGGTGCCCTTGCCGTTCCCTTCCTGCTTCTGCCCTGGTTCGGAGTTCAACGGTCCTTTTTCGTCGCGGCCGCGATCAGCGCGACGGCGGGCTCGGCGGCGCTGTTGCTCTCTCGAAATGAAAAAACCCGATCCGCGCAGACCTTGCCCGTTTCCCGCGGGCCGGGCCGCATCGGTCCATGGGTCGTCGCCGGCGCGTTTCTTTCGGGCGCTCTCCATCTGGCTCTCGAGGCGTCTTTCACCAGGCTCTTCGGACTGATTCACGAGAGCTCGGTCCATGCCTTCGCAAGCGTGCTCGCCCTGTTTCTTCTCGGGCTGGTCGCGGGAAACGAGCTCGCTCGCCGGCTGCTCAGGTCCAAAGTCGATCCGCGGCGCGCCGTCGGAGCGATCTGGACCCTTGCTGGAGCCCTCGCTGTCGCGACCCCGCTCCTGTTTCGCTGGGCCACGGATGGCCTGTGCCCGCTCGAAGGGGACATGCGCACACGAATGCTCGAGCTGCTCAAAGTGGCACTGTCGACACTGCTCCCTGTTTCGATCCTCGCGGGAGCCGTTCTCCCGTTTCTCCTGGAGCTGGCGCGGGCACGAACCGAGAACTTTGGATCGGCTGCGGGAATGCTGCTCGGCGCCAACATGCTCGGCGCGATCGTGGGTCCGCTTGCGGCGACGTTCGTCGGATTCGGAATCCTGGGTCTGTTCGGGACTCTGGTGGCGATCGGCGCCGGGATGTCACTCGCCGGAGCCGGCGCTCTCGCCGGGCATCCGGCGACCGGTCGCCAACGCAACGCGACAATTGGCGGACTTGTCGTGACGTTGATTTTCGTACTCACCGTCCGACCTTACTCGCTGCCTTGCGTCTACCTGGACGAGGAAGCAGGAGAACGGCTCTTGTGGCTGGCGCAGGGCGACCAGGGGATCGTCGCGGTAGTCGGCGACCCGGGGGGCCTGCGGCTCAAGCTCGACAACCACTACACGCTCGGCGGAACCGCGGTCGCCGGCGACGAGCGGATGCTCGGCCACGTGCCGTTGCTGCTTCATCCCGAGCCCAGATCGGTGGCGTTCCTGGGACTGGGCACCGGGATCACCGCGGCCGCCGCCTGCGCGCATCCGCTCGAGAGAATCGTCGTCGCCGAGCTCGTCCCGGAGGTCGCGGACGCCGCGGCGCTTCACTTCGGAGAGGCCAATGCTCACGTTCTCGACGATCCGCGCGTCGAGCTCGTCGCCGACGATGCACGGACGTTCCTGCGGCGGGCTCCCGCGCAATTCGACGTCATCGTCGGAGATCTGGTGGTCCCGTGGAGAGCGGGTGAGGCGGCGTTGTACACGCGCGAGCATTTCGCGGCGGCCCAAAGGGCGCTTCGCCCGGGCGGATTGTTCTGTCAATGGCTGCCGGTCTATCAACTGAGGGAGACGGAGTTCGACGCTGTTGTGGCGACGTTTCTTGACGTCTTCGGCGAGGCGATCGCCTGGCGCGGAGACTTCATGGCAGAGCTGCCGACCGTCGGACTGGTCGGCTGGAATGAAGGCATGGCCCTCGACCCATCGAGCATCGATGCGCGGGTCGCAGATATCGCTCCACGGCTCGACCGGCTGACTCCCTATCTTGCGGATCCCGCGGGGTTGTGGTTGTTTCTCCTCGGGCCTCTGTCGGAGGATGAGGAGCGTTTTGCAGGCGCACGCCGCCACGATGCGGCGCACCCCTGGCTCGAGCTTGCCGGCCCTTTTCATCACGGTGATTCGCGCGATGCCGCGGATCGATTGTTCGGCGGTCCAGCATTCGAGCGGTTTCTCGACGACGTGCGGACTCGGTCGCTGCAAGGGACTCCGCTGTCGGCACTGGATGAGAGTCACCGCCGTTACCGCGACGCCGGCGCCGTGCTGTGGCGCGCGTCCCGCATGGTCTTCGACGGGAGGGGTGAGGAGGCACGGCAGCTCGCGCTCACCACTCTTAGGTCGCTGCCGAGCCGTCTCGAGCAGGCCGTGGTCGGTCGCTGAGCAAGAAGCTCGCCCGCGTCATCCCGTCAGCTCGGGACGAGGAATCCCGCGTCGAGCTCCCCGTTCACCGTTGGAATGGGCGTTGCATGCTTTCTTGAATCGGAGGCAACCTCCCTACGGGCTACTCAGGCCCTTCGCAAGAAGTGGGAAAGTAGAGGAGGGTTCTGGGAAACGCCGCGCGCGCGAGCCCGATTCCAGCGAGGCAAACGGAGAATGGCATGTCGCGATCGAACCGGCCGGAAGTCTCGGTGCGTGTCCAGGTCATCCAGTGGTCGTTCCTTCTGTTGTTCTCGCTCCCCTGGGGCACCGCAGTGTGCCAGGAGAACAGCGATCCCCGATCCTCACCGACGAGCCCGGCGGACGATGGTCAGCTCGCCGACCTGTTCCGGATCGACTGGTCGAAGGATTTTCGATGGTGGGCGAGTGTTCGCTACCGGACCGAGCACTGGGCCACGCCCCACAACAGGGCGACCGCCAATCCCCGTTACGAGTTCGAGCACGCGCGCACGCGCGTGGGGGCGGAGCTGAAGATCGATCCGCTTGACTTCGGCCTGGAGGTTCAGGACGTTCACATGTTCGGGCTGCCGACCAACGCGACGTTCGGACCCGGATCGACGTACTTTGGCGCCGTCGATCGCTCGAACGATCCGGAGGGCCTGACGGTGCGCCAGCTCTATGTCGACGTTCCCGTGGACTCGTTGAAGATGCGGTTCGGCCGCCTGCTGATCAACGATGGCACGGGTCCTCGCTACGACGACAAAGGGTTTCAATACATCCGGGACCGTGCCCAGCAGCGCCTGGTCGGCGGCCTCGACTGGCCTGGCGGAGGACGGACGTTCGACGGCGTGAGCGGCGAGCTGTCCAGCGACTCGAGCTACGTTCGCATGTACGGAGTCGAGGCGAACATGGGTGCGTTCGAGGTCGAGGAGGCCGGTGATTCCCTGGAGGATCACCAGGTGGCCGGTCTCGAGCTCACGGCCAAGCGCGGCGCGTTGATTCCTCAGTCGGAGATCTCATTGTTCGGGATCATGTTTCGGGACGGTCGCGACGTGTTCGAGGCGACCTTCTCAGACGAGCTGATGATTCCCACGGTCGGCTTTCACTGGGCGACTCAGGCGGAGGCCGGGCCGGGATCATGGGATCTGTTCGCGTGGGGTGCGAGTCAATCAGGAGACTTCGGCACCCTGTCCCACCGCGCGGAGGCACTCGTCGTCGAGAGCGGCTATCGGTTCTCGTCGGTTTGTTGCAAACCTTGGGTGCGGCTCGGGGCGGCGGTCGCTGAAGGCGACCGGACGCCGTCGAACGGCACCAACGCAAACTTCTACAACGGCCTGCCGACCAATCACCCGTATTACGGCGACATGGATTTCATCGCGTTCAGCAACGTGCGCGACTATTACGTCCAGCTCGTGCTCGACATCCTGGCGGACGTGCGCTTCGTCGGCGAGTTCCACGACTTCAATCTCGACGCGCACGATTCTCCGCAGGTCTTCGGCAGCGGCGCCTTCAACGAGGATTCCCTCGGCTACGGCAGTCGGGCCGTGCTGACCGGCTCGCGCAACATCGGCAAGGAGCTCGATCTCCTGGTCCAGACCTGGTGGTGCAAGAGAAGGCTCGAGGTCTCGGTCGGCTACGCCTTGTTCTTCGGCGAAGAAGTGTTCCAGGGTCTGTTCACCGACGAGGACGCCCGCTTCGCCTACCTCCAGCTCGGACTTGCCTACTAGCCCGGACCATCCAGGCTCCAAAGCTAGGCCTAGGGCTCTGCCGAAGGGCAAGCCCGGCCGCACCCGTCATTCCCGCGAAGGCGGGAATGCCGAGAGATTCGGACCGTGATGCAGGTTGAAGAGAAACCTGCTGAGAAGGCGCAACGAAGCCTGCGGTTCGAAGATCCGGCACAAAAGGTGCCGTATCTCTGCATCAGACCACCAGACAGGGTGGTGGCCGCATCCTGGATTCCCGCTTTCGCGGGAATGACGGGTGGACCTCACGGAAAGGACGGGCGGACCTCGCGGGAATGACGGGAGGAAATCGCGGGAATGACGGGTGGACATGAGCGAGGCATGCGGCCGAGATCCGTTTGCCGGTTGACGGCCGCGAGCGAGCGGCAATAGAGTGCGGCCGGGCGTCTTGGAGTGTTGCGGCGCATGCGAGCGAATCTCGAGTACTGGGTCGACGGCTACAACGTGATCTTCGCCCTGCGAATCGGCGAAGGCGCAAGCCTGTCGGAGCGGCGCGCGGAATTGATTTCGCGGGCGGCGACGCTCGGACGGCGTGTGTGGATCGTGTTCGATTCCCGGGATCCCGGGGCCCAGGGCATGCACCAGGGAAGAGGTCGCGTTCAGGTGACGTTTGCTCGCGACGGCAGGACCGCCGATCAGGTGATCACAGACAAAGCCCGCTCCCTCGCGGGCGGGGACGCGGTCGCCGTCGTCACCGGCGACCGGGAGCTGGCGGGCCGATGCTCCCAGCAGGGCGCGCGGATCATGGCTCCAGCGAAGTTTGCGGAGCTGCTGCTGCCCGCGACTCCCGTGACGGACGAGGGCCGGGACCGACGGCTGTCACGCGAGGAAGTGAAGGAGTGGCTCAAGTTCTTCGGAGTCAACCCGCCCGAGAAGCGTTCCAGAGAATAGTCTCGTTGAATGGCGCCGGTCTTGCGGGGCGGTGCACAGCGGCTGGAAAGAGAAACGGTTCCATGACCTCGACTCCTCTGGCTGAGCAGTCCGGACGCGCCGACCGTGCGCTCCGGCGGGCCCTGGGAACGCCGTTGCTCGTTCTCGCTCTTCTCTCCTGCGGGGAGTCGAGCCGCCCTGCGCCTCGGACGCCGCTGCTCTTGATCGGCATCGATGGTCTGGATCCGCGTCTCGTCATGCGGTTCGCTTGCGAGGGTCATCTCCCCAACCTCGCCGATCTGATGCGTCGCGGCACCTACGGCCAGCTCGACACCATTCATCCCAATACCTGGTCCCCGGTCATCTGGACGACGATCGCCACCGGCAAGCTGCCGCAGAAACACGGCATCGACAACTTTGCCTACAAAGATGTCGACGGCGTGCAGCGCCTGTACACCAGCGGCCATCGACGCAGCAAGGCTCTGTGGAACATCGCCTCGGAGCAGGGCATGACGGTGCACGCCATCGGCTGGTGGATCACCTATCCGGTCGAGGACATCCGCGGTGTCATGGTCTCGCAGACCAGCACGCGCCGGCAGATCGACTTGAAGGACCCGCGAAACATCTGGAAGGGCTCGCTTCTCAAGGGAGTGGAAGGCCAGATTCATCCCCCTGAACGCATCGCCGAGATCGAGTCTGTCGCCGACCAGGCGCGTGCGGGCCTCCCGGACTTCCTGGAACGCCGCTTCAAGAATCCCGGGCACGCGCTCACGCCCTTCCTTCGCAAGATCCGGGAGAACAGCGAATGGTCGTTTCGCGCCGATCGGATCTATGCCGCGGTCGCCGGTCATCTTCTCGAAAAGGGTCCGCCGCCCGATGTCCTGATGGTCTACCTGGGCTCGGTCGACGTGGTCTGTCACCGGTACTTTCGCTGGCTGTACCCCGACCTGTACAAGCCGCCGCCGCCCCGCGAGGAGGTGGAGGATTTCGGCGAGACGATCCTGCGCACCTACACTTGGGTGGACGAGGAAGTCGGCCGGCTGCGCGAGCAGTGCCCTTCGGCGAACGTGATCGTCGTGTCCGATCATGGTTTTCATCCCGTCAACGTGGACCAGAGCTTCGGGCTCGAAGAAGGTCAGGTCCTGAACTCGGGAGATCATCAGGACGGCCCCCCCGCGATGCTGGTGGCGGCCGGGCCCGATCTCAGGGACTCGCGGGAGGGGCGCGATCGACTGAAGAAGTGGCAGGGCGAGCCACTGCCGACGCTGGGAAAGGTCGCGGACGTCCTGGCCACGGTGCTGGTCCTGAAGGGGCTGCCCATCGGCCGGGACATGGACGGCGCTCCGCTCGAGTCGATGGTCCGTGAAGAGTTCCTGAAACGCTTTCCCCCGCGGTTCATCGATTCCTACGAGGATGGGTCATGGCGGACGGGCCGCAACACCACGCTGGCTCGCACTGCGAGGATGGAAGAAAAGCTCGATCAGGAAGAGCAGGAGCGCCTGCAGGCCCTTGGATACCTGTCGCAGCCGATCGCCGACCCGCCTTCGAAGGGGAAGTGAACCAAGCTGATGTCGGCCAGTTTCGAAGCCACGGTCCTGGGCGGCACCGCGGGTCTTGGCACGGCTCTGATGTGGGCCGTGTCCACGGCGCTTTGGCGCCGCTCCGTCGATCGCTACAGCTCGATGGGTCTCAATCTGTTCAAGTGCGCCGTCGGCGGGGCGTGCCTGCTGATCCTCAGCGCCGCAGGCAACGGCCCAAGGTCTCTGGCGGTGATCTTCTCCCGGGACGGCCTGATGCTGACGGTGAGCGGCATCCTGGGCCTTGCCCTGGGAGACATCTGTTTCTTCGCGACGATGAAGAGGCTCGGCGCGCAGCCAGCCTCGGTGATGAACCAGCTCACTCCACTTTGGATGGTGCTGATCGGCCTTCTCGCCGCGAGCGAGTCGTTGAGCGCGCGCCAGTACGTCGCGATTCCGCTGATCGCGCTCGGTGTCGTGCTGGTGATCTTCGGCAGGCGCGTCGAGAATCCACGCACGGAGGCGCGGCTCAATGGGTCTGGAATCCTGTTCGGGGTCGCCGCCTCGCTGTTGACGGCCGTGGGTTTCTTGATCGCGAACCCGCCGGTCGAGCGCGTGGGGGCGTTGATGGGCAGCTCGGTTCGAGTCGCCTCCGCGGCGGTCGCTCTGTCGCTCGCAAGCTGGTCGGTGGATCGAACCGGATTCGCCCCTCTCCTCCACATCCGCAGCAATCGCCGCGAGCTGTGCGCGGTCATGCTCGGCACGGTGGGGGGCGTCACCGGCTCGCTGTACGCCCAGGCGAAGATCGAGCCGAGCATCGCCATCTCGTTGTGCTCGACGAGTCCGGTGTTCCTGCTGCCGATCGCCATCGTCTTCTTGGGGGAACGGTACAACTGGATCGCCTGGATCGGGACCCTGTTCACGATCGTCGGCGTCCCGTTGCTGCTGATTCCGGGATAGCCCGGACGACTCGGACGAGAAGCTCGAACACGACTTCAACCCCTGATCTCCACCACTTGCGGACAGGATGGTGAAGACCACACTCAAGTCGTGCCCGAAGATTCAAGAGCCCGCCGTCCCGGGAGAAATGTCCTTGTGGCGCCCTCAATTCTGCGGACCCTTGACGGCGCGCTTCGCCGGTTCATATAGATGTCCCCGGCGGGAGGGAGGCAGAGGAAGAAGGGGGTCGTCACGTGCATCGCGCCGTCTTCGTCCGTTCCGGCGTTTCCGGTCCATCCGAGCATCTGCAGAGTCGTTGGCTGTCCCTCGGGCCTGGGTGACTGATCTCACCGGCAGATTGACTGTTCGTTTTTTGTTCGGATAATCCGTCCTGGCCTCGTGGTTTCGAGAACTCTCGGCCACCTTTTCGACCGCAGGTGTCATGACGCTGCCACTGTCGAGGAAACAGATCGAAGTCCTGCGTGCGCTCCAGTCGTTCTCGCGCAGCCGCGGACACATTCCGAGCGTGCGCGAGCTCGCTCATCGTCTTCGCAAATCACCGACGACGGTCTTCCAGCATCTGAAGGCACTCGAGAAGAAGGGCTATCTCCAGGGAGATGGGACGGCGCACGGCTGGAGGCCGGCGATGGCCGAAAGCAGTGCGGAGCTTCATCGTCCCGAGGTCAAGGAAGACTGGGTCAGGGTCCCGGTTTCGGGAACGATCGCGGCGGGGGCTCCCCTCGAGGCGATCGAGGACACGACCGAGCACATGATTCTCCCGAGAGGTCTGGTGCCGGAGGGCGCCTTCGCGCTGCGCGTGAAGGGTGAGAGCATGATCGAGGATCACATCCTCGACGGTGATCTGGTGATCATCAGGCCTCAGGTGAGGGTGCTCGACGGCGAGGTTGCGGTGGCGCTTCTGCCGGACGGAGCCGCGACGCTCAAGCGAGTGTTTCGGGAGAAGAATCGAGTGCGACTGCAGCCGGCGAATTCCGCGATGAAACCGATCTTCGCGACCGAAGTGAGGATTCAAGGCAAGGTCATCGGAGTCTGGCGCAGCAGCCGTTGACGGACTCTGTCCCGCTAGCCGACCTCGCATTTGATGATGAGACCTCTCTACCTTGCACTTGAGTAACGTGTACAGCACGAGCGACGTCGACCCGAAGCGCCAGTCGAAATGCGGCTCGGCACCACCCGAGAGATGATGCGGAGCCCATGAACCGTCGCGTTCCTGGCGCAGGATCAGGTTCTTGACGCCGCGGTCGATCGCCTCGTTGATCTTCGGATGCAAAGCTCTGCGCCGCGATTTCGATTCTTTTGCCTGCGCGCTGCCGTCCGCCCTCCGCTCCCGACGAGTCCACGCTGACCCGTTCGGTGAGCCCAGTAGAGCGGTCGTGCACAACGTCCACGGTCGAGTTCGTGTCGCCGGCGACGAGGGCAGACGCCGGGGGTGTCGCCAGCGACGAGGTTCGAGGCATCGCTCGTGAACGCCACGATCTGCCCGTCCGCCGAGATCGACGGAAACTGGCTGTCGTTGTTCCCCTCCACGCCCGACGAGTCCACGCTGACGCGCGTGGTTTCCTGCCCATCGGCGGGCGCTGTCAGCAGCAAGACTCCGAAAGCCGCATTCAAGAGTCCGAGATCGAGACCGCGCGCGAGTCGGGGCGATTGCATGACGTCTCTCCCAATCATTCCCCGAGCACGAGCTTGAGCCCCGCCGTGAACGAGACTCCCCTCGCGGCTCCCGGGTCGATCTCGAGCGCCTGCATGAAGACTTCGATCCCGCAGAGCTCGTCGTGGTCGGGAACGTCAGCCTCGATCGTGATCCCGGTCCAGCGCACGTTGAGCAGGGTGATCACCGCCGGGATCAAGAGCAGATCGCCGCCCCTGTTGGTCGGGATCACCGCCTCCTGATAGCCGACCAGAAGCAGCCCAGGAGTGTCGTTTCAGTAGCTGTTCCCGAGGTCCACCAGGGTGAGCTTGGACCCGAAGACCGGATCGCCTCTCGGGGTGAAGGGCGGCACGCCGGTCGAACCTGGGAAGCCGGCGCCGTAGTTCGACCAGGTCGCGTCGATCGCGCAGCGTTCGCGGATGAAGACGTCCGTGCTCCTGTTCCGGTCGCCGGCGACGAGGTTCGAGGCGTAGCTCCAGAACGCCACGATCTCCCCGTCCGCCGAGATCACCTCCCCCCCTCCCCACTCCCAGCGTTCCCCTCATTGCCCGACGAGTCCACGCTGACGCGCGTGGTCTCCTGCCCTTCGGCGGGCGCGGTCAGCAGCACGACTACGAAAGCCGCATTCAATAGTCCGAGATCTATCCTTGCGAGACCGCGCTCGAGTCGAGGTGATTGCATAACGTTGCTCCCCATCAGTATCCAAGCACGAGCTTGATCCCCGCCGTGAACGAGACTCCCCTCGCGGCTCCGGGGTCGATCTCGAGCACCTGCAGGAAGACTTCGATCCCGCAGAGCTGGGTTTGGTCAGGAACGTCACCCTCGATCGTGATCCCGATCCAGCGCACGTTGAGCAGGGTGATCACCGCGGGGATCAAGAGCAGATCGCCGCCCCTGTTGGTCGGGATCACCGCCTCCTGATAGCCGACAAGGAACAGCCCAGGGGTGTCGTTTCCGTAGCTGTTCCCGAGATCCAGGGAGAGCGTCGACCCGAGGACCGGGTCGCCTCTCGAGGTGAAGGGCGGCACGCCGCTCGAACCTGCGAAGCCGGCGCCGTAGTTCGACCAGGTCGCGTCGACATTGCAGCGCGGCTCGTGGACGAAGACGTCACGGGCCGCGTTCGTGTCGCCGGCGACGAGGTTCGAGGCATCGCTGTTAAACGCCACGATCCGACCGTCCGCAGAGATCGATGGATCCCAGCTCCCGTCGTTTCCCTGCACGCCGGACGAGTCCACGCTGACGCGTTCGGTGATCCTGGTCAGGCGATCATGGACGAAGGTATCGGCGCGCCCATTCGTGTCGCCGGAGACGAGATTCGTGGCATGGCTGTAGAACGCCACGACCTGCCCGTCCGCCGAAATCGACGGAAGCTGGCTGTAAAGGTTTCCCTCCGCGCCCGACGAGTCCACGCTGACGCGTTCGGTGGTCCCGGTCAAGCGGTCGTGGACGAAGACATCCCCGGCCCAGTTCGTGTCGCCTGAGACGAGGTTTGAGGCGGCGCTGTAATACGCCACGAACAGCCCGCCCGCAGAGATCGCTGGATAGAAGCTGTAGTCGTTCCCCTCCGCGCCCGACGAGTCCACGCTGACGCGTTCGGTGCGCCCGGTGGTGCGGTCGTGGACGAAGACGTCCCAAGTCCCGTTCGTGTCGCCGGCGACGAGGTTCGAGGCGTTGCTGTGAAACGCCACGATCTGCCCGTCCGAAGAGATCGAGGGGTAATTGCTTTCGTTGTTTGCTTGCTTGCCCGACGAGCTCACGCTGACGCGTTCGGTGATCCCGGTCAAGCAGTCGCGGACGAAGACGTCCCAGGTCCCGTTCGTGTCGCCGACGACGAGGTTTGAGGCGTAGCTCTGGAACGCCACGATCTGCCCGTCCGCCGAGATTGACGGATCCTCGCTGTAGCTGTTCCCCTGCGCGCCCGACGAGTCCACGCTGACGCGTTCGGTGTTCCCGGTAAAGCGGTCGTGGACAAAGATGTCCAAGGTCCCGTTCGTGTCGCCGACGACGAGGTTCGACGCCCTGCTCCTGAACGCCACGAACTGCCCGTCCGCAGAGATCGACGGTGAATCGCTTAAGTAGTTCCCTTCCGCGCCCGACGAGTCCACGCTGACGCGTTCGGTGATCCCGGTCAAGCAGTCTCGGACGAAGACGTCCCAGGTCCCGTTCGTGTCGCCGGTGGCGAGGTTTGAGGCGTAGCTCTGGAACGTCACGATCTGCCCGTCCGCAGAGATTGACGGAGAGTCGCTGACGCTGTTCCCTTCCGCGCCCGACGAGTCCACGCTGACGCGCGTGGTTTGCTGCCCATCGGCGGGCGCTGCCATCCACACAGTTCCGAGTGCAACAGGTCCAAGGACCTTGAGTCGAGACGTTCGCATGGCGGCTCCAGCCTCCGAAGGGATGGCTGTTGGGCAATTCGCGATCGATGACCGACCGGGTGCGGGGGATTGACCTTACCCTCGACCACTCTGAGGTAGTAGAGCAAGGGGTAATCGACTGCGGATCTCCCCGGCGGCGACACTGAATCATGGGTGATCGCTACGCGGCTGGGTCGACGAATCCCCTGCCTTTGTGTTGAACTCCTCGACCCTACGAGCCCGCCGTCCCAAACGTACTGGCGCCGCCCACGACGGGGAGGTCGAGAGAAGTCGCCGCGAGGTCGATCGTCAGTTTGGTTCCCGGATCCGGCCACAGCGTGAAGTCGCGGTCGCTGGAAAAGATCATCAGCGCAATGCGCTCGCCGGCCGGGATCACCTGGTCGTCGGGTTGGAGTTCGAAGCTCACGTCGTAGAACTTGCCGGGCACGAGCGGCTCGCCCTCGGTCAGGGAGAGGTGGTTCTGCGGATCCGCCCATCCGCGATTGATGAGATCGTCGTTCAGGTTGCGGCTTCCATTCCAAGGCAGCGACACCAGCCATACCGATAGATTCGCGGCGGGCTTGCTGCAGGAGAGCCGGATCTGAACGCGGGGTGTTCCCGATAAGTGAATCGGCTTGGTGAGTATCTCGGTCGCATAGAGCAGACGATGCGGCGATGACTCCGCCTTGGCGAGCTCGGCGCCGCTGACGGAGACGTCGTCTTTGAGAGTCTCTTTCTCCGGCTTTGCCGCGGCCGCGACGGTGAGCGGTCCGATCCCCTTTCCACCCGCGCCCGGATGCAGCGTGACCACGACGGCTTCTGGATTCGGGTAATACCGAGCACAGCGTACACGTGTACCAAGCCTTGAAGGCGCGGGGCATCCCAGTGCAGCTGTATCTGCATCAGGGCGGCCATGGCGGCAGCGCGCCGTTCCGCCAGATGAATCGCTGGTTCACTCGCTGGCTCTACGAGATCGACAACGGCGTCGAGGACGATCCGCTCAGCTGGATCGTGCGCGAAGGCGCCAGTCCGTCGGAACCGACACCCTACGACGCAGTCGTTCAGGCCGTGCGCGAGCAGCGCCGCCGCCTTCACGGACTCGAGCTGATTCCAGTAGTCGCGCTCGGACCAGAAGTCGTTGTAGTCGCCAGAGACGCGATCCATACCCTTGAGCAATTCCTGGTCGCGGATCTCGCAGTTGCACCAGTCGCGGTTTGCGGGGTTTCCGCTGTGGATGAAATCGAAGAGCACATCCATGTCCTCACCGATCCAGCCGCCCGGGTGCCGCACCAGACCGTTCGAACGGTAGTAGTGGTCGGAAGGCGCGCCGGGTGGAGCGAAGCGATCGCGGGGTGGCCGTCGTTCCCCGGGCTTCCCCCTTGGGCGGCGGGGATCAGGCACACGGAACCCATGCAGTATCCCACTCTTGATGTGTTCTTGTTTCGTTCGTAGTGTCTCCGGGCTTGGGGATCCCGGGAGACGGTCATGTCCTTTTCTTTTTCTTATGGAGCGGCGGGCACGCCGAGCCCTGCGGAGGCCTTGTCATCGGGGGCTGGTTGCGGCCCGGCCGGCCCGGCGGTCGCAGAGTTTGTGGAGGGATTGCGCGAGGAGATTCGCCGGAGGTGGGGGACTTCCGTTCTTCCCCACCCAGGTCCCGACTCTTCCTCGCCTGCGGAAGAGCTGGAAATGCCTGCGGCGGGGCTGGCTTTTGGTTGCGCGGCGCTCGACGGCCTCTTGCCCGGCGGCGGTATTCCTCGCGGCGCGCTGACCGAGTTCTCCGGGACGGTTTCCTGCGGCAAGACCAGTCTTGGGTTTGCACTGGCGGCGCGCACGCTGCGCGGCGATGGGTCGCGTCCTGGTGAACGCGTCGCCTGGGTGGACCCGTGGAACGCGTTCTACGCGCCCGCGGCCGCCCAGGCCGGCATTCCTTTGGAGAGCCTGCTCCTCGTCCGGCCGCCGCAAGTGGCGGAGGTGTTTCGTGCCGGCGAGACCTTGCTGCGCTCGGCGGCGCTGGCGCTTCTGGTGCTGGACGCGGTGGGCTTGAGGGAATGGGGCGTGACGGCGCAGTTGTTCCGCCTGGCGCACCTTGCCGCGCACGTGAGCACCGCCGTGGTCCTGATCACCGATCGCGGGCAACGGACGTGCTCGCTCGGCTCCGCGGTCGCGCTGCGCCTGTGCATCGAGCGGCGTTCGTACTGCTTCGACCCGGAGCCGCGTCCTCCTTTCGACCTCTCCGGCTATCGCGTGGAAATCCAGGTGGGCAAGACTCGTCACGGCCCGATCAAGGAGCCGTGCACGGTCGAGATGCGCAGCCGCGAAGGTCTGGCGGATTTTGCGGATCCCTGAACATGGGTACCCCGCAGGAAATCCGCGAATCCAGCCGCCTGTGCTGCGTTCGAGTTCCCGAGCTCTCCGTGCAGGCGCACCTCCGCAACCGTCCGGAGCTTCGCGGGCAAAAGGTCGCAGTGATGGGTCCAAGGCCCAGGGACGGCATCCGCAATCTTTCCCGGGAAGCGATGGAAGCGGGTTTGAAGGCGGGAATGTCCTCGGTCCAGGCGCTCGCGGTGTGCCCGCGCGCGCAGATCCTGCCGTGGAATGAAGTCGAGGTCTCGGCTGCGGGCACCGAGATCGAGCGCGCGTTGCAGACCGTGTCGCCGCAGGTCGAGGTGGAAGGGGACGGGGTCTTCTTCGTCGGTTGCCGCGGACTCGACCTTCTGCACGGGGGGGAGGATGGCATCCTCGAGAAGATTCGCGAGGTCCTGAGCGCCGGCGGCTGGAGCGCGTTCCTCGGCGCCGCCGCCACACGGTTCGTCGCCTTCGCCGCGGCCTTCCAGGAGCTTGCCGTCCCTTCCGGAAAGGAAGTCGAGTTCCTGGCCTCCTTGCCGCTTTCGATCCTGCCGATGAGCGCGGCGCTGGCCGACCGGCTGCACGCGCTCGGCCTTCGGACCCTGGGCGCGCTCGCGGCCTTGCCTCTCTCCTCGGTCGAGCTGCGCTACGGAAAGGAAGGGCTCCTGTGCCATCGCCTGGCGCGCGGCGATGATGCGACGGTGCCGCGCTACGCAGTGCTCGACCAGGTGCTCGAGCGGCGCCTGGAGATCTCCGCCGCGAGCATCGCCGAGATGGAGTCGCCGATGGTCGAGACGCTGCAAGCGTTGCTCGACCAGGTCCGGAGCCGCAATCGTTCGTGCGCGGCCTTGCGCGTCACGTTCTTCCTGGCGGACGGTGATTGCCGCGACCTGGAGGTTGCCCTGTCGAGGCCCTCCGTGCAGGCGAAGGTGTTCTGGAATCAGTTGCGCCTGGCGTTATCGGAGCGCTCGTTCCCGGCGCCGGCGGAGGAGGTGAAAGTCGAGGTGCTCCGCGAGCAATGCGGAGCCGGCGAGCAGGGCTCCTTGTTCCAGCGCGCTTTCGAGATCTCGGCGTCGCCCCCCGGAAGAAGGCTCGCGGAGGCGATCGACCGGCTGCGGAGCTTCTACGGGGGATCCGCCGTGGGCCGGCCTTCGTTGCAGGAGGGATTGCGCCCCGAGGAGAAAGGCACGCGCCTCGAGCCCGCCTCTTCCATGAAGGTCGCGAGCGCGCCCGTGCCCGCGCCCTTGGGGAACCGCGTTCTTCGTCCGGTGCTGCGCATCCTCAATCCGCCGGTGGAGGTCGCAGCGCAAGGCGAAGCCGGCCGCCTGCGCTCATTTGCGTGGCGGGGAGGCCGGCATCGAGTGCGCACCATGGTGGGGCCGGAACGGCTCGCGGGGGAATGGTGGAAGGAGCCTTTCGTGCGCGACTACTTCCAGGTGCTGACCGAGGATCGCGGGTTGTTCTGGCTGTACTTCGACTGCCAGCGTCGTGGCTGGTACCTGCAGGGCCTGTTCGATTGAGGGTGGGCCCCGCACGCTGCTACTTCGCGTTCCGGGGATCGTCGAGGGGATTCAAGTACTGGATCGACCAGGGGCCGATCCCGTGAAGCTGGACGATCGTCTCGCCCTTCGCCCACGCGAAGTGCTTCATCCCCTCGGGCCAGAAGCCGAACGTGCCCGCCGGCATCTCCTTGCTCATCGCCGGATCGAATCTCTCGCCCATGCCGATGTTGAACGTGCCCGAGATCACGGTCACCCGCTCCGTTTTCGGATGCGTGTGCGGCGGAATCCGATAGCCGTCCGGAAGCTTGAGGCGCATCACGAACGGTCCCTCCTTCAGCGGATCACCCTCGAGGACAGCGAGCTTTGCCCCTTTCGGGAGGGAGGCGGGACCTTCGCCCCATTCGATCCTGGAAGGAACGAACAAGGTCACCTCCATCTTCTCCGTCTCGTTCACCTGATCCGCGTCCTCGTGCTGTCCACTTCGAGAATGAATGAAGGCGAACAGGAGCGCTGGAACCGCCGCGACCGCGATCCATGGTTTCATGAACAATCCTCCTCTCACGTTTGCAGCCTGCGATCACCGGAATCCACGGCGAGACGATAGCGGCCTCTGCGTGTCAGCATCCAACGCGGGACAAAACGACTCCTCAACAGGTCGGCAATCCCCCAAAACTGCCCGGGGGCTAGGTGCTAGGGCTCGGCCGAAGGGCGAGCCCGGCCGCGGAGCGGCCGTAGGTGACGCGAAGCGGCACCTCCAGAAAAAAACCTTGCGCGCGCCCGCCGTTCATGAAGCTGGATTCCCGCTTTCGCGGGAATGACGGCAAGCACACGCTGGGAGCGTCAGCGGCCTGGATTCCCGCTTTCGCGGGAATGACGGGTACTTTGGATGTTTCCTGGAGGCGATCTCCCGGTAATGCTTCTGCCAGAACGATTCTCCAACAGGAGAGAGACCGGGAGCCCGGAGACGCTGATGCGAGCCTTCCGAACACTCGCCGTGGGCATCACGACGGCGCAGTCCTTCCTGGTGCTGGCAGTCAGTCTGTTCCCGGCCGGCGTGGCCGTTGTGTCCGCTCAGGAGGAGGGCGGGCTTGACCCGGTCAGTGCTGCCTTCGAGAAATGCGCTGCGGCGCCGCTTGAGACCCAGAAGGGGGTGGTCGCCGAGATCGCCCGGCGGATCGAGGAGTCCGGCCACGAGGGCATTCGCCGGGTACTCGAGCTGCGCGACGAGGCACGACGAGAACTGAAGAAGGGGGAGGCGCAAAGGATCGGCTATCACGAGCCGGAGATGTTCGCCCCGGGCCAGAACGTCGTTCGTCGATACGTCGACGAAACCAGTAACGACTTGAAGCTCAATCTCGCGACCTACCGGACGTGGGAGTCGGAGTATCCGTTCGCGGCTCGCATCCGGTACGACTACGGAACGAATCTGGCCTATGACGCGCTCGCGGCTGGCAGCGCTCCGCTCGTTCCGACCCCTGCAAGTCCGGGGGCAGGACCCGGGCGAGGTTCCGGAAGCGGATCAGGTCACAAGAACAAGGCGGCAGCAGAGACCGATGGCAGTCCGGGCGATCCGGATCCGGCGGGCGATGAAACTGACCTTGCCGCCATCGACCGCCTTTGGAACTACCTGTACGGCTACCCTCCAGACGGAGACGTCCTGGTGGCCTGGCTCGAGCAGCAGCTCGATCACGACAGCAGGTTCGATCCCTACGCGCTGCATTTCGCGCATCCGTACTGCGACCTCGATGGACGCTGCTACCGCGGAATCACTCTCTACGATGCGTTCGCATCGAGGGAGAAGATCGACATGCCCGACATCGACGTCATCCCGTTCGCGCGCGCCATCCTCAAAGACCATTCCTTCCGCTCGCCGATCCCTCCCGGCAAGCGCCGCGACGAGCTGTATGCCAGCATCAAGCGCGGCTTTCTCCCCTACTTCCAGCATCGCACCTTCGTCGAAGCGGCGGCGACTCTGTACCTCGACCCGGAGGCGCCGCTGCGTCCCGAGCACGAGCCGCTTCGCCAGAGACTTTTGTACCTGTTCTCGATCAAGAAGGGCGAGGTGAAGGAGATCCGGGATTTCGTAAGGGCCGCGAAGGACCGCGCCGGGTTCATCGAGAAGATCGACGCGCTGCAGCTTGCCGACCCGATGATGGAAAAGCACCGGAAGGCCTATGCGGAACAGCGCAACGCGGTGCGCTGGGCCGTCGCGGAGATCGCCTATGCGGTGCTTCGCGAGCACGGGTTCCTCGAGGACCGCTGACGGACCGTTCGCCGGGCGAGGAGCGATAGGAGTTGCCCGACGGCCCGCCCCCGGCCGTTCCTCCGGCCGGAAGAATGTTCTGAAGCGCGACCTGCCGGTCTGCCGAATTAGACGACACCGGCCTTCGTCCTCTCCGGCCGCCGCCTGCGGGTTGGCGTCGGCGCGATCGGGTCAACGGGGTTCAAGCATGGAACAAGCGTTGCTCGGACAGATCCTGCTCAACTTCGATCTCATCTCCGAAGACCAGCTCAAGCGATGCGTGAAGATCCAGAAGTGCTCTCGGGGGCGAGCCCTCGGCGAGATCCTGATCCAGGAAGGGCACATCAACGAGAAGACCCTGCGCTCGATCCTCAGTGTCCAGCGACGCAAGGTCGAGATCGGCAAGGCGCAGCAGCAGATCAGCGTGTCCGACCTCAAGGCGAGGCTGCACAATGCCGGCCTGGTCGACTATCTCAAGCTGACCAGGAAGACCGGGGCGAGCGAGCTGATGATCAGCTCCGGCGTCACGGCCTGTGTCAATCTGCATCAGACGCTGGTCGAGCTTCCGGGGGCGATCCTCTCGCGAGTGGAAGCCCAGGAGATCCTCTTCTCCCTGCTCACCCAGGAGGAGATCGCCACCTACTACGCCCTGCGAAGCGTCGAGTGGTGCCGCCACGTCGAGGGCGTCGGGCGGGTGCGCGCGCACATCTATCGACACTTTGAAGGCATCGGGTCGCTGTTCCGGCTGATCCCCGAAGAGCCCTGGCCGCTCGAGCAGCTCGGGTTGCCTGCGATCGTCAAGAGCTTCGTCAACTTCAGCCACGGACTGGTGCTGGTCTCGGGTCCCTCGGGCTCGGGAAAGTCGACGACGCTCGCCTCGCTGCTGCATCTGATCAATGTGCAGCAACGCAGGCACATCATCACGATCGAGAAACCGATCGAGACGGTGCACCGGAGTCTTAGCTCGCTCGTGACCCAGGTCGAGGTCGGAAGGGACGCTCCCAGCCACAACGAGGCGCTCCTCAATTCCATGCGCCAGGATCCCGACGTCCTGATGCTCGGCAATCTCGATGATCCCGAGATCACCTCGACCGCCCTCAATGCCGCGGAGACCGGGCACCTGGTGCTGGCCACGATGCCCTGCACGACGGCGGCGCGGGCGGTGCTGCGCATGGTCGACCAGTTCCCGGTCGACAAGCGCGCCAGCGTCAAGTCGGTACTGTCGGGAGCGCTGCGCGCGATCGTGTGCCAGCAGCTGATCCCCAACATCGACGGCCGTTCGTGCAGCATGGCTGCCGAGGTGATGATCGTAAACCCGGCGATCTCAAACCTCATCCGCGAGGATCGGACCTGGCAGATCCCGATGGTCATGCAAACCAGTCGCGCGCAAGGAATGCTGACGCTGGACGAGAGCCTCCATCAACTGTTCCATTCAAGAAGGATCTCCCTGGAGGAAGCGCTGGCCCGCGCCTGCGAGCGCGACCGCATCCTCGCCGCCGGAGCATCCTTATGAGCGACCTCGACACACTGCTGCGCGGCATGGAAAGCGCCGGCTCCTCCGATCTGCACCTTCGGTCGAAGATCGCGCCGCGCTATCGAATCGACGGGGAGCTGCACGACGTCGTCGGCCACTCGGTGCTGACGTCCGAGAACATTCACGAGCTGTGCTCGGACCGGCTGAACGCGACCCAGAAGCGCGCCTGGGTCGCGCTTGGCGTCGTCAACGTGGGATTCAGCGGCACCGGCGCGCGCTTTCGTGCCTGCTTCTTCCACGACCAGTCGGGGCCCGCGGTCTCGATCCGCCGGCTTCCCCAGGAGATTCCATCGCTGCAGGAGCTGGATCTTCCGGAAGTCATCGAATCCTTCGCTCACCGCAAGGACGGCTTGGTTCTCGTGACCGGCGCCACGGGCTCGGGCAAGTCGACGACTCTCGCCGCCCTGATCGACGTCATCAACTCCCAGTACCGCAAGTTCATCGTGACGCTCGAAGATCCGATCGAGCTGGTTCACACCTGCAAGAAGTCGATCATTCATCAGCGCGGCGTCGGCTACGACATCCTCGATTTCGATTCCGGCGTCCAGAGCTCGAGCGACCTGAATCCGCACGTGTTGATGGTCGGCGAGATGCGCCATCCGGAGACGATCCGCCTCACGCTGTCCGCCGCCGAGCGCGGGGCCCTGGTGTTCTCGACCCTCCACGCCAACAGCGCGGTCGAGACGATCGACCGCATCATCGATGCGTTTCCGTCGCGCGAGCAGCCACTCGTCCGTTCGATGCTTGCGCAGTCGCTCGCGGGAGTGGTCTCCCAGGCGCTGCTGCGGAGGGGGAGCGGTTCCGGGCGGATTCCGGCGACCGAGGTCCTGATCGCCAACAACGCGATCACCAATCTGATCCGCGACGGCAAGACGGCGGAGATCTACAACATGATCCAGGTCGGCAAGAGCCAAGGCATGCACAGCCTGGATGATTCGCTCGAGCAGCTCCTGCAGCGCAAGGAGGTCGATCCGGAGGAGGCGTTGTTCTACGCGGTCAACAAGACGCGTTTCGAGCGCTTTGCCCTGCCGCACTTGCGCCCCTCTTCGGAGCCTCAGTCTTCCACGCGGCCCAGTCGTCGCAGCCGGGAACCGACCAGTGCGGCCTAGGACCTAGGAGCCTGGGACACGGGAGGGTTCGTAGCGAGGCGCTGGAGCGGAGGGCAGATGCGAGGCGTGTGAATGTTGGCCCCCGGAGGCGACTCTGAACTGAGTCGCTCCGGAGGACAACCGACTGCAACGAAGCAGATGCCCTTCGATCCGGAGCCGCAGTCGAATCTCTCCCGTGTCCCATCGACTTGTCGAACCCTCAATAAACCGTTGCAAGCAGGCTTGAAACAACGAGTTGCGACCGACTGGGCACCTCTCAAGAAAGCACCTAGTCCGGATCATGGAGGAACCGTGTGTTCATTGAACCCAGGGTTGATCGTTGAAAACCTCAAGAAACTATCGCAACCAGAATGGAGACAACGAGTTGCTACCGACAGTCAATCTTCTTCATGCATAATCCGGGCCCGGAAGGCGGGGCTCGCCGTATTCTCCCTGCCATTTGTATTCGCCCGGTGGATCCCGCGGCTGGAACCGGTTTCACACTTGAGCGGCCGGGGCCCTGGGTTTCCGGCGTCCCGCGGGGTGAGGCAAACCATCGATGAGCTCGATGCATGACTGAGAAGAGATCCAAGAGGAGCGGGTCGGGCCGGAGCGCGGTCGCGCGAAGCGGGGGGCGGTCCCTGGTCATCGTCGAGTCGCCCACCAAGGCCCGCACCATCTCCGGGTTCCTGCCCGAGGGCTTCGTCGTCGAGGCGAGCATCGGCCACGTCCGCGACCTGCCCAACTCCGCAAAGGAGATCCCCGCGACGATCAAGGACCAGCCCTGGGCGCGCCTGGGGATCAACATCGACAACGACTTCCAGCCGGTCTACGTCGTTCCTCCGGAGAAGAAGAAGCAGATCAGCAAGCTGAAGGCCCTGCTCAAGGACGCTGCGGTTCTCTACCTCGCGACCGATGAGGATCGCGAGGGCGAGTCGATCAGCTGGCACCTGGTGCAAGTGCTTCAGCCCAAGGTGCCGCTCCGGCGGATGGTGTTCCATGAGATCACCCGGGAAGCGATCAAGGAGGCCCTGGACAACCCGCGCGAGCTCGACCAGCGCCTGGTGCAGGCGCAGGAGACGCGGCGGATCCTCGACCGGCTGTACGGCTATGAAATCTCGCCGATCCTGTGGCGCAAGATCGGCCCCGGATTGTCCGCAGGACGGGTTCAGTCGGTCGCCATCCGGTTGATCGTGGAACGCGAGGAGGAGCGCCGTCGCTTCCGCATCAGCCGGTACTGGGATCTGCTCGGACGCTTCGGCACTCAGGGAGGCAGTGAGTTCTCGGCGACGCTGGTCAGCGTCGGCGGCCGTCGCGTCGCGAGCGGCAAGGACTTTGACGCCCGCACGGGCGCACTCGCGGCGCAGGCCGTGTCCGAGAACGTGCTTTGCCTGGACGAGGCGGGCTCGCGCAGTCTCGCGGCCGAGCTGATGCGCTCCTCGTTCACCGTCCGCTCCGTCGAGAAGAAGCCGTTCGTCGAGCGCCCGGCGCCGCCGTTCACGACCAGCACGCTGCAGCAGGAGGCCAATCGCAAGATGCGCATGACCGCGCGCCGCACCATGCAGGCGGCGCAGCGACTGTACGAGAACGGTCTCATCACCTACATGCGCACCGACTCGACGACGCTGTCGGACCAGGCGATCGGGTCCTGTCGGGAGCTGATCCGCAGGTTGTACGGCGACTCGTTCGTCGCTCGCGAGGCGCGCCAGTACAAGACCAAGGTGAGGAACGCCCAGGAGGCGCATGAGGCGATCCGACCGGCGGCCGACTTCCAACGGCCGGAGGAGATTCGCGGGCGCGTCGACGACGACGGGTTCCGGCTGTACGAGTTGATCTGGAAGAGGACGGTGGCATGTCAGATGGCGGACGCCTTCGGACATCGCACTCAGGTCCAGGTCGGCGATGGCCGCGCGGTCTTCCAGACCTCCGGGAAGACGATCGAGTTCCCGGGCTATCTGCGCGCCTACGTCGAGGGGGCCGATGACCCGCTGGCCGAGCTGGCGGACAAGGAGGTCGTGCTCCCGGTGCTCGAATCAGGCCGCCCGCTCACGGTCGGCGGCATCGAGCCGCGAGATCACGCGACCCAGTCTCCTGCACGTTTCACCGAGGCATCCCTGGTGAAGGAGCTGGAGGCGCGCGGCATCGGCCGGCCCAGCACCTACGCGACCATCATCGACACCATCCAACAGCGCGAGTACGTCGTGCGCCAGGGTACCTCGCTGGTGCCGACGTTCACGGCCTTCGCCGTCGTGAAGCTGCTCGAGAAGCATTTTGAGTCGCTGGTCGACGCCAATTTCACGGCGCGTATGGAGGACGAGCTCGACCAGATCTCGCTCGGCGAGCAGGAGTCGGTGCCGTACCTCCGGCGCTTTTACTTCGGCGACAACGGCGTCTCCGGTCTCAAGCAGCTCTTGCAGGCGGACATCGACCCGCGCGCGGCCCGCACGATCGCCGTCGGCGTCGACCGCAACGGTCAACAGATCGAGGTGCGCATCGGCCGGTACGGACCGTACCTGCAGCGCGGCGAGGATCGCTCGACTCTGCCCAACAACCTCGCCCCGGACGAGCTGACGGTCGAGAAGGCCGAGGAGCTGCTGCGCCAGGGGTCGGGTCCGACCGAGCTCGGCGTCGAAGCGAAGACCGGCAGGAAGATCTACGCCAAGGTCGGCCGCTTCGGTCCGTACGTGCAGCTCGGTGAGAACGACGCAGAGCCGAAGATGAAGTCGCTGCTGCCCGGGATGCAGCTCGAGACGTTGACGTTGAGCCAGGCGCTCGAGCTGTTGTCGTTGCCGCGCGAGCTGGGAGTCGATCCCACGACCGGAGAGAAGGTGATCGCCGATCACGGCCGCTTCGGACCGTACGTCAAGCGCGACCGCGAGACCCGCAGCCTTTCCGGTCCGGATGAAGTGTTCAGCGTGACGCTTGATCGGGCGCTCGCGCTGCTCAAGGAGGCGAAGAAGAGCGGCCGCGCCAGCACGCCGACGTTGATGTGCGAGCTGGGAGTCCATCCGGCGACGGGCAAGCCGCTCCGGCTGATGGCGGGCCGCTATGGACCGTACGTCACCGACGGCGAGATCAACGCTTCGATCCCGAAGGGGATGAATCCGGATTCGGCGACCCTGGAGCAGGCAGCCGAATGGCTCCGGGCGCGTGCCGAGAGAGTGGCGAGCGGAGAGGTGCGGCCCCGGGTCCGCCGGCGCGCCGCGGCCGGGAAGAAGAAGGCACGAAAGGCCCGCTGATGCCTTTTCGTTCGCGGCCTTTGCGACGGCGTGAACGACCGGCTCACTCCGTCGCCGGTCCGTGACCGGTCCATGCCCAGCGCTCCGCTGCCGATCCTAGAACCCATCGCCGAGATCGCTCGATCTCTGGATCTGTGCGCCGAGGATCTGTTCCATTACGGGCCGCACATCGCCAAGGTGGAGCCCGCGGTCCTCAAGCGGCCGCGCAAGTCAACGAAACCGCCACGGCTGATCCTTGTGTCGGCGATCACGCCGACGCCGGCGGGCGAAGGCAAGACGACGACGACGATCGGCCTGGGCCAGGCCCTCGCGCTCGAGGGTGAGCGCGCGTGCCTCGCCTTGCGCGAGCCTTCGCTGGGCCCGTGCCTGGGGATGAAGGGCGGCGCTACGGGCGGCGGCCACAGCTCCGTCCATCCCTCGGAGCGCATCAACCTGCACTTCACCGGCGACTTTCATGCCGTGACCACCGCGCACAACCTGCTCGCGGCGCTGCTCGACAACCACATCGACTCCGGCAACGAGCTGCGCATCGACGCACGCCGGATCCTGTGGCGGCGGGTGATGGACATGAACGACCGCACGTTGCGCGACATCATCATCGGGCTGGGCGGCGTCAAGCAGGGGATCCCGCGCGAGACCGGCTTCGACATCACCGCCGCTTCGGAGGTGATGGCGATGCTGTGCCTCGCGGACGACGCCGAGGATCTGCGCCGTCGGATCGACCGGATGCTGGTCGCGTTCGACGTCGACGGCAACGCGGTGACGGCGAAAGGTCTCAACGCGACGGGGGCGATGCTCGCCCTGCTCGCGGACGCGTTGAAGCCCAACCTCGTGCAGACGAGCGAAGGAGTCCCCGCGCTGATCCACGGCGGCCCGTTCGCCAACATCGCCCACGGTTGCAACAGCGTGATCGCGACCCGCATGGCGCTCCACCTCGCCGACTTCGCGGTGACCGAGGCGGGGTTCGGCTTCGACCTGGGGGCGGAGAAGTTCTTCGACATCAAGTGCGCCGGCTCGGGGCTCAATCCGGCGGCCGTGGTCCTGGTCGCGACCCTGCGGGCCCTCAAGATGCACGGCGGACTCAGGCTCGAGGCGACGGGAAACGTCGACGCGGAGGCGGTGAGGAGGGGCCTTCCCAATCTCGAGAAGCACGTCGAGAACATCCGCCACTTCGGCAAGCAGCCGATCGTCGCGCTCAATCGCTTCGAAGGCGATACCGAGGCACAGATCGACGTCGTGCGCCGCCGCTGCGAGGAGATGTCGGTCGCATTCGCCTGTTGCGAGCATTTCGCGCGCGGAGGCGAGGGCGCGCTCGATCTCGGTCGCGCCGTGATCGACGCCGCGAAGGACGACCTCACGCCGCTGCTGCCGCTTTACCGATGGGAGGATCCGATCCCCGACAAGATCCTCGCGGTGGCGCGCAAAATGTACGGCGCGCGCGGGGTCACGTTCACCGCGAACGCGCGGCGGGACCTGTCGGACGTCGAACGACTGGGCTACGCGCAGCTTCCGGTGTGCATCGCCAAGACCCAGAATTCCTTGTCGGACGACGTGCGCCTGCGCGGCCGCCCGGAGAACTTCGACGTCACGGTGCGCGGCATCCAGATCAACTCCGGCGCCGGCTTCCTCGTGATCCTCACCGGCGACATCCTGCGCATGCCCGGCCTCCCCGGGCATCCGCTGGCCGAATCCCTCGACCTCATCGATGGCCGCATCGTCGGGCTGCATTAGAGAGCTACTGGAAGAGCCTCTAGGGGGCTACTGGATCAAGCCTCCGGAGTCTTCGTTCGGCGGGAACACCGTCGCAAAACCGCCTGCAAGGCCCGCTGCGAGCCTCGAGCAGATAGAGGCTGGTCGCAACACCGGGTTTCAGAGAACTGCCGGGTAGGTCTCGAATCGGATCCGCACACAGGGATGGAGTGTTTTGGGTCTTGATGAGCAACGCTCGAACCGGCGAGAATCCAGTCGGACCTTGCAGGCACGGACATCAGCGTCATTCGTGGCGCTGCCGGCTCCTGTCTCACGGTTCAGTTCGAGAACGAAAAGCAGGTGATCCATGTCCAGGGTCGACCTCACCATCGGCATCGGCGGCGCCGCCGGCCAGGGAATCGCGACGCCCGGCGACATTCTCGCGCGGATCTTCGTGCGCCGCGGGCTCCACCTCAATACCTACAACGCGTATCAGTCGATCATCCGGGGTGGTCATACGTTTCTCACCCTGCGCGTCAGCAACCAGCCGGTGCGCTCGATGGGCGACAAGCTCGACCTTTTGATCCCGCTCAATCAGGACACGATGAACCGGCATCTGATGCGGATGGGGCACGGCTCGGTCGTTCTCTATGACGCAGACCGGATCAAGCCCGACCCTCCAGCCGACGGCGTGCAGCTCTGCCCGCTGCCGATGCGCGAGCTGATCGGTGACAGCAAGAACACGCTCGCCCAGAATACGGTCGCCGTCGCCGCGGCCCTCTGGCTCGTGGGAATCGAATTCCCGCCGCTGGAGGAGATTCTCGCCTTCCAGTTCAAGAAGAAGGGCGAGCAGGTCGTGGCCGAGAACCTGAGCGTTGCGCGCGCCGGCTACGAGTACGCGGGCGCGCATTTCCAGCCGTTCTCTGCTCCGTTGCAGGGGACGGGGCGGCGCCAGGCGATGCTGTCGGGCAACGAAGCCATGGCCATGGGAGGCGCGGCGGCGGGAGTCCGGTTCTACTGCGCCTATCCGATGAGCCCGGCGACCGGAGTTCTTCATTGGATGGCGAAGCACTCGCGGCAGCTGGGAATCATGGTGCGCCAGGTCGAGGATGAGATCGGCGTGATCAACATGGCCATCGGCGCCGCGCACGCCGGCTGTCGCGCGATGTGCGCCACTTCGGGCGGCGGATTCGCGCTGATGACGGAGGCCCTGGGGTCGGCGGCGATGATGGAAATCCCGGTCGTCTGCATCAACGTGCAACGCGCCGGACCGGCCACCGGAGTGCCGACCAAGACCGAGCAGGGTGATCTGTGGCAGGTGCTGGGAGCCGGTCAGGGAGACTACCCGCGAATCATCGTGGCGCCGACCTCGATCGAGAGCTGCTTCAAGGTCATCCCGGAGCTGTTCAATCTCGTCGACCGGTTCCAGTGCCCGGGCATCGTTCTGTCCGACCTGCTCCTGTCGGAGGGACGTTCGAGTGTCGATCCCGCGGAGCTCGATTTCACCGTGCCGATCGACCGCGGCCAGGTGATCGGCTTGAACGGAGGCGCCGCGCCGGAGCGAAACGGCGCCTACCAGCGCTACCAGATCACGGACGATGGAGTCTCGCCTCGCGCCCTGCCGGGCACGCCCGGATGCGTACACGTCGTGGCGACCGACGAGCACGATGAGCGCGGCGTGCTGATCAGCGACGAGTTCACCAATCCGCACAAGCGCCGGGCGATGCACGAGAAGCGAATGCGCAAGATGGCGGGCGTGCTGCCGCTCCTGTCTCCGCCCCGGCGGGTCGGCCCGGCGGATGCAGAGGTCACCTTGATCGGCTGGGGTTCGACCGAGGGCGTCATTGCCGAGGCGGTGGAGAAGCTCGCCTCCGAGGAAGGGATCTCCGCGAGCCGGCTGCAGATCGAGTGGATCGTGCCGCTCCACGTGGAGGCCATCCGCGCGATTCTCCGCAACGCCCGCACCACCATCGTCGTCGAGAACAACTACAGCGGACAGTTCGCGCGCTACCTGCGCTCCGAGTCCGGTCTCGAAGCCGGGGGACACATCCGCAAGTACGACGGCGAGCCGTTCATGCCCCATCACATCGTGGACGGAGTGAAGGCGATCCTGGCGGGGAAAGGGATCTATGTCCCCGAGCATGAGGTGATGGTGTAAGCGCGGTTTGAGGACGGTTTTGAACTCGCTTGCGAGGGAGACTGCCGTGACCGACGGAGAACGAGGAGGAGGAGGCGCCCTGGCCGCCGCGGCCGTGCGCGAGCCCCGGCTCAACGCCAAGGACTTCAAGGGTCCGGTCGATCCCGACTGGTGCCCCGGCTGCGGCGATTTCAGCGTGCTGGCCTCTCTTCAGCAGGCGCTGGCGGAGCTCTCGATCGAGCCGCACCATGTCGTCACGATCAGCGGAATCGGCTGCTCGTCCAACCTGCCGGGCTTCATCCACACCTACGGCATGCACACGCTGCACGGGCGCGCCCTGGCCGTCGCCACCGGCGTGCAGCTTGCCAATCATGAGCTGAAGGTCATCGTCACCGGCGGCGACGGCGACGGATTCGGCATCGGCGGCAACCACTTCCTGCACACGATGAGGCGCAACGTCGACGTCACCTACATCGTCATGGACAACCAGATCTACGGCCTGACCACCGGCCAGTGCTCCCCGACCAGCTCCATGGGGATGAAGACCAAGAGCACGCCGTTCGGAAACGTGGAGAACCCGATCAACCCGATTCCGCTGGCGATCATCGGAGGAGCCACCTACGTGGCCCGCGGCTTCAGCGGGCAACCGAAGCACCTCGTGGAGCTGATCAAAGGCGGGATCTTGCATCAGGGTTTCGCCCTGATCGACGTGTTCAGCCCGTGCGTCACGTACAACAAGGACAACACCTACCAGTGGTTTCGCCCGCGGGTGAAGACCCTGGAGGAGATCGGCCACGATCCCACGAACTTCCATGCGGCTCTCGACCAGGGCCTGATGTGGGGTGACACGATTCCGATCGGGGTGTTCTGGAAGTCCGACGACCGGAAGTCTCTCGGTCAGATGGAGCCGGTTCTCGTGGAAGGAGGGCCTCTCGCCCTCCGGCCTGTCGGCATCGACGCCTCCACCGCCCGGTCCCTCGTCGCGGAGCTGATGTAGCCGCCTCTCGCACCGGGAAATGTGCAGCACCCGAGGGTGACCCTGGGTCTGAATCTCCCGACTCGAAGGAAGGCCGCGCCGATCGTGCGGATGCATCGGTCGAAAACCTCCGGGAACAGCGTTTGCCTTCATGTTAGTGCTGTTCGAAGAGGTGTCTTCTCCGCCCATTGGAGTCCCCCCGGTGCCTTCCAAGGTCTTGACCAGCCCGATCCACAGTCTCGTTGCACGATCGATTGTTTCAGCCGCCGTCCTCTGCTTCACACTTTTTGTGTTCTACAAGTCCTTGCGGGCCGACGTGTCGAACCCCAAGGACGACCGAGGAGGAGCCACGGTGTTGATGAGAAACGACCAGAAGACCGGCCACCATTGGATCCAGCTCAAGCTCATCGGAACCAGTTCCAATCGGGATGCCATCGGCGCACGCGTCGAGCTGATCAGCGCCAAGGGTCTGCAGGTTCGAGAGGTTCAGCGCAGCAATTCCTACTTGTCCCAGAACGACGTGCGGGTGCATTTCGGGCTCGGAATTGCCGGGGAGGTCGATTCACTCAAGATCCACTGGCCTTCGGGCCAGGTGCAGACGATCGACTCGGTACCGGTCGATCGCATCACGACGGTGACCGAACCCGCGAGGTGACCGGCACCGGCTTTCACGTATACCTTGCCGGCGACATCCTGTGCACGCGGCAGGTTCAGAAGCCTGGAGACGGGATCACCACGCGACGACCTGGTGCGCGGTCGCCGGGGAGAAAGATCTGGCTTAGTCGATGAGCTCTCGTGCCCAGAGGCGGCGGCAGAACTCGCGCCAGGGGAGAACGGTGATTGCGCGCGAGAGCTGGCGGGGAGTGGGGTCGAGGCTGACAACGAGGGCCTTCTTCACCGGGTGTTCTTCCATCAGGGTTCGGAGTCCTTTGGTGTGGCGGTCATCCGCCTGCCGAGTGGTCTTGAACTCGATGGCGAGGTCGAGGTCGCCGACGATCAGGTCGACCTCGAGACCGGTGCTGGTCCGCCAGTAGGCGAGCGACAGATGTTTTTCGGTGTAGGAGAGGAAAGCGCGAAGCTCCTCGATGAGGAAGTGTTCGAACGCGCGTCCGAACTCCTCGGTGCCCGGCTCGATCCTTCGCATCCCGGACAAGGCGCGGACGATGCCAACGTCGAAGAGATAGAACTTGGCAGTCTCGATCAGGCGCCGGCTCTTCGACTTTTTCCATGGCTGCAGCGTGTGGCCGACGAGGGTGTCCTCGAGGATCTGGTAGTACTCGCGGACGGTCTTGGCGCTGACTCCGCAGTCCCGGGCGACGTTGGCGTAGTTGAGGAGCTGCCCATGAGTGAGCGTGGCCGCGTCGAGGAACCTGGCGAACGCGGGTACGTTACGCGTCAGAGCCTCGGAGTGGATCTCCTCTTCGAGGTAGTCGAGCACGTAGCTTCGCAGGCTGCGATCCGGGTTCCGCTGCAGGAAGTGTGCAGGAATCAGACCATGGTTCACGATGCGCTCGATCTCGCAATCTCCGATCTCCGCCGTCGTCAGCGGGAAGAGCTCGTACCTCCAGGCCCTGCCCCCGAGCAGGTTTGCGGCCCCGCGCTTCAGTTTGCGCGCGCTTGAGCCGCAGAGGACGAACCGGGCCCTTGTGTTCTCGAGGCACCAGTGGACCTCGTCGAGGAGCGCGGGGACCTTCTGGACCTCGTCGATGATGACGACCTTGTCCTTGCGGCCGAGGACTTCCTCGCGCAACAACGACGGCTGCAGCAGGAGACGCGTTTTGAGCTTGGTGTCGAGGAGATCGTAGTACGTGGCGTTCCGGAACCGCTGGCGCAGCAGGGTGGTCTTCCCAACCTTGCGCGGTCCCCAGAGGAAAGCGGCATTGTGCTCGCCGAGATCGATCTTGAGAGTTCGGGGGAACTCGGATAATCGGGAGTTCATTCCCGACAATCTAGATATTCAGGAGTCTTCTTCAAGCCAAGACTGCGCCCGACGACCCTGGCCGGACCGGCGGCCACCGGGAGTGGGAGGCTGCCAACGAACGAACGTGGAAGTTACCGGTTTTTTTTGTCAACGAACCGGGTCCGTGCGCCGTGAATGGAGCCGATGGAACAGGGCCACCATCCCGCGAGGGACACCGGTCTCGAGCTCTGGCCCCAGGTGTTCACGTTCGCTCATCAGCTCACCTTGGATCGGGCGCGCGCGGAAGACCTGGCGCAGGAGTCTTTGCGTTCGAGTCGGACGCGTTCGCGCTGGTGGAATCGCTACTTTCCGACGAGTTCGGCTCCGAGATCACCCTGGACGACGGCGCACGCATTGTGTTGCTGGTTGAGGATGCGCAGGGATGGAAGAACCTGTGCAGGATCATCACCGCCGGCCGCCGCGCCGCGCCCAAGGGACAGGCGCGCG
>Ga0247727_10002285_pt1 | contig 44116 bp, 22 predicted proteins | sample WisWelCaveWW1625_FD_202498 | JGI IMG/M metagenome (GOLD analysis project Ga0247727, IMG submission 202498) | Biofilm microbial communities from Wishing Well Cave, Virginia, United States - WW16-25 | ecosystem: Environmental > Aquatic > Deep subsurface > Groundwater > Cave microbial mat | place...
CGACACCAACGGCAGCCAGTTTTTTATTACCCTGGCGCAGACGCCGTGGCTTGACGGCAAGCACACCATTTTCGGCCGCGTGATCGAGGGCCAGCCGGTGGTGGAGCGCATTGCGATGGCTGAGCGCGACGGGCAGGACCGCCCGCGCAAGCGCATCGCCATGAAGCAGGTCCTCATTAAGGAGTGACCGCCCATGATGACCGGCCTGCTGTTCGTGATCCTGGGCGTGCTCATCCTCATCAATCCCCAGATCCTTGTGGCCATGCTCTCGGCATTCCTGATCCTCTTCGGGCTGGGCATGATGGCCGCGAGCTGGCAGTTTCGGCGCATCAAGCGGCGCTCCGATTCGGCCTTCATCAACTGGATCGTCCGCTACTAATCGGGGGCGGCGATGCGCACCCGGCCCCGTGTCCTTGTTGTCTATAAGAAGGACGCCTACCAACAGTACGTCCAGGAGCAGCAGGATCCCCACCTGCTCCGGCTGCTGCAGCGCCGCCAGCCGGACGCCCTGGATCTCCGGCGCGCGCATGCGGTCCATGAGGAGTCGCTGGAAGGCATCATCTACGCGCTGCGGCAACAGCCGCTGGACTTCGATCTCGCCTACCGGGCGGATCTGAAGGTCACCCAGCGCTACGACTTGGTGGTCTCTGTCGGCGGAGACGGCACCTTCCTGCAGGCCGCGCGAAGCATCAGACGCACCCCCATCCTGGGGGTGAACGCCGATCCGACCCGCAGCGAAGCGGTCTTCTGCGCCGCCACCCGCCGGACGTTCCCGCAACTGCTTGAGCGCGCCCTGAACGGCAGCCTACCGGCGCTGCGCCTGTGCCGGCTCCAGGTGGTCCTCAATGGAAAGCGAATGCGGCCGCTGGCGGTCAACGACGTGCTCTTGGCGCATGACGATCCATCCACCATGACCCGCTACCGGCTGCGCATCGGCTCGCGGGAAGAGGCGCAGAAAAGCTCCGGCTTGTGGATCGCAACCGCCGCCGGCTCAAGCAGCGCGGTCTTGGCGGCGGGCGGCGTCCGGCTTCCCTGGAGCGCTACGCGGTTTCAATACCGGCCGCGGGAGCTCTACCAGGGGCGCCTGTCCCGCTGCCGGCTGCGGGGCGGGGTGCTCCAGGCGAAAACTCGCCTTCGCGTCACCTGGCTGATGCGCCGCGGCAGCGCCTTTCTCGATGGCCCCCACGTGAGGATCCCACTGCGCTTCACCGACCGGATCGACATCAGCCTCTGCCTCGCCGATTCGCTGCGCGTGCTGGGGCTGCGGGCTCGGTGAAAACAACAACCCCCGACAGCGTGCTGCCGGGGGTTGGTTGTCCTCTGTGGAGGAGCGGGCCGATTAGCCCCGCTGGACGTTCGAGGCTTGAGGTCCCTTCGGGCCCTGGGTGATCTCGAACTCCACCGCTTGGCCTTCCTTCAGGGATTTGAAGCCGTCACCACCGATTGCGGAGTAGTGGACGAACACGTCCTTTGACCCATCGTCCGGGGTGATGAACCCATACCCCTTCTGGTCACTAAACCACTTCACGGTACCCTTTGCCATTACAACTACACCCCCTTCCTCTCTTCAAAAACACCAAAACCGCAAAGCACCTTACTGGCTGCCTTGCGGCTTCCTGACCAAAGGCGTTCGACTTGCTGTCTTGCGTTGTGTAACTGGCTTCTGTTCAATTAGTTGCAACTACCCAGCATGTCACCGCTTTGGTATACTATCCCCGAACGGTTCATGCTACACTTCAAACACTATCTAGGATACCTCAAGAAGCGGTTTGTTGTCAATAAAAATCTCATGCCTGACACAGGATATCTGCAACTATTTGTCTTACAGAATGTTAGAATGATTTTTCGTGTTGTGATCTCCGTGCTGGTTGGCTTCGGCCTGGCGGCCAAGGCGTCCGCCGATCCCTCGGTTCAGGCTCCACGGAGTGCTAAGGTCGCAGGCCAGTTTTACCCCGATGACCGGGCCGAACTGCAGGAGTTGATCGACCAGCTGCTCCAGCGGCAGCCGGAGCCGCAAGCCTCCCAGAAGCCCAGGATCCTGATCGTTCCCCATGCCGGCTACCAGTACTCCGGCCTGATCGCGGCCAACGGTTTCCGGCAGATCCAGGGTCACCGCTACGATGGGGTGGTCGTTGTCGGCTTCACCCACCGCCTCGGATTTTCCGGCTCTTCGGTGGACGTCCGGGAGGCCTATGAAACCCCCCTTGGTGAGCTGCCGGTTGACAGGGAAGCGGTGGCGGTGCTGCAGACCTATCCGGGCGTGACCCATGTGGAGGAAGCCCACGAGAGCGGAGAACATTCCCTGGAAGTCGAGCTGCCGTTTCTCCAGGTGGCCCTGCCGCGCTTCAAGCTGGTTCCTGTGCTCATGGGAAGCGCCGGCCTGGAGGACGCGCAGCGCCTTGCCGAGGCGCTGGCGGCCTTAAGCCGGCTGGGAGATTACCTGTTTGTGTTCAGCACGGACCTGTCGCACTACCACCCCTATGACAAGGCCGTGTCGATTGACGAGGGGACGACGGACGCCATCCTGGCTGAAACGCCCCAGGCGGTGCAGCGGCTTTTTGCCGGGGGACGGCTTGAGGCCTGCGGCCGAGGGCCGATCGTGGCAAGCCTCCTCCTGGCCCAGCGGCTGGGTCATCTGAGCCGCTCGCTGCTCTACTACGCCAACTCCGGGGACACCGCGGGCGATCCTTCGCGGGTGGTAGGCTACGCAGCCATCGGCATGTATGAGCGGGCTCCAAGCCGGGTCGACCTCCTCTCCGCTGAAGCCGGTCAGGCGCTGGTTGATGCCGCACGAAACGTGCTGGAGCTTTCGCTAAGGGCACGGGCTGGGCCGCCGCCCTCGCAGGCGCTGAAGCGGCATCCGGAGCTGTCCCAGGCGAAGGGGGTGTTCGTCACGCTGCGCAAGCGGGGCCAGCTGCGGGGCTGCATCGGCCGGATCGAGACGGACGAGCCACTGGCCGACACGGTGCCGGTCGTCGCCTTAGATTCTGCCCTGCGCGACGGCCGCTTTCAGCCGGTGACGGCGTCGGAGCTGCCGGAGATTCACGTGGAGGTATCCGTCTTGACGCGCCCGGCGAAGCTCGCAGACCTCAAGGATTTGGTGCCGGGGCGCGACGGGGTGATCCTCGAGCACGGCGGGCGCCGCGGCGTCTTTCTGCCGCAGGTCTGGGAGGAAACCGGGTGGACCCGCGAGGAGTTTCTCAGGGAGCTGGCGAGCCAAAAGGCGGGCCTTGAGCCGGAGGCGTGGCGTCAGGCGAGCCTCTACGTCTTCCAGGATCAGATCTTCGAAGAACCGTTGCCCTGACCGCCGTTCTGGCCGTTGCCCCCGCCGGCTGGGGGACCGGGCAGCGCGCATTGATTGGTCGCGCACACCGGGTTGCGGTGGAGCAGGTAGCGGTGCGCGGCGACCCAGCGATAGATCCTCGTTCCGATCCAGCCGGCCCCCGGCAGATGGACGAGTGGGGCCAGCCACCACAACAGCGGCAGCCGGCGGCAGAACCTCGCAAACGCGTCGAATCCTCCTGAGAGGCGCCCGTCCGGCTCGAGCAGGACCATCTCGCTGCGGCAGCGCTCCGCAGTGAGGCTGGGGTGCAGGCGGGAGAGATCCGGCTGCGCGTGGAAGTCCAGCGGATCGACCCAGCCGAAGAGGTCCACCACCCGCAGCCGCTTCACACTCTCCTGGCAGAAGCCGCAGCGCCCGTCATAGAGCAGCACCGCCCGATTGCCTGCAGCATGCATGGCCTGCCGCGCCTCAATCCATTGCACCAGCGTCTCCGGCCGGATAAAGAGCAGCATCATCGCCGGGAACAAAAAGAGGAAAATGGTCGGCACGTGGAGCGTGACCCAGAGCATGAGCTGAAACGCCACCCCGAGCGCAATCCCAATGGCGCGCATCCGAGGAATGCACCAGAGCAACGGCAGACTGAACTCGAAGATGAGGAGCATCAGCCCTAAGTTGTAGCAGAGGCCGGGGTGCTGGCCGAGCCACTCCCGAAACGGGAAGTCGCGCACCACGCCGATCGGGGGATAGTGCATCAGGTGGTAGTGGGGGTTGCCGGTGAGCCAGTTGCCGCCGGCGGTGATCTTGCTCAGCGCGGTGTACCAGAACGTCCAGGCCAGCTGCAGCTGCAGCAGCCGCTGGAGGAAATAGGGCTGCGGCCGCTTGTAGGCATTGCGCTTGCCCCGCCGGAGGCTGTCCAGCGAGAGGAAGTCGCCGTGATAGCCGGTGACGCACATCAGAAACAACGTGACGAGCAGGATGTCGAAGCTCAGCGTCCCGATATGGTAGTCGTTCAGCGCATAGAAGTAGTAGCAGGTGAGCGTCATCAGGATGCAGCTCGCCTGGGAGAAGAGCCCCAGCGTGAACGTGGCGAGGAAGACGAAGAACAGGCCGGTCCACAGCGACACCACCCAGTCAGGGCTCGCCTCGACCAGGCGCAGGAGCCAGATGGGAAAGAACGAGGGGTTTTTGGTTTTGAAGGCGGTGGCGAGGTAGTTGTCCTCCATGTGGAAGAAGGACGGGATCATGTGGGCGCCCACCGTCCAGGCGACGGCCAGACGGAAGAGCCCCAGGCTCAAGCTAGGCCTGCGCTCGAGGAACAGCCGATGCCACAGCGCGCTCATTCGCATCGGTACATGACCCGTCGCAGGATGCGCTCGGGGGTCTCGACGATGTCCGGATACTGCGCGTAGATGACGAGGAACGCGTCGTAGCCGGAGAACTTGCGCTTCAGGAACGAGCAGAACTGCCGGGCGCGCTGCGGGTAGAGCGTACCAATGAGGACGTTGCGATGGATGTTGTCATAGCCCACCGCCTTCGTTTCCAGGATGTCATGCGGATCGAGCAGCGTCGGTGTGCCATCCCGGATGCCGTACACCTCGGCGAAGCCGTAGGCCTTGTCGACGTTGAAAAACATGATCCAGCCGGCGGGTGGGAACAGCAGGCGCAGCTTGGGCAGCTCGCGCTTGACGAGAGGGTTGAGGTAGCTGGCCCGCAGCGTCTCGTACTGGAAGAGCAGCGTCCAGCAGATGACGAACCACGTGATCGCGCGGTTGCGGCGCAGGAGCATGCGCCCATTATACCTTCGCGTGGTCAGGTAGTCTTACCCGTTTGCTTAGGTTATAATCGGAAGACCGATGCTCACACCTGAAGAACTCGACGCCATCGCGTGCCTCTACGAGCGCCTGGGGGCGCAGCATGCCCAGGCGCGCACGCAGCTCGGCCGCCCGCTGACGCTCGCGGAGAAGATTCTCGTTGCCCACGCCCGCGAGCTGGGTACGCAGGAGTTCGCGCGCGGGACGAGTTACCTCACCCTCCAGCCGGACCGGGTGGCGATGCAGGATGCGACCGCCCAGATGGCGATCCTGCAGTTCATGCAGGCGAAGCGCGACACCGTCGCTGTGCCGACGACAATCCACTGCGACCATCTGATCCAGGCGCGGGTGGGGGTCAGCGAGGACATGAAGGCGGCGCTCGACGCCAACCGCGAGGTGTACGATTTTCTGCGCAGCGCCGCCGCCCGCTACGGCATGGGGTTTTGGGAGCCGGGTGCCGGCATCATCCACCAGGTCTTCCTCGAGCAGTACGCTTTTCCCGGTGGCTTGATCATCGGCACCGATTCGCATACGCCTAACGCGGGCGGTCTGGGGATGCTCGCCATCGGGGTTGGCGGCTCCGACGCCGCGGACGTCATGGCGGGGTTGCCGTGGGAGGTCAAGTGCCCGCAGCTTATCGGGGTGCGGCTGGCCGGCTCGCTCAACGGATGGGCCTCGCCGAAAGACGTCATCCTCAAGCTGTGCGGCCTGCTCACGACGAAAGGCGGCACCGACAAGATCATCGAGTTCTTCGGCCCCGGCTGCCGGTCCGTCAGCTGCACCGGCAAGGGCACGATTACGAACATGGGTGCTGAGGTGGGTGCCACGACGTCGGTGTTTCCGTTCGATGAGCGAATGAGCGCGTACCTGCGCTCGACCGGCCGCACCGACGCCGCAGCACTCGCCGAGCAGCACGCCAAGGCACTCGTTGCCGATCCTGAGGTGGAGCGGGATCCGGCACGGTTCTTCGACGAGCTGATCGACATCGACCTCTCGACGCTCGAGCCGCACATCGTCGGCCCGCGCCGGCCGGACGTGGCCCGTCCGATTTCGCAGCTCGCCAAGGACGTGGAAGCCGGCAAGTTCCCGCCGCAGATGAAAGCGGCGCTGATCGGCAGCTGCACCAACTCCTCCTACGAGGACATCGGCCGCGCGGCGGCGGTCGCCGAGCAGGCGGGCCGCGCCGGGCTCAAAGCCCGGTGCTACTTCCTCATCACCCCCGGTTCGGATCAGATCCACAACACCATCAGGCGGGACGGCCAGCTGCACGCGCTCGAGACGATCGGCGGGACGGTGTTAGCCAATGCGTGTGGGCCGTGCATCGGCCAGTGGAAGCGCGACGACATCACGCCCGGCGAGGTGAACTCCATCCTGACCTCGTTCAATCGCAATTTTCCTGGCCGCAACGATGGGACCGCGGAAACCTTGGCGTTCATGGGCAGCCCCGAGATCGTGACCGCCATGGCCCTGGTCGGCGATCTGCGCTTCAATCCGCTCACCGATCCGGTGACGACACCCGACGGCACACGGGTGATGCTGAAGCCCCCCAGCGCGCCGGAGCTGCCGTCACGAGGATTTGCGCAGGGTGCTGCGGGCTACCTAGCACCCAAGCCGCTGGCCCAGCGCAGGGGTGTGACGGTCGCCCTCGCGCCCGCGAGCGAGCGGCTGCAGCGGCTGGAGCCGTTTGCGGCATGGGATGGCAAGGACTTCGAGCAACTGCCCATCCTGATCAAGGTGAAGGGGCAGTGCACGACCGACCACATCTCGCCTGCGGGCAAATGGCTGCGCTTCCGCGGGCACCTCGATCGGATCAGCGACAACATGTTCACCGCGGCGACGAACGTCTTCACCGAGGCGATGGGCACCGCGATCGATCACCTGGACCATCAGACCAAGCCGATCCCGCAGGTCGCGCGGCACTACAAGGCTCAAGGGATCGGGTGGGCGGTGATCGGGGATGAGAACTACGGCGAGGGGTCGAGCCGGGAGCACGCGGCCATGTCGCCGCGCTTGCTGGGCTGCAAGCTCGTCATCGCCAGGAGCTACGCCCGCCTCCATCTGACCAATCTGAAAAAGCAGGGCATCCTGGCGTGCACGTTCGCTGACCCGGCCGACTACGACACGGTCAAGGCGGATGACCGCATCAGCGTCGAGAGTCTTGGCCGAATCGCGCCGGGAGATCTCTTGCAAGGGGTGCTGCACCACGCCGACGGGACCACCGAAACGCTGCCGCTGGCCCACTCCCTGACCGAGGAGCAGATCCGCTGGTTCAAGGCGGGGGCCGCCCTCAACCTCCTGTCCGGTTGACGAAACTCCGGTGCCAGGGTAGCATTGTGGCACGCTGATGGATCGTCGAACGCGTCCGACCCAAGAGGGTCCCATCTCCCCATCCCGTCTGTTCGGCCAGGTGCTGCGCCGGTATTTCGTCACAGGGCTAGCGACCCTGTTTCCCGTGACGGTCACGGTCTGGCTGGTCTGGATGATTTTCAATTTCGCCGACGGGCTGCTCGGGGACCGGCTGGGATTCAAGATCCCCGGTTTGGGGCTCGTCGTCACCATCTTCGTGATCTTGGCGGTGGGGGTCCTGACCGTCCATTTCTTTGGACGGGTGCTCTTTCGGACGCTGGAAGCGCTCCTGAGCCGCCTGCCGGTGGTGCGGAAAATCTATCCGGCGGTCAAGCAGCTGGCCCAGTTCCTCTTTGAGGAGGGCGGCCGGCACGCGGCGTTCCGCCGGGTGGTCCTGGTGCAGTATCCGCGGCTGGGGACGTACTGCCTGGCGTTCGTCACCAACGAGATTCAGACCTCGGTGACCGGCAAGCCCAGAACACTTCTGGCACTGCTGTTGCCCAACCCCCCGTCGCCGTTCACGGGGCCCATCATCTTTGTGCCGGAAGAAGACGTGATCCCCTTGAGCCTGTCCGTTGAAGACGCGGTCAAGCTGATCGTATCGGGAGGCGTGGTCGCCTCGCCGTTGCAAGCTGCGCAACGTCCAGCGAATCCCCAGAATCCACAGGGTGAGGCGTGATGGAGAGGATGTTTCGTGTGATGGCGGATGCCAGCTTCACGATCTGGGAGCGCGTCGCCCTCGGCGGCGTGCTGCTGGTGGCGATCCTGGGATTGTTCTACGCGGCGTTTCTCGCCGCGGAAGTGCTGGGCAAGGATCAGGGCACCGAGGCCATGCGGAAGATCAGCCAGGCAATCCGCCTCGGGGCCAACGCCTACCTCAACCGCCAGTTCCGCGCGATCCTCTTCCTCATCCTCCTGTTGACCGGCATCCTGTACTTTACCGCCGGCGAGCAGTCCATCGCGATCGGGCGCGCCTGCGCCTTCCTGATGGGCTCGATCTTCTCGGCGACGGTCGGCTTCATCGGCATGAACATGGCGGTGCAGGGCAACGTCCGGGTCGCGGCCGCCTCGCGGACGAGCTTCGCCGAGGCGCTCAAGATCGCCTACCGCACCGGCACGATCACCGGGATGCTCACGGACGGCCTGGGCCTGCTCGGCGGCACGCTCATCTTCATGGTCTATGGCGAGCAGGCCTATGAGGTGCTCCTCGGCTTCGGCTTCGGGGGCACGATCCTGGCCCTGTTCATGCGGGTCGGCGGCGGGATCTTCACCAAGGCGGCCGATGTGGGGGCGGATCTGGTCGGCAAGCTCGAGAAGGACATCCCGGAGGATGATCCGCGCAACGCCGCCACCATCGCCGACAACGTGGGCGACAACGTCGGCGACTGCGCCGGCATGGCGGCCGACATCTTTGAGTCCTACGAGGTGACGATCGTCTCCGCGATGATCCTCGGCTGGGCCTCCTTCGGCCATAAGGGGGTGATTTTCCCCCTCTTGGTGCGCGCCGTCGGCGTCATCAGCTCGATCATCGGGACGTATCTGGTGCGCACCTCCGAAGAGGCGCGCGCCGCGATGAAGGCGATCCACACGGGATTCACCGTCTCGGCGATCGTCTCCGTCGTCGGCTTCTGCCTGATCGGCTTCTACTACCTGCGATTTCCCGACGCGGCGCTGCCGACGTGGATCAGCCTCGGTGTCGCCGGCCTGGACATGCGGCCGGTCTGGACGACGCTGGTCGGCATCCTGCTGGCCATCGGCATCAACTACCTGACCGACTACTTCACGGCGCCGGAGAAGGCGCCGGTGCAGTTCGTGGCGCGCGCCACGCAGACGGGGCACGCGACGACGATCATCAACGGACTCGCGGTGGGCCTGGAGAGCAGCGTCTGGTCGATCCTCGCCATCGCGACGGCCATCTTCGCCTCGTTCCTCATCTACGCGGGCACCAACCCGACGTACATCGCCTACGGGGTGGCGATGTGCGGCATCGGCATGCTCACACTCACCGGCAACAACATCTCCATGGACGTCTTCGGCCCGGTGGCCGACAACGCCAACGGCATCGGCGAGATGGCCCACCTGGACAAGAAGGCGCGACAGACGCTCGCCGATCTGGACGCGGTCGGCAACACGACGAAAGCGATTACCAAGGGCATCGCGATCGGCTCGGCGGTGATCGCGGCGGTGTCGCTCTTTAACGCGTACATCACGGATATAGCTAAACTCACGGGCCAGAGCTATGAGGCGATCGTGCCGCTGCTGTCCATCTCGGAGCCGTTGGTGTTCATCGGCTTCCTGATCGGCGGGGCGGTGCCGTTTTTGTTCAGCTCGCTGACGATCCGCGCGGTCGGCCGGGCGGCGTTTTTGATCGTCCAGGAGGTGCGCGCGCAGTTCAAGGATAAGGCGATCTGGGAGGGCACGAAGAAGCCCGACTACGCGCGGGTGGTCTCCATCTGCACCGCCGAGGCGCAGCGCGAGCTTATCGGCCCGGGGCTCTTGGCGGTGCTCGCCCCGCTCATCGTCGGGATCCTGCTGCGCAAGGAAGCGCTCGGCGGCTTCCTGGCCGGCATCATCGTCTCCGGCCAGCTGATGGCGGTCTTCATGTCGAACGCGGGCGGGGCATGGGACAACGCCAAGAAGTTCATCGAGGACGGCCACTACGGCGGCAAGGGCTCCGACGCGCACAAGGCATCGATCACCGGCGACACGGTGGGCGACCCGCTCAAGGACACGGCCGGCCCGGCCTTGAACCCGCTCATCAAGGTCATGAACATGGTCGCCCTGCTCATCCTGCCGTTTGTGGTGCGCAATGAGACCCAGCCGCACGCCCTGATGTGGCTCGTCGCCCTCGTGGGCGTGGTGGTGCTCGGGGTGGTGATCTACCGCAGCAAGCAGGAGTCTCCCGAGGTCCTGAAGTGGCAAGCCGCCATCGACAAAGCCTCCACCGTTGCCGCGCCCTAAGCGCTGCGCTGCTCGCGCTGGCGGCCGGGTGCGGCGGCCATGGCGAGCCGGTCGTCAAGATCGGGTTCGCGGCCCCGCTGACCGGCGATCAGGCGCCGCACGGCCAGGACCTGCTCAACGGCGCGCGCCTGGCCGTCGAGCACGCGAACAACGAGGGGCCGATCCTTCCGGGCCATCGCCTCGAGCTGCTGCCGCTCGATGATCAGCGCAACCCGACGCAGGCGGTGGCGGCCGCGAAAAAGCTTGTCGCGGATCCCGACGTGGTCGTCGTCATCGGCCACCTGAACTCCTCCTGCACGATGCCGGCCTCGGCCATCTACCACCAGGCCCGCCTGCTGCACATCACGCCGGTCTCCTCCAACCCCCAGATCTCCCGGCAGGGCTTTGACACCTTCTACCGCACCTGTGCCACCGACGATCTGCAAGGGCCTGCGGCCGCGATGTTCGTGGCCGGCCAGCTGCAAGCGAAGCGGGTCTTCGTGCTGGACGATCTGACCACCTACGGCCGGGGATTGGCCAACGAGTTCGTCGCCAAGGCCAAGGCGCTCTCCGTGGACGTCCTGGAGCACGAAGGCATCTCCCAGGAGGATAAGGATTTCATGCCGCTGCTGACGAAGATCAAGGCGGCCAATCCGGATCTCGTCTTCTTCGCCGGCATGTTTCCGCAGGGCGCCTTGCTCATCAAGCAGCGCCTCGACGTGGGGCTGTCGAGCCGGTTTATGGGCGGCGATGGCCTCTTCGACCCCGTCTTGATCAACCTGGCCACTCCGCAGGCCGCAGAGGGCGTCTACCTCACGAAGCTCGGCTCGGATATCCGGCGCATCCCGACCGCGCAGGCGTTCATCCGGGAGTACGAGGCGCGCTTCGGGCCGATCGGCGCCTATTCCGCGTACGCCTACGAAGCGACGCGGATCGCCATCTGGGCCGTCCGACGCGCGGCCACCAAGGAGCGGACCGCCGTGCTGGCCGCCATGAAGCAGTTGAGAGACTACCCGGGTCTGTTCGGACTCCAGAACTTCGATGAGAAAGGCGACTCGCTCATCCGGGACATCGGCCTGGTGACCGTCCAGGGCGGCCGATTCGTTGAGCTCGGCGCGTACACCATGCGCGACGGCCAGTTCGTCTTCGTCGCGGCCGCGGCGCCACCTTAACACAGGTACCAGGTACTTTTCCCGCTTCAAAAAGTACCAGGTACTTCTTGAATGACACCTCTCCAGCTCTTCCTCCAGCAGCTCGCCAACGCCCTCACGCTCGGCGCCATCTACGCCCTCACCGCGCTCGGCTATACGATGGTCTACGGCGTGATCCAGCTCATCAACTTCGCGCACGGCGAGGTCTTTATGGCCGGCGCCTATGTCTCGCTCACGGTCCTGCTCGCTGCGGCCGCAAGCCCGGCGCTTGCGGGTTCGCCCTGGTGGGTGCTGCTGATCGTCTGCGGCGCGGGCGCCATGGCGGCGTGCGCGGGGCTCGGGGTTGCCATCGACCGGTTGGGCTACCGGCCGATCCGCCAGGCGCCGCGCCTCAACGCGCTCATCACCGCGATCGGGATGTCGTTCTTTCTGCAAAACGCCCTCATGGTGATCTATGGAGCGGTCGACCGGCAGTTTCCCAATCCGATCCCGCCGGTGCGCTGGGAGGCGGCCGGCGTGACCATCACGCTGATGCAGGTGATCATCTGGGTCGCCGGCGGCCTCTGCATGATCGGGCTGCACCTGCTGGTCATGTCGACCAAGCTGGGCATGGCGATGCGGGCCACCGCCCAGGATTTGAAGGCCTGCGCGCTGCTGGGCGTGCCGGTGGACCGGATCATCGCCGTGACGTTCGTCATCGGCTCGGCGTTGGCCGCGCTGGGCGGCATGCTCTTCGGCTTGAACTACGGGACGATCAACTTCCACGACGGCTACCTGGTGGGCTTGAAGGCCTTCACCGCCGCGGTGCTCGGCGGCATCGGCAACGTTCCCGGTGCGATGATCGGAGGGCTGGTCTTGGGGCTGCTGGAAGGCTTGGGCGCCGGGTATCTGTCGGCGCAATGGAAGAACGTCTTCGCCTTCGCCATCCTGGTCATCCTGCTCCTCTTCAAGCCGACGGGGCTGTTGGGCGAGCGGGTGGCTGACCGAGCCTAGCGATGAGCAGACGAGGACATTGGCGATTGGCGATTGGCGATTGGCGATTTCCAATTGCCGATTCGCATCGAACCCAGTTTCAATCGTCAATCGACAATCGGCAATGCAATCGTCAATCGTCAATCGAAAATCGAAAATTCGCATCACGGGAGGTCTGCTGGAGTCTAGGCGTTCTTGTGGCGCTGGGCGCTCCACTCGTCGCGAATGCCTACCAGCTCGACGTCCTCACGACCGCGCTGCTCTATGCCATCCTGGCACTCGGGTTGAACCTGATCGTCGGCTGGACCGGGCTGCTCCATTTGGGCTATGCCGCGTTCTTCGCCATCGGCGCCTATGCCTATGGACTGTTGAACCTGCACGGGGGCTGGCCGTTCTGGGTCGGCTGGATCCCGGCCATGCTCATCGCCGGTCTCTCCGGCGTCTGTCTGGGTTTGCCGGCCCTGCGGGTGCGCGGAGATTACCTGGCCATCGTCACGCTCGGATTCGGCGAGATCGTGCGCATCACCTTCACCAACCTCGAAGGATGGACCGGAGGGCCCAACGGCCTGCTGGGCATCGCGCATCCGCGGATCTGGATGCCCGGACGCGGCGTGGTCGATTTCGGAGTCAGCTCAACGCCCTATTACTATCTGGTGTGCCTGGCGGTGGTCGTCGTGACTGCGTTCTGTCTGCGCCTGGGCCGCTCGCGCGTCGGCCACGCGTGGATGGCGATTCGAGAGGACGAGTTGGCCGCCGCGTGCGCCGGCATTCCGGTGCTGCAGTTGAAGCTCCTGGCCCAGGGCTGCGGCGGGGCCATCGCGGGGCTGGCCGGCGCCATCTTCGCCGCCAAGCAGGGAACGATCACGCCGGATAGTTTCGATTTCATCCTCTCCGTGATGGTCCTCGCCATGGTCGTGCTGGGCGGATTGGGCAGCATCCGGGGAGCGATCGTGGGCGCGCTGCTGCTGGGTTCGCTGCCGGAGCTGCTGCGCGGGTTCGACCAGTACCGCATGCTGGTCTTCGGGTTGTCGATGATCCTGGTGATGCGGCTGCGTCCCCAAGGGCTCTTCGGCGGCGCGCCGCGGCGTGACGATGAGCAGATCGTGTCCCAATTTGGCGGGTGACGCGGAGCGGAGCCCCCACGCCCGCCCGCAGCCGACGACGCCGATAGTGCGGCGCGGCGAGGACGGACGTGGGGTGGCGCAGCGGCAGGACCCGCCAAATTGAGACACTACCGATGAGCGCGCAGCCGCTGCTTGAGGTGCGGGGGCTCACGCAGCGCTTCGGCGGGGTGGTTGCCCTCGATGCGGTCGACCTCTCCGTCGAGCCGGGGCGGACGGTCGGACTGATCGGCCCCAACGGAGCCGGCAAGACGACGCTCTTTAATTGCGTGACCGGCGTGCAGCGGCCCACGCGGGGCGACGTGTGGTTCGGGGGCGAAACGCCGGAGCGGCTGACAGGCCTGGCACCGCACCACGTGGCACAGCGCGGCATCACGAGAACCTTCCAGAACATCCGGCTCTTCGCCGGCATGAGCGTGCTGGAGAACGTGGTGATCGGCACCTATCTGCGGACGCATACCGGCATCCTCAGCGCGTCGCTGTTGACGCATGAGGCACGGCGGGAGCAACGTTGGGCCCGTGATCATGCCATGGGGCTGCTGGAATTTGTGGGGCTCACCGGCAGCGCCGGCAAGCCGGCCGGCAGCCTGCCGTTCGGATTCCAGCGCCGCCTGGAGCTCGCCCGGGCGTTGGCCTCGGACCCGGCCATGGTGCTGCTGGATGAGCCCGCCGCCGGCCTCAATCCCTCGGAGAAGCAGCAGCTGTTGGGGCTGCTCGCGGCGCTGAAAGCCCGGGGGCTGACCATGATCCTGATCGAGCACGACATGCAGGTCGTGATGCCGGTGTCCGATCGCGTCGTCGTGCTCGACTACGGCAAGAAGATCGCCGAGGGATTGCCCGGTGCCATCCAAGCAGATCCAAGAGTGATCGAAGCGTACCTCGGTACCCCCCGCTCGATTGAAACCCTCAACCCCGAACAACGCTGATGTTGCGACTGGAAAACCTCGAGGCCGGCTACGGACAGACGAGTTGTCTGCATGGGATCTCTCTCGAGGTGCGCCGTGGAGAAATCGTGGCGCTGCTGGGCGCCAACGGGGCCGGAAAGACCACGACGCTCATGACGATCTCGGGACTGGTAGCGATCCGGCAGGGCCGCGTGACCTTCGATGGCACGGTGCTCAGCGGCCGAGCGCCTGCGGCGATCGTCGGCCTGGGCGTCAGCCATGTCCCTGAAGGCCGGCGAATCCTCACGCGGCTCACCGTCGAGGAAAACCTCAGACTCGGCGCTTATCTGCGTCGCGATCTGCCCGGCGTCCAGGAGGATCTTGAGCGCGTCTGCAGCCTGTTTCCGGTCCTCTCCCAGCGCCGGAGGCAGCTGGCCGGCACCCTCTCCGGTGGCGAGCAGCAGATGCTGGCGATTGGGCGAGGGCTGATGCTGCGCCCGAAGCTGCTGCTGCTCGATGAGCCATCGCTGGGCCTGGCACCCAGACTCGTCACGACGATCTTTGAGACGATTCAGAGGATCAACAAGGATGAGGGGGTCACGATCCTGCTTGTTGAGCAGAACGCCTACCAGGCGCTCCAGATCGCCGCGCGCGGCTACGTCCTGGAGGCCGGCCGCATTGCCCTGTCAGATACCGCCACATCGCTCGCCCAGAATCCCAAAGTCAAAGCCGCCTACCTGGGCGGTTAGTGCCGCCTTACACTCCGCAACATCAATAGTTCCAGCCTGTTATTGATCATCTAGCCTTGTTTCAGATGGGGAAAATCAGGTAATCTTGAGATGTAGATTTAATAAATATTTATGTTTCACCAAGCCCTCAGATGACCGGATGAGCGTGCGAACAACGCCCGCATGGCAGCGGGTGCTGTCGTTTGCGGTCGCGCTGACTCTTGGCGTGACCAGCTTCCCGCCGCTGCCCACCGCCTGGTCCCAGCCTCCCGCGGCTCACGCGCCTGTCGCAACGGCTCCGTCAACTCAGCCGCTCGCATCCCTGGTGACGATCCCGGAGCATCTCGGGGAGGTGGTCGAGGCCTGGCAGCCGCCTGATCGCGCACCCGCCGCGGTGGTCTTCCACCTGCAAGACCTGCACACGCACCCCGAAGCCCAGCGCCACATCGCCGAGCTGATCGGCCACCTGCACAACCAGCTGGGGATCTCGCTCGTGGCCGTCGAGGGGGCTGACGGCGAGCTGGACATCCGACGCTTCTTGCGCGTACCCGATCCCTCGACCCGCGAGCCGGTCGCGCGGCTGTTCGTGCAGGAGGGCCTCTTCACCGGCGCGGAGTACCGGGCGATCCTGCATCCCGACGACGTCGCGCTCTGGGGCGCGGAGGATCGCGGCGTCTACCTCGAGCATCTGGCGGCGTTCCAAAACCGCAACGATTCCGGACGCATCGAGGCGATACTCCGGCGCCTCCTGGATGGGCTCAAGGCGCGCCGCGCGACGGTCTATCCCGATGCGCTGCAGGCGCTGATCGCCCGGCGCGACGCAGCCGATCGGCGCGTGGACGACGAGGCCTTCCCGACCTATGTTCGGGAGCTGGTGCGCCTGGCGCGCACCTCCGGCGTCGGCCTTGGGGCGTATCCCTCGCTGGAGCTGCTGCTGCAGTCCCGCGCGCTCTTCGACCGCATCGATACCGCAGCCGTTGAGCGCGAGCGGCGCCAGTTGGTGCGCGCGCTGTGGCCGCGTTTGACGGATGCCGCGCGAGAGGAGCTGGGCCACCTGACGCAGGCGGTTGCGTCAGGCCGCGTGCCGAGCGACCGGCTCTATGACCGCCTCGTGGAATGGGCCGCCGCGGACGGACGGCGCCTCGTGCCGCCATCCGATGGGCCGACGGATCATTCTGCGCAGGAGTTTTTGGGAGCGCTCGCCGCCGGGCTGCTCGGCTTTCGGCAAGGAGGCTACCGGAACCTTCGGCGCTACATCCTCTACCTGCGGTTGGTGCGCCAGCTCCACTCGCCGCAGGTCGGCCGCGAGCTGGACCAGCTGCACGAGGCCATTGAGGCCGCGCACCTGACCTCGCCGCATCAGCGGGCGCTGGCCGAGCTGTTGAAGCGCACTCGGGTGCTGGACGATCTGCTCGCGGTCCGGCTCACACCCGACCAGCACGCCGCCTACCAAGCGCGCCGCGAGGCATTTGCGGCCAACGCGCTGTGGACGTTGCTGACCGACGTCATGGGCGCTGAACTGCCGGTGACGCGCGAAGCGCTCGAGGAGCTCATGGCCGCTGTGCCGCTTCGGGAGCGGTTCTACCGGCTGGCCCTTGAGCGGGACGCCGCGCTCGCCGGCAATACAATGCGGCGCATCCGGGAAACCGGCCAGCCGGCGGCGGTGCTGATCGCCGGCGGCTTCCACACGCCGGGCATCACGCGGCGGCTGCGCGAGGAGGGTGTCGCGTATCTGGTGGTCACCCCCACCGTCACCACGCCGATCGATCAGACCGGCTACCATGATCGACTCCAGGGGGTCTTGCCGCCGCTTGCCAAGCTGGAGCGCCAGTTGGATCGGCAAATGCTGGTGCCCGCTCTGGCCAGCGACCCGGACAATCAGGCCACGTATCGCACGACGCTGCTGTACTGGCTTGCGCTCAATGCGCGGGCCTGGCTGCGCGGCTCCCGTCAGGCGCTGGCTAGCTTGCCAAACTGGTTCCAGGCGCAGCAGGATCTCGGCGTGACCCTCACAGAGGCCAGCGAGACCCGGCTCACGCTGGCCAGCGGGCCGCAGACAGTGACCATCGATGTCGGCGCCAGTATCAGCTCCCCGCCGGCTGATCGCCAACAGGCCGCTGAGCCTGATCAAGAGCTAACCCGCCGTCAGTTTAACCGAGGTGCCTTCGCGACACTGGTCGGGCTGGCCGCTGGGTGGTGGCCCAAGCCAGCCGCTGGCACAGGAGGGCGCGAGGCTCCCGGACCAGCGACAATCAACCCCGTCGGGTCACCGAGCAATGCGATCGACTATGAGGGGCTCTTCCGCCCGTTCGACCAGGAAACGTACGAGGCGTTCGCGAAGGATGATCAGTCCTGGGGATACTTGTTCGCCGGGATGTCCTACCAGGAGTATCTCAGAGACTACGCGCAGACCGCCCCGTATGCCGCCCGCGTGAAAGCGCAAATCATCCGTGTGCTGGAACAGGTCAAAGACTACCCGCAGGTCGGACCGAAGCTAGAACAACTCATTCGCGATGGGCTGAAACAGGTGAAATACCTAGTCCTCACCGACCGACTGCCGAGGGCCCGAGGCGGTGAAGAATTAGTCGGTGGAGTCAATCGCGCGCACGGGGTGGTCTTGCTCAGTTGGCCCCGGCTAGCTGAACAGCTCGGAATCGGTCGGACGTTCGATTGGCTGGCGGTCAGCTACTTGATTCACGAGCTCCTCCACATCGTTGAGCCATCCTGGAGCGAGGTACGAGTCCATGATGTGACACTCCACCTTCTACAGCCCTTACAGCACTTCGATCAGGCCAATTTTAACGAGACGCGGTACCTGGTTGATCTGGCCCTGTCGGGTGACGATGCGGCGCTGCGGATCCTGAATCTTGATCTGAGGGCGGATCCTTTCGGCAATCTTGGTAGCCCACTGATCAATGCGATTGATATCCTCAAGGAGCAGTTGGGAGTTGCGGAGCATGAGATTGCCTACGTGCGCTACGAGGACATTACCGAGCAGGAGCGAGATGAGGCACGGCGGCGGGTCAGACCAACGAATAGAGACTACACGAAGAAGGAGTTTGCGCGGGTTATGTCTACGACGCGGATCTATTTCCGCATCAACGGCCGTCCATATACGGTCTGGCTGATGTATCACATCGTCAATATGGTGACGACCGGAGCGGGCAAGCCCTTGAGGTTTGGGCCATGGGAAGGAAAGGGGCAGGAGCTCATTCCCTCCCTCACCGCTACACTTGCCCAGGGGCCGGGGAGCTGGTGGAAGAACCTCCCGGCGCGGCTGGTCTTCGGGCTGCCCCTGGCGGTGCCGTGGCACGAGCTGGCGCACGTCGCCGTGATCACGGCGCTGGGGCTGCGCATCGACTGGACGCGTAGCAGCTTCTGGAGCGAGATCCACCTCCAGGCGGAGGACTGGAACCGAGCTCCGCTCTGGCAGCGGGTGCTCGTGCGCCTGGCCGGCCCCGTCGCGAACCTCCTCGCGGGTCTTGTCGGCGTGGCGTTCTTCGGCCTGCCCGGGCAGCAGCCCTCGTTCCTTGCAGCCCTGCCCAGCGTGGTCACGTCGCTCCACCTCGCCCTCTTTGCCTCGGACACCCTCCTCTCACTCCTCCTGAAGCGGGGGGATGTGTGGGAGGCCATTCGCGCGCTTCGCCCGGGCCAGTCTGCGGCGCAGCGCAGCTCCGTGGACAAAATACCTGACCCCGGAACGACAAGCCCTATTTCGTCAGAATCGCAGGGCGGACCAGGGCAATCGGGCAGACCCAGCCTTCCCGAGCCCCATGGCACTGGGGTCCCGATGGATCCTGCGCAGATCGCTGAGCTGATTATCCAGGCGGCGCACATGCACGATGCCTGGGACAGGGATGCCACGCGCCGATTTGTGGAAGCCTATCCGACTCTCCAGCAACGAGCCTATGTCGAAGACGTGCTCGTGCCGATTGCGAGGTCTGCCGGATCGGCTGCGACGGGTTGGGCGCTGACGTACCTCGTCGAGCTGCAGAGGGCGGACCCAACGTTGTGGGATCTTGCCACAGTGAAGGGTGTTCTGGTTCCTATTGCGGAGGCTGCAGCGGAGCATGCTCCGGATGCGTTCCGGGAACTCCTCTTTCACTTCGTTCAGGATGACCCTGCTTTTAGGCAATTGGCCCTTCTTCAAGAAACGATCGTGCCCATCTTTCAAGTCGTAGCGCAGGATCAGAACGCCTATTCCGCGTTCGGAGTACTCAGGAAGTTCCTGAATGAACATCCGACATTCCGTGAACCGGCACGGCTACATGAGCTGGTCCCGTTCATCACGTCAGCCAGGGGCCATACCGAAGCCGCATTGCAGGCGCTCGCCGATCTTCTTGGGGAGTACCCTCAACTCAGCGAGCCGGAGAATTTCCGCGCTGTGATCGTCCCGATTGCTCGGGCAGCAGGCCCGCGGGCATCCGAAGCGCTGTACGCCGTGGGAAACTTTCCCCACCGGGTCGTCGCTCATGACAGCCGATACTTTGCCCGCGTCCTGGTGCCCATCGCTGAAGCCACTGGGCCCGATACGTATCGGGCGATCGAAGCTGTTTCACGCTTCTTTCATCAAATCGATGACAGCCTTTCAGCATTCCTCAGCGATGCGGTTGTTGCCAGTCGCATCCTTGTCCCCATCGCCCAGGCGGCCCCAGGGCGGATGGTAGAGGTTACGGAGCTGATCGCCTTCTTGGCCACGTATCAGCATCAACTTCGCGACCCAGCAACATTCGAGCAAGTCGTGGCGCGGCCGCTTCAGACCGCCGGCTCGATTAACGGGCCGGTTGAGTTGCTGGTTGTGCTCGCAGCCCTCCCGTTCGACAACCAGGAGGTTATCCAGCATGCGCTGGCTCAGCGCAGTCTGGAGGACATGCAGGACGTGTTGGAACGTGAGAGTCCCCGAGTGGTTGCGCTTATTAGATCTCTAAAGGAGCGGATGGCTCCCACTGAATTCGGCCAGCTCTTGACGCGTGATGAGTATGTGCAGGGGGGAGGCGATTACAGCTTCAGCCGTTCAGACAAGGACGTCGGACCCGATCTCGCGACCAGCTACCTGGAGGAGCCGACATTTGCACACCTCCGCGTCCTGCTCGCCATTGGTGCCTGGGAGCAGGCCAGGATGACGATCGGCGCATCAGCCCTGGGGCCGAGGCAGGTTGTCGAAGCCTTACTGCTGAATCACCAGAATGCCATTGTGACGCAGGCTACGGACCTGATCCTGCGGTATCAGGGCACGCGGGGCATCCTGGACCCTCTGGTGCCTCTGACCGATAAAGTCATGCTCGGGTGGTTTACACGGGTGGATATCGAACGGAGTGTCCGGGAACTTGGACTACAGATTTCTGGTGAGGCGCTGGAAACCATCCTGGCCACGCAGGGCTTTCGATTCCAGTCCCACCGGGGGGCAATGCTTGTGGTTCCGATCGCGCTTGAGAATCTGCTCAGCGCCTATAGAGGGAGCGCTGAGTACGATCATGCGGAAGCGCAGTACCTGACGCATGCCGTCACAACGGCCATCGTACATTATGCGAATAAAGGCGGAGAAGCCGACGGGACCGAGCGGACCCAGGCGTATGGAGCGAACGCGTTTCATGAATTCGATCTAGGCCTGATGATGCTCGAGGCCAGGAACCGGCGGCAAGTTGATCGAAATGTGTCGCTCGCATTTCGGTATTTGGGGGAGCCGCTGTTCGAATACGCGAGGAAGCGGACGGTGATCCTGGAACATCAGGTGGTTGCCGGACACCTTCAGCAGCTCATGCGCTGGCACGTGACGGAACGACGAGCCAAACAGAATCTGTCTCGTCTCCTTGGATGGATCGTCCAAGGATCTGTCAGGGCCGAGCAATTGGAGGTAGCGATTGGGCGCATCAACGAGCAGTTGGACATATTGCGCACGGAGGCTGGCCTGAAAGAGGAGTACTTCCACGCAGTGTTTGGCGCGATTGACCCAGTGTTCCTTCAGGCGCTGCGGTCCCGCTACCGCGCCGGCGAGGATAACAGTACCCTCCTACGAGCGCTCCTCACGGAGAGGATAAGGAACGTCGCCGTGGTGGCGGTTCCTGCAAGAAATGGCAACCCGGCACGAGTGATTGAGCACCCGTGGAAGAGCGTGCAGAAAACGTTGTGGGATTACCTGGAGCAGGAGGCCGCGATCAGGGAGGGAACGCTCTATGACGTCGATGTGAGCACGGTAACTCTGGAGGATCTGAGAGTGCCACGTTCAGCAAGAGGGCCCACACGCCCAGACCCCACCCACTTCCAGGCTGAGCTCAAGCAGGACTCGCCCTACTACGCCCCCCGGATGGTCTGGCGGGGGCAAAGGGAGCTGACGCCGGAGGCGATTATCGCAGGAGTGGCGGCGGAGGCCGTGTCACTTACGCGGGACGGGGTGACGGTCCAAGTCGATCGGCAGCTGCCGGCACAGGGCCTGAGCGAAGCGGCGCTCGGGGCGCTGTTGGAACAGGCGCTGGAACGGCTCAAAGCCGAGGGCCAAGCCTTGCCGGATCGCCCCCTCACCCTCGCCCTCCTCGACCAGTCCTCCAACCTCTTCGAAGACCACCTCGCCAACGGCCTCATCGGGCTCAACCGCGCGCTCTTCACCTTAAGTCCCACCCACCAGCGCACCGCGCTCCTCGTGGGCCTCACCCATGAGCTGCGGCATGAGGCGCTGAGCGCCGAGACCGACCATGAAGCGCTGGAAGCGGGCTTCACTCAGCTGGATGTGGCGCTGACCCGCCAGCTGCTGCCGAGCGCCCTCGAGCTAGAGGACTATCGGGCGGCGTTGGCACCGATCGTCGAGGCGTGGGGGTATCTCGAGGCGGTTGCCTTTATTCGCCAGTCGAGACTGCTTCACCAGGGATACGTTGACCATGATCTGGCGGTGAAGCGGGTGGTGAATCCCTCGAATGCCCCGCTGACTGCCATCTACGGCGGGGCGGGGGCGGATCTGTCCAATGTCCTGCTCTCCACCAACGCGACGACGCTCTACTTCGTGTCCGCCTACGCCTTCACGGCGCAGGAGTTGCGCCAGGCGCTCCAGCGGGGCGAACCAGCCAGGCCAGATCAAGCTGCCGAGTACCGCGACCGAAAGTTCCCCCGGGGGCACGCCCTCTCTTACACCGTGGAGGGCCCTGCTGAGAAGCTGCTCGACGCCTTCCTGATCGAACTGGCGGCGCTGGGTGTGGACACCTCGAGCGTCGACGTCGATGAGATCGAGGGACATCCACAGTTGTCCTTCGCCTGGACGTACCCTGACGGGCCGGCGCAGCGCTATACCGTCACGCTGATTGACGCGGATATCACCGCGGTTACCACGTACCCTCCGCTCCTCATGCAGGCGCTGCGCCAGGGATTTGACGTGTACTACCAACGAGCCGGCTACGAGATCGCGCGCACCTACCGCTATCCGGCGAACTTCCTCACCGCAATTAGGCCCTACCTGCGCCCCGGCGGCTTCTTTGTGACCGATGACCACTCGCACGATGAGGCGGACGCCCAGCCGTTTCCCATCGAGGCCGTAGTGGTTCCTGTTCCTGAGGGCGAACGGCTCGCAAGGGACATCCGCGACTTCCGCGAACGAGCCCTCGACTACGACCGATACGTCGGCTACGGGTGGGATGTCACCGTTCGGCGCCTGACGCGCTACGGCAGGGGCGAGCCTGACGACCTCCTCAATGCGGACTGGTTCAAGGCCGGGCATCGGTCGAAGTGGTACCACAAGTGGCTGCACTCGAAGAACGTCGGGGACCTCGCGTACACGTTCGCGAAGGCGCTGGGGCTTGACGAGGAGTGGGCAACCTTCCTCTATCACATGGCGCTGCTGCACGACTTTGATCCGAAGCGGCCCGAGGGCACCCGGCCGAAAGTCCCGGCAACGCTCGAAGTCCTACGGCGCGACTGGGAGCGCATCGAGTCGCTGGACGGCCGCGCCGGACACTCCTTCCTGCGGGAGGCGCTGGGCTGGGATGAGGAAGGACGGCGCTACCGGATGGCCGTGGCGATCATCCAGCGCAGCGAGTTTCCGTTCGCGACCGAACACCCGAACCCCTTCTATCAGCAGCGCAATACCAACCCGGTCGATGAGTACCGGAAGACGCTTGAGGTGATGCCTGAAGCGGATCACCGCTTCGTGCTCAAGTGGGGCGCCATCTTCTCCGAGTATGCTGACAAGATGAGCTGGGCGCTGACGCAGGATGTTGAAGGGCTCACCCAAGTTACGCAGGATCTCGCGCAGGAGCTGGCCACGGAAGGGGTTCAGGGGATGGACCTCATTGCGCTTGATTCATACGAGTTCCATCAATCGCTGGGCACGCGGGAGAACTTCCGCCATGACCTGGCACTCGGATTGCCGGAAGACGACTTGATCCTTCGGGAGAAGCTCTGGGAACTCTTGCCTCCCGATGCGCCATATCGCCGGCGCTTCGAAACCGGCGTCGCCGCGCTAGCGGCCTTCCGCCGCGCCCTCGGCGGCGACGTGCGCAACCTGGCTGAGGCGAAGGAGGCCGGCCGCGCGGTCGAGCAGGCCGTAGAGCCGGTGCCGGCGGATGCGCGGCCCGTCGATGCCTACCTCCTCGACCCCCTGTACGTCCGGCACGACATGGCGGTCAAGGGTGTCATCAACGCACGCGATGAGCCGCTCGTGGCAATTTACGGCGGCGCGGGAGTGGATGTGTCGAACTTCCTCCTCTCGATGAACGCGACCACCGCGTATTTTGTGGGTCGCTACGGCGCCCTGAGCATGGAGGATGTGCAACGCGCTGTGGCTGATCCGAGCGCCGTCGGGCGGCCTCTGCCCGGGCTGGGTTATCGGGTGGACAAGCGCAGGTTGGGCCATGGCGTCAGCGACGCGCTGCGCGCCAAGGAGGAGGTTGCGGGTGCGCTTGCGGTCGAGCTCCGCGCCATGCTGGGCACGCAGGATCTGGGGGGTGTTGCGGTGGACAGTGATGGCGGCCACCCTCGCATCACATTTGAGTGGGCCTACGCCGGCCGCGCACCGCGCCGCTACACGATCACGTTCATCGACGCAGACATCACCAATTCTGCCACGTATCCGCAGCGGCTGCGCTCAGCGATCGATGGGGGATTCGATCTGTACTACCAGCGCGCCGGCCACGCCATCCCGCAGGCCTACGAGGGCGCAGCCAGCTTTATCGCGCATCTCTACGCCGCCATGCGGCCCGGGGGCTACTTCGTCACCGACGATGTCGGAGAACACCCCCAAGCGATCCTGTCATCGCGGTTCCCCAGCCATCAGGATTACGGCGGCCGCTTCCCGGTGAACCTACCGGTCATTGCCGTGCCAGGCGTCGAGTCGCTCGAGCAGGAGATCATCCGCCAGAAAGCGGCCCAAGCCCCTCACCTGGTCGGCGACGCATTGCACTACGGCTGGCATGTGCGCATCCGGCAGAAGCCGGTGCCGAGGGTCACGCCGCCGACGTGGCTGGAGGAGCACACCCCTGAGCTGAACGGCAAGGTGATCCTCGAGGTAACGGCGGAAATGGCGCTCAGCGGCGAGCGGCCGGAGTATGAAGGGCGCCGGGAGCAGCAGGACAGCGTGCTGGCGCGCCTGCGGCAGGTGCTGGAGGCATCGGCGGCTGAGGCGCGCGCCAAGGATCCATCCCTGACGCAAGAGCAGGCCGAACGCGCCATCGAGCATGAGCTGCGCAAGGCGGCGATGGCCACCTCGGTCGGCGGCATCGGGCCGCTGCTGCCGGAGCGGCTCATGGCGATGGCCGCGCTGGGAGCCGACGTCGTCGGCGTCTCGCTCCTCTATGACAAGGTGTGGGTGCAGAAGCAGAAGCCGCAGCCGGACGGCTCGCTCTCGCTGGCTCTGGAGCTCGAGCGCGTGACGCCGTTTTTGCGCCAGGGGGTGCTGGAGCGTGATCGCACGATCACCGTGCGGCTCTTCGATGACCGCCCGCCAGTGGAGGTGACGGTCTGGCGGGCTCCGCCGGGCGCCTATGGCAAGGCCAACGTGTACTTCCTGGACATCCCGAACATCGCGGACGTCATCGGTGGCCGCGCCAACGTCGTCTACCCCGGTGGAAGGGATGCGGGCGAGAAGGCTGACGTCGCCCGGCTGACGCAGAACTGGATCCTCGGCCGGGGGGCCCTTGCGCTCATGAAAGCGCTGGGCAAGGAGCCCGATCAGGTCATCATGAGTGAACTCTCCGCAATGTTCGCAGACCCCCGTTTGGTCGAGGATGAGTATGCCGACGATCCCTTCTTCGAGAACACTCAGGTGATCTTCAATGACCACACTCCGCTGCTCTACGCCCACCCGCGCTGGGATCCCGGCAAGCTCCGGTGGCTGAAAGTCAACCCGCGCTACTACGAGAACATCCCTGAAGTCTGGGATCACAACTTGGTGGATGTGACCGCCCTGGTCGTCAACGCGTCGGACGCTGTCTTCGGAGTCTCGGAGAAGCACGGCGAGGTCATGCGCCAGATGGCTTCTCTGGCGCCGTTCAAGGACAAGATCCAGACCGTGACGAACGGCGTCAGCTCCCGCTGGGTGGCCGGCCCGTTCGAGGACGTTGAAGCCGCGCTGGCGCTGAGCGACGAAGAGCTCCTCCGGCTAGACACGCAGGACTGGGCCGATGACGTCCGGTGGCTTGCGCAGCGCACGGGCCTCGGCGAGGCATGGGCGGAGGATGTCATTCGCCGCGTTCCGTTGATTGCGCTGTGGACCCGGCGCATCGTCGAGTATAAGCGCCTGGAAGTGCTGGCCGACATCCTGGACGATCCCCAGATGCGCGAGGAGTTCCTGCAGACCGGCGCGGTGTTCATCTTCGGCGGGCGCATGCACGAGGATGATACCTACGGCCCCTGGCAATATCGCAGAATTCAGGACGCGATCCGGCAGGATGCGCGGCTGCAGGGGCGGGTTATCTTCTTCGACAACTATAACGTGTGGGAAGCGCCCCGGCTCTTCCGGCTGGCGCACGCCTCCGTGATGCTGGCGGATGAGGGCCAGGAGGCGGCGGCCACCGGCTTCATGAAGGCCCAACGGCGGGGCAAGCTCATCATCGCCAGCCGTGACGGGGCCGTGCCGGAATCGGTGAAGTTCTATGGGCAGACTGGGCCGGAGGAAGCCAACGGATTCAACGTCCCGTATACCTACGTCCCGCTCGACCGGCACGGGCAGCCGAACCGCATCCCCTGGCAGCCGACCGCAGCCGGCCTGCTGAAAGCGCTCAAGGAGTGCAGCGCGGTCTTCGCCGACAAGCCGGCTCTGGCCCGGATGATGCGCAATGCATTGAGGCAGGCCACGCGCGTCAGCATCGAGCGTACCGCGCAGGACATGCTGCGCCTCTTCGCCGGCTCTGTCCGTGACGCCGCCCGCGAGCAGGCCGCGTATGAGGAGGGGGCGCAGACAGCCGAGGTCATCCTGGCGCAGTTGTCGCTTTCGCCCGAGCGGGCGCGTGAGACGCTGAGGCGTCTGAAATCCCATACGGCCAGATTCATCTGGAAATATCGGCACAATAACGCCGAGGAGAAAATCCTCCGCGAGAGCACCACGGAGAGCGCCAAGGGGTTAGAAGGATTCCTGCAGGGATTCCGGCATGTCCGCGCGATGGGGACGGTTGGCGTCTGGAGCCTCGCCTTCCATTCCTGGAACCACGGCGGGCGCGGCGACCTCTTCGAGTACCTCACAACGCTGCTGCAAGACCTGCCGGCGCTTGAGCCCATTCAGAATGAGTTAGAGCGATTGAGCCAGCAGGCTCAGCCGCTGCCGCCGGATCAGATGGAGGAGCGCCTGCGCCTCAACCGCGTCGCGATCGGGCTGGCCGAGCGGCTGCTGCAGCAGCTCTCCGCGTGGCCATCCACTCCCGCAGGTGGAACCACGCAGATCGGCAAGCAGGCGCAGGTGGCGCGGGTCTTCGAGCGAGAGGGTACACGGTTGCTCCGCGTGGTCGCGGTGGACGATGCGGCGGTCGTACTCGCGGAGGCGCCACTCGTCGCCGAGCCGCAGCTGCCGGTCGTTGAGTCGATCCGGGTGCTGCGCGACCATCCGGATACGGCGATCCGGGAGCCGCTATCCGCGCTGCTGGAGCGGTTTGAGCGCTCGCCGCCGGATGCGACCGTCATGACCTTCGCCCGCCTGGTGCGCGACCTGGGTGGCTACGCCTCGCACCGTGACCGGCTCCTTGCGCTCCAGGAGCTGATCGCGGACAACGCGGTCGCACAGTTCCATGAGCTGCTGGAGTATCTGGCGGACGCCGGCCGGCTGCGCCTGACGGTTCGCGGGCCGCGCCTGACCCTGCGCCTCGATGATGCGCTGCTGGGAGTCATCACCGTAACTGAGCCGGACGCCTTGGAGCTGCTCGAGACGGCCCGGCAGGCCCGCGGTCCCGGTGCTCAACGCGTGCGCCGGCACTACCTGATCCGCGCACTCCAGCGCGAGCTGTTCCCGGATGTGGACCGCGAGTTCTCCGAGCAAATGGAGCTGTTTCCTGCGCGCCATGCCTTTGTCGTGGCGACGCAGGCGCTGGTGCGCGATGAGCTGCGGCGGCTGCATCCCGATCGCCCGATGAGCCCGGAAGAGGCCAGGCAGGCACTTGAGCGGGTGGATGCCTTTTGGCGGGACGTCTTCGTGCCACACCGTGACCGTGAACGCCTCTCAGTGCGAGCGGAGCTGCAGCGTTCGCTGGATGATATCGTGGGCAATCGACTCGCCGCCGTGCGGACCTTCTTGGCGGCGGCCGGACGCAGTCCGGAGAGACTGCCTGAGATCCACCCGCATATCTATGAGACCTGGGGCGTGTTGCGCCAGGCCCTGAACCGGTTCGTGCCGGAAGAGCCCGAGGCACCCTTGTCGCCACCCGACGCACCGACGGAAGGCTCGCAGGGCTCTGGCCCATCAGGCGGGATGGGGGCTTCGGACAGTCCCGGTAGGCAGGCCGCTGCCGACGATAATCGCCGCACCCTGCAAAGCGTCGCCCAGCAACTGGTCGATCGGCTCGCCCAGGGCGATGAGGAGCCCGATGTTCCGCCCGATGCGTTCCTGGTCCTCGGCAATCCGGATCTGCGGACCTTCCTAGAATTCGCGGCGCACTGGAAGCGGATGACGCAGCAGCATGGTCGAGCGATTCCGATCGTGCTGGCCGGCGGACGCGGCCGCGGCACCGTCCCGCTCATCGAACGCACACTTGCGCATTACGCAGCCTCCGCCGCGTTGGATGAGGACGAACGGGCCCGGCTTGAGGAGGCTCTGACCGATGAGACGGTCAACGAGACGGATGTCGTCCGGTTGATTCTGCGCAAAGAGGGCATCCCTAATGAGCTGCTGCTCATCGAGGAGGTTCCGTCCAAGAATACGGCGGAGAATTTCGCAACGACCCGGCGAATCATTGATCGCGTGGTCGCTGGACGCCCGTCGCCTCGCATCGCGCTTGTGACGCATCCGCCGCTGCTCCTACGGGCGCAGGCGACCGCGCGCAAGATCTGGGCTGGCACGGATTGGATCCCGCTGCGCGTTCAAGCCTACCGCCTGGACGTCGCCGCCCTGCCTGACGATGAGCTTATCGCACTGGTCGGCTACCTGGCAGGCTATCCCGAAGCGTACACCGCCCGGTACCCTGAGCTCAATGCGGGTAGTGAGTTCCGCGGGACGCAGGCCGAGCACAACCCTAGCGTTGTTACTGTCCCGCTGACGGCCAAGGACTGGGTGCTCTTGCGGCGCACCCAGCAGGCGTTTGCCGGCTTCCTCGCCGTCCAGCCGGTTCGCTACGATCCCCAGCGCCGCGCGCTCGTTCCGGAGGCTGTGCAGCCCGTACCGGGTACCGAAGGGACGCGTTCCGAACCGGTCTCCTCGGAACCCGGTACCGCGACCCAAGTGATTCAAGCGTTCGGGCTTGGAGAGATCCGGCGGGTGGAATGGGTCTCTGGTGGGGCAGGCTTAGCAAGCCACCCCATCCCGAAGGTCACGACCACCCAAGGCACATTCGGAATCAAACGGCTAAACGTGAAATCCGACGAGAACGCTAACTTTGTCATGGAGTATGTGCGGCACCTCAAAGGACACGGTGTACCGATCCCAGCCGTCCATAAGTCCGGCACGGATGGGACACAAGCAGATCACTTCTTCGTGAAATTTCAGCAGCCTGATGGAGGGGCCGAGTACTACTCTGTCGACGAGTGGACAGTCGGGCGCGACATCTTACGGAAGGACGCTGCCATAGAGACGCTTCGGGCGGCAGGTCGGCTCCTCGGCTATATCCATACCCACTCCCGTCGTGTTCATGTCGGTGCTGCACCCCTTCTCGAGCACTGGTCCTTTACGGAGACTCTCAAGCTCACAACGAATCCAGCTGCCGGATGGCGCGGGGCGCTTGAGGCTCAATTGACTCCCGAAGAACGCGAGCTGATCGGTCTCACGCTTGATGAGATGAGAGAGCTATGGACACCGGATCGACTGGCAAATGTGCCGCAGCAAGCCATTCCCAGCGACCTCAACTTCGGCAACCTGAAGTTCAACGCCGCCGGAGACGAAGTGATCGCGGCATTCGATTGGGATCAGGCGCGCATCGGGTATCGGCTGGAAGATTTCTTCGCCGCGTTGGTCCAGACCGGCCGCGTCGGGGAAGGTCTCTACGTTGGCTCCTTGCGTGATGATCTCGCTGAGTTCTTGAGGGGTTACAACGAAGTCGCGCAGCCAAGGTTGACTCAGGTGGAGCAAGAAGCACTGGCGATGCTCTTCATCGCGCAGGTAATGGAGCGGATTGCAACTCTAGCGAGCCAATTGCGAGGAGACCCGGCCACAGACCAGCAGCATTTGGAGTCAATTCGCATATCCCTGAGAGCGCTGCAGGAGGTGAGAGCGGCTCTGTTATCTACACCTGGAACTCCGGGTCCCGCCGGCCCATCAACAGGCAGCGGGGGCGGATCCGGGCCTCCTGCGGGTAGGACTGAGGCGCAACCTGTCCCCTCGGAACCTGGTGCCGCAAGCAGCGGTGCCGCGACCGCAGCAACGAAGTTGACGTTTACCAAACAGGAGCACCGTCGGCTGCGCCAGATCCTGCGCACCCTCCTCAATCGGCCCGATGAAGCGGAAGAGATGCAGCACGCGCTCACAGAATTCAAGGTAGAGCTGGCGTTCGATTATCGCGATGTCCTCGAAGAGGGAATCGAAGAGTTCAACGAGCAGGAGCAATTCCTGTTTGCAGAGGCGCTCGATGGGCTCACAGTATCCTTTGATGCGGCGGCTAAGGTCCTTGAGGGCCACGCCGGACGGGCGACGGTGGTCCGGTTGCCGCTCTCGACTGCGCAGTGGGTCCGACTGATCGATGCGCCTCAAGAGCGGGGATTCCAAGTGCTCAGGGATGCGAACAACCGAGGCGTCATGCTCATCATTCCTGGCAGCGCGTATGGAGACATCAGCGAGCATAGGGCGAGCGTCGAACGTGTGTCTGGGATTCCATCGATCGTTTTCGGTCACAGCCATCCCCGCTATACGGATACCGAGGCGTCATCGGATGATGTGGAAAATATGGATGGGTTGCTGGGGGAACTCGGGGCGCTCGCCGGCATCATCGTCGTGCTGCGCAACCCTGCGGGGGACATCGATGTGTCGATTCGCCGGCGCGGTGAGAGCGAGCTTGAGCTGCTGACGGGCGAGCGCGCGCTGCAGGCCCTCCGGGATCTTGGCCTGCTCCGGACGGGCAGTTCCGAGGACACAAGACCTAACGCCGATCCATTAAGTGCCGTGTCCAAGGAATCGCGCTCGTCTACCGACAAACCCCGCAAAGGTCGCCTCCTCGAGGGCCTCCAGGATCTCATCGCGCTGGAGCGCGCCGAGCCGGGTCTGGCGCTGAGCGCCCGGCAGTTTGCCGAGCAGCGCTCGGGTGACCCATCCCGCGCCATGTCTCCAGCGATCGCCCAGAACGAGCTGCGCGGGCTCTTCCAGCTCGGCCTGCTCGACCGCACGCGCGATGGCCGCGCCTACCAGTACCGGCTCGCCGACTGGTTCAGGCAGGCTCTCGCTCGCGCCCCACCGGAGTGGGTGCTGCCCGAGCTGCCCGACCTGGCCATCTGGCGGCTGACGCCTGGCACCCGTCAGAAGGCCGAGCAGGCGGTCAGCCAGCTACGGGAAGCGCTCAACGTGGGACGCGGAGCACACGAGCTGGTCGAGGCGCTGACGCAAGCCTGGCCGGCCGTATTCACCGCCAGCATGGAGCCTAACGGCGTGCGTCTACGATCCAACGCCGGTTTCCTGAAGCACTTGCAGGGCGCGATCGCTCCGATGACGGACCCGCAGACAGGGGCGCAAGTCAGCAATAACCCCTTCCGCCGGATAGCGCTCGAAGCCCTCGTTGAGCTCATCCGCCAGGACTACTTCACGCGCGATGATCTGGATGGCACGCTGCTGCGCCAGTTGCGTCAGCGGCTCGATGATCGATCCGCATCCATCCGGGGCTTGGCAGCCCACGCAATCGGATTGCTCATCGCCAAGGGGCTGGTCGACCGCCAGGATGTCCGCGGCATTCGTTCCAAACCTGTCCCCTTGGAACCCGGTACCGTGAACCCGGTGTCAGACACCAAGCGTGATCGCGTGTCTGACACTGGGACGGTGCTTTTGCAATCGGCTCCACAGGGTTCTTATCCCACCGTCGACCCCTCTCATGAACATGTGCGCGCGTTATTGGATAACGCGATGAGCTATCTCGCTCCCGATAACGAGATCACAGACCCGTCGTCTGGCTATCCCTTCGAGGGCTGGAATCATGAGCCGGAGCGGGGGCTTGATTTGCGAGCCTTCACCCAACTCACCGCGATCGGATTTTGGGTGGAAGTTCTGGCTGACATCATTGCCGGTCATACGGAGCATCCTTTCGTCACGAGAGAACAAGCCCAGCAAATGTTAAGCCTTACCATGAAGAGTCTGCGCCAGGATCAGGACGACCCGCAACTGGGCGACAGGGGATTATTGGTGAACTTTATGGGCCTGGACAACGGGAAACGAAGGAGCCCCTTAGGTGCAGAGGCGCAGAAGCGGACATTTACGAGCGAGGAAGAAGGCGGTTTTGGGAAGGCGCGGGGAGAATTCATCTGGCAGGCCCTGGCAGAGAGAGGTTGGATTACTCCTTGGAATGATCAGGAAGCCGCGATTAACAGAATCCCAGGCTATGGAGGGGAATTCGAAGGGGCATTGGCGCAATTCAAAGAGGACAAGAAAGCCATCATGGAGATTCTGGATGCGCGCCACGTGACGGTGGTCTTTGGGGATAACGCGAATCTTTCCGCGTCGGTGGCAGCCGCGATTGGGGCGTTGCTCCCTCCTGAAGCACCAGATAATCCCACAATAAGAGAACTCAGAGAAACGATGGAGGCCTTTCTGGATCAGCAGCAAGAAGGTTACGAATATCTTTATGATGAGTCGGCGGGGATGATGAGATTCGGCTGGAATAAAACAACAGCCAAGTGGATGGGCTGGCCTGGAGCGCAGGGAAAATGGCGTGTCGCGTACAGTGATTATCTGGGGAATGAATTCCGCGGGCCTACGATGTTCGTCGTCGTGCGGTATGGTCTACCACAAAGCATCATTACGAACTTGGCCTTCAAGATCAAATCATATCTGATCGAGGGGAACCAGGTGTTTACATTGGGGTTGTGGAATGGCTCCGCGTTTCAGATGCTCTGGCCGATTTTGCATTGGCCGGAATTACGGAATCCGGCCTGGAGGACCATCTTTCAGAATTTTATGGATATTGAATTGGCGTCTGTTCGCAACCGTCTTCCTTCTTTCCCTTCCGAATCCTACACCGGCGAAGGAACGCAGTATGCCGGCAGCGTCGGTATCCCGGAGATTACCGTTGCCGCAGGGCATCGAATCACACATGTCGCCCCTCTCTATCCTCTGGGCCCAGGTTATATGGTCGAGCCTAAGGAGATAGAGGAATTATTGAAGACAAACCAGCCGGTCATCGGAGCCCTTGTCACCGAACACGGTCCTTGGGAAGGTTACAATGCGGCCCAACAAGAGGCGATCAAAATCCAGACGACCGCGCATACCTTATCGCTGATTTTAGGTTTTATTGGGACCGGGCCTGACAATATGGTCCGGTATCTAGAGTCACAGGGCCTCCTCAAAGGACTCGAGTCCCTCTATACCCCTGGGGAAAAGGTCAATCTCTGGGAATCTCCGGGTGTTGTCCGGAAAGGCAACCCCGGCAACGGCAAAATCATCGTGTCAATTCCTCGTGAGACAGGCGTGAATTTGTCCAACGGGATGCTGAGCATCCGTTACCATGCCGAAGGGCCGAGCGATGCGATTATTGGCTTTGATAGAAAAGAAGCCAGGCCTGCCGGCGTTGAAGTCATTCCTAATGAGGCGTTTGTCCGTTTTAATGACACGCACGGTGAGGAACACGTCATCCAAATTCCGCTGCCCGCCACGCCCGCGTTAGCAGGGATCAAGGAGATCCTTATCGTGTTCCCAGAAGGAGGAAAAGAAGGAGGAAAACCAGTTCCCGCGGATGTCGCTATTACAGGTTTTGCGTTTGAACCCTACGAGGTGGCTCTTGAGGCTCCTGCAACCGTATCAGAGTCGCTGACCAGCGGCCGGCAGGCTCCATCCAGCGAACCGCCGGACCCTGTCCCCTCGGAACCCGGTACCGCAAGCGCGGCGGGCTTGCTCGAGTACAAGCCGCTCTCCACACCGGAACAGGTTGCCGAAACATACGAAGCCTTGGCGAGCCATGAGGCGAGAATCCAGTTTCTCCTTGAACGCTACCCGATGCCCGACGTGCGCATTGACGTCGAAAGCGTCCCTTCAACCTTTCTCGGGAGGCCCACGCCGCACGGTCGCACGGAACGCGTAGGCTCCCATCACTACAAGATCACCGTGATGGGCGCTGAGGATCAGTATGAGGCGTTTCTCATCTGGCATGAGTTTCAGCATATCTGGTTGGCAGAATCAGGGTACGACGTGACGTGGCACACGCAGCATCCAGACGTCCATGACTATCTCTTTAACATCCAGAATCTCGTCAACGATTACCTGATCGAGCGCGAAACTATACGCCGGTTTGGCACCCACTATGCACCCATCGTTCGAGACATGCGCGACTATGAATTACGGATGGGGATGAGCTATCTCCTGGGACGAAAGACCGAAACTGAGGTTGCGATATTCCTTTTGTTCCTGACCAGTCACGTTGCGGTCTCCCTCTATCATCCTTTGCTCGCCGATTCCCTATCCGCCAAAATCATGGGAGGAGTCGATGATCCCGAAGCGGGGATCAGGCACCCGAGTCTCAAAGAGGTCCTGCTGACACTGCAAGACCTGACCCCCTCCACCCCGGAGGAGTATCGTGAACTTGTGGCCAACATCCATAACATCCTGAGTGGAGATTCAGCACGAGTTGAAGGCAGCGCTGTGCTAGTTGATGACGAGAAGATTCTGAAGTGGATGAACGATGTGAAGGCGTTTTGGACGGATCTCCGAGCAAAGGTTTCCGCCGCGATGCGAAGCGGCCAATCCGATTAGAGGTACCAGGTACTTTTCCCGCTTTGGGAAGTGCCTGGTACTTGTTACATTCAGGGTGCAAGCAGCACGCCGTTGACCGGCGGGTGGTATTGCTTGCGTTCGATCTTGCTGAAGAGGCTGTAGGCGCAGGGGACGACGAAGAGTGTCAGGATTGTCGAGAGCGTCATCCCTCCGATGACGGCCACAGCCATCGGCATGCGGGTTTCGGCGCCCGGGCCAAATGCCAGGGCCGCCGGGATGGCGGCGGCGATCGTCGAGATCGACGTCATCAGGATGGCGCGCAGCCGGGCAGGGCAGGCCTTCAGCAAGGCCTCTCGCACGCCCAGCCCCTGCTCCCGATATTGATTCGTGAAGTCCACGAGCAAAATCGAGTTCTTCTTCACGATACCCATCAGCAGGATCAGCCCGATCAGGCTGTAGATGTTGATCGACTGCCGGGCGATCCACAAGCCGAGGAACGCTCCTGAAACGCTGAAGGGCAGTGCCAGCAGGACCGACACCGGGTGGAGATAGCTGTTGTATTGCGAGCCTAAGACCATGTACGACACAAGGATCCCCAGCACCAGGGCAAAGATCAGGCTCTGGAACGATTCCTTGAACGTCTCCGTGCTGCCGCCGAAGACGGCGCGGTAGCCTTCCGGCAACATCTCCTTGGCGATCCGATCGGTCTCTTTGAGGGCGGCGGCCTGTGATCGGCCCGGGGCCACGTTGGCGGAGAGGCTGATCGCCCGCTCGCGGTCCCGGCGCGTGATGGTCAGCAGGGTGGGCTTCTCCGTGATCGTCACGACGTCCTTGAGCTGCACGAGCTCCCCATGGGTGTTCCAGACCCACAGCCGCTCGATGTCCTCGGCCTGCGTGCGCTGGCCGGGCACCAGGCGCACCCGGATATCATAGCGGCGGCCACCTCGCGTGTACTTGCCCACCCGCTCGCCGCCGATCATCGCGTTGATGGTGCGCCCGATCGCGTCGATGCTCACCCCCCGCTCGGCCGCCTTCTGCCGGTCGGGGCGCACGCGGATTTCCGGGATGCCCGTCAGGTAGTCCGTGTCCACGTCCACCATGAGGGGGCTTTCCGCCATCCGCTGGCGGATCTGCTCCGAGTACGCGGCCAGCTGATCCCAGTCCGGCCCGCGGATCGTCAGCTCGATGGGAAAGCCCCGTTGGGCGGAGAAGCCGCTCATGGACAGATCCTGCACGACCGCCTTGGTGTCGGGGATCGTGTTGAGCTCTTTCCGGAAGATCGCCATCAGCTCGCGCTGGCTCAGGGAATGCGTGGCGGGCGGCACGACCGGCCGCTCCTTCAGCGACTTGAACGTCATGAAGAGCATGCCGGTATTCACCTCGCCGCCGCCGAAGCCGCCGATCGCCCCGAAGTACCGCCTGATCTCAGGACGACTCATGGCAAACGTCTCAGCCTGCTTGAAGCGTTCGCTGGTGAACTCGATCGACGAGCCCACCGGCGTCTGCAGGCGCACGAGGAACATGCTCTGATCCTGCGCCGGGACGAACTCCTTGCGCAAGGCCGGCATGACGGCCAACGAGGCGAAGAAGGCGATGAGCGACGCGATGACGATCAGCGTCCGATGGCTCAACACCCACGGCAGCACGCGCTGATACTGCGTGGCCAGCCAGTCAAAGCCGCCTTCCACCCGCTTGCCGACCCAGCTGCGACGCTCGCCGACCTGCAGGAATTGGGCGCAGCGCATGGGTGCCAGCGTCAGCGCTTCCAGCAGGGAGAGGGCCACCGCGACGGAGATGGTGACGCCGAACTCAAAGAAGAACTTGCCGATGATGCCCGTCATGAAGGCCACCGGCAGGAAGATCGCAATGATGGCAAGGGTCGCCGCAACGGCCGCCGAGGTAATCTGCCGGGCGCCCCGCCGCGCCGCCTCGACGCGCTCGACACCCTGCTCGCGATGGCGGACGATGTTCTCCAGCACCATGATCGCGTCATCGACCACGATGCCGATGGCGAGCGACAGCCCCAGCAGCGTGAAGGTGTTGAGCGTGAAGCCGAAGAAATAGAGGCAGATGAACGAGCCCACGATGGAGGTCGGGATGGCCATGAGGATATTGACCGTGGCACTCCAAGAGCCGAGGAACGCCCAACAGACCAGCGACGTCAGGATCGCCGAGAGGATGAGCGTGAAGACTAGTTCGTTCACGGAGTCCTCGACGAACCGGGTGCGGTTGAAGTTGACGCCGAGCTCAACACCCTGCGGCAGCTCCTTCCTGACTTCCTCCATCCGCTTGAGGACCCGGCGGGCCACCGCCACTTCGTTCGCACCGCGCTGCTTGCGGATGCCTAAGCCCACGGCCGGCTTGCCGTTGATGCGGGCGATGCGGCGGATATCCGCCAGCCCGTCCTCGATGGTGGCGACATCCTTCAGATAGATCGGCTTGTAGACCGGTTGGCCCCCGCGGCGGGTGATGATGAGATCGCCGAACTCCTCGACGCTCATCGCTTCGCCCATGGCGCGGACGTTCAACTCCTGGGTGCCGGTCTCCAGGCGCCCCCCCGGAACCTCGGCGTGCTCGCGCTGGATGGCGTCGATCACGTCCTGCACCGCGAGCTGCTGCGCGGCTAGCTTCTCGGCATCCACCCACACCCGCAGGTTGCGCTCCAGGAACCCGCCGAGGAAGATCTCGCCGACGCCGTTGATCGTCTGGAACTTATCCTTCAGGTGATCCTGGACGTACTCCATGAGGACGCGCTTCGGGACGTCGCCCGAGACGCCAAGCCACATGATCGGCTGATCCTGCGGGTTGAGCTTGATCGCGACCGGAGGATCCAGCTCGCGCGGCAGGCGCAACTGGGCCTGGGCGATCTTTGTCTGGACTTCCTGGAGGGCCACGTCGATGTCCCGCTCCAGGTCGAATTCCACGGTGATGCTCGCCTGGCCCTCGCGGGCGGTGGAGGAGAGGCTGCGGATGCCCTGGATGCTTGTGATGGCGTCTTCCGCAATGTCCACGACGTCGGTTTCCATCACCTCCGGTGCGGCGCCTTCCCACGTGAGGGTGACGTTGATGACCGGAAACTCCACATTCGGCATCTGGCTGACGCCCATGCGGCTGAAGCTGATGCCCCCAAAGACGATCAGGGCCGCCATCAGCATCCACGCAAACACGGGGTTCTTGATCGACAGATCGGATAGCGTCATAGGGTTTCGCCGACGGCAACGCGCAGCTGCCACGAGAGCCGTTTGGCCTCGTGCTTGGCCTGGATGAAGCTGCGCCGCGCGTCCTGCAGCGCCTGCAACTCCTGCAGCACATCGAGGTTGTTCACCAGGTTGAGCCGGTAGTCTTCCTCCTGCAGCCGGTAGCTCTCTTCCGAGGCCCGCAGCGCGCGCTCCAGCGCGGCCAGCCGTGCCAGGGCCGCGCGCAACTTCTCGTGCGCATCCCGGATGTCCAGCTCGGCGATGCGCTGCCGCTCGACGAATCGCAGCCGGGCTTGGCGGGCCTTCGAGGACGCCTCGCGGACGGAGCCCACCGTCTGGCCGCCCTGAAAGAGCGGGACGCTGAGCTTCAGCGTGGCGTCCCACTTGACGTCTTCGGCGGCACCGGCCCGCTCGGCGTAATAGTTGCCTTCCAGCGAGACGGTCGGCCAGAACTTCGCCTGCGCGATCGTCACCTCTTTTTCCGCTGCGCGCCAGGCTTCTTCTAGGGCGCGGACGTCGGAGCGGCTGTCGGCGTTTGTCAGGTAAGCCGCTTCGGGCTCCAGGGCGGGCAGGGAGGGGTCGCGGTCGACGACCGCCGCAACGCGCTCCAGGCCCGTCAGGAACTCCAGCAGGTGCCGCGCGATCGTCTCCCGGCTTCGCACGAGTTCCAGCTCCGCTTCCACGCGCCGCAGTTGGGCCTCGGCGCTGACGACCTCGCTGGCGCGCGACCGGCCGAGCCGCTCCCGTTGCTGCAGCTCCTCGATGCGCTGCGCCAGCGCCTGGCGGGTGGTGCCGAGCGCCTCGAGATCCTCCTGGTGCTCCAGGAGCAGGTGGAAGGCCTGTGCCACATCCGCGAAGAGCAGCTGTTCCGCGCGCCGCTTCTCCACAATCCGCTGCCGGCGCTCGGCGCGGGTGCCGGCCATGGCGGCGAACTCCTTGAAGCCGGAGAAGAGCGGCTGGCTGACGGTGAACTTGCGCTCCGGCACGTCCCGCAAGGTGAAGGCGGAGCTGCCGCTGCCATCCTGCCGTTTGTCCGACGACTCAAACGACGCGCGGGGCAGCGCACCGCTGAGCGCCTGGAGGAAGCGGCCCTCGGTTTCCTTGATGAGCTCGGCATTGACGGCGATGGTCTCGCTGCGCTTGAGCGCGAATGCGAAGCATTCGCGAAGCATCAGCGGTAGCGCGGCCGGGTCAGGGCTCTCGGCGGCCGTGGCGGGCGTCGCCCCGGCGAGCGCGATCAGCGCCGAGAGGGCCAGGCCCGCCGGTCTAGCGATCGGCCTGGAGCCCTTCACGCAGCTTCGTGATGACATCGTAGAACGCCTGGAGCTCCTGCGGCTCAAGAGGCAGGAGTGCCTCCTCCCAGCGGCGCCGGATGACCGCCTCAAACTCCTGGAAGAACCGCCGGCCTTTCGCCGCCAGCTCCACCACGACCTGCCGGCGGTCGTCCTCATCGGTGATGCGCCGCACGAAGCCCGCGCGGACCAGCCTATCCACGATGCCGCTGACCGTTGGGAGGCTCACGTGGAGGTTGCGGGCCAGGGTGCTCATGGTGCAGCGCGCGTAGGCGCGGATCGAGGCCATCAGCAGGAACTGCGACTGCGTGACGCCCCGCGTGACGAAAAACTCCAGTTGCACGCCCCGCATGATTTGGGGCATCAGCCGGGCCACCGCGAGGCTGACCTGCTGCCGCGTCAGGCGTTGGGTAGGCGCCGTCTTATTCATCGTAGCTAAATATTAGCTTAGGCGAATTAAAATGTCAAGCGCCTGCGCCCACGCGAGCCTTCAGAAAAGTACCAGGTACTTTTCCCCGCACAAAAAGTACCTGGTACCTGTACAATAGCGCGCATGGGCCGATCACAGCACGACGTATTAACATGGCTGGAGCGGGAAGTCGCCCGCTGCCGCCCCATCGCGCTGCGGTATTTCCGCTCCTCACGCCTGCGCGTCCAGCGCAAGGCGGACGCCTCGCCGGTGACAGCCGCCGACCGGGCGGTCGAGGAACGGTTGCGGCGCGCGATCGCACGGGCCTTTCCCGGTGAGCCGATCATCGGCGAAGAGTTCGGGCGCTCGGGAGGCGCCGGCTCAACCTATTGGACGGTCGATCCGATCGACGGCACCCGCGCCTTCTCCCGCGGGCTGCCGAGCTGGTCGATCATGGTCGGGCGCGTTGAGCGCGGCCGGCCTGTCCTGGGGCTGTGCGATTTTCCCGCCCTCGGCACGACAATCGGGGTGGCCCCGGGCGTGCGGGCCTACGAACGACGCAGCACAACCCGTATTCCGCTGGTGCGCCCACGCGCCGCGCGGGCCTTGAGCGACGCGGTCATCTTCCACGGCGGGCTGCGCTGGTGGCCCCAGGGCGAGCTGCGGCGCGGCTTTGAGCGGCTCGTGCGCGCCTGCTATCTCGAGCGGGCCTACGGGGACTGTTTCGGCTACCTCTGGGCGCTGCGCGGATATGTCGATGCGGTGCTCGATTATGGCGTCAAGGTCTGGGACATGGCACCCCTGGCGGCGCTGGCCCAGGCCACGGGGCGCGTCATGACCGACTTCAGCGGCCGGCCGTGCTGGACCGGGCCTGAAACCGTCTTCGCCGGGCCGGTGCTCGCCCGGCAAATCTCCCGCGTCCTCAAACCACAGTAAGGCGCTCAATATGAGCAGCCTTGAGTTTCCTCCAGGGTTTCTCTGGGGCGCGGCCACCTCCGCCCATCAAGTGGAAGGGAACAACGTCCACAGCGATTGGTGGGCCTGGGAGCAGGCCGGCCGCGTGAAGGAGCGCTCCGGCCTCGCCTGCGACCAGTACCGCCGCTTCGCCGACGACTTTGACGTAGCCGCCTCGCTCGGCCACAACGCCCACCGGCTGTCCGTCGAATGGAGCCGTCTTGAGCCGAAGGAAGGCGAGTGGAACGATGAGGCGCTCGCCCACTACGTCGAGGTTGTGCAGGCGCTGCGGCAGCGCCGCCTGGAGCCGATCGTCACCCTCCATCACTTCACCTCTCCCCAGTGGCTGACCCAGGACGGCGGCTGGGTGCAGGCGCGCGTTGTGGAGCGGTTCGCCCGGTATGCCGAGCGCGTGGCCAAGGCGCTGGGGCCTCTCGTGCGCTACTGGATCACCATCAATGAGCCCATGGTGTTCCTCAAGATGCACTACGTGACGGGCGAGGGGCCGCCGGGGCGCGTGGGGGATCGGGAGGTGCTGCGCGTCATTGAGCATCTGATCCGGGCGCATGCGCTTGGCTTTCGCATCCTACACGACGCGGCCCCCCGGGAAGGGCCGCCGCCCCAAGTCAGCATCGCCAAGAACCTGCCGGTCTTCGTCCCGTGCCGACGGTGGTATGTTCCCGATGGACTGGCCGCGCGGTGGACCGACACCCTGTTTAACCAGGCGTTCCTGGACGCCGTGACTCAGGGCCGCTGGTCCGTGCCGGGTCTCGGCACCTGGAAGCTGCCCGAGGCGCGCGCCACCCTGGATTTCCTCGGCGTGAATTTCTACGGACGCCAGTTCATCCGCTGGAGCCTCTCGTCCCGGCGGCTGCCCGGCGGCGGATGCGACTTGAGCCACCACCGGCGCGACGCGCCGGAGCAAACGCTCATGGGATGGGACGCCTGCCCTGAGGCGTTTTGGCAGACGCTGCGGCGCGCCTCGCGGCTCGGGCTGCCGATCCTCGTAACGGAAAGCGGCGCGTGGATGGCGGACGACGCCGCCCGGTGGCGCTATATCGCCCGCTACCTCGCCGCGATGCGCCGGGCGATGGACGATGGCGCGCGCGTGTTCGGCTACCTCTACTGGTCGCTGCTCGACAATTTCGAGTGGGCGCGCGGCTTCGGTCCCCGCTTCGGGTTGGTCGAGGTCGACTACGGAACGCAGCAGCGCCGGGTGCGCGACAGTGGCCGTCGCTATGCCGACGTCTGCCGCACCAGCCGCCTCACTATGGGGTCAGGCGCTTATTCGGGAAAAAGCGTCTGACCCCTTTTCTGATGAGAGCGGTCGTGTTGGGCGCGACAGGGCATATCGGCGCGCACATCGTGCGGGCGCTGCTGGCCGACGGCCACCGCGTGCGCGCCGCCTACCGCAGCACGCGATTCCTCTCCGTCCTGGACGGCCTGTCCATCGAGCGGGTCCGCGTCGATCTCGACACGCTCCAGGGGTTGGCGGAAGCGCTCGAAGGGTGTGACTGGGTCTTTCATGCCGCCGGCTACTACCCGCCGCTCTTCGGCCGTCGACGGCACGCCGTCGCGCAGGGCGTGGAGGCCACGCGCCGCCTGATCGATGCCCTGCATCGCGCGCGCCCACATCGGATCGTCTTCACCAGCAGCGCGGCCACTCTGCAGGGAGGAGGACCACGCCCCCTCTACGCCGCGGTGAAGCGCGCCATGGAGCACGAAATGGTCGGGGCCTGTGCTACGGGATTGCCGGCGGTCATCGTGAATCCCAGCGTGTGCCTGGGAGAGTACGATGCCCATCGGTTTTCCGGCCGGCTCATCCTGGTCTGCGCCAAGCACCCCTGGCTCTTCTCGATGGACGGGGCGTTCAACGCCATCTATACCGGCGACGTCGGGGTGGGCCACGTGCGCGCCGCCGAGCGCGGTCGCGTGGGCGAGCGGTATGCCTTGACGTCCCGCCACATCAGCCTCAGAGCGTTCGCCGAGCTGGTGGCGCGCGCAACGGGTGCGAAGCCTGCGCGGTGGCGCCTGCCATGGCGGGTGCATCCGTCCCAACCGCTTGACGGCGCCATGGCGATCCGCGAGCTGTCCGTGCCGCAGACGCCGATCGAGGAAGCCGTCCGACGGGCGGTGGACTGGTTCAGGCGCGTGGGCTACCTGTGATACAATAAGAGGAACACGGAGGCGTCCATGAGCCGATTCGGGCGTATCGTCATCGTGATCAGCATGGTCGTGCAGTCGGGACTGGCATGGGCGGCGGCGGATTCCACGCAAGAGAAATCGATCGAGCAGCTGCCGAGGGACGTCTGGGATCTGGCGTTCATCTGGACGGAGCCGATCAAGCAGGCGGTGGAGCGCTCGCGGACCATTGATCCGGTCAGCGGCCTGTGGTTCGGGCTGCTGGATGGGTCGGTGAAATCGGTGGAGCGCGTGGCCGGCATGCTGCTGGAGCAGGAGACCGAGCAGCCGGCTTCCCGCAAGAGCCAGGGCTCGCCGTTTCTCCGCTATTCCTTCTAGCACCATGGCGTCATGATCCCCTCGGAGTGGCTCAGCGAGGTGCTCCAGCACCACGGCTGGTTGCTCGGGGTCGTGGCGGTGTTCGTCAGCGGCTTGGCGCTGAACCTCACACCGTGCGTCTATCCCATGATCCCCGTCACCCTCGCATTTTTCAGCGGCCAGTCCTCCCGGAGCCTCTCGCGGACCGCATGGCTGGCCCTCATCTATGTCACGGGCATCTCGGCGAGCTACGCGGCGCTCGGGATGGTAGCGGCCATGACCGGCTCGCTGTTAGGATCCTGGCTGCAGCGCCCGCCCGTGTTGCTCGGCGTCGCCCTCGTGCTGTTCGTCTTGTCCCTCGGCATGTTCGGCGTCTACGAGCTGCGCCTTCCGCAGGGGATGATGCGGCGCATGGGCCAGGCCTCGGCGGGCCTGGGCGGAGCGTTCGTGATGGGCCTCGTGGTGGGGCTGGTGGCGGCTCCCTGCGTGGGACCGTTTGTCCTGGGCCTGATGCTCGTCGTCAGCCGGCTCGCCGATCCGGCGCTGGGCTTTGCGCTGTTCTTCATCATGGGATTGGGGATGGGGTTGCCCTATGTGGTGCTGGGGATCGCCGCGAGCCGCGCCGGCCGCCTGCCGAAAGCCGGGGAGTGGCTGGTGTGGAGCAAGAAAGCCCTCGGGTTGGTGGTGGTCGGCTTCGCCCTCTACATCCTGAAGCCGCTGCTGCCGCCGCGCGCCGTCCTGGTGGCCGTCAGCGGCCTGCTGCTCGCCGCCGGCGTGTATCTCGGATGGATGGAACGCTCCGCCGCGTCCAGCCGGGTGTTTCTGTGGATCAGGCGCATCCTCGGCGGGCTGCTCGTGCTCGCCGCAGTCGCGGTGATGCGGCCGGCGCCGCAGCGGGGTCCCTCGGTGGCCTGGCAGCCGTACAGCGCCGTCGCGCTCGAGCAGGGGCTGCGGGAGGGCCGGCCGGTGGTCATCGACGTGTACGCCGATTGGTGCCTGCCCTGCGTGGAGATGGATCACGTCACCTTCCGCCATCCCCAGGTGGTGCAAGCACTCCAGGACGTGGTCACACTGCG